>Ga0070697_100000395_pt1 | contig 33783 bp, 29 predicted proteins | sample KBSK1501metaG_FD_65475 | JGI IMG/M metagenome (GOLD analysis project Ga0070697, IMG submission 65475) | Corn, switchgrass and miscanthus rhizosphere microbial communities from Kellogg Biological Station, Michigan, USA - KBS K1-50-1 metaG | ecosystem: Host-associated > Plants > Roots >...
ACGACTTCCTGCTCGTTTCGCAGGTAACCAAGATAGGCGCGAACTACGGGACCGAATTGCGCATCGTCCCTCGCGGTTTGCGCGGACACCGCGAGACAGCCGCCAAGGACGATTAGCGAAATGATGCATGCCGAACGGATCAGTCGAGTGTCAAGCATAATTCGGGACCTCCGGCCCCAAATGTAAAAGACTGAATGGAAAGGCTGAAAAAGCTATTTACTGGATCGGCGCGGATTGTACCAAGTCTCGCTCCAGACTCCATTGCGCCCTCGTTTCAGCAATGTTACATTGATCTTTAATTTTCAGGTAAGTCACCCCGGCACCGAGGCTCCCTTGGATAGCTCTTCCATCGAAAAAAAAGTAGCTCTGGGCATCACCGGCGGCATCGCAGCGTATAAGGCGGCCGAGGTGTTGCGCGGACTGCAACGCGCCGGCTGCACCGTCCGAGTGGGAATGACAAAACGCGCCTGCGAGTTTATCCAGCCCCTGACGTTTCGAGCGCTTTCGGGGTCTCACGTAATCGTAGACGACTATGCACCCGATAATCCGGATCCCATTGCTCACATCACCTTTTCGCAAACTGTTGACCTGTTTCTGATAGCTCCCGCTACCGCCAATATCATCGGCAAGCTGGCCAACGGAATCGCCGACGACTTCTTAACTTCGACTTATCTCGCCTGTACCGCTCCGGTGTTGATCGCCCCGGCGATGAACACTTCAATGTGGCACCATCCGGCGACCCAGCGAAACCTCCAACAACTTCGTGCCGACGGCGTCTTTGTTATCGAACCCGACGAAGGAGAAATGGCTTGTGGAACCATTGGGCCCGGCCGGCTTAGCGAACCGGAAAGAATTGTTGTGGCAGCCCTCGACATCCTGGAGAATTCGCGAAAGGAAAAGGCACGCGATTTCGCCGGCGAGCATGTGCTTATCACCGTAGGGGCAACGCGCGAGGCAATCGACCCAGTTCGCTTCCTTTCAAACAATTCATCGGGACGAATGGGATTTGCTATAGCCGAGACTGCAAAGCAACGTGGAGCTGAGGTGACCATTATCGCAGGCATCACGAATACGCCGCCACCGCGTAACGTCGAGATTATTCGCGTCAACTCAGCTGACGAGATGCACGTTGCCGTCATGCGCGACCTTGCAAAGGCATCCATCTTTATAGGTGCCGCGGCCGTAGCTGACTATCGACCCGTCAAACGTTCACCAGCAAAGATCAAGAAAACCGAGTCTTCACTCTCGCTAGAGCTCGAGCGTACACCGGACATACTCCGCGATGTGGCAAGCGCGAAACAGGAGGGGCTCCTGGTAATCGGATTTGCCGCAGAGACTGAGAACGTACTTCAGAATGCGCGGGAGAAGCTGAGCGCAAAGAATCTCGATGCGATAGTCGCAAACGATGTAAGCCAGGACGGCGTCGGATTCGATAGTGTGACCAATGAAGTGACAATCATTAGCCGCGACCGCAACGCCCCGATTCATGTACCGTTGATGGCCAAGACAAACGTGGCAGATATTATTCTTGACGAAATTGTTCGGCTGCGCGCGCGAGTTAAGCCGTCTACACGGTTGGCTATGAAGGGCCCGAGAAAAGCTTAACTACTTACCAGCTCAACCGCGATGCAAACTGAAGCCGAACATGCGGAATTTCTTGCGCTCTTGAAAGCTGCGCAAGAACAAGTGACCTACTTAAAGGAACTCGGTGTCGAAGGCACGGAAAAGCAGTCCACTGATACATCCTTGAAAAACGGGCTTACGCCCGAACGACATCAAGGACGATACGCCGCTGCTGCCGTCCAACATCAAGTTGCCGCCCCTTCAACTCCATCGGACACGCTATTTGGAGACTTGAGTGCTCCGCCCCTAAGAATCCAGAAATCTTCCGAGACTTTTGAAGAGATTTGGGCAGACATCGGAGACTGCACGCGTTGTCCGCTTTATCAGGGTCGAACCAACATCGTCCACACCGACGGCAATCGCAAAGCGCGGCTAATGTTTGTCGGCGAGGCGCCCGGAGCTGATGAAGACGCCCAGGCACGACCGTTTGTGGGACGCGCCGGGCAACTGCTAACCAAGATCATCGAGGCCATCGGACTGAAACGCGAGGAGGTATTGATTGGCAACGTAAACCGCTGCCGCCCACCCGCGAATCGACCGCCAACGCCGGAGGAGGCATCCATGTGTAAGCCCTTCCTGCTTCGCGAAATCGCAGCCGTTCAACCAGAAGTTATTGTGGTGCTCGGAAACACCGCCATGAAGAACCTTCTCGATCTCAAGCAAGGAATAACCAGGGTGCGGGGTCAGTTCCAGGACTATCAAGGTGTCAAAGTAATGCCCACTTTCCACCCGGCGTATTTACTGCGTGACCCCACAAAGAAGAAAGAGACGTGGGAAGATCTTAAGAAGGTGAGAGACTACCTCGATACTACAAGAAAACAAGAAAGCTAAACGACCGACCACTTCCCGCTTCCGACTTTTGCAATTTCAACTTTCGCGCTACCTTCTCACCCGTGGAACACACGTCGGAATCTTTGCGTCCGGATTCGCCAGGCACAAACCCGCTAACTCCTAACGAATCAGGTGATGCAGCCGGACCTCAGTATGCCGAGGTGGCGGTTCCCGTCCACGTTTCGGCCACATTCATTTATCGACTTCCAGTTTCAAAGCGTCAGATTGCTCAAACAGGCTCGCGCATTGTCGTTCCGCTCGGTCGAAAGTTTGTGACCGGTTACATCGTCGCCTTGCTGGAAGACTTGCCAGCCAGTACCAGCCTGCAGGAATCGGCCGTCAAGGATGCCAAAGATGTCCTCGATGTTATTCCATTGGTGACACCGGAACTGCTGCAACTGACGCGGTGGGTTGCCGATTATTACCTCGCGCCGTGGGGAGAAGTGATCAAGGCAGCACTCCCTCCCGGCATCAGTCCCACCATCGACCAATTTCTTTCGCTGACTGAAAAGGGCCGCACTGAGGTCGGCAAATGGTCTGCAGCGGATGCACTCAACAACAAACAGCGATTACTCCAGCTGCTTGGCGAGTCGCATGAGACTGAGCTTAGAGCACTTTCCGATCAACTGGCGTTAGCCCCGGCGACCAGGCTGGCGCGGGAACTCGAACAGGAAGGCCTCCTGGAAATCAGACAACGTCCGCGTGGCAACTTCGTAAAGGCTAAATTCCAGCGTCGCGTTCGTTTAATCGCGCCAGTCGAAAAACTAATCGAGGGACGCAAGTTAACTGAAACGCAGTCAAGAATTCTCGAGATTCTCAAGAGCCACGAGTCGCTTGCTCTTCCGGAGTTGCTCACGAAGGCGAACTCCAGTTCTTCATCAGTCAACACACTGCAGAAGAGAAATTTAGTGGAGATCTTCGAAGAGAGACTGCGACGCGATCCGCTCGCTGAGGCCACGTTCGATCAGCACGAAGACTACAAGTTGACCGAGGATCAGCTGCAGGTGTTGGCCGAACTCGACAGGCCCTTGCGAGAGCGCGCGTACGCGGCTTTCCTGCTTCATGGAGTGACAGGAAGCGGCAAGACGGAAGTCTACATTCGCGCGATGCGCGTAGCTTTAAGCCTCGGCCGCGCGGCCCTGATGTTGGTGCCGGAGATTGCGCTGACGCCGGTGTTCTCGCGGCGTTTGCGTATGCATTTCGGAGATCGGGTGGCAATTTTTCACTCTTCGTTGTCCCGGGGCGAACGTTTCGACGAATGGACTCGCGTCAGAAATGGTGAAGCCCGCATTGTTATTGGCACGCGCTCGGCCGTCTTCGCACCAATCAGGGATCTGGGCCTTGTTATCGTTGATGAGGAGCACGAGTCGACCTATCGTCAGCAGGACTCCCCGCATTACAACGGCCGCGACACCGCGATCGTGCGCGCGCAAAAAGAGTCCGCCGTCGTCATCCTGGGATCGGCAACGCCATCGCTGGAATCGTTTCACAACACGCAAACCGGCAAGTACCACTACCTTGAAATGCCTAACCGGCTTGGCAACCGTCCCATGGCGGCGGCTGAAATCATCGACATGCGTGACGTGTTTGCGCGACACCAGAAGCCACAGGTTTTCTCGGACGAACTTCTCGCTGCCATCACGGAAGTGCACCAGAAGCAGGAGCAGTCGATCATTCTGCTGAATCGTCGCGGCTACTCGAGCTTTGTTCTCTGCCGGTCATGCGGTGAGAGTGTCCAGTGTCCGAATTGTGATGTGACGTTGACCTATCACCGAAGTGAGCGGGTGATCATTTGTCACTACTGCAACCATCGCGAGGCAGCTCCGCAGCAGTGTCCAAACTGCCAGGGGAAATATATCTACTACGTTGGCGAGGGTACCCAGCAGATCGAAGAGCAACTCAAGAAACTTTTTCCCGAGATACGGATTGCCCGCATCGATCGAGATACCGCGTCGCGCCGCGCCGATTTTGAAAAGTCACTCAGCGATTTTGGCGCTGGCAAGATCGACATGTTAGTGGGAACTCAAATACTCGCGAAGGGTCATGACTTCCCCAACGTTACGCTGGTTGGCGTAGTCTCGGTTGATGCAGGCATGGCACTGCCGGATTTCCGCGCCGCCGAAAGAACGTTCCAATTGTTGACCCAAGTTGCCGGTCGCGCCGGACGCGGGCGTAGCGCCGGCAAAGTTCTAATTCAGACGTATCATCCATATCACTACGCCCTCCGGCACGCGAGTGCGCAGGACTACGCAGGCTTTTACGGAGAGGAGATTCGTCATCGGGAGAATCACGCCTATCCGCCGTTCGTCGCCCTGGCTTCGTTGCTGGTTCATGGCGCTGACCTTGCACGAGTGCGTTCTGAGTCGGTTGAACTACGGAAGGAACTAGATCGCGCCAATGTTGAACGCGCCGCCCGCATTCTGGGTCCGGCCCCCGCGCCTCTCGCAAGATTAAAAGGCGAGTATCGCGTGCAGTTACTCATTAAGTGCCGCAATCGGCGCGAGTTGCGCAGAATTATCGACGAAGCGCTTGAAGCGCTCGCGGAGCGGAAGATTAACCTTCGGTCAATAAACGTCGAGATCGATCCGGTTTCGATCATGTAACGCTTTTTTGAAGTGCGGTGACCTGTCACCGCTTTGGTCTTGGGCAGCTTGACGCCCGAATTTTTCCAACAATAGTTCAACGGTCGTCGCGACAGGTCGCAACTGACCAAAGCGGTGACAGGGCACCGCACTCCAAAAAGATCACATTTGCGCTAAACTTCCCCTATGAAACTTTCCGAACTTGCCGCCTTGACTGCAGCTCGCATCGATGAGGGCTCAAGCGATGTTGAGATTAGCGGCGCCGCCGGACTTGATGATGCCAGGGGCGGCGACGTTTCCTTTCTCGCGAATCCGCGTTACACCCCCAAAGTAAACACGACCCAGGCTTCCGCGATCTATTTGTCGGAGGATGCGCCTATCGAGCGACAGATTCCGGTACTGCGCGCAAAGAACCCTTACCTCGCGTACACGCGCGCGTTACGGCTATTTCATCCCGAGCCTGAGTTTGTCTCCTCGGTTCATGAGTCTGCAGTAATCGATCCGTCCGCCGAAGTTGCGGAAAATGTTTGGATTGGAGCGGGGGTCGTCATTGGTCCGTCGAGCAGGATCGCAGAAGGAGTGCGCCTTTATCCGAACGTGACCATCTACGAAGATGTCACCATCGGCAAAGACTCGACCATTCATTCCGGGACGGCCATTCGCGAGCGATCACAAATTGGCGAACGTGTTGTTATTTACAACAACGTCGTGGTTGGTTGCGATGGCTTTGGTTATGCAAAGGACGAACAGAAAAGCTGGTTGAAAATCCCGCAGACCGGCCGCGTCGTGATTGAAGATGACGTCGAGATTGGCGCCGGCACAACAATCGATCGCGCGTCGGTGGGTGAGTCTCGCATAGGACGCGGAACCAAGATCGATAACTTAGTTCAGATCGGGCATTCATGCACTATCGGTGAAGACTCTTTGCTGTGCGCTCAGGTCGGGCTCGCCGGGAGCTCACACATCGGCAGTCGAGTCATACTCGCAGGACAAGCTGGCGTCGCCGGTCACCTTACAATTGGCGACGATGTAGTGCTAACGGCCAAGAGCGCTACCAGTCATGACGTACCTGCAGGAAAAATGATTTCCGGGATACCGGCTTTCGACAATCGCGAGTGGTTACGATCGACAGCGGCGTTTCGGCGGCTGGGTGAGATGCAAAGAAGGATCAGAGAGCTCGAGAAAAAGCTTGAGGAACTCCACGCTAAACGAGAGTAACGTGTCAGAGTCGCAGCTCATCGCTCCGTTAGGAGCGAAATGTTTATAGAAAACCGATGAGTCAAAAAATTCATGTCAGGAACCAACGAGCTATAAACATTTGGTTCCTACGGAACCGGGACTTAGGTAATCGCTCCGCCGTCCACGATCACGACTTCGCCGTTCATGAAGCTGTTGCGATCGCTCACCATGAAGGCTGCATACTCCGCAAGTTCTTCGGGACGACCCATCCGTCCGGCCGAGGCCCAGAAGTGATGCATTTGTAATAAGCGTTCGGGCAGCTCCTGCGCCAACTCAGTGTCAAAAATCCCGGCAGCAATCGCGTTGACCTTGACGCCAAATGTTCCGGCCTCGCGAGAGAGACACTTCGTGAAACCAATCATCGCCGCCTTTGAAGTGGCATAGTGCACAGCAGTCGGCAGGGCCCTCATCGCCCCAATGGAAGTAATGTTAAGAATGCTTCCCTTCCGTTGCCGGATCATTTGTTTGTAAATAGGTTTGGTGACTGCGAAGAGACTACCAACATTTGTATTAATCACTTCGTCCCAGGCGCGGTCGGTGGTGGTGGCGAAGTTGTCGCCGCGATTGATGGCGGCGTTGTTCACCAGGATGTCTATCCCGCCCCACTTCTCCACAACCTCGCGCGTCAGCTTCTTCAGGCCGAGGCGGTCGGTAACCGAGACCTTAAAACTAAGAGCGCGTCTCAGGTGACCTTCGATCTTGGCAACGATGCCGCTGGCCAGATCGTCTCGCGAGTTGTAGTTGAAAGCCACGTCGGCGCCTTCGCGCGCAAATATGTCACAGAGCGCCGCGCCAATGCCGCGCGTGCCGCCGGTTATGAAAGCGCGCTTACCTTCGAGCAATAGGCTCACAGTCTAATGTGTCTCCTAAAAAGCCCGCTTCGAGGATCGCAAGCGGGCAACTTTGCTGAAATTTGCTTATTTGTGAAATTGATTGCCGGGAAATTAGACTCTGAAAACAGAAAACAGTCAACGAGCGAGACCACTGGGTGGTGACACTGTAACGCAAACTGTTAGTTTGCGCTGATTGAGTGGCATTCAACACGCCTGCAAACTAACAGGTTGCGTTACAAGAACTAAACCAAGGGACGACCGAACATGGAGCGGGACAGTTCAGACCTAAACAACCTTGGCGAGGACCACCTGCTCCGGCGCCTCGGTTGAAGCGGGAATAAGCGCGGTAATCTCTTCAACAATCGAACGAGTGGCGTTGGGTATGGCGAGACCGATCGTCGCCGCGCGCATCGCGGAGTAGTGGGCGGTGTCTTCAACCATCAGGCGAATCACGGGAACGATGTCGACCGCGCGCCGCAACAACACGCCGGCGCCGCGCTTAACCAACATGCTCGCTGTGCCCGCTTCCTGTGGCATCGGCGTAGTAATTCCGTCCGCGATAATCGGCAAGCGACAGGCGAACGCTTCGAAGGTCGTCAGCCCACCGAGTTTCGAGATCATGACATTCGCCGCGCTCATTAATTGCTCCACGTGTTCGGAGTAGCCAATCACCTTCACCGGGAAAGAGGCGCTTTCGGCGAGGGATTCCGCATCAACCCTGAGTTCTTCATTTTTTCCGGCCAGGAAAATTGCCTGCACCTCAAGTTCCCCACGAACGAGCTCCCGGAAAATCTGCGGTATGTTGCCGCCGCCTTCCCAACCGGCGTTAACGAAGACGGTAAATTTCTCCGGATCCAGACCGAGAGCGCGACGCGCGGCGCGTGCGGCATCTTCACCCGGATAGGCAAACTTATGATGCACTGGCATGCCGGAGATCTTGATCCGCTCCGGCGACACGCCGTAATCGATCAACTGTTGCCGTGCCTCAGGACTCGCCACCAGGTAAAGCGATACAGCGTCGCAGGCCCAGCCTTTCCAGAAACCATAGGAGGGATCGGTCACAACTGATACCAGCGGAATTCGATCCGACAGGTTTAGCTCTTTGAGGACGCGCGCGAAAATATGTTGCGTCAAAGGGTGGACGCTGACAACTACATGAGGGCACCAACGCTCAAAAATTTCAACCACGTAGCCGATGCAGCGCTTATGAAAAAACTCTCGTGTCTCAGGACGAAAGCGATTGATCGCCCAATAGACGTACTTCATCCACGACTGCCGGTTTCTGAGCACCCAATTGTAGAGACCGACCAGCTTCGCTGTGATGGAATGTGACTCTTCAACCGCGCGCACGACGCGGACCGCATAGGACTGACCCTCAAAAAACTTGTGCACCCCGGCCACGATCGCCGCGGCGGCAGAACGATGCCCGCCGCCGGTGTCGGACGAGATGATCAGAATTTTTGGAGTCCGTTGCATCATTAAATTTTTGGAGTGCGGCGACCTGTCGCCGCTTTAGTCTGCGGCGGCTTGACGCCGCACGTTTCAGGTCGACTCCATCCTCATCTGGTCGCGACAGGTCGCGACCGGACCAAAGCGGTTACAGGTCACCGCACTCCATAGAGTTGTTACGCGCCGACCGTCATTCCTTCCGGCTCCGGCTGTAGCCGATCCATTTCCTTGCGCGCCTTCTTCATTTCCTTTTCCAGCTTTTTGATCTGGATCAAATGGCCGGGATTAAACGGCAACGACGGGTAATAACTGTTGGACTCATGGGTACAAAAGCAACCGTCCAATGCCTTCTTTCGTCTTTCTTTCATCGCCGGCGAAAGCCAGAGCTTCTGGAAGTTCCAGTCAAAATCTCTCAGGTTGCCAATCGGCGCCAGGTTCTCGCAAGACGAAACCGTTCCCTCGTCGTAAATCACGCCACCCGCGGTTCCGGCGTAGCACTTCATCTGCGCAGTCTGCGTTTCCTGGGCCTTCGCGATCAGGCCATGCATGTAAATATCGATCGCAGCCTTGAAGTAACCAGCTTTGCCGCCATAGTTATTCTTGATTGCCGCATGACGCGAGTCGTCATCAATCATGGCCGCTAGCTTTTTGTACCGCGAATGATCGATGTTGAGTTCGACTGGATCCGCTGACGGGGGCCGAATGTAATTGAAGTTAACTTTGTCCGGCCGCAAGTCGTACTTCAAGAAATCGTACCACTCAAAAATCGTGTCCTGATTAGAATTCATGAAGCAGGTGCAAGTCTGCACATCCAGCTTCGGATACTCCTTCTTGATCGTTTGCAGTTGGCGTGCAGTATCGATTGCGATGTCCCAGGAGCCCGGCTTCTGACGAATCTTTTCATGCGGAGCTTTAACTCCGTCGATACCGAGTGCAACTGTAACGTTCAGCTCGGGACACTCTTGGAGGATGCGCGTGATGTCGGGAAAGATTCGTTTTTGAATCTGTCCGTTCGACATGATGTAGATCGACTCGAGCCGGTTATTCTTGTAAAAGGCCTGCGCTATTTCAGGAAGGTCCTTGCGCGTGAAAGGCTCACCGCCGGCGAGGATCAAGACACCCAGGTTGCCACCCAGGGTCTCCGAGATTCTTTCAATCTCCTCAGTCTTCATCTGCAGCTTTTTGCGCGGCCGATCGTCAAGCTCCTCCGTAAAAAAGCAGTGCGTACAGCGCATGTCGCAGACAGAAGTCACCAGAATGTTCAGCAAAATCGGCGAAAACGGCTGACCAATCGCCAGCTTTGCGTATCGCTTTAATAGCTCCCGTGTCGTGTAATCCATATGAACCTCAATTTAATAGCGCACATCATACTGATGTCTGATGCGAAACGTTAGATTAACAGATAAGAACTTCTAACGTAACCCCATCACTTTAAACTGTAATAGTTTTGTAATTGCGACTGAAGCCTAGGAAACGGTCGTTCGTTCGCTCCGATTTGGAATCCCCAGCGCACGCATGCGGCGATAAAGATGACTGCGGTCAACGCCCATCAGTTCCGCGGCTCGCGAGACGTTGCCCTCAGCCTCGTCAAGCTTTCGTTGGATGAACTCGCGATGATAAGCATCGGTCGCTTCTTTGAATGAGGGAAAGCGGAAGGAAGCAACCGGGGCTTCATCTTTTCCATGCGGCGGCAAGTCGCCGGCAGCTACTCTAACTCCCGGATTCATGATCACAACGCGCTCGATGGTATTCCGCAACTCGCGCACGTTTCCCGGCCAGGAATAGTTCTGCAACTCTTCGACTGCCTCCGCCGCAAATTCCTTTAATATCTTCCCGTACGCCTGTGAAAAGTTTTGGTTGAAGTACTGAACCAACATTGGCACGTCTTCAAGACGCTCGCGCAAGGGCGGCAACTCAAACGGAATCACGTTCAGTCGGTAAAATAGATCAGGACGAAACTTGCCCTGTTCGATCTCACCATCGAGACGCTTGTTGGTAGCGGCGATGATTCTGACGTCGACCTGGACCGAAGTACCGCTGCCTACAGGTTCAAACCTTTGCTCCTCAAGTACGCGCAAAACTTTTGCCTGGACGTTGGCGCTCATGTCGCCGATCTCATCGAGAAAAAGCGTCGCGCCATCCGCCAACTCAAATTTGCCCTTCTTGGCCGCAGTAGCGCCGGTGAACGCGCCCTTCACATGGCCAAACAATTCCGACTCGATCAACTCTTCGGGTATCGCAGCGGAATTAACTTCCACAAAGGGCGCGGCCGCGCGGCGCGACTTCGCGTGAATTGCGTGCGCCACCAATTCCTTGCCCGTGCCTGACTCGCCGTAGATCAGCACGCGACCATCCGTCGGAGCTACGATCGAGATCTGTTTACGCAGCGCGCGCATCGCCACCGACTCGCCGACCATCGTGTACTCCTTCGCGAGTTCAGCAGACATCTCCGCGTTGATGAGTTCGAGTCGCTGTTGGCGCAGAGCGTTACGAACTGTCAGCAGCGTCTTCTCAATCGAGAGCGGCTTTTCGATGAAATCGAAGGCGCCCAGCTTGGTCGCGCGCACCGCAGTTTCCACATTGCCGTGACCGGAGATGATCACCACGGCGGCATCCGATCCTGCAGCCCGTAACAGACGCAACGTTTCAAGGCCGTCAATCCCCGGCAGCCAAACATCCAGCAAGATGCAGCCATAAGCTCGCCGCTCAACTGCTTCGAGACACTCTTCACCCGTCGCGACAGCCTCAGCACTGAAGCCCTCGTCTGTCATCACGGCGCACAGCGTTTCGCGAATGCCCGGTTCATCGTCGACTATGAGAATTGAATCCATGGTGGAATAGTGGTCAGTGGTCAGAAAGAATGAAACCGTATTGGGTAGACCTCAATCAAACCAAGCGCTAACCAACTGGTCACTTACCACTGGCCACTGGTCACTGATTTAAGGCCGGCAATTCAATCACAAACCGCGCGCCGCGTGGATAGTTGACGCCGGCGCGAATTCGTCCGCCGTGTTCCAGCACAATTCGCTGAACTATGGCCAGCCCGAGGCCCGTGCCGCTGCCGCGCGTGGAAAAGTACGGTTGAAACAATCGTTTGAAATCAGCAGGTCCAATCCCGTGTCCGGTATCAGAGACTGCGGCAATTAAAAGACTACGTTCCGCATCAAAACTCGTCGAGATATCAATAAGTCGTTCGCCTTCGAGATCTGCCAAGGCGTTGCCGGCGTTATCAATTAGGTTTACAAAAACGCGGCGCAGTTGTTCAGTATCCAGCATCGCTGAGGGTAGGCCTGAATCGAGATGCGTTTCCACTGTCACACCGTCGAGCCTGCCTTCGTATAAAGCGATGGCATGTCGGACAACTTCATTCAGGTCGGCGACTTCCAGCCGGGCTAACGGTAAACGTGCAAAACGCGAGAACTCGTCAACCATCGCCTTGAGGCCGGCAACCTCGCGCGCTATTGTCTTGGTACACTCGTCGATTACCGCTGTTACTTGCAGGTCCTCGCCATTGGCTCCGCCTAATTCGTTCTGGCCATTTGTACCATTCTGGCCGCCGTGTTCGTTGGCGCGCCGGTAACTCTTCGCGATGCGCTCGGCGGAAAGTTGGATCGGCGTTAAGGGGTTTTTGATTTCGTGCGCCATGCGCCTGGCAACTTCGCTCCATGCCGCGACTCGCTGAGCCGCGAGCAATTCGGATAGGTCTTCCAGCACGAGTACCACCCCACGCTTTTGCGCTGGGGAAGCTCGCAGGGCCGTGGCCGTCAGGGCTACCGGCAACGGTGTGCTTTCCGCGCCCTCACCAGCTCCCGCCAGTTGGGCCTGTTCAGTCGCCTGTCCGGTACGACGCGCGCGTCGTAGAATTCGACTGATTACCAACCAATCTTCCGTCCCTATCAGGTCTTCGAGCTTTCGCTCATTTGCCGCTACCGAGCTGAGTCGCAGGATTCGCGAGGCGGCGGCGTTGATGGTTGTCACGCAGTCATTCTCGTCAAGTGAAACGACTCCGGTGGAAAGAGACTGTAGGATGGTTTCGATGTAATCCCGGCGTTCCTCAAGCGTCAGGTTCTTCTCGCGAAGCGCCGCCGAACCGGCTTCAATCCGGCTGCGATTGTCTGCGAGCTGCGCAGTCATCTGGTTGAAAGAATGGGCCAGCAAAGCGAGCTCGTCTTCAGCAATCGTCGTCACGCGATGCGTTAAGTTTCCCCGCGCTATCTCTTTTGAAGCTTCGGCAAGGGCTTTGATGGGCGTGGCAATACCGCGCGCCAAATAGATGGCAACCCAGCTTGAGACAAACAACAGCATGAGCGTCATCAATCCCAGAGTTGACAGCCCCAATGAGCGGACTCGGCGCTGCCGAGCTACAAGTTTTTGATACTCGCTTTGGGATCCGATGATCGTGTCACCCAGGTCCTTACCTGGCCGACGCAAAGGCACCACTATCAACCGTTGGTTCTCCGAGATGGGAACCACCATCGCGTCCAGGTCTTTGCCGTCCGCAAGACTGTCGTCGCCGTTCTTCAGCACACGCGCTTTCTCCATCAGACCCTCGAACTCCCGAGACTCACTGTCAGGCAACGGCCCTTTACTCTGCGCGACCAGTTTTCCGGCGGCGTCAACGACCTCCACTGCCGAGAGTTGTCCACCGGCAACTACTCGATCAAGAGTCGCCTGCTTTTCAGCGTCAGACTGCGGCTTGAGTACGACCGCAAGCAGCGAGGCGGTATCACGCAGGTTCCGGATCTGGGTGTCCAGAGATTCACGCTGAACTTCCTGGGCCTCGTTCACAACTCTTGCAGAAAAACCACCAAACCACTTCTCCAGCGATCGATTGAGAAAGAGATACGAGAATACGGCCATCGCAATAATCGGAAGGAAGCTGATGGCAATGAAGTAGACGAGCAGACGCGTCTTTATTTTTGAGCCGAGTTGCAGTTCGCGCCGCTCGCGTCGCAACTTGAGCAGATTGCGCACAAAGATAAAGGAGAAGACTACGAAGGCGACGAAGTTGAGCGTGGACAGGGCATAAAGCAATAAGGTGTCAGAAGCGGTGTTGGGGGGAATGACGGTCCATAGCCACAGCTGTTGGGAGACGATTATCGACAGTAGCAGCAACACGGTTATCCCGAGGCTCCATATCAGGATTCGCCGCCGCCGAGTCAGTTTGGGCGCGGGTTTTTCTGGCAAAAACTCGGAGGGATTTTCGTGCTGGTCGCTCATGAAGAAGTGGCGCAAGTTTAACATAGAGGGCTGGCATTCGATGCAACCCAGAGGGTTGCCAGAAAGTAGCCGGTGGTCGTAGCGAAGCGAAGACCACCGGTTAAGACATGAGAAACGACCGCACCCCAACGGGGTGCCAGATGGAAGGGTATGCCGGAGGTTTTCTTTGAGATTCTCGCACCCCTTCGGGGTGCAACTATTTCTGATTTTGTTCCGGTGGTTTTCGCTTCGCTTCAACCACCGGCTACTATCTGCCAGCCCTCTGGGCTGGGATTTCTGGATCGCAAAAGTCCCAAAGCGGATATCGAAAACCCTCATCATCGTCTAGAATGCCCGCGCTCGATATTTGATCGTTTACAGCTCGCTGTTTCAGAAAGCAATGGATCTCAAACAAGTCTTCATCAACTCCGCGGGTCGGCTTCGCAGCGGTTGGCGCTTGCTGGTCTTTGTCCTAATCCTCCTCACTCTTTCGTTCCTCTTTGGCGCCCTAACGAAAAAGGTTTTTGAGCTTGCCGGGCAATTCGTGCCCAGCAGCGGAGTGGCACGCTATCTCGAGAACTTCATGTTCCGGATGATATTTCTGCTTGTCGCTCTGTTAGCAGGATTCATTTGCACACGCTTCCTCGAAGGTTTGCCCTGGCGAGCGCTGGGCCTGTGGTTTCACGCACGATGGGCGCACGATTTCCTGCTTGGTTCGGTTATCGGAATCGTCTCGCTGGCTCTGGCTACAGCAATCGCTACCGCCGGAGGCGGATTGAGCTTCACGATCTCCCCTCGCGCCGCGCTGGTTCAGGTTCTACAGACTCTCGCCTTCTCAGCGTTGCTCTTTATCTTTGCCGCGCTCGCTGAAGAAGCGCTATTCCGAGGCTACCCTTTGCAAACACTGACGCGAGCAAACCTGGCTTGGCTCGCCGTATTCCTGACATCAGTTCCCTTCGCAGCGATCCATCTGCGAAATCCGAATGTCGCTGCTGGATTCACATTCATCAATACGGCACTCGCCGGAGTCTGGCTGGCCGTCGCTTACCTTCGAACTCGTAGTTTGTGGTTTCCTTTGGGCGTTCACTGGGCCTGGAACTGGGCATTGGGATCGCTCTTTGGACTGCCGGTCAGCGGCATCAACGACCTCGCGCCACATCCGCTGCTACGAGGCACAGACCTGGGACCGGCATGGCTGACCGGTGGGAGTTATGGCATCGAAGGTGGGTTGGCCTGCACGATTACCCTGATCGTTTCAACTATATTCATCCTGCGGACCCGGCTGGTTACCGCGACTCCCGAGATGAAGACACTTACCTCGCAGGAAAACCCAGTGCAAATGGTTATAAATGCCGAATAGGTGAAGAGGGGGAAGAGGGGAAAAGGGGAAAGGGTAAGGGGGAAGAGCCGAACGACAAAGACGCCGGCTGGGCGACCGCCATTTTGGCAATTGAACTGTGATCGTTTGGCGAAGCGCTGCTTTTCGCCATTCCCTTTACCTTTCCCCTTTACCCTTTTCCCCTTTTCCCCCTCTTCCCCTTTGTCTAGTCTTGTTAACACTGTTCCCATCTCCTCCGTCTTATCGGTGTCAGCGAATCCAAACCTCGAAGATCGCCGAATGAGACCGCGTAATGTATGAACTCGAAGCCACCGCGAACGTGCTTGTTATGACCGGCCAGGGAAAAGCTTCGATCGACCGACGACCCCTCGAGATCGCGCCAGCCGCGGCCGCCTCAATCGCCACTGGGCCCACAATCGCACCCGGCAAATCCGCCGAATCAGCTGAGTCTGTGCTCGTAAGGTCGGTCCTCGCCGGCGATCGCGACATGTTTGGACGGCTTTACGAACTCTACGCGCCGCTCGTACACGGAGTGCTGTTGGCGCGTATGCCGCGAAGCGAAGTGGAAGACGTGGTTCAGGACATTTTTCTTCACGCACTGCGGAAGCTGCACACACTGCGCGACGCCAACGCCTTTGGTCCCTGGATCGCGATGATTGCTCGCAATCGGGCGATGGACTTTCACCGGCGCTCACGTGAGACCGTTGAAGTCACTGATGATCTCAAGAGCAATGATTCGAGCGGCGCGAAAGCGGAAGAGATCCTGGCCATTATTCGGACGCTGCCCGATGCGTACCGCGAGACTCTGGTCTTGCGTTTAGTAGAAGGGATGACGGGGCCGGAGATTGCGGGCCGCACTGGCCTCACTCCTGCTTCCGTCCGTGTCAACTTGCATCGAGGCATGAAACTGTTGCGCACCAAGCTCGGTTTTAAGGAGGGCTTATCATGAATTCCAAACAGAATAGCGACGCCGACTACCTTTGGGACAAAACCGGCGAACCCGATCCTGAGATTCAACAACTGGAAGAGATTCTCGGCACGCTTCGCTATCAACCTCGACCACTGGAGATCCCGGCAGGCCTGCACGTCGGTCGCGAACGAAGTTTCTTTCGTAGTTATGCGGCGCCTTTGGCGATTGCTGCAACGGTAGCGATGTTGCTGCTCGGGCTCGGGCTGTGGCTCGGGCTGCAACGTCTGCAACGAAGTCCACAGCAGATCGTCAAGAGCCCGGACACGCCTCAGGTGCAACCAGTGTCCTCTCCGGACGAAAAGCAAAACTCCGCCGTCGCCGCTTCAACGCCAGCGCCAGAACAGAAACGGATCGAGGAGTCTCCGCGTCATCGTGTAAACCCTTCGCTGCTTGCTCAAAATTCAAAACGGGATCGCAATACAGCGGTTAAGGATCAGCAGCTGACATTGAAGCAGCAACAGGAAGCCCGAGCTGCAAAAGATCAACTGATGCTGGCGCTCCGCGTAACCAGTGCGAAATTGAACCTGGCGCAAAAGAAAGCACAAAGCACCAACGCCCCAGACCTGATTCACAACCAACACAAGATAGGATGAATGAAGCACCATGAAACTACTTTCCCAAACATTATTGAAAATCGCATCTGTGAAACTCGCCGCGCTGGCTGTTCTCCTGATGCTGGGCGCCACCGCGACGGCGCTGGCGCAGGATCCACGGATCCAAACCAGCCAACTCGACGCCTTGGCCGCCAAAGCGAGTGAAACAGTTGACGTAAATATCGATGAGAGCCTAATGGCGCTCACCACCAAGTTTCTTTCCAGCAAAGACGAGGACGAAAAGAAGGTAAAGGAACTCGTCAGCGGCTTGAAAGGAATCTATGTGAAGAGCTTTGAGTTTGAAAGCGAGGGGCAATACACCGATGCAGACCTTGAAAGCATCCGATCGCAACTGCGCAATCCGGCCTGGAGCAGGATCATCAACGCGAGGAGCAAAAAGGACGGGAGCGTCGAAGTTTATGTGATGCACACCGGCGGCCAGATTAGCGGCCTGGCCGTGCTGGCTACCGAACTGAAGGAGATCACGGTCATCAACATCGTCGGCCCGGTAGACCTCGAAAAGCTGACGCAGCTTGAAGGCGAGTTTGGTATTCCTGATCTCGGACTCGAAGGCTCAAAACCGAAGCGCAAGAATTGAAACTGAGAATGGAGTGGTTCGCTCATGAAGAAACCGATCGCCATCAGTTTCACGGGTCTAGCCCTAATCGCGCTCATTGGTTTCGTTCCGACGACGCAGGCTAAAGGTGACGACTTCGGCGAGGTCGTGAGACTTATCGAGCAGTTCTATCACGTCAAACATGAGGGAATTCCCTTGCTGGCGCGTGCCGGGATGAAAACCGCCACGACTGTTGCGCGCATATCAGGCGGGCCGAGGCGTCAAATTGCGGAAGCAGGCAGCGTGAAGGTTGCTTACTTCGAGGATCAGAACTTCAGGTCGAGTGGCAGTTATGCAGCCTTTAAGTCTTCGATGAACTCAGTGCTGACTGGGTGGAGCCCCTTTATTCAGGTCGCGTCCCCAAAAGAAGATGCCCAAAGCTACATCTATCTGCGCGATGCTGGAAACAAGTTCAACGTGATGGTCGTGACCATCGAGCAGCGTGAGGCGTGTGTGGTTCAGGTGAATCTATCTCCCGAGAGCATGGCGAAGCTAATGCGAAACCCCGACGAGATGGGCAACAAAATTACGGTCGAAGCTACCACTAACGATAAAGAATAGAAATCCGGGAGTGGGAACATGAACTCTGAGATCAACGTGAAGTTTGAGATCGATAAAACGACTGTCCGCCTGCTTGTGATACTAGCGGCCTTAATTGCCATCATCGTAATCGGCTCTCATTCAGTGGCTGCCCAGGAATTGGCGGAAACCATCAGCATCAACACGCGCGTCGTTTTCATGGACGCGCTCGTTAAGGACAAGCGCACTGGCGTGCCCATCGCCGATCTGACGCCGGAGAATTTCGAAGTCTACGATAATGGAACGTTGCGTCCCATCTCCTACTTCACCCGTGAAGGTCAGGCGCGCAAGCCGCTCGCTTTGGTTTTAATTCTCGATTTGCGCGACGACGGCGCCGGGCGTTTTCTCAAGCGACCGGAAATTCTCAAAGCCATGGCCGACGAACTGGCGAAGCTCTCGCCGGAAGATGAAGTGGCAATTCTGGCAATGGACATTAACGGTGAAGATGAGAAGCGCGTGTGGCTCACCGAATTGACTCGCGACCACGCCCAAATTGTCGCCGCTCTCGCGCGTGCGCCGAAGTTTGTCGACGTTGATCCTGAAGACGCTGACGCTAAGACAGCGACGACGAACGACAAGAGCGACGCAGACCACGGCAGCAGTTTGACGTTAGGCTCCGATTCGTCTGCGAAGGATGCAGTGAAACAGACTCCGAAAGATTCGAGCGGTCCGGGTCCGGGAACGCCAGGGTCGGATGAAAATGTGCAGGTAGAAGTCATTAAGGGGAAAAATGGAGCAGTGGTAACGCGGACGACGAGGCCTGATGGGTCGGTTGATCTGAAGCGCGTAAACAAGAAAGGTGACGTCACCCTGGAAGTGGGCGACGTTTACGACATGGCCGCCGCCGTGCGAGAGACGACCCGCAAAGTCCAAAAGGAACGACCTAACTCACAAACGGCTGTTGTCTGGGTGTCAGACGGCATTGCCCCAATCTTCTTCGAAGACCGCGATGCCACCGAGGAATTGGTGCTGCGTTCCAATGTGATCTTTAATTCGTTAACTACGGAGTTGAGGACGCTCTTCAAGTTGTTCATGCCGATTGCAAAACCGATTGCGGGCAAGTTTGGTGTAAGCGTTTATGGCAGCGCGAAGCGTCTGGCTCAGCAGTCAGGCGGCGAAGCTGTGAAGGTGAAACGCACGAAAGACTACGCCGCCGGCCTCAACAAGATCATCGGCAACCTAACCGCGCGCTACAGCCTCGGCTTCACGCTCGCTGAAGATGAGAAGGACGACGGGCGATTGCATAGCCTGGAAGTGAAAGTGAAAGCCCCTGACGCCAAAGGCAAGCTGCGCAAACTGGAAGTTAGTTCACGGCGCGGTTACTACATGTCCGAGACTGGCGCGAAAGAACTGAAAGAAACAACTGCTGCGAAGACTCAGTAATCCTTGAAAGTAAAAAGAGCGGGGGCAAGCCCCACCTTCCTGACCTGAGAGATTTTTCCCGTTGCGCATTACTTCCGGAAGGCCTTTCAACTGACAGGTGTTACTCAAGGAAGTTAAGCTCAGGGTCAGGAAGGCCGGGCTCACCCCGCTCTTTTTTCCTTAACCAACTATCTCTTGTCGATTGGCACAAACGGAAGATCGCGTCCGCCGATGTATTCGGCGCGGGGGCGGATGAGTTTGTTGTCGGCGTATTGCTCGAGGATATGGCCGGTCCAGCCTGAGATTCGACTAACGGCGAAGATGGGTGTGTAGAGCTCGAGCGGGATTCCCATCATGTAGTAGGTCGAGGCTGAAAAGAAATCTACGTTCGGATAGAGGCCCTTCTCGCTCATCATCACTTCTTCAACCTTGCGCGACATCTCATACCACTTGGTATCGCCCGCAGCTTCGCCGACCTCTTTTGAAAACCTCCGCAGGTGTGTGGCACGCGGATCTTCTGTCTTATAAACCGCGTGGCCGAAGCCCATCATCTTTCGCTTCTCTGCGAGGGCTTTCTTCACGTAGGGCTCGACATTCTCTACCGAGCCAATCTCCAGTAATGTTTTCATCACGGCTGTATTGGCGCCGCCATGAAGTGGTCCTGACAACGCCCCGATCGCAGCGGTCACTGCTGCATACATGTCTGCCAGAGTGCCGGCGACAACGCGAGCAGTAAAGGTGGAGGCGTTCAACTCGTGATCGGCATGCAGAGTCAGACAGACGTCAAAGATGCGCGCATCCCGTTCGGAAGGCTTCTCACCACGAAGCTGATACAGGAAGCTGGACGCGATATTCAAAGAAGGATCTGGCTCGACGGGTTCCAGACCGCGGCGAATTCGATCAGACGCGGCCACGATCGTTGGAAACTGGGCTGTAAGCCGGATTGCCGTTTTAAGGCTCGTTTCGCGGGAAATATCGCGCGAGTTCGCATCGAAGAACTCCAATGCCGAAATTGCGGTTCGCAAGACATCGACGGGATCCGCTTCGCGCGGGAACTGCTTCATCAAAGCAATGAGCTGCGCGGGTACTCGGTACGACGCTCTTAGTGACTGCTCTGATTCCGAAAGCTCGGCGCGGTTGGGAAGGCGCTTGTTCCACAGCAGGAAAACTACTTCCTCGAAGCTGGCATGCTGCGCCAGATCGTGGATGTTGTAACCCTGGTAAATGAGTTCGCCTTTTTCACCATTGACGTCGGAGATTGACGACGTTGCCGCCGCAACTCCTCTGAGTCCTGCTGCTGAACTGGCGGCTGACGGATTTGCTGTATTAGTCATGAAGGTTTTTGTAGTGGACCGAAGATAACAAACCGAAACCACGTGTGACAAGTTCAACGCCAATTCCGGTCAAGTGATTTGCTGGGACCGCGGGCGCCTCGCCCGCAAATGAGCGCGTAGCGCGAAAATAAATTGCGACAGCCTCTGAAAGACTGCGAGCCTTCGGCTCGTTGCGGGCGGGGCGCCCGCGGTCCCAGCAAATCACTTGACGATCACTAAGTCACCGCGCCGCGCCTTCAAAAGCTTTGCCGCCGACTCGTTAGCTGCGGCTATCTCCAGAAACCCGGCACTGCCCCAAATTCCAAACACCCTTCCCTTAGCGCTGACTCCTTCCGCAAAGTAGTTGCGAAACGACTTCACCGATTTTCCTTTTATCCGGAGCGTCGCGCCGGCCGCGATCATCTTCGCGGCCAAATCATTCTGCGTGATGTTCGTGATGCAGTTTCCAAAACGATCGATGTGGATTATTCGTGCCAGGAGTGTGCCGTCGCGAGATGTCGTCGGCCGCAACGGCGACAGGTGAACGATCTCGGAAATCGATGTGCCCAACTGAGCAGGTTTGACGCCAGTCGACAACGCTGCCGCCACGGGTGCAAAAACATCGCGGCCATGGAAGGTGGCGCTAACCGGATCGCGAAAATATTCCGCGTTAGTCAGGTGAAACATTTCGACTGTGACACTCAAACTCTCATTGCTCTCGCAAATGTAACTAAAAATTCCATTGTCAGGACCAACAAAGAACTGCTCTTCCAACTTGATCAATATCGGCCGGCGCGCAGAGCCTACTCCCGGATCGACCACCCCAACATGAATCGTACCCGGGGGAAAAGACGAGCAGGCGGCAAGCAACGTGAAAGCCGCTCCCTCAATGTCCCCGGGAGGAATATCGTGCGTGATGTCGACGATGTTGGCGGTGGGGTTGGCGGCGAGAATTACTCCCTTGACCGCCGCGACGAAGTAGTCTGCGGTGCCAAAGTCTGTGAGCAGGGTAATGATAGGGTTACCTGAACGCTGAGACGCGGAGACACGAAGAAAGGGCGACCTCTCACTTTGTCGCCTCGTCTTCGTGTCTCCGCGTGTGGCTTTCACTTATAGGCACTTAATGTGCACTTAGTGGGCACTTAGTGGGTTCTACTCGACGCGCGTCTCAGTTGCGGTGCGAATCTTCATTTGCTGGCCGCGACCAAGACGAACATCCTGTCCACGCTTGGTGAAGACACTGCCCGTACCGACCCCCGCACCAATTGCGGCTCCAATCGCAGCGCCCTTGCCGCCGCCGACAACTGCGCCAATGATCGCGCCGATGCCGGTGGAAGCGCCGACTCTGGAAACATCGTCCTTGGTCGAGCTTCTTCCTTTCACTCCGCCTTCGGAATCGACCGTCCCGGCATCATCGCGGTTTCCCATGTCGATAAGTTCAACCACGTCGGCCTTGAGCGTGGTCGTTCGACCGTCCGGAAAATGGATGGCGTCAAACGCGAGCTGGAGTTCGGACGTTCCCTTCACTTTTCCGGCGCGCTTAACCAGGGTCACGCGGCCATCGACGATGGCGCCCGCAAATTCTCGCGGTTCGATAACGCGTGCCTGAAAGCGATCACCGCGTTGGCTAGCATCGGTCGAAAGACTCGATTCCAACTCGACGAGGAGAATCGAATCACGCGGAATAGAGAGCGGGCCATTCGTTGGGCCACTCGTTTGGCTCGTTTGGCTATTGTCGACTTGTCCTGAAGTACCGGGATTGTTTGGAGCAGAATTGACCGGGGAGTTGTCCGGGACATTGGCTGGAGTGGCTGGGGTGGAATCGGTCGTGCCACGGCGCGAGAGTCCGGCTGGAATGGACGACTCAAAGGGGCGGCGATCATAGCCGGCGTTGTAGCCGATTTCGAAACCCTGTTGATAACCGTCGCGATAGTCTTCGATCGTGCCCCAGGCTTCGTTGAAAGAGCGGTCGCCGCGTTGATAGTCCTCGTTACTACGAAAATCGCGGGCGGCGTTATCGGCGATATCTCGAGAGCCGGCGCTAAAACCGTCTGAATAGCCGGTGCGGTAGCCGCGTTCCAATGCCGTCGCCTGGCCCGTTTGTCCTGTAAAGCCCGAAGCTCCAGCAGCGTGCGAAACAGTGGTTACCATTTCCGCCCATGACGACATCGTTAGCGCAATCAAAACTATCAGGGGAATTCTAAAATATTTCATTTTGCTGTTCCTTCCAGAGATTTACGGCGTCGACGTGCCGTATGTGTCTTGGGAGAGATGCCTATTACCATCGCGCGGCTATTGTAGCGCAAACTGTCATTTTGGGGACTGTAAGTTAACCGTCTGCGTTACCTTGCCTTGACCGTCTCTATGGTGCGTCCTAGACTCAAATCGCACGAACACTGAAGACATTTGCTTCGTGCAAAACTAACTTGGCCCTCAGATGCTCGTTTTGACTGACTGGTTGGCGAGGGCAATCCAATCGAATGGCAGAAACTCGTAAGGTTTATCTCGATCATAGCGCCACTACGCCGTCAGACCCGCGGGTCGTCGAGGCGATGTTGCCGTATTTGACCGAGAAGTTTGGTAACGCGTCCAGCGTGCACTCTTTCGGCCAGGAAGCGCGGGCGGCCGTTGACCGGGCGCGTCGCGAAGTGGCGGCCTTAATCGGGGCCCGGGCCAATGAGATTGTGTTCGTCTCTGGAGGCACAGAGGCTAATAACCTCGCTCTTCGCGGAATCACCGATGCCAGCCAGACCAGGAAGAACCTCTCAAATGGCAGCTCGACGAAGAAGGGCCATGTGATCACGACGAGCATCGAACATTCGTCCGTGCGAGGGATTTCTGACGAACTCGAAAAGCGCGGCTGGGACATTACGCGCCTGCCGGCCTACGAAGAAGGAATCGTGAGAATCGAGGACGTGCGGGCCGCGCTAAGCTCTGACACGGTGCTGATTTCAGTGATGCTTGCCAATAATGAAATCGGCACGCTGCAGCCGATCTCAGAAATTGGAGCGCTGGTTCGTGAGGAGCGCTCCCAGGGACGTCAGCTTTGGTTCCACTGTGATGCTGTGCAAGCGGCCGGTCGGATTCCTCTGGACACGGAAGCGCTCGGCTGCGATCTGTTGTCGCTTTCCGCTCATAAACTCTACGCGCCTAAGGGAACCGGTGCTCTGTTTGTGCGGCGCGGAGTGCGCCTGGTTTCGCAAAATGTCGGTGGGCATCAGGAGCGGGAGAAGCGAGCGGGCACAGAAGGCGTTCCGGGCATCGTGGCTTTTGGCATGGCGGCGAAACTCGCGCGTGAAGAGCTGGCGGAACGGTCAGAACACGAGCGGCAACTGCGCGATCGTTTTGAGGCGGGAGTGCCCGAGCGCATTGAAGACGTCGTTTTCAATGGTGACCGCGCGCGGCGTTTGCCGAATCTTTCAAACATTTCGTTTCGCTTCATCGAAGGCGAAGGATTACTAATCAGCCTGGACCTTCAGGGCGTCGCAGTATCGACGGGCTCGGCCTGTTCTTCGGGCACACTTGAGCCGTCGCCGGTCATCCAGGCGCTGGGACGCAACGACGAACTCGCTCGCGGCGCAATACGCTTCAGTTTCGGAAAAGACAATACCGCCGAAGAAGTCGACTACGTTCTGGAGGTTCTCGCGCGAGTCGTCGAGAAGTTGCGACAGGTCTCGCCTCTCAACAAGGTATCGTCGATGACGAAGATCGCGGAAGGTCTTCATTCGCGATAGCAATTTGCAACTACCCCACACTTTGGGTAGTGACCCTAATTTGTAACGCAAACTGTTAGTTTGCGATGAATGAATAGCATTCAACGAACACGCACACTAACAGTTTGCGTTACAAAATAAAACTAGGGCACGACCAAACTTTGTATTCAAAAACCTTCAAAGATCACATTGCAAACCCTCGCAACGCCGGCGAACTTCCAGACGCTAATGCAGTAAGTGAAGAGATTAATCCTGTCTGCGGTGATCGCCTGCGCTTAATGCTTCGCATTCGCCATCAGCAAATTGAGGCGGCGGCCTTTCTCGCCTATGGCTGCCCGCCAACTCTTGTCTGCGGATCGATGTTGACGGAGTTGCTTACAGGAAAGACTGTTGATGAAGCAATGCTACTGACTCGCACGGACCTGGTCGCCGCTATTGGTGGCCTACCTACAAGAAAGCATCATGCGGCCGCGCTGGCAATTGAAGCTCTACGCTCAGCGATCGAAAACAAAAGCGGCGGGGGCAAGCCCGCCTTCCCGACCACGAGCTGATTTAAGTGTCGCGTTCAACCTTGCGGGAATGGCTTTCTAGGTTAAGCCATCAAGCCAAGTTGATAGTCTCTCAGGTCAGGAAGGCGGGCTTGCCCCCGCTGGTTTTGAGTTAGCGATTCGCAGGACTACGCCGAGTCGACTGCGGAGTAGCAGTAGGCCGTTGATGGTACTCAGGGCCACAGAATTTCTTGGGCTCAGTACCAAGCACGAAAGTTCTGGTACGAATGACTGGACAAGTCTCCACGGCGATCAAGCCGGTTGTCGGATCGATGTCGAGTGTGATTGTTCCCTCCAACCGCCCATCTTCGCCGGTTCGCAGCTCTGTTCGCGGCGGTTTTCTCGGTGAGGGGCTCGGGGACGGTTCCACAATTGTTGGTGGCAATACTTGATCCGGTAACGGCGTCACCTCTGTTTCCGGGGTCGCTTCGGTCTCAAGTTCCGGCGTCGATCCACTCTCCGGCGAGGTACCGTTGATAAAGAGCTCGATTCGCTTCTCTGGATCTTCCGGTGCGGCTGGTCCACCCGTCTTTGGATTGATTGCGACCTGCTCGATACCGGCTGGCATTTGCCAGTCGCCCTGCCACTCCGGATGTTCCCCCAGCGCCACATCCATGAAGTCTGTCCAGATTGGCAAAGCAGAATTTGCTCCGGTCAGGCCCAACTGCGAGCCATCGTCAAATCCAACCCAAACGACGCAGACCAGGTTGGGCGTGTAACCAGCAAACCAACCGTCGCGCGAAGTTCCGGTCTTACCGGCGACGTTAGCCTTGAATCCTCGTGACCTTACCTTCGCTGCTGTGCCCCGGTTGACCACGTCCTTCATAAAAGAAGTCATAACGTAAGCAACGTCCGGTCGCAGCATCTCGTTCTTCTGCGGCGTCGGCGCGGCGATGGTCACTCCGCTGCCCGTGGTAATACGGTTAATTGCAACCGGCGTGGTTCGTGTTCCCAACGTTGCAAAGCCGGTGTAGGCGGAGGCTACTTGCAAAGGCGTTGCTTCGCTTGTACCCAACGCCATTGCCGGGTAAGCACGCGCTGGTTTCGGCAGGCCGGCTTTTGCTGCCAGGCTCATGACGCGGCCGATCGTTACTTCCATTGCCACATCCACCGTTACCACATTGAGACTGTGAACCAAGCCGTCGCGCAAAGTTACCGGCGCGTGGCTGTAGGTATCGCCAAAGTTGCCGGGGGAGTATTCCTGGTTATCGTATGAAAACGTCTTCGGCTCATCGAGATAAGTCGTCGCCGGCGTGATAACCCGAGGTACAGGATCGTATGCCGTATTGAGCGCGGTGGCATAGACAAAGGGCTTGAAAACTGAGCCGGGTTGACGCAATGCATCGGACGCGCGATTGAGCTGGCTCTTGCCGTAATCGCGACCACCAACCATCGCCACAATTTCTCCGGTCTTCGCGTTCATGGCAATCAGCGCTGCCTGCAGCGTTCCGGGCTCGAAGCGTCTGGATTCCACTTTGTCGAGCGCGGCAAGCTGTTTTGAAACGGCGGCATACGCCGCCCGCTGCAGATCGAGATCGACCGTGGTGTAAATGCGAAGATGATCCGCCGCGCCGGGTCCGGCGATCATGTCACCTAACTGGCTCTGAACGTAGTCGGCAAAATATGGCGCGTCTGATACGTCAATCCGGCCCTTCGTTGCCGCGACTTGTAATGGAGCCTGCTTAGCTTGAGCCGCCTCCTCGCCGGAAATCTCCCCTGTTTCCGCCATGTTGTCCAAAACCTGGTTTCGACGTGCGGTTGCCGTGTCGAGGTCATGGTAGGGATTGTAACGATTCGGACTGCGAATTATTCCCGCCAGAAAAGCCGACTCGGGCAGCGTTAGCGTGGTCACGTCCTTGTTGAAGTAGGCGTCGGCGGCTTCACCAAAACCATTTATCGAAAAGCCTGACTGCTGACCCAGATAAACCTGATTGCAGTAGAGCTCAAAGATCTGTTCCTTCGAAAGTCTGGTTTCGAGGATCACCGACATGTAAGCTTCGGATACTTTTCGCTTCAGAGTTTTCTCGGGCGACAGCAAAAGGTTTTTGACTAACTGCTGGGTAATGCTCGAACCACCCTGACGAGCGATCGGGGAGTTGGGATCGGAGTCGTAACGACGAGCCAGGGCTCTCAAGATGCCGCGAACATTAACGCCGTAATGTTCGAAGAAGGCGCGGTCCTCAGTTATGACAATCGCCTTAACCAGATGGGGAGGCAGGTCGTTGAAACCCACTACTTTGCGCTTAGCCCGTTCGCGACCCGTAACCGAACTGATTAGTTCGGGCTCAAGCAGGGCTTTGTCCAGGCGGCTATTGTTATCAAGATCCGTGAGTGAGCTGATTGTCTTGCCAGAGCGTGCGAATTGAACTCGCACCCTCTGAAATTGGCGCACGCCGTCCACGGTTATGTTCTCGCTCGGCTCAACGTCTACGCTTCCGTCACCAACCGTATAGCGCCCGCGCGCTTTGTCTGCCTGCTGCGACTTCTCTACGTAACCGGCGTGTTTGAGAAATTCGATCAGTTTGTTTGGCGTGAGTGTTTGTCCCAGGCGCAGCTGCTTGGGGGCAGCATAGATTCCTGCAGAACGAGTAAAGACTTCGCCTTTCAGAAGATTGTCGATCCGACCCGAAAAGATAGTCCAGTAGTAGACAAGAAAGCCGATAATAACCGTCGCCACTATGGCTAACGGGATGATGACGATTGGACTGAAAAGGCGACGAACGAGGCGGCGTTTGAAGCTCACCGGCGGTTCAGCGTAGGCCACTATCCGTGATCTGGATCTTTGATCCGTCCGGGACCGTCTCCCGGCTGGGGGTACTTCTTCGGGTGGGTATCGTACTGGCATAAAAGACAGGCGATAGACCTTCGGGGTCTGGCGTGGCGTCTGGGGTCAGTCGTCCATCCTCGCGCCTCAAATGCTAACCTCTGGAAACAAGCGTGTCCACTTTACCAGCCCTAAAGTACTGATGCAGTTTGAGGCTGGCAGTTTAGGTTCAGCCTTTAGGCTGCGATTTTGGCGTTGATAAGAACCCAAGCTAAAGCTTGAACTCTAAACTGCTTCAGTGCCGCCCAACCAACTTAATTGACACCTCCTTTTTCTTTCGTTAACGTCCTGCGGCACGTAAGTTTGACCCCCCGCTTAGATGCGATGGCTGATGTATGAGTTTCATGCCTACCGGCACACGATCGTTATCCGGGAATAATCGCCGAATTCTCTTCGCCATGGCCGCGGTTTTAGTCGCTATCGCTTTTGGCGCTGCCGGCTTTTATCTAATCGAGGGTTGGTCAATACTTGATAGTCTTTACGTCGCTGTACAGACCGTTACCACCGTTGGCTATGGCGACCGGACACCGGCCACGCTGAATGGCCGTATTTTTTCAACTGTCTTCATGTTGGCAGGCGTCGGAGTAGTGCTCTATGCGCTTACAACGACGGTGCACGCTATTGTTCAGTCGGAATTGGTCGCCACTTTTGGGCAGCGTCGAATATCACGAAGAATGAAGAAACTGCGAGATCATTTCATCGTTTGCGGCGCCGGACGGGTTGGTTCTCACCTGGTGCGTGGACTGTTGAGCAGCGCCGAGACTTTTATCGTGATCGAAAGAGACCCGCAAAAAGTCGCCGAACTTACTGACCTCGGCGTCATCGTTCTGGTTCGTGATGCAACGCTTGAAGAAAGCCTGCGGGAAGCCGGGGTCGAACATGCGCGAGGACTTGCCGCCTGTCTTCCCGACGATGCGGATAATGTTTACGTCGTCCTTACGGCGCGTGATCTGAATCCGCAAATGCACATCGTAGCGCGCGCCGCCGAGGAGCAGGCGGAGCCGAAGCTGATTCGCGCCGGAGCGAACCGCGTAGTAGCGCCGACAATTATCGGCGGCCATCGCATGGCAATGGCCCTGACAAAACCGGCGGTAGACGACTTTCTGGGTTCGATCACTGCGAACAAGTTGGAGTTGGCGTTTGAACAACTTGAAGTGGATGCCGAGTCAACACTGGTCGGACAAAAACTAAGCGAAACAAACATTCGCTCGGAGCTGGATATCGTTGTTGTGAGTATTCGTCGCAGCGATGGGCAAATACTTTTCAACCCCAGCGGCGAAGCGATGATCCAAAATGGAGATATCCTAATCGGTATTGGTCACGCTGAGTCACTGATGAAATTAGCCGCTTTGGCGAAGGGGACAAAAAAGTCCGTTAGCCAAAGTCTGGGCTCCAAGAACTGAAGAGTGGGATCAGATTTTCCATTTGTTCATTTGACGTTTCTCATTTGTCATTTAGGGTCACCCGGCGTTTAGGCGAACCGAATCGTCCGCGAATGACAAATGACAAATTTGAAATGACAAATGGAAAATCTGCTTTTTCTTTAACGCTGAATGAACAAGTCCATGAGAATTTTGGTCACCGGTGGAAGTGGTTACCTGGGCACACACGTCCGGCATTTTCTTGCGGCCGATGATTTCTCACGCCGTTCGGGCCGCGACATCCTTAGTTACGACGATGTAGAACTGGTGGCGGACTACGATGCTGTCGTTCATCTCGCTGCTTATCTGGATAAGGATTCCGCCGGCGCCGAGCTTTGCTTTCGTACGAACGCTGAAGCCGCCGCGAACATCGTCAATCACATGCGGACGGGCGCGGTGTTCATCTACGCCTCAACCAAAGACGTTTACGGCGCGCACGCTGACTCCTACGCAGAAGTGCCGGAGACTTGTCCCACAGATTATTCAGGACAAACTGCGCTCGAATGGTCGAAGTTAATCGGCGAGCGCTATGTTGAATATTACGCTCGCGAGCGCGGCGTTCGTTTGTGCATCTTGCGTATGTCGAACGTCTATGCTCGGCCTTCGCTCGGCAATGAGTCGGGCTTTGTGACTCACTATGTTGAATCGGTGAAGCGAGGCTGGCCCATTCGCCTACCCTTGGGCGGCCTGGCTGTTCGCGACATCCTGCATGTGGACGACTTCTCGCGAGCATGCCGGGCATTCATTGACTCGTCACACGTTTATGGCCTGTATAATCTCGGCGGCGGCCGGGAGAATTCAGCTACTTTGCTGGATATCGTCTCGATGGTGAGCAGGATGATTGAACTTGAGCCCAACATCGTGAACGATGAGACGTTGCCACAGCCTGTGCCGGTCAATTACGTTTCAGACCTATCGCGGATTCGCGAGCAACTAGGCTGGCAACCGGAAATAGGAATCAAAGCAGGACTGCATTCTTTGTTGTAGAGCGTATCGTGCGTACAAGACCAAAGAAATTTTCCATTTGTCATTTGACATCTTTCATTTGTCATTTGGGACGAAGCACTGGCGACTGACGACGTATACCTTTCCTACTCGCGGTCATAGTCGACCGTCGTCCGGCTCTTGCAATGTCAAATGACAAATGGAAAATCTCCTGATTTGCATTGATGAGTGAACTCAAGGTAAAGCCGATCGAGCGGATCGTCGTCCGCGGAACCAACTGGGTTGGCGATGCGGTGATGACTATCCCTGCTCTTCGACAGCTGCGGCGGTTATTCCCTGACGCGCATATCACGCTGGCTACGCGCGCCTGGGCTGAAGGACTTTTTGCTGACTCCGACTTTCTCGATGACTTGCAGGTTCATGAGGGCAGCGGCCTGCGCTCTGTGGTGCAGCAGGTGCGCCAGTGGCGCAAGCGCAACTTCGATCTCGCAATACTTCTTCCGAATTCCCTTGAGACCGCGCTGGTCGCCTCCCTCGCGCGCGTGCCGTTGCGAATCGGTTACGCGACCGATGGCCGGCAGGTCTTGCTCACCCACCCTTTGGCCTTGCCGGAATGGCGAGAGTCCAAGCACGAAGTCTTTTACTACCTGAAGATCGTTGCCGAGCTTGAGTGGCTCGTAAAGCAGGAGCAGAGTTTTCTCAACACTCAACCTGACGGCTCCCTCGAAGTGAGCGAAGCCCGCAAGTCAACGGCGCGCGATTTTCTCCGCGCGCGCGGTGTGCGCGAAGACAATTTATTGGTTGCGCTCTGTCCGGGGTCGATTAACAGTCGAGCCAAACGCTGGCCCGCCGAGCGTTACGCGGCACTTGCCGATCGATTGATTGACGAACTTGGTGCTCAGGTTCTGTTAGTCGGCTCGAATGCCGAAGCTGGGGTTTCGCAGGAGGTTAGCGGGCAAATGCGCAACCAGCCGCTGACACTCACGGGTCAAACCGATCTGGCCGAGCTGGTGGCGACGCTCAGTTTGGTAGATTTATTGGTGACAAATGACACTGGGCCGGCGCACATCGCTTCGGCTCTCGGACGACCAACGCTGGTCATTTTCGGACCTACCAATCCCTTGACTACACGCCCCTTTTCACCCCTTGGTGAGATTGTGCGGAAGCCGCCGGATTGCGCGCCTTGTATGTTGCGCGACTGTCCGATCGACCATCGCTGTATGACGGCGATAACCCCCGCCGACGTTTTCGAACGCGCGCGTACGCTGCTGATTGATAAGCCGGAGTTGACCTGTCAATCAACGCCGCTTGCGGAAGCGATCAACAAACTAAAGTTCGCGGGACAGCTGGAATGAGGCGCGCAGTTTTCATTGACCGCGACGGCACGATCTCCGAAGAGGTAGGTTATATCAACCACCCATCGCGCTTTCGCGTCTTCCCTTACGCGGCCGCTGCGATCAAACACCTAAACGACGCGGGCTGGCTTGCCATCGTAGTTACGAATCAGGCAGGAGTGGCGCGAGGTTATTTTTCGGAGGAAATGATTCAAACTGTTCACGCCGCGATGACAAAGGAACTCGAGAACGGCGGCGCCAGGCTCGATGCCGTTTACTATTGCGCCCATCATCCGTCGGTTGGTGAGCCGCCATATCGTTTTGATTGCGACTGCCGCAAGCCGAAGCCCGGATTAATCTCACACGCAGCGCAGGACTTTAATATCGACCTTGCCGGAAGCTGGATGGTCGGAGATCGCTACAGCGACGTGGAACTGGCTCGAAATGCGGGCGTGAAGTCGATGTTCGTACTGAGCGGTTATGGTCGCGGCGAGTGGGAACATCAACGCGCGAATTGGACGGAGCAACCGGATCAGGTCGCCGAGAATTTGCTGGAAGCGGTTCGGGTTATCGCTACGAAAGAAGATTAGGAGAACACTAATTGACCATTGAGCGAACACTGTTGCAGGAGCGTCTGATTGGTATCGTCAGGCGCTTTCCGCAGCGTCGAATTCTGGTCGTCGGCGATTCAGTTGCCGATCAGTTTATCTACGGCGCCATCAGCCGCGTTTCTCGCGAGGCGCCGGTCTTTATCCTTCGTCACGAGCACACTGAGACCTTGCCCGGCGGTGCGGCAAACTGTGCCTTGAACCTCGCTTCACTCGGTACAAGCGTTTCGCTGATCAGCGTCGCCGGCGACGACGAAGCTGGGCGCGCTCTGGTTGAAAAGTTAACTGCCGCCGGCGTCGATTGTAGTGGGGTCGTGATCACGTCCGCATTACGAACCACTACCAAGGTACGAATATTGGCGGGCCAACTACACTCGACGCGTCAACAAGTGATCAGGATCGACTACGAAGGGCAGGCCCTTGACGATGCTGAACTGCGCGCTCGGTTGCGCAACGGCGTACAGGAACATACGGAGGCAGCGGACGCCGTGATCATCTCCGATTACAACTACGGAGTGGCAGATGCCGAAATGGCTTCCTTCACACGCGACGCCGCGGCGGCGCGAAAGATTCCCGTGTTGGCTGACTCGCGCTTTCGGCTTGCAGATTTTGTTGGGTTCACTTCGGCCACTCCAAACCAGGATGAGGTCGAGCAACAGCTAGGTAAGGAGTTTACGCACCTCGAGGAATTGGAAACTGCTAGCGAGCAACTGCGAGAGCGTCTGGGATATCGTGCCTTGCTTGTAACTCGCGGCAGCCATGGCATGATGCTGCTTGAGGCGGGAGTGGCGGCAGTTCACCTCGAGGCCGTTGGAGCCCGTGAACCCGTTGATGTGACCGGAGCGGGCGATACTGTGATGGCTGCTTACACACTTGCGCTCGCCTCGGATTCCTCCTTCCCGGACGCAGCGCGTCTGGCCAACTATGCTGGGGGTCTGGTCGTGATGAAGCGTGGTACCGCTTCGGTCACGCCGGAAGAACTTGAGAACTCCGTCTTGCATTCCGAACCCGCTTAACCGCATTAGCAACAGACTCACCAGATGATTGATTCAGCCTCCCTGATACTCGATCGAGACGCGCTAGTCGCCCGCATAAGGACTGAAAAAGCTGGTGGCTCCAGGATTGTGCTGGCTAATGGCTGCTTTGACATTTTGCACGCCGGCCACGTGAGATATCTCGAGGGTGCGCGCGCTCTTGGGGACATGCTGGTGGTTGGGATCAATTCCGACGAACAAGTTGCGAGATTGAAGGGTCCCGGGCGGCCGGTTCTGCCCGAACGCGAGCGCGCCGAACTGGTAGCTTCCTTGCAGGCGGTTGATCTGGTCACAATCTTTGCAGAGCCGACGGTTACCGAACTGCTCCTCGCTATTAAGCCGGACGTGCACGCTAAGGGCACGGACTACACGGAGGAAACTGTCCCCGAGCGCGATGTGGTACGATCTTACGGTGGCCAGGTTGCGATCGTCGGAGATCCGAAAGATCATTCAACTTCCGAGATTTTGAAGAAAGTAAGTAGGCAGTAAGCGGTAGGCGGTAAGCAGTAAGCAGTAACGAATTGAGTCTTAAAGACGTTTAGCGACCAAAAGATTGTCATCCATCAACCAAAATCCGAATTTACTGGTCACTGACCACTGGCCACTGGCCACTGCCCACTGCTCACTGCCCACTAAGTTATGCGCATCCTTATCGTAAAACTTGGCAGCATCGGGGACGTCGTCCACACCCTTCCTTCCCTGGCAGCTATTCGCAGGGCAATGCCCAACGCGGAAATCTCCTGGGTCGTAGAACGTCGCGCCGCAGAAATTTTACGAGACAACCCGATTTTAGATCGGCTCATCGAAGTCGACACGAAGGCCTTGAGG
>Ga0070697_100000396_pt1 | contig 33779 bp, 24 predicted proteins | sample KBSK1501metaG_FD_65475 | JGI IMG/M metagenome (GOLD analysis project Ga0070697, IMG submission 65475) | Corn, switchgrass and miscanthus rhizosphere microbial communities from Kellogg Biological Station, Michigan, USA - KBS K1-50-1 metaG | ecosystem: Host-associated > Plants > Roots >...
CGACGTACGAAGTGCCCGCCACGGAAAAGGGGCTTGAGTGCCCCCTCGGAGCCCCCTTACCCCCGTGGACGTGTTAGCGGCTGACAACGCGACGGTCGCCTCGGGAGCTCGTGCCCCAGTGCCGGAACAGGGACAGTTAGTCGAGGTGCGGAAGCGTCAATGGGTTGTCGCCGAGGTCCTACGTTCGGGGCTACCGCCTAATGGCCTGAATGGGAACCCACCACGAGCTCAGCACATGATCTCGCTAATCTCGATCGAAGACGACGCGCTCGGAGAGGAGCTCCAGGTCGTCTGGGAAATCGAGCCAGGGATCCGAATTCTCGAGCGTGCCGGTCTTCCAATCCCTGATGGCTTCGACGAGCCCACGCGACTGGATGCTTTCCTTCATGCAGTTCGTTGGGGTGCCGTCACCGACGCCGATTATCAAGCCCTGCAAGCGCCCTTTCGAAGCGGCATCACGATCGAGGACTACCAACTCGACCCAGTGGTGCGTGCCATCCAGATGCCGAGGGCGAACCTGCTCGTCGCTGACGACGTCGGGTTCGGCAAAACAATTGAAGTGGGCCTCGTCATCCAAGAGCTGCTCCTTCGACACCGAGCCCGGACAGTACTCGTCGTCTGCCCGGCATCGTTGCAGGTGAAGTGGCGCGACGAGATGCAAGACAAGTTCGGCCTTGAGTTTCGGATCGTCGATACCACACTGCTGAAGGAGCTTCGGCGATCACGCGGCATCCACGTCAATCCCTGGACTCACTTCCCGAGACTCATCACGTCGATCGACTGGCTCAAGAGGGATGTACCGATGCGGATGATCGAGGACGCGCTCCCTTCACATCCAACCTACCCGCGGCGATTTGACATCCTGGTCGTAGACGAAGCGCACAACGTTGCACCGACTGGATCGGGCCACTATGCGGTGGACAGTCAGCGGACGCGGGCGATCCGAACACTGGCACCGCACTTCGAGCACCACCTGTTCATGACCGCGACCCCACACAATGGATATGCCGAGTCCTTCTCCGCTCTGCTTGAACTGCTCGACGACCAGCGGTTTGCGCGCGGGATAACGCCCGACCGGGAGCAGCTGACCGCCGTAATGGTTCGCCGGCTGAAGGACGACATCGTGGACTGGAAGGGAGATCCGAGGTTTGCCAAGCGCAAACTCGTGCCGCTAGAGGTGAACTACGCCGACGGCGAGCGGCGCATCCATCGGGCGCTGGTCGACTACTCCAAACTGCGTCAGAAATCAGCGAAAGCGGACGGACACGGCTATGCGACCGAGTTCGTCCTAAAGCTCCTCAAGAAGAGGCTTTTCTCATCGCCGGCAGCTTTCGCCCATACGTTGGAGCGATACCGCAAGAGCCTCCGGCGTACAGTGCCTCGTTCGGAACCGGCCGATCAGTCGGCCAGGCTAGTTAGAAGGGCTGTTGATGAGGTCGAGGAGGAGTATGCGGACGATGCGGCCCATGAGGAGCTCCTGGCGGAAGCGGTCGATACCGCGGCTTCCACGATCCGTAACACGAGCCAGCGTGAGCAGGACCTCCTCGATGAACTCTCTAAGTGGGCCGAGGGAGCTCGGTCACGGGCTGATTCAAAGGTTGAGGCGCTGCTTGCCTGGCTGGACGAGAACATCCGGCCGCAGAACGAGTGGTCGGAACGCCGCGTCATCGTGTTCACCGAGTATCGCGCCACCCAGAACTGGCTCTTGCAGATTCTGACGAGTCGGGGCTATGCGGATCCCCAGCGGCTGATGACGCTCTACGGAGGGATGGATACCGATCGCCGCGAAGAAACCAAGGCTGCGTTCCAGGCTTCACCGAGTGAATCAGAAGTCCGCATCCTCCTGGCAACGGATGCGGCCTCGGAAGGAATCGATCTCCAGAATTATTGCAACCTCCTCATCCACTACGAGATCCCCTGGAATCCAAGTCGCCTCGAACAGCGAAACGGACGGGTCGATCGGTATGGTCAGGGCCAGAAGGAAGTGCTCGTGCACCACTTCGTGGGGGCCGGCTATACCGAGGAGCGTACAGAGGCCGATGTTGCCGTCGGCGAGTTAGAAGGGGATCTTGAGTTCCTGATGCGGGCCGTAGTGAAGGTTGAGCGGATACGGCAGGATTTGGGCCGTGTCGGCCCCGTCATCGCGGAGCAGGTCGAGGAGGCGATGCTCGGACGCCGTAGGCGTCTGGACACGACTGCCGCCGAGGCTCAGGCGGCAGTGGCTCGCAACGTTCTCGGCGTCGAGCGCCGGATTCGAGAGCAGATCGAACGTCTGCATGAGCGTCTGATAGAAAGTCGGAATCGGTTGGAGCTGACGCCGGAGAACATTCGCAGTGTCGTCGAGGTTGGGCTCGACCTCGCGGGCCAACCCCGTCTTCGACCGAAGTCGTCGGGGGGCCTATATGAGATGCCACCTCTGGGCGGAACATGGCTCCGCTGCGCGGAGGGGCTTCAGCATCCTTATACGGGCCAGCGTCGGCCGATCACCTTCGATTACTCGCTCATCCAGGGGCGGGATGACATTGTCCTGGTACACCTTCAGCACCGTCTCAGTCAGATGTGCTTGAGGCTTTTGCGGGCCGAAGTATGGGCTCCCGACAATGCCAAACGGATCCACCGGGTGAGCGCGCGGCTCGTGCCAAACGACCAGCTCGATGGTCCGGCCGTTGTGGCGCATGCTCGCCTGGTGGTTGTTGGCGATGACCGCCATCGGCTACATGAAGAGATAATCCGCGCCGGTGGGCTCATCCGCCAGGGCAGGTTCGCCCGACTGGCGGGGGGCCAGATCGATTCGGCTCTTGAGCGTTCCTCGCCGGTGCTTCCCGCGCCAGCGATTCTTCGCGAACTTCAGGCAATTTGGTCGAAGATTGAGCGCTCTCTTGTGGCGGCCCTAGACGCGCGCAAGGACCATCGCATGCAATTCGTCGCCAACGCCCTCGATCGGCGTCAACACAAGGACATTGAAGACATGACGACGATCCTTCAAGAGCTTCGACGCTCGATCGAAGCGGAGCTGCAGGTGCCAGAGGTGCATCAGCTCGATCTCTGGACGGCCGAGGAAAAGGAGCAGCTGCGACGCAATGAGGCCGGCCTAAGAGCTCGTTCTGCCGCAATCCCCTCCGAGATCGAACAAGAGGCGACTGCGATCAGACGTCGCTACGCGAATCCGGAACCGCGCCTGTTCCCGGTCGCGGTCACCTTTCTTGTGCCCAGGGCTATGGCATGAGCAAGCGTCCCAGCCCATCACGGCTCGATTGGCTCAACCTCCTGGACATTTCGGGGCCATTCCTGTCGCCAGCTGTGATCGACCGAGTGTTCCCCCAGGGGCTCGACGTACTCGACTCCGAACACGCGGCGCGGCTTCGCCTGGCGAGAGATGACTGGGTCGACTCCCAGACCGGATCGGAGGCGAACATAGTGCACCAAGAGTGGATCGGGGTCGTATTGTCCGAGACTCTCGGATACACGCCAGAGGTCCTCATGGAGGGCGCCGCCATTCCGGAGACACTCACTCTCTCGGTCCCTGAGTACGAGACGGTCATTCGACCGACTCTCGTGCTCGACGACAATGCGGTAGATGGCGCAACGCGCGGCGCGAGGCTGTTGATCCAGACGTACCCACGCCGCCAGAACCTGGATGCGGCTATTGAGGGAAGCACCTGGGCCGCAACGCCGTCCGCGCGGATGACACAGTTGTGCCGGGCTTCGAAGGTTCGGCTCGGGCTGGTGACCAATGGCGAGCAGTGGATGCTTGTGGACGCTCCCGAGGGCGAGACCTCGGCATTCGTGTCATGGTACGCAGGGCTGTGGTCACAAGAGCCGGATACGTTGCGGGCATTTCGCTCGCTCCTTCACGCACGCAGGTTCTTTGGCGTGGACGAATCGGAAACACTGGAGAGCATGCTGGCAGATTCGGCAGCCTACCAGGCCGAGGTCACGGAGCAACTCGGTGCGCAGGTCCGTCGAGCGATCGAGGTCCTGGTCCGTGCGCTGGACCGAGCCGACGTTGATACAGGTCGGAGGCTGCTTGAGGACGTGAGCGAGTCCGAGCTCTACGAGGCAGCGGTCACCGTGATGATGCGTCTCGTCTTCCTCTTCTTCGCCGAGGAGAGCGGTCTTCTCCTGCTCGGGGACGCCATATACGACCAGTACTATTCGGCGTCCATGCTGCGGGGGCAGCTGCGAGAGGAAGCGGACAGAGTCGGGGTTGAGGTGCTGGAGCGGCGGCAGGACGCCTGGAGCCGGCTCCTCGCGACGTTCCGCGGAATCTTCGCCGGTGTTGATCATGAATCCCTCCGCCTCCCAGCCTACGGGGGAAGCCTGTTCGACCCGGACCGCTTCCCATTCCTTGAGGGACGGAAGCCCGGAACGACATGGATGGAGATTGAAGCCACGCCCCTTCCTATCGACAACCGTACCGTGCTGCTTCTGCTTGATGCACTCCAGGTCCTCCAAACAGGTGGCCGGGCAGTGGAAGCACGTAAGCTCTCCTTCCGGGCGCTTGACATCGAGCAGATCGGCCACGTGTATGAGAGCCTCCTCGACCACGTCGCCGTGCGGGCCGCGGGTCCTGTGCTGGGCCTGGTCGGGCCGCGGGGAAGCGAAGCTGAGGTAAGTCTCGACGAGCTCGACGAACTCCGGAGAAAGGGAGAGGCAGCAATCGTCGAGTTCTTAACGGAAAAGGCAAAGAAGTCACAATCGACTGTCGTCCGCGCACTAAAGAGCCCACCTGAGCCCGACGTCGCCGCGCGGCTCCGCGTTGCCTGCGGTGACGACGAGCAGCTCTTGACTCGTGTCCTCCCGTACCACGCCGTCATTCGGGACGATCCCTGGGGCGACCCTGTCGTGGTGCAGGCTGGCTCGATCTACGTGACGGCCGGTGCCGAGCGACGCGGAACGGGTACCTACTACACCCCACGGGCGCTCACTGAAGAGGTGGTCACCTACGCGCTTGAGCCACTGGTCTATCGCGGTCCTGCGGAAGGTAAGCCACCTGACAACTGGGAGTTGAAGAAACCCGCGGAATTGCTCCAACTAAAGATTTGTGACTTTACGATGGGGTCCGGAGCATTCCTCGTTCAAGCGTGCCGGTGGCTCGGAGAGCGGCTCGTGGAGTCATGGCAGAAGGCGGGTGCCGACGAATCGCTCATCACTCCCGAAGGAGCGCCAGCTACAGGGCTGCCATCCGAGACGATTGTGCCAGCCGGGACAGAGGAAAAGCGCGCACTCGCCCGAAGAATCATCGCCGATCGGTGTCTTTACGGTGTCGATGTGAACCCCCTGGCCGTCGAGATGGCGAAGCTCTCAATATGGTTGATCACGCTGGCGAAAGGACGGCCGTTCTCGTTTCTGGACCACGCCATTAAATGCGGGGACAGCCTGCTCGGCGTTCACGATCTCGATCAGTTAAAACACTTCCACATTGATCCTGATCGAGGGCGAGACCTTCACGCAACGCTGTTCGATCCCACGCGGGACATCGAGCCTGTCCTCGATGAAGCGCTGGGGCTGCGGCGTCAGCTGGAATCATTCACCGTTCTCGACGTTAGAGACGCAAGCCATAAACAAGAGCTAAACGCCGCGGCCGAGACAGCGGTGAACCGGCTCCGGATCGTTGGTGACCTCTTAATCGGAGCGGCGATCTCGACAGCAGAGCAAGGCAGACGTGCTCTGGACGACCGCTTGGTGACTCTCGGAGCCGAACTTCTTGCAGCCTTCGGTTCAGACGAATCAGCAAGGGATGGTCTGGCACCCAAGGCGCTTTTGATGCTTGACAAGGGAAGGCCGGAGTCAAGGCCACGGCGAAGAACATTCCACTGGCCGCTTGAGTTCCCAGAAGTGTTTCTCAGGGAGCAGCCAGGATTTGACGCCCTCCTAGGGAACCCGCCCTTTAGGGGAGGGAAAAGGATAACTGGAACACTCGGAACTGACTACCGCGCACTCCTCATTGAGAGTCTTGCAAACGGCCGCAGGGGTAACGCCGACTTGGTAGCGTACTTCTACTTGAGGGCAAGCCTGATTGTGAGGTCAGGGCGCCTCTTCTGTCTTCTAGCAACGAACACAATATCGCAAGGAGATACACGAGAAGTAGGGTTGGACCAAATAGTCGGTTCTGAGTGGGCAATCGTTCGGGCCTGGAAGAGTCGGGCATGGCCGGGCGATGCAACGGTGCAGATCGCGATTGTTTGGCTTTATAGGGGAGGCTGGCGCGGGTCTATTGTGTTGGACGGTGCAGAGGTTACGGCGATCACTGCATCTCTGGATGCAGCACACAGAGGCATTGGGCCTGGATATCGGCTGGAAGCTAACCAGGGCCACGCGTTCATCGGATCCCTCCTAAACGGCATCGGCTTCGTGTTATCGCCTGATGAAGCCCGCGATCTCATCGGACGGAATGAGAAAAATCGTGAAGTCCTCTTTCCCTATCTCAATGGGGCAGATCTCAACGCGAGCCCAATCCAGGCACCAAGCCGGTGGGTCATCAGCTTTCATGATTGGCCACTAAGTAGGGCGGAGCAGTACCCTGATTGCTTAGCCATTGTGAGGGATCGAGTCAAGCCGCAGCGCGACAAACTCAGAGACTACAAGCGGCGAGTTCGGGAAAATTGGTGGCTCTTTGAATACGATGGCACAGCACTGTACGATGGAATCGCGCGCTTCAGCCGCACCCTAGCCATCGCTCGAGTGAGCAAGACAGTTACCCCTGTTTTCGTGTCGACCGGAATTATCTACAGCGAACAAGTCGTCGTATTTGCGTATGAGGACTATGGGCACTTCGGGCTGCTAACTAGTGCCTTTCACTGGTGGTGGGCTGTTACTCGGGCGTCAACGATGCGGACGGATCTGCGATACACGCCTACTGACTGCTTCGAGACCTTCGCATACCCGCAGCTCTCGCTTCGCCTAACGTCCGCTGCTGAGGCGCTGGATACTCATCGACGAACCTTGATGAGGGAACGGCAAGAGGGCTTGACGAAGACGTACAACCGTGTGGGCGATGCGAGCGAAACCAGCGCGGATATCACGACCCTGCGGGAGCTCCACATAGAGCTCGACCATGCCGTTGCGACCGCTTATGGCTGGTCAGACCTATCGCTCGATCACGGCTTCTACGATACCTCGCAAGGGGTGAGGTTCACGGTTGGGCCGCAGGTTCGAGTGGAACTGCTGGACCGCCTGCTTGAGCTCAATCACGAGCGCCACGCGGTCGAAGCCGGGGCGGCACAGTTGTCTCGCGGGAAACATGTTGAGAGCTTCGGTGGCTGAGGTCGCGTCCATCGGGCCACCCGTCTCTGCCGAACAGGTTTCCACCTTTGACCTGCGACAGCGGCTGTTCGATGCGGTTGTCCGCGATCTCCTGGGGCCGGCGGACGGTCCCGAGGAGGAGTTCGCGGGCGCCGGCATCCGGGATCGGTACCTATTGGGTCAACTTCTGCCGCGGGGCTCGATCGCGGAGCCGGAGGAGTACGACGACATCCTGAGGGCTGGCGAGCCGACCGAGGAGGGGCAGGCGGACGCTGACACCCCACCGGCTCGGACCCTCATGCCTTCGTCCGTTGGATTGACTTTCTGCGTCGACGGAGCGGTCGACTTGGTTCTCGTCACGTCGAGCTGGGGTCATTACCGTCGGGCCAAAAGTGAGACCCTTCTCACAGAATCCGGGCAAGCCCGGACCGTGTGGAAGCGGTCTCCCGAGGGGGGCGAGATTCGCCTCAAGCTTCAGGAGGGACACTCGCGACAGCATGCTGACGAGCATCACCCGAACGTTCACATCGAGAGTACCGTCCGTCGACTCGAAAGGGAGGGAGGCGCCGATTGGATCGTCACCGTATTCCTCATAAATGGTCAGACGCCCGCCGAGGATACGAAGGAGGAGGAAGCTTGGATTTTCCAGCCGGAACTTTGGATACGGGCCGCGGACGGCAGACCTGTCTTCCGGAAACGTCCGAGCCCGTTCGAGTTCGAGGAGCTGGATGCGCTCGATGCCGAGGAGCGAAAGATCCTCTCGATGCAGTACCGCGATCACGTCGAGTTCGCGGTTGGCCATGGTGTCGGCATTCAGGCCGAGGTGGATCCCGACGATCCTCAGCGTGCCCGGAGCGTCTCCACGCGCATCGTCCCGCACTACGACGTTCCAGCGACCGAGTCGCCCTCCATCGAGGAGATACCTGGCCTAAGTGAGCTGGTGCGCGACATGAAGCGCCTATCCGAGATGGAGACGAGCGCGTTGGTGGAGACGCTCTCAACCATCCCGAATGAATACGAGCGATGGATTGCCGAGCAAGAGGCCGGAGCCAGCGCCCTAACCAGCTATTCCGACGCCGTTGCAATCGCTCTAAATCACTCCCGTCGGGCACTTGAGCGATTGCGCGCCGGCATCGATGTGATCGAAACCGACGCCCGCGCAGCCAATGCCTTTCGCTTCGCCAACAAGGCGATGTGGATGCAGAGGGTCCACTCCGAGTATGCGATGCGTCGACGTCGAGGAGAGGCGATCGAGCTCGGAGTTGTGGATCGAGCCGAAACGCGCTCCTGGTATCCATTCCAGCTGGCGTACGTCCTTATGGCGATTCCTGGTCTGGCCAATCCGACGCATATCGAACGCGTCGATCCGACCGCGGCCATCGCGGACCTGCTGTGGTTCCCTACCGGGGGCGGCAAGACCGAGGCCTATCTCGGTGTGGCTGCCTTTGCCTTGGCGATTCGGCGCCTTCAAGCTACGATCGGAGGCTTCGACGGCAACGCCGGCGTCACGGCGATCATGCGATACACGCTGCGGCTGTTGACCATCCAGCAGTTCCAGCGGGCGAGCACGCTCGTCTGTGCGATGGAGGTGATCCGCCGGGAAGCGATAGCCGCAGGCGACGCGACTTGGGGCGTAGAGCCCTTCCGGATCGGTCTTTGGGTCGGTGCGCGAGCGACGCCGAACACCACCAAGGATGCTGAGGAGGCGATCCGCAATGCTCATCGGGACACCTGGAGCGGCGGGGGTGGTGGCACGCCGCACCAGCTGCCCAACTGTCCGTGGTGTGGGGCCAGGATCGAGCCAGGGCGTGACCTCGTCGTCGACACCGTCCTCGAGCGAACGCTGGCGTACTGCTCGGACTCGCTGGGACGGTGCGAATTTACACGTCGAGAGGCGAAGGGCGAGGGTTTACCGGTCGTGGTCGTCGACGAAGAGATCTACAGACTCCTACCCGCACTCCTCATCGGAACGGTCGACAAGTTCGCTCAGATGCCCTGGAAAGGCGAGGTCGCAACGCTGTTTGGCCGCGTGACCCGTCGTTGTCTGCGACATGGATTCCTTAACGCAGAGTCGGCGGAAACGGGGAGGCATCCGAAGAAAGGTGACCTACCGCGAGTCGAGCCCGTGGAGGCTGGTCCACTACGGCCGCCGGATCTCATCATCCAGGATGAGTTGCACCTCATCAGCGGGCCACTCGGCACGATGGTCGGCGTTTATGAGGCAGCGGTAGACGAGCTCTGCAAATGGCAGCTGAATGGCGTCGCTGTCCGTCCGAAGGTCATCGCCTCGACTGCCACCATTCGACGGGCCAAGGATCAAGTCCACGGGTTGTTCCTTCGCGCCGTCGAAGTGTTCCCACCGGGAGGGGTCGGTGTCGACGACAACTTTTTCTCCCGTCGTCGGCCGGTGACTGACACCCACCCAGGCCGCAGGTACTTCGGCATCTGTGCGCCAGGGAAGAGCCGCCCGGCCGTCCTTATCCGCGTGTATGTGGCGATCCTCGCTGCTGCGCAGGACCTCTATGAGAAGTACGGCGCGGATGCCGACGCCTGGATGACGCTGGTCGGCTACTTCAACTCTCTACGCGAGCTCGGCGGCATGCGTCGGCTGGTTGAGGACGACGTCGGCACCCGAACGTTCCGGGTCAACCGAGAGGAGGACCTCCCGCGTCCGGGACTCTCGGGTAGACAGCTTCGCCTGGTCCAGGAGCTGACCTCGCGCCGTGCGTCTGCCGAGATTCCGAAGATCCTCGACTGGCTCGAGGAGAGGTTCGATCCCGCCATCGAGGCTGAGAGAGCAGCAGAGCGTCAACGTAAGGAGCGCGGAAAACGACGGCCGATCGATGTACTCCTTGCGACGAACATGGTCTCAGTTGGTGTCGACGTCCGGCGCCTCGGACTAATGGTTGTCGCTGGCCAGCCAAAGAACACGGCGGAGTACATCCAGGCCACAAGCCGGATCGGGCGGGCCTCGCCAGGACTCGTCTGCACGGTGCTCAATTGGGCCCGCCCACGTGATCTTTCTCACTACGAGAGGTTCGAGCATTTCCACGCGACGTTCTACCAGTACGTCGAGGCGCTCTCAATCACGCCATTCGCCCCCCGTGCTCTCGACAGAGGCCTGGCTGGACTCTTGGTGTCCATGCTGCGTCTGGAGGAACTGAGCTTGACTCCGAACCGGGGAGCCGGGCAGCTGGAACGGAATGCGCCGTACTCCGACAGAGTCGTGGCACAGCTGTCCCGCCGTGCGTGGAGCACCGTATCGGATCCAGCAGTGAAACAGCTGGTGATCGACACCCTCGAGGAGCGGCTCGATCAATGGGCGCACGAGGCCGAGATGCCGGGCCGAACACTTGGCTATCGAGCAGCGCGGGACGGGTCGACAGTTGGACTTTTGCAGGCACCCGGGGTAGGACGCTGGGAGCCCTTCACCGTGCTCAACTCCCTGCGTGACGTGGAGCCGTCCGTAAACCTTGTAAAAGTTGATCGGGGTACGACTGGAGGGCTTCCAGAATGGGAGACGCCACCGAGTGACGAGGGCACAAGCCAGTGAGCGTCGCGGTGGCGGCACGCGTCGGGGAACTCCGACCGAGCCAGCTGCTTTGGAGCTTTGGAATTGGTGCCGTCGTTGACCTCCCCAACTTCTCCGTCATGGTCTTAGGTCTGAACGACTGGGACGAGGGACATACCCAGCAGATAACAGAGGAACGTCTGCTCGCTGCTGTTCATAGGGTGCTTGGTCCCCAAGTCAAGAAACTAGCGGCTCCTCCGATGCCGCCGGAATCCGACCGGCCCATCGATCCGACCGGAGAAGAAGCTCGCATCGGTGTCCCCGTTGTGGTATTCCCGGAGTGGTTCCGCTGCCCGGTCTGTCAGCTCCTTGCCCCAATAGGAACGAGACTCTTCGAGTTTAAGGAGAACCCGTATCGACCGGACCTGGCCCGGTACATCCATTCGGGCTGTCCTCGGGCTAGGGGGCCGACAGCAATTCCCGCACGGTTCCTGGTCGCCTGCGAACGAGGACACGTCGACGACTTCCCGTGGACTTATTACGTCCACCGCGGCGGAGCCGCCTGTAGGGGAACGCTCACGTTCTATGAGGTAGGGGCATCACTAGAGACGGCCAACCTTTTCGTCAAATGCAACGAATGCGACAAGAGCCGATCGATGATCGATGCCTTCGATCGAGACGCGCATGCCCTACCGCGGTGCCGAGGTCGACACCCTCACCTGCGCGAATCGAAGCCGAGCTGCCCGATGCCGCTGCGCGCCATCCTGCTTGGCGCGTCGAACAGCTGGTTCCCTGAGACTCGCACAGTGCTTTCCATCCCGACGCACGGTGAGAAGCTCGAACAACTTCTCGATGAAAATTGGTCGATCCTCGAGGCAGCAACCAGCCTTGAGGTGCTCCGAGGATTCCGAGCAATTGGCCAGCTACGGGAGTTCGCGGGCTTCTCCGATAACGAGATCTGGGCTGGCATCGAAAGCAAGCGTGCCGAAAGCAACGGCCCGGCAGCGGACGACAGGAGGGAACTAGATCTGAAGCGGCCGGAGTGGGAAGTCCTCTCGGCCCCTGACGACGCGCTGAACTCGAAGGACTTCATGCTAACGCCAACCGATAAACCATCAAGGTACACCCACGAGATCGCTGCCGTGGTGCTCGCCGAGCGGTTAAGAGAAGTTTCCGCGCTGGTCGGGTTTACGCGAATTCGGTCATCTGGCGAATCTTCCGTCGGCGACATCCCGATACGACGGGCGGCATTAAGCATCGAGACTGCACCGAAGTGGCTCCCTGCGACCGAAGTAAGAGGCGAGGGTATTTTCGTCCGATTCGACCTGGAGCGACTTGGGGCATGGTCGGAGGAGGGCACGCAGCAGGAGCGGCGGAAAATGCTACGCGCCGCGCATGAGTCGTGGCGATCAGCCAGGCAGATGGACCACGTCCTAGAGGGATTTCCCGATCTCGTCTACGTGCTGCTGCACTCCTTCTCCCATGCACTCATGCGCGAGTTGACGCTCGAATGCGGTTATAGCGCGCCAAGCATAAGGGAACGAATCTACGCCTCGAAGGCCGAAGAGCCGATCGACATGGCCGGCGTACTCGTCTATACCGCGGCGCCCGATAGCGAGGGAACCCTGGGTGGTCTCGTGGCGCTAGGTCGACCGAAGGACCTCGGGCGGCTACTCGACCAGGCGCTTGAGCGAGCGACGCTCTGCTCCTCCGATCCGCTTTGCTCCGAACACGACCCGAGGCGTGACGGCACGCTCCATGGCGCTGCCTGCCACGCCTGCCTATTCGCTCCAGAGACATCGTGCGAGAACGGCAATCGGTACCTCGACCGTTCGACCTTGGTGCCGACGTTCCGTCGGGCGAACACCGGCTTCTTCCGAACAGCTCTCCCGTGAGGGAGCAGGTCGGCGAGCTTCTGGATCAGCTGACGACACTCGCTCGGGAGCTGTCTCCCGATGGGATCCGAGAGGTGTCGGGACGGCTCATGCTGTCGACCGGCCCAGACTCGGTCGATCTGGCTGCGGGCTCCGGGCCACGTAAACGCTTGCTCGTCGATCGGCTGGTCGACGTGTGGAGAAATGCGCCCGAGATCTCGCCATCCTGCCTCGCCTTCGCCCTTCAAGCAGCCGGACGGACGGCCAGTCGGGTTGCGGACCTTCAGACGATCGAGCTGGCATGGACGGGGCCCCACACGGGGGTCGTGCCGGTCCGCCGGATCGACCAGGCGCTGTACGAGGTGGTAGCTGGAGCGGAACGTGAGCTGATCGTGGTCAGCTACGCCGTGTTCAACGTGCCCCGTCTCGTAGACGCAATCAACGGGTCGGTCGCGCGCGGCGTCGATGTCCTTCTCATCCTCGAGTTCGAAGGGGCCCAAGGTGAGCAGACCTACAACCCGCTTACGGCACTTCGGGGGATATCGGCCAATGTTCACGTATACCACTGGCCCTACGCCAAGCGGCCTCAAGCGGCCTCCGATGGGAAGCGTGGTTTCATCCACGTAAAAGCTGCGGTGGCGGACGAAAAGGTGGCGATCATCTCGAGCGCCAACATAACGGCCTATGGACTGGAGGCCAACATGGAACTCGGGCTAGTCGTCCATGGTGACGAGATTCCCCGGCGCATCGCTCGGCATTTCCGGCAGCTCGTGAAGGACGAGGTCCTTGTGGCGTGGATGAAATAGGCGAGCTCAGCGTTCGAGGCGCCTAATGGATGGCCTCCGTAGGCAGAACCGAAGTGTCACTAACCCTCGAGGCACCTTCGGGGAGCAGAAATCATGAGATTCTTTGACCTGCTGCCCAACCACGCGCCTGTAGCCGACTTCGTTGCCTGGCAGAGGCACAAGGGGCTCCTTTTGAATCCGCCTTTCCAACGTCGGTCGGTGTGGAAGCCTGGCGCGCGGTCATATTTCATCGACACGCTCATTCGAGGCTTGCCTGTGCCGTTAGTGTTTCTTCGCGAGCGTCTAGACATCAATACCGGCAACGTAGTCAGAGAAGTAGTCGACGGCCAACAAAGGCTCAGGACTGTAATCGGTTTCATCGACGAGAAGCTCCTGCCTGACTTCGATGCAACTCGGGACCGCTTTACTGTCATGCCGGAACACAATAGCGATCCAGGGATAGCAGGCAAGGGTTTTAGGGATCTCACACCCGAAATTCAGACAAGGATCATGAAGTACCGCGTTAGTATGCAGATCCTTCCAGCCGACATGGAGGATAGGGACATCCTACAGATATTTGCCCGGATAAATTCGACTGGCCTCAGGTTAAACAGTCAAGAACTGCGCAATGCCGAATGGTTCGGCAAATTCAAGACGTTGATGTACGACCTAGCCTATGAGCAACTTGAGCGGTGGCTTACCTGGCGAGTCTTCTCTGAGGATCAAGTGTCGAGGATGCTCGAAGTCGAGCTTGTGAGCGAGCTGGTCATGACGATGATGGGAGGATTGTCCGCAAAGAAACAAACAGCGATCGACCACGTTTATGAGAACTTTGATACTAAGTTCCCTAACTCAAAGGAGGTCGAAAAGCGTTTCCGGCTGGTGATGGATGCAATAGACGAGCTCTACGGCCCATCTATGGCTCGGGGCTCGTTTTCTAGGGTGATGCACTTCTTCACCCTGTTCGTTTACCTCTACGACCGAATGTTCGGCTTGGGTGCAACCCTGGCAGCAGCCTCTCCCAGAAAACTTCCACGAGGGTTGAAGTCCCGCCTTGCCGAGGTCGATAGGCGGTTCGCTGAGGATAATTTACCTATCGAGGTGGTTCAGGCTGTCACGGGAGCGGCGACCGACCTAAGGAAGCGCAAAATTCGCTTGTCGTTTGTGCGGACGATACTGGATGGCAAGGCCAGCTAAGCAAATTGCCGACGCCCTTGCAAGCAAGGCGCTCGGTCTAAGTCGATACGTCGGTCGCGTTGAAGAGCAGTTCAATGCTGGCGGCCTACGGAGGGCCGATGTCCATCGTGCTTACGCAGGCGCATTCGTCTATTTCCATCTGCATTTGGAAACCGCCATTGACGACCTCTTTATGGGCTACTTGATGAATCGGCTTGACTTAACGCGTGGCAAAGTGCGGCCCCTCGTTGCAATCAAATCAGAAATGGTTGCCCGAAGGGTTGTTAGAGGGGAGCGACGTTTTGTCGATTGGCTTCCGTATCACTACACGAGGGAACGCGCAAAGATGTTCCTCTCGGGCGGCGGGCCCTTTGAAAGGCTGAGTGGGTCTCAGGAGGCCCCTCTCGAGCGCGTTCGAGTGATTCGAAATGCGATAGCTCATGCGAGCGGGCACGCGCAGAGTCAGTTCGAGAAGACTTGCCTCAGTGGCCTTGCCCTCCCCCCAGAGCAAAGGCGTCCCGCCGGCTTCTTGCGAGGACAACACGCGGTGGGTCAAAGCCGATTCGACTACCACGTTGCGCAGGCTGTCTCGGTAATGCGACATCTTGTCTAGCTCTGCCAACACCATCTTGGACGTCTCTCACTCGGGCAGACAGCCGTGTGCTTGTTCTTGCACGTGTTCAGCCGGACCCTTTAGCTTTTATCCTTTTCGAGCCGCCGCCGGGCGGCAGCAACCTCCTTCGAAAGCTGATCAGGCCGGTTTGCGAAGCTGTTCCAGACTTCCTGGTCCACTGCGCTCCCATGGCGAAGTCCCTCGCCCTCATACTTTGGGTCGAGGGAGAGGAAATTGCACAACTTCATGTAAACGGCATTTGGCGTGCGCCCCAGTAGATTGCCAAGCATCACAATCTCGTTATCCGCGTGACTCAGTTCCCTTGGCTTCCGACGACAATAGAGATCCATTGCAATGATTAGCTCGTCTCGACTCCAGCGATTCCGCATCATCTTCGAAGCGATTCGCTTATACCTTGAACGACGTGGGGGGCATCCATAGAGTATATTGCCCGCTCTATCGACGACCGTCCCCGCCGTATCCGAGAAGTCGGAAAATTTGGGTTCGAGATTATTTGTGTGCGCGGACAACCGACGTTCGGACGACCTCGACTGCCCAGTCCCTTAGCTCCTGATCGGCCTCGATGACGAACTCCTGCCCGCGCGCTACGGCTTGCACGCGCCAGGTGCCATCGCCGTTCAAGCGCCATCGGGTTGGATCCGTGTGATAGGTGAGACGTCGGCGGTTTGGCGGCCCAAAGCAGCTGGGCAACGTCCAGACTGAAGCCGTCTCGCCACGAGAGCTAAGGCAGACTCGCGAGCTCCACTGAAAGGTGCCACCACCTGGCACGCTCCTGTCCAGCGAGGTGAGGGTGTCGGCGGCGACGTATAGGGTATTGCGTCTGCGGTCGACGTCTCGAAGGTGTGGATGGTCGAGTGCCCATGGCATGCGACCGCCAGTAGTCCGATCTACCTTCACAATCCCGCCAATCTGAAGGTACCCGAATAGGGCCTGGACCGCCTGGCTGCCCGGTACCCATCGCAGAGATCCGTCGAGTCGCCGCTCAGTCCTGCGGAATAGACCAAAGAATAGGAACATGTCGCCGACGCCGACGCCCTCATTCTCAAGATGGCTTTCTGCGGTATCGACCTGCCCGAACATCGGTCGCCAGCCAGGCATGCGATCAAGCACATCTCCATTGAGATCTGGGTCGAGGTGGGCTCCTCTTACCTCATCGGGCTTGCGATAGCCAAGCTGTCGAATGATGTCGAGGAACGAAAACGATGCGCTTGCCCTAAGACTCGAGTACGGGATCCCGGCACCCTCCTTGTAACTTGGTTCGGGGATAGGCAACGAGAGCATCCTGCCGTCGGGCAGGATTGGACTCGGCCCGCCGCCAGCCTTGCTATCAAAACCCTTTCGACTCAGCACGAGCTTCACGGCCTTCCCCTGTGGCCATTGCGGGGCCGGCTCACCGGTACCGGATTTCCAGGGCTACGAACGGCCCAGGGCCATCGCCATATACCAGCGGCCGGAAGCAATTGCCCGTTAGTCGGCCGTGAAACTTCGCGCTGCGTAACTGCGAATGGGATTTCTATGTTGACTCCGGACGCCAACTGTCGTTAACCCCTCGCCTTTACGCCGCTGTGGATGTAATGCCGGCCTCCCGTTCAAGACGGCTGGGATCCCAGATCTGCTCAGACAGCTGCCGATAGAGCTGCTGCCTCGCGTCGATGTCGGCCTTGAAAAACACCTTATGTGGCTTGAATGGCAGTCCGCTTTCTTGGATGAACCTTAGGAAGCCGGGGTTGTGGTTGTACGTATTTGCATGCAGGCTACGCGCCAGAAGGTTTTGACTATCGTAGTGCACGAGCTTTTTTTCATAAGGAAGAGCGCCATAGCTGGCATTGAAACTCTTTGGGAGTAGAAGCAAGTCGCCGAGGCGATTACGGTACTCGGCAAACTCGCTTGGGTGACCGAACTCGGCGGTGTGACGGTCAGCGTGATCGGACCAAACGTGCTCAATCTCGAACGCCCCTTTGCCGCCGCGCTTGGCATATTCGACGTAATGAGAAGGCAACCCGGACCGGGCCTCGATGAAGTCCGTCATCCGTGCCAGGAGGCGATGGATCTGGCGGCCGTTCATTCCGTGTAAGCGGAATCCCTCATTTGTGGCAAAGGTTTCAGATTCGGCATCGAGGCGGCTGCGGAGCGAGACTGCCAGCTCCTCCGGTGACTTTCCACGGATCTCGCGCATCACCAGAAACATCGCGTACTGCATCGTCGAGTAGTCGATTGCGTGCAAGTTCCAGATGCGGCGGTGTATGAGGATGTCCAGGTACGCGGCGGTGACTCGCAACTTACGCATGATGATCTCTTCAGGGTCCGTGACCTGGAGCGGCGAAAGGAGCACGGGATATTGGAGCGTGAAGTTGTGCTCCGCGTTGAAGAACACACTCTCCAATCCAAGCGTCAAGGTATTGGCGGCCAAGCGTAGCCGCTTGTACCAGTTTGTGTAGAAGGCAAAGTCTCGGTCGATGAAGCGAACAAAGTCAGCGCTTTTCGTCAGTCCAAGATGTTCCTCGTGATCGCGGACCCATCGATGAAATTCGGTTCCGATTAGGTCGAAGTCCAGCGGTGCTGCACCCCTCCGCCGTTCGCGGATAGTCTCAGCGTACTGGCTTCTGAGCCATGACTTGATTCCGTCGGCGTCTTCATCCTTGGCCAGCTCGATAAGAGCAGTCGTGCGTTCCTTCCAGACCCGGCCGGCATGAAGGCGCTGATCTGCATCCGTGATGTTTGCCAGAAGGTAGCCCTTGAGCATGTCTGCCGGAGTCAGGGATAGTCCGCGGTCATTCATCGTCTCGAAGATGGTGTAGGCATCGTCGTCGGAGTATGCCGTGATCTCGACGAGGTGAACGTTTTCAACAAGCCAGTCGACGAAGTACGGCAAGGCAGGTCCGCGAAGCTCCTCCGGCCAAAACTCAGCTATGTCGCTATAGCGGCCGAGTATATTGGCGACGGACTCGGGCGGATCAGGGTCAACGAAGTCGTTACCCAAGTAAAGCGCCTCCATGCAGGCAGTACGGTCAGGGACATCCAAATTGAAGGACCGCTTGCCATACTTGGACGAGAAAATCAGGTCGGCGATCTGGCCTCGCTGTTCGGAATCTTCGGCCAGCTCGCGTTGAAGAAAAATGAGCACAAGCGACAGCGTCGTAAGCCGCTGCTGGCCGTCGATTATGAACTTTTGACCATCCTTGTCACTGATGATGATCGAGCCCAGGAAATAGTGGCCGTAGTCTGCCACGGCGGAGCGCTCGTGTTCTGGCTCGTAGCTTTCGAGGAATTTATTTGCCAAGTCGTCTATGAGTTCAGCGACCTGTTTTGTTTGCCACTTGTACTCTCGCTGGTAGTAGTCGATCGAGTACTTCCGCGCTGTTAGAAGCTGCCGGACGGTCCTCCCGTCCCCGCGGATCTCTCGAACTTGTTGGTTCGCCATAGTCAGGGTTAGGCGGAATACTACTGCAGCCGCCGCCCCTTGTGTAGGCGCCGCTCGGTGAAGCGCAGCCGCCACAGGGATGCTTAAAGGCTTGAGGCAAATGTATTGCGGGACGGATTCGGATCCAAACGAATTAGACCTGACCAGGATCCGCGAGACTCATCGCCGTCTCGCGGGACTTACCTTAGCCGTTCTCCGGGTACTCCTCGGTCCTTCAGCCCTACCTGATTCGACCGGCGACTGTCCAGGTGACAGTTTTAAGTTCTCTCGAAGGAAACGGGTAAGCTCAAGGCGATCATCCTGTACAGAGAGCCTCTGCAGGTGCCATCGTACTTCAAGTGCTCCGTTGCACGCACCAAGAAATATGGCATCCTGCGCATTTGGGAGCTCTTCATCAAGATAGGTTACGAACCAGTTTGCGACATCTGACCATCGCCATAACCTCCGGGTTGAAGTCACCCACATTGCTGCGGCCGGGAAGTGCCCAGGTCCTCGCATACCCTCCATTAGCTGTCTGACGCTCTCACGACTCCGCGAGGTTCGAGTTGCAATGGCTGCCGGGCTCACGAGCTCCTCGGGCTCAACCCGAACTGCCTGGAGACCGGGAATGGCGCCTTCAATATCACGGATAGCGGTGCCGACGGCTTCGGCAAGACTGTTTGCCTCACGATCAAACTCGGCATAGGACAAGCTCTCTCGTCGGCCAAACGTTGCGTCATCGCACCCAGCCTCATAGAGTTTGTTCAGGTTTTCTGGAGTTAGGGGGTCCGCTCCTGAGAGGAGGAGGGTAAAGTTATAGGTCTGCTTTCTTTCCTTCATAAGCTCTTTTAATGCGGGCACTTACTGATCGCACGCCTAACACGCTTGGCCTCATTCGCGGGGTCGCGGGGTGTTGACCATACGCTGACTTGACAACCACCACGCGCTTTGTGACGGCAGCGCATGATTGCCCAAGCGTGACCATTGCTCAGGACGAGCGTCCAGCCCTTATTTTCGGCCTCCTTTACGGCACCCTCGACCTCTTTGCTCGGGTGTCGGGGTCGCATCTTGCCGCACCCAACTATACTGCTCCTGTTGACATTTGTCAACAGCTAGAACTTATTGAAAGATCACCTTGGGGGACTGTGCCACGATCCTGCAACGCTTTCAAAAGGCCGATGGGAGACATAGACGAACTCGCAGAACCGCGCCAGCCCAGGACACGCTCTATTCGAGGTCAGTGGGAGTACCTCGAACCGAGAGCAGCCCTGGACAATCTTTGGATTGGCAACGTGGGCCGGACGAGACCTTTCAACCCGGCCAGGCGCCTCGAGTCACGAATGTGCTCGAGCGCTAGCTTTGCGATTTATGGGGGCCAACCATGCTGCATCGTGACACCTATACCCGCCGGCCACGCCCGAGTAGGGTTTAGCGTGACCTAGGCTTGACATCGCTCATCATCGCCAGCCGCGGGCGTCCATTGGGACCCATCGCGTAGCGCCGTCTGGCGAAAGCCGCAAAAGCGCGGGATGAAGATTGACGGCAGTGCAGACGTGCGCTGGGATAATGACGACGCGGCTGCCGATAGCGAGGCGCGTCTGCTGAGGGGCCGTCACCACGGCGTGCTCCTCGCTTAGCCGGGCAACCGTAAGATCCTCGCGACCAAGGACCATGCCAAAGCCGGTAAGCCCGCCTACCCTTAGGTCGGCTGAAAGCGCCTTAGATCCGGCGTCGATGACGGCGCGGTCTGGCGCTGGAGTCGAGACCACGGTGGCAACCACTGCGAGCGCGCAGTGCCCGAGGACTTGACTTCCAAGTGTTACCTGGTTGGCGTCGCCATAGATGTAGGTGCCGGGCCGCATCTCGGTGATGCCGCCGCGAAGGGCAAGGCCGGCGGTTGGGGTGGAGCCGACGCTCAGCTCGCGAACCTTGATCCCGGCCCTGCGTAACATGTCGGCGGCAGTCGAGATAGCGTCGGTCTCCTGGTCGGCTGCAAGCTGACGCTCGTTCTCGTTGGTGGCGGCATAGACGTGGCCGCCGTGAGTGATGAGCCCGCGGAAGCGCTCTGGGCCGATCGCCCGGACGAGTTCTTGGGCGGACCTCACAGTCGGCTCGCCTGGTGCCGTCCCGATCCGATGTTGACCTGGGTCGACCTCCCATAGCACCTCAACGCTCTGAGGCAGCGATTTGGCGATGCCGACATCGTCGACAGATACGGCGAGCCGCTTCACTCGCTTCGCCAACGCTGCAAGCCGCTCGAGCTTTGGCGCGCCCACGGGCGGATGGGCGATCAGCAGGTCATCGACGCCGGCATCGGCAAAGACCTCGGCCTCGGTGAAAGTGGCGCATGTTAGCCCAACGGCGCCATGGGCCATCTGCCGCTGAGCCATGTAGGCGCTCTTGTGGGTCTTCGCGTGGGGTCGCAGCTTGACGTTGTGGTCGGCGGCGAGTTTGGCCATCCGGGCCAGGTTGCGCTCGACGACCTCCTCGTCGACAACGGCTACAGGGGTGATGATGTCTTCGGTTGCAGCCAGGATCCGCTCGACGTCCATTCAGCTATCGCTTCGTCAGGTGGCCGACGCCGCGATCGAGCGGGAAGCCATAGAGCGTGTTGCCGTCGCGCCCCTCGACCGTGTCAGCCGCAACCATCGCGTTAAACGCTGCCTCCTCCGTTGTTTCGACGACGGCGTCGAAGATTAAGTCGAAGGGCGATCCCTCGGTCCAGAATTGGCCCTCTACCAGCACATTAATAGGATGGGCTGGCCGTTGTGTCGATCGGGGGATCCGGTTGGCGGTCGAAAAGGCGATGAAGATCTCGCCACTGCCGTCGTTGCCGACCGAGCCGGTCCGGCCAAGGCCGATGTCAATCCGGCGCGCGAGTCGACGGAGCTGGCCCGGATGCAGAGGAAGGTTGGTCGCCAGCACGGCGATGCACGATCCCTCCTGGTGCCGTTTGGGCATGAGGTCGGTGATCTGCCGACCAACTGGCGCGCCAGCGATTAGCAGCTGGTGGCGGCTTCCATAGTTCGTCTGGAGCACTACGCCGATGGTAAACGGCTGGCCGGATAGCTCCACAATCCGAGAAGCAGTCCCGATGCCGCCTTTGAAGTCAAAGAATTGGGTGCCGGTACCGGCGCCGACGCAGCCCTCGGCGACGGCGCCGTCCTTTGCGTTGTCTAGCGCAGCGTAGACATCCTCACGCGCGATGCCGAATGCACGTCCGTCGCTCAGAAAGCTATCGTCCGTCTCGGCTACTACCGGGATGACGACGTCCTTGTCGGCGATCTCCGGATCGCGCTCGGTCATGTAACGGACAACCGAGTCGTAGGCGAGCCCGATGTGCACCGTGTCCGTCAGCACGATCGGCGAGCCGAGCAGGCCCCACTCATCGATCACGCTCCGGCTAGTCATCTCGCCGTAGCCGTTGAAGACGGAGACGGCGGCATAGAGGCGTTGTCGGAATAAGTCGCCGGAGTGGGGCCAGATCGCTGTCACGCCGCTGCGGATGACTGGGGGGCCCCCACCGTGCCCTCCCCCAGAGGGGGAGGGTGAATAGTCGCCTTTCCAGACGGTTTGGTGGCCGACGCGGACGCCAGGCACATCGGTGATGGCGTTGTGGGTCCCGGTGGGAAGAAATCCCACCGGGATCCCGAAGTCGCGTGCTCTGCCCCTAGCTCTTGGGGGACTCGACACCGGCCGACGTTTGAAGCTTCTGCAGTTCGAGCTGCGGGTTGACCTGGACGTTCCAGTAGCGATCGCCGCGCGGGCGGATGAACGCGTAGTAGTAGATCAGGCCGGCCACGAAGATCCCGGCCACGAGCAGGAGGTCATTGATTTTCTGCTGGCTGAGGGCGACCGCCACGCCGACCAGCCCGATGATGGGCGGCGCCGGCCACAGCGGCATCTTCCACGGACGCGGCAGGTCTTTCTGCGTGAAGCGGCTGACCAGCGCCGAGATGCAGATCAGGCCGTAGAGAACGATCAACAACACGGCCGTAAAGGTGACGACCAGGATGAGGCTGCCCTGGAACGAGAGGATTGTCGCCAGGGTGCCGACGATCAACGTCGCCACCCAGGGTGCGCCATTACGAGGCTCGACCTTGCCGATCCAGTCGCTGATGACGCCCGGCCAGGCTCGGTCGCGGCCGGCGGCCCAGACAATCCGGGCGAATTGAAGCGTGATCGCCAGCGACGCATTGAAGATGGCGATGATCGCCCCGATCGCCACGATGTTGTAGAAGGTCGTGCCGAACGAGTTCTTGGCCGCATCGAGCAACGGTGTCGACGAGGCGACGAACTTCGCGACGTCCGAGATGCCGAAGAACACCAGGAGGAAGGTACCGACTTCGAGCGCGACGCCGATCGAGGCCGCGATAACGACGGCCCGGCCGATGTGCTTCGCCTCGCCTGCGGTCTCCTCTGAGAAGTTGATGGCGCTGTCGTAGCCGTTGACCGAGAACATGGCGACAGCGATAGCCGCGATAACCAAGCCCAGGCCGACGTCTGTCAGGCCACCCTTGCCGTTGGACATCACCGGGTGGGTAACGATCGAGAGCGGCTGCTGCAAGTGGACCAGCCCCGAGACAGCGAGTGCGAGGACGACCGCCGACTCCAGCGCCAGGAAGAAGCCGGTCAGGACCGCGTTGAAGCGGATGGCCAGTAAGGCAACCCCGGTCACAGCGATCATGACAATCGCCGCGATAAGGTTCTGCGGGATGCCCGGAATGAACACGGCGAGGTAGACGCCGATGCCGATCGCAACGCTGGCCGGCAGGAAGACGGCCTGGCCCATGTAGTCGAGCATGGCCAGGAAGCCAATCGGCTTGCCCAGTACCCGGGTGACGATGCTGAAGAGGCCGCCGGCGACCGGGAACATCGAGCCGAGCTCGCCCATGCAGAGCGCGACCATGATCGCCAGGAAGCCTCCGATCAGGTAGGCCGCCAGGGAGCCGGTCCCGGCGGTGGCGATGACGACGGTGCCGATGATGAGAAGCGACGCGGTCGGCGTGATATCCGACAGGACAAGGGCGACGTTGCCGAGCGTATTGATCGCGCGCTTGAGCTCCTGGTTGTAGCCAAGGCTCTTGAGAAGAGCTTCCCCCTCGACGGACGACGATTTCTCCGGGGCCGGGTCGGCCATAGACATCCCCTCCTCAGGGAAAGTGATTTACCGCCAGCCCCCGGGGCGGTTTATGGTATTTGTACAGACTAAAAGTCCGCTCGTCAACAGCTAAAAAGCCCCCACCCTGCCCTCCCCCGCGGGCGGGGAGGGGTCCGTTGGAAGAGGAGGGATCGAGTGAAGGTCTTTGTCTCGGTCGATATGGAGGGGGTTTCGGGGGTTACCGACCCGGAGGACGTCCTGCCAGCGGGCTCCGAATACCAGACCTGCCGGCGGTACATGACCGGGGACGCCAACGCTGCAATCGGCGGCGCATACGACGCCGGCGCCGAGGCGGTCCTGGTCAACGATTCCCACTGGATCATGCGCAACCTTCTAATACACGACCTGGACAAGCGGGCAAGGGTGATCAAGGGGTTCCACAAGCCACTCTGCATGCTCCAGGGGCTGGATGACAGCTTCGGGGCGGCGGTTTTCGTCGGCTACCACTCCTGCGCCGGGACAGAAGGTGGCGTCCTGAACCACACCATGCTCGGCAAGGAGGTCCAGAACATCTATCTCAATGGCGAGGCAACCGGTGAGACGCGCCTGAACGCAGGGCTGGCCGGGCACTATGGCGTGCCGGTGGCGCTGGTGGCCGGCGACGTGGCCGTTTGTGAGGAGGCAAAGCGCGTGCTGCCGTGGGTCGAGACAGTCGCAGTTAAGGACGGAATTGACAAATACTCAGCCATCCTGAAGCACCCAGAGGTCGCCGCTGCCGAGATTCGGGAAGCGACTGGAAGAGCGCTCAAGAACAAGGCGTTTAAGCCATATGTGCTCAAGCCGCCGATCACGATCGGGATCGAGTGGAACTCCACCACAATCGCCGAAACCTGCGGCCTCATTCCGGGTGTCAAGCGGACCAGCTCTCGGTCGACGGAGTACCGGACCGACGACTGGCCAGACGGTATGAAAGTGCTGCTAGTCGAGCTCCTCCTGGCGCTAGAGGTCAGTGGAGGGAAGGGGATTTACCAGTAAACCGCTGAGCCTGGCTCTTGATCGCGGTTCCTTTTGCGCCTATGCTCCACGTGTCTCCGTCAACATCGCAGACACAGAGAGGAGAAGGGGATGCAGAAGCATAAAACGATCTTGGGTGCGGCGATCGCACTTGGCGCTGTGGCGATCTTCGGGGTAACGGCGGTGGCGACGATGGGAAATGCGGGCTTCCACCCCGGCCCGCAAACGCGTGGCACGCTGAGCCAGGACGTGCACCTCAACGCCGACCGCATCAAGTTCCAGACGAAGGATGCGACTGACGTCGTTGTCCAAGAGATCAAGCAAGATGTAGGCGGCGACTCAGGTTGGCATAGCCACCCGGGGTTCGTGGTGGGAATCGTGAAGTCGGGGTCTGTGTCGATAACGGTCGGTTGCACGACCACAACCTATTCGGCCGGCCAGACCTTTTTAGAGACCGGCAACACTCCGGTCATCGCTCGCAACGCCAGTAATACCAGTCCGCTGGTGCTGGAGGCCACCTATTTTGTTCCCAAGGGGGTGCCGACCCGGCGCGACGCTAATCCGCCTACCTGCTGACGGCCGATTGAACGTGGAGGTGGGCGCTGCGTAGGCCCCACCTCCATTGACACGAGGAACTATCTCGTTAGACTGTTGGCGTCGGGGGCCCTATCTGTTAGTTAGGGAGGATCTGAACTCATGTCTCCACGCACCGTCAAAAGGCGTCGCCGAAGCAAGGGCCAACTGACAGCGACGGCCGGATCGCCGACCACATTGCTCGCGCAGGTCACTGAACTGGTCAGTGAGAACCAGGCGCTGGTCCGTGAGAACAGGGAACTGCATACGATCATTGCCCGCGTGACGCAGGCGGTCCATGTTGTGTCCTCCGCTCCGCGTGGGAGTCGCCGAAGCCTGCAAGAAACAGCGGGACGATCCACGGCACCTCGAGGCAACGGTCATCGACGCCAGCGCCGTCGGATCACGGACCCGGCCTCGTTGGACCGTCGCCGGGCGGCGCTAGCCAAGGCGCGCCAGGTGCTCGCCGAAAAGCGTGCGGCGGAGAAAGCCACCTCGTGATCGAAACGATCGACGTCAAGCGGATCGTCCCGACCGAGAAGCAGTACGCCTGGACCTTTGGCGGGGTCGACCCGATCGCCCGGATCAAGCCGGGCGACGTGCTCGATCTGTACACGGAGGATTGCTTCGGGGGGAAGGTTCGCTCAGTGACGGACCTGTTCAGCAAGGTCTGCGAATATCCATTCGTCAACCCGCAGACGGGACCGTTCTACGTCGAAGGCGCCGAACCGGGCGATACCCTGGCGATCCATCTGATCGATGTTCAGCCGGCGCGCGATTGGGCGGCGAGCGTTACCGTGCCACTCTTCGGGGCGCTCACCGGCACCCACTACACCCAGACGCTGCAGGATCCGTTGCCCGAGAAGACCTGGATCTATAAGGTGGATCAGGCCTCGAAGACGGTTCGGTTCCAGGCCCTCGATTCGGATTACGGCACGAGCTTCCCACTCGAGCCGTTCCATGGGACGATCGGCGTGGCCCCCGCGGCGTTCGAGGCGCGCAACGTGCTGGTCCCGGAGGCGTTCGGCGGCAACATGGATACGCCGGAGGCGAAAGCGGGCGCGACCATCTATCTGGGGGTCAACGTGGCCGGTGGCCTGTTTTCCCTGGGCGACGGCCATTACACGATGGGCGAGGGTGAGACGTGCGGTGTCGCCGTCGAAGGGGCCATGAACACGGTGCTGACGGTTGAGGTCGTCAAAGGAGTCTTCGCCGAGTGGCCGCGGCTGGAGAACGACGACGCGATCATGGTCGCCGGCTCCTACCGCCCGCTCGAGGACGCCTTCCGCATCGCCCACACCCAGATCGTGCAGTGGATCGCCAAGGACACCGGGCTGTCGATGATGGACACTTACCAGCTGGTCTCCCAGGCGGCGCGCTCCCGGATCGCCAACGTCTGCGATGCCAATTACACCATCGTCGCCAAGGTGCCGAAGCGCTTCCTGCCTTCGGACATCCCATGGATGAACGGCGTCCACCAGAAGATGCGCGCCCGAGCCAAGGCTGTGATCGCGGCCCGGCAGCCGCGCTAGCGTCATGCGATAGAGGCAGGAAGAGGAAAGCCGCCTCCTGCCTCTGGGTTAGCGAAGAATCAGTTGCCGGTCGCGGCGAACCAGGCTCCGCCCGGCGACGTGACGAAGACGATCGGGGCGATGCAGGGGTGCGGTAGCTGGACGGTGGCCCGAATATGGGAATCGCCTTCCATGCTCGCAGGGAAGCCCGCGGTGGAGACGTTCGTAACGGTCGCCGAACCACCAGCGCCGATCGTTTGACAGCTCACGATCGCCTTGAACGATGGGATGGGGTTCTTGCCCTGCAGCGCTGGCGGGACGGGCGCCTGATCGGCGAGGACCAGGCCTCGAACGCGAACGTTCAGATCGCCATCACGGTTGAGCGACCCTCGTCCACTCTCGATCATCCAGGGCAAACCGCCGCCCGGCACTCCCCGAATGGGGTTCGCGGGCCCGACATATGGTCCCGTGACCGGGGCCATCGTGTCGAATTTCAGGACGGTGCCTGGATCAGCGCTGGCGGCGGTGCCCAGGCTGACGAGGGCGACGAGCACGGCGAAGCCTGCGGGTAGCGCGAGCCGACGGATCTTTTTCACAAACGACCACCTCCCAGGGGCGTTAAGCAGCTGCCAGCCATGCGCTGGCATGCAGATGGCTACGTTCAATGGTTACGCCGAGTGGCGGTCGTGGGCGGCTATTATGCTGCCCAGCGAGGAGGCCGCATGGCGTCAAGAACCACACGACCGATCACGGAAATCGGCGCGGCGGTCGTTGGGACGGGCTTCATCGGCGAGGTCCACGTCGAGGCGTTGCGCCGGCTCGGCGTGCCGGTGCGCGGGGTAGTGGGTTCCAGCCATGCCCGGGCCGTGGAACGCGCCGCTAGCCTCGCGCTACCTCCCGCGTACGAGAGTTTCGAGGCGATGCTGAACGACCCGCGGGTTGACGTCGTCCACATCACCTCGCCGAATCACCTGCACTACCCGCAAGCGAAAGCGGCGCTGGCTGCCGGCAAGCACGTGATTTGCGAGAAGCCCCTCACCATGACCTCAACGGAGTCAGGCGAACTGGTCCGGCTGGCACAGGCGAGCGGGCTGGTCAACGCCGTCAACTTCAACCTGCGCTTCTATCCGATCTGCCGGCATCTGCACCAGTTCGTGCGGGAGGGCGGGCTCGGCGAAGTCCGGCTGGTGTCCGGCCACTACCTGCAGGATTGGCTGCTGCTCGATACCGACTGGAACTGGCGGCTCGAGCCGGAGCTGGGCGGCAACCTGCGCGCCGTCGCGGACATCGGCTCTCATTGGATGGATTTGACCAGCCACGTCACGGGGCAGCGGATCGTGTCCGTCATGGCCGATTTGAAGACCTTCATCCCGATCCGCTGGCAGCCCGCCGGGCCGGTTGAAACCTTCGCTAGGACGGCTGGCCCGACCACGGCCCGTACGATCACCACCGAGGATTGCGCCACGGTGCTCCTGCGCTACGAGAACGGCGCGCTCGGCAGCATGACCATTTCTCAGATCAGCGCCGGCCGTCGAAACACGCTCGAATTCGAGATCGACGGTTCGAGCTCCGCCGCGGCGTGGAACTCGGAGCAGCCGGACGAGCTCTGGATCGGCCATCGCGGACGACCGAACGAACTCCTTCCGCGCGACCCGAGCTTGCTCAACGAGGAGGGGCGCGCCACCGCCGGCTTACCGGCCGGACACAATGAGGGCTTTGCCGACACCTTCAAGGCGCTGTATCGATCGGTCTACCGCGCCGTGGCCGGGGACGGACCGTCGGAGCCCGACTATCCCAGGTTCGCCGATGGGCACGACTCGATGCTCGTCTGCGAGGCGGTCGCTCGCAGCGCCCGACGAGGCACCTGGGCCCCGGTCGTTAGGGTCGCTTAGCCTGCCGGGCAGATCCGCGGATCATCCCGTCGGGTGGTCCTGGATCGTTCCGCGGAGCGGGATCTCGGGCAGGAAGAACGACACAATGACGCCTAGGGCGGCGAGCGTGGTTCCCAGCAGGAAGGCGCGTTCGACGCCGATCGAAAGGCTGACGCGCACCGCTGTCAGGACCTGGTGCGCGAGCGCGGGCGGCAGCTTTCCGAATGCCTCCGTCAGCCCCTGACTCTGGCCGGCGATCAGCCCCTGGGCGCCCGAGGTCGCTGCATTCGCGAGCTGCGAGCCGCTGCCCGCAGGCAGGTGCCTGGGCAGCTCATTTTTCAGGGTCTCGATGACGATCGTCGCCATGACCGGGACACCCATGACGGCGCCAAGGTTGTTGAAGAACTGCCGAGCCGCGTTCGCGGTGCCGAGCATGCGGTAGGGAAACGCGCTCTGGACAACGACCGACAGGGTGGGGAAGACCGCGCCAACCCCGATGCCGGTGATGACCATCCCGACTAATGCTTGGGTGAACGTCGAGGTCGACGACAGCCTCGACAGCAGGAACATCCCGACGACCGCCACCACCATGCCGATCACGGTCTGAACTTTGTAGCGGCCGGTGCGCGTGGTCAGCTGTCCGCCGATCAGGCTACCGATGACGAACCCGATCATCATCGGCGCCAGGACCAGGCCGGAGTCCTGGGCGCTGTAGCCCAGCACCCCTTGCGCATACAACGGCAGAAACGTGAGGGCGCCGAAGAGCGAGACACCAACCAGGAAACTGAGGATCACGGCGACTGTGAAGGCATGGCTCTCGAAGAGGTGCAGGGTCAAGATGGGCTCGTTGGCGTGGTTTTCCCACAGGGCGAACGCCGCCAGGAGCACTGCGCCAATCGCCAGCGCGCCAATCACCTGAACCGAGTTCCATGGGTACGTGATCCCGGCCCAGGTCAGCCCGATCAAGATCGGCAGCACGCCAGCAACCAGCAGGATGATGCCGACCCAGTCGATGCGGACCCGCCCGTGACCGGCGAGCCTCGGCATAAGTACTGCAATCATCGCCAGTGCGACCAGCCCGAGGGGCAGATTGACCAGGAAGACCCACCGCCAGCCGAAGTGGTCGGTGGTGAAGCCACCCACCAGCGGCCCGACGATGCTGCCCAGCCCGAAGACGCCCATGATCAGTCCCATCCAACGGCCGCGTTCGCGGGGCGAAAAAATATCGCCAATCGTGGTGACGCCCAGCGCCATCATGGCCCCGCCCCCGATGCCGGTGACGGCGCGAGCCGCGATCAGCTCGCCCATGTTCTGCGAGAGCCCAGAGAAGGCCGACCCGAGGAGGAAGAGCAACAGTCCGCCGATGTAGAACGGCCGACGCCCAAACAGGTCGGAGAGTTTGCCGACGACGGGCACCGTGACGGAGGATGCGAGCAAGTACGAGGAGAACAGCCAGGCGTAGAGGTTGAGTCCGTGCAGCTCGTCGACGATGGTTGGGGTCGCGGTCGACACGATGGTGCTGGTCATAACGGCGGTGAATTGCACCAACATGACGGTGCCCAGAACCCAGTAACGGCGATCCGCTGGGATCTGGTTGGTGATGGTCGGCTGGGGCCGCACGGCGGATGCCGGGCCGGGTTCGGCGGCGCTCAAGCCATACAGTCTACCGCGTTCAGCGCGTGTAGCACATATGCTACAATAGATATCCAGCCATGGAAAAGTCAGCCAGCGGCATCAAGCGACGTGCCTTTCAGCTGCGGGAAAAAGGTTTTACCTATGCGCTGATCGAGAAGCAGCTTGGCATTCCCTATGCGGAGGCCAAGCAACTGGGCCACGAATACGACGCTCGCCATGGAAAGCCACGGAAAGTCGTCCGCACCCTCGCGCCCGAGTCAACGGGCTCGGGGCCAATCACGATTCCGGTTCGAGAGCTCCGAAACGACAGCGCGGGCATCCTGCGCCAGGTCGAAGCCGGCCGAAGTTTTCTGATTACGGTGGCCGGACGTGAGGTCGCGGCGTTAGGCCCCCTGCCGACGCGAGGACGATTCGCATCGAAGTCTGCCCTCGAAGCCATACTCCGTGAGGCTCCGCTAGATGACCAGTTCATGCGCGACATCAATGATGTGCTCGGTGAGCGCATCGACCAGCTATGAAAGGGTTGCTCGACACCTCGGTCTTCGTCGCCCTCGAAGCCGGCCGTGCTCTTGCTAGCCTGCCCGATGAACCGGCGATATCCGTCGTTACGCTGGCCGAGCTACACCTGGGGGTGTTACGTGCGAAAGACGGCCAAACGAGAGCGCGGCGGCTGCGCACTGTCAGCAGGGTCGAGCGCGAATTCGAGGCGATCCCTATCGATGCCGAGGTCGCGCGCACCTTCGCCGCGATTTTTGGGGAGGCTCGTACCTCAGGGCGGCGTCCACACATTATGGATGTGTGGATCGGTGCTACCGGGGTGCGTCACGGGCTCGTAGTCTTCACTCAGGATGCCGATTTCGCTGACATTCCGCAGGTCCGGATTCAACGGGTCTAACTGCAGGGCCATTCCATCGATTGCGAATTTTTTTGCAAGCCGGTGATACAAGCCGTCGTCGCAAGGCCCGAGAGATCGCGCAGCGTAAATTTCGCTTGATTTAATTCCAGCGAACTGATAAATACGGATCCTAGCCGTGCCACCCTTCGGCGGACTAGCTCGGGAAGTATTTAGGTTAGCGCTCGTCGCTGTCGCCTACTGGCTCGCGGCACGGCTGAGCTTGAGCTTGGCGCTCGTTCACGGTCAAGTGACGCCGGTCTGGCCCCCGACCGGAATCGCCCTCGTAGCCTTCCTCCTGCTCGGTCGCGGCGCATGGCCGGCGATCGCCCTGGCCGCCTTTGCCGTCAACCTGCCGATTGGCCCGTCACCGGTCGGCGCGGCTGCCATCGCCGCTGGCAACACCCTGGCGCCGCTCGTCGCGGTCGAGCTGCTGCGCCGCGCGGACTTCCACCGAGAGCTCGATCGGCTACGGGACGCAATCGCCCTGATCGTGATTGGAGCCCTGGGCGGCATGGCGATCAGCGCGACGATCGGAAGCTCCGTGCTCGTCCTCTCTGGGTCGGTAGAGGTCGCGAACTTCTGGTCGACGTGGGCCGTCTGGTGGACGGGCGATGCGATGGGGGTCCTGCTGGTGGCACCCTTGCTCTTGAGTCTGCTCGCCCCCACCCTGCCCTCCCCCGCGAGCGGGAGAGGGAAATTTCAGTTGCTGGAGTTGGCCGTCTTGCTGGCGGGCTCCGGCGTTGTGACGTATCTCGTTTTCCAGAATCGGCTGGGGCTCCAGTACCTGGTGCTTTTGATCATCATGGTCGCTGCCTGGCGGTTCCAGCTTCGCGGCTCGGCGCCCGCCGCCTTGCTCGCATCGGGCGTGGCGATCTGGTCGGCCATTAGTGGGACGGGCCCATTTTCCGGGGAAACACTCCTCGAGAAGATGGTTACTCTCCAGGTCTTCAACGTGAGCGTCGCGCTGACGTCGTTCCTGGTTGCTGCCTTCGTCGAGACGCGTGAGCGCCAGCAGGAGATGTCCCGCCTTTACGCATCCGCGCAGCTCGACAGCGAGGCCAAGACTCGATTCCTCCACATGGCGGCGCACGAATTGCGAACCCCAATCACGGTCGTCATGGGCTATCTCACCATGGTTGCGGACGGCACCCTTGGCTCGGTGCCCGCGGCGTGGAGAAATCCCCTCGAGATCCTGATGAGCAAGGCTCGTGAGCTCAATAGCATCGTTGCGGACCTGCTCGAGGCCTCGCGCATCGAGGCGAACGCGGCACCGCGTCGCCACGACCAAATGGACCTCCGCGCGATTGTCCAGGAGGCCACCGAACGCGGCAAGCCCCGAGCCGACCTGGTTGGTGGCGAGATCATGACGCAGCTGCCCGGCGCCCCAGTCCTGGTCGAGGCGGATGGCAACCAGCTGGGGCGCATCCTCGACAATCTGATCAACAACGGCTTGAGCTATACGACACGGCCGCCCCGGTTAACCATCAGCGTGTCGTCCGAGGACACGCATGCCCTGGTGCGGGTCGCGGACAACGGCGCCGGAATTCCGACGAGTGATCGCGAACGGGTCTTCGAGCGGTTCCAGCGGACCAACGATCCCGCGTTCCGCCACGTCGCCGGCACCGGGCTCGGCCTTTTCATCAGTCGCCAGCTTGCTGAAGGCCACGGGGGCAGCCTCGCGATCGAAAGCAGCACGCCCGCTGATGGAACCGTCTTCGCCCTCACGCTACCGCTGTCGGCGGCGGAATCGGCGGCTCTCAAGGACGGTTCGGCCAGCTCGACCGAACCGGCCGCCCAAAGCGGGGAACCGGCACCGGCGGTTTCCGTCGCCTAGGAAGGGAGCCCACTATCCCCCACGGAGATCTTCATCGGGGGTCTCCAAGTTGAGACGCCAAGTCGAGGAAATCCTCGGCTACGATGTCGACCGAGATGTCGAGCGTCTCCGGTTTGCCGGTGCCCCATTCGTGAGGACGGCGCACGAAAGCTGTTCGCATCCCCTGGCCAGCCGCGGCGGCCAGGTCGTAGGCGTGCGAGGCAACCATCATCGACTGTTCGGGCCGAACCGCAAGCAGATCGGGGACCAGCCGGTAGACGCGTGGGTCGGGCTTATAGGTCCGTACCAGCTCGACCGATAGAACGCAGTCGAACGGAAGGCGGGCCGCCCGGTTGAGGTCGACCAGGTGCGCCATACCGCCGTTGGATAGCGCGGCCAGGACGTAGCGCGCACGCATACGTGCCATCCCCTCAACGGCCTCCGGCCAGGGCGGCAGGTGGTGCCAGGCGAAAACCAAGCGGTCCAGATCCGCTTCGGTCAGCGACTGGAGCGACAGCTCGCTGATGAGCTCACCCAACGACACGCGATGAACCCCGTCGAGCACCAGCCACGGCATCTCGCCGTTCCGAATGCGGTTGAGATACGGCAGATACTTGCTCCGCCATCGGTCGGCAAACGCCGGCGCGTCGACCGTCAGCCGGAGGTCCTTCGCGACGGCGGTCATTTCCGCCGCGACCCCGCCGCGCCAGTCGACGACGGTCCCAAAGACATCGAAGGCGA
>Ga0070697_100000397_pt1 | contig 33764 bp, 29 predicted proteins | sample KBSK1501metaG_FD_65475 | JGI IMG/M metagenome (GOLD analysis project Ga0070697, IMG submission 65475) | Corn, switchgrass and miscanthus rhizosphere microbial communities from Kellogg Biological Station, Michigan, USA - KBS K1-50-1 metaG | ecosystem: Host-associated > Plants > Roots >...
CGTGGAAGCCTGCACCAGCCCTTTGCCGAGAATCCATCCCGTAATAGTTCGCTCTTCGGTGACGTTGGCTGAGACATGCACCCAGTCACGGCTGGTTTCGAGCACAATTACTTCGCGGCCGCGTTCGACTTCGCCCAGCTTGGCCGACGTGTTATCCGGCGCAACGTAGATATTCGCGACGCGCACCATCGTGCCGCGCTCGACGGCGAGAGCGCCGACACTGCAGCAGAGCCAGACAGCAATTAGTAGTATCTTGATTGCGATATTTCTCACGCCTGCACCATGCTTTTTTAAAACCTCGTCACCACAGACGAAGCAAAGATCCCTACAGCCCAGAGCGCCCTTTCCTCAGCTGCTCAAGCATCCCAGGCTCGATATTTCCCCCGCTGATAATGGCCACGTTCAACCTGGTTGCCGGCAATTGATCACCATGGAAGAGAAACCCGGCAACCGCAACCGCGCCGCTGGGTTCGGCAACGGTTTTAGGATTCTGCGCCAGCCGCCGCATCGCTTCGCGAATCTCGTCTTCACTCACGCCCACAATGTCGTCCACGAACTTGCGGATGTGCTCAAAATTGATTGGCCCAATACTCTGGGTGCGCAGCCCGTCTGCCAAGGTGCGCGTCACCTCTTCGGCCGCGAACTGCACGATCTTGCCAGCTCGCAAACTGGCTTGCGCATCCGCAGCGAGCTCAGGTTCTACCCCGATCACATTGATGGAAGGCTTGCTCAGCTTGATGGCGGCCGCGACGCCGCTGATCATCCCACCACCGCCAACCGGAACCAGCACAGTCTCGACTTCTGGAAGATCCTCAAGAATCTCCAGCCCCATCGTGCCCTGTCCGGCGATGATCTGTTCATCGTTGTAGGGAGGTACGATTACGTACCCATGCTGCGCCGCCAGTTCCTCCGCCTTGATCTTTCGCTCGTCGCTTCCCGGACCGACAATCACAATTTCTGCGCCCATGGATGCCGTAGCCTCCCGCTTAATCGGCGGAGCGTTGCTGGGCATGACTATTACGGCTCTTACGCCCAAAGCTCGCGCTGCGTAGGCCACGCCTTGCGCGTGGTTCCCGCTGGAGTAAGAGATGACGCCTCGCTGACGTTCCCCATCTTCCAAGGAGGCGATCTTGTTGTACGCTCCTCGAAGCTTGAAAGCGCCAATGGGTTGTAAATTCTCCGGCTTCAAATAGAGCTTGCGGGGATCGTTTTCGGAAGCGCGCAGGCCCGACTCCAAGAGGGGAGTGCGGACTGCCACACCATTAAGGCGGCGTTGGGCGGCGCGGAGATCGTCGAGGGTAACCATTGAATCCTGCTGGTTCTGACTGAAGCTTCCAATCTTAAACTATCTTGCAATCCGTGTAATCTATAAGTTACAATGGAAAACAGTGGAACTGCGGCGCTATGTCACGGCTTCCGGCAGGGACGTCTTCGGTGACTGGCTGGCCAAATTGAGAGACGCTCGCACCAAGGCAAAAATTGTGGCCCGGATCGACCGGCTTTCACTGGGCAATTTCGGAGATTGCAAGTCTCTCCGCGGCGGTTTGTCTGAACTGCGGATCGACTGGGGGCCGGGTTATCGGGTTTACTACGCGCTGGTAGGCAGAGGTTGCATCTTGCTGCTGGGTGGCGGCGACAAACGGAAACAAGCATCGGACATCAAACGCGCGCTTGAAAACCTCCAGGATTACAGGGAAAGGACAACATGAAACGTCCGGCCAGCATATCCCACGATGAAGCCATAACTCGCGAATTGCGGGACAACGCGGAATTCGCCGCAGAGTATCTCAGGGCTGCGTTGGAGGATGACGACGAGCCGAGCGTGCTCCTGACCGCGCTGCGTCGTATTGCCGAGGCGCGAGGCGGCATCGCCAAAGTAGCGAAAGCAGCCGGCATAGAGCGTGAGAGCCTATACCGCGCGCTATCGGCTCGCGGAAACCCTCGTCTCTCCACTCTCGTTGCTGTGACCAAAGCGGTGGGATTGAGGCTTACGGTTGAGGCCGAGCGCTAGAAAAAGGCTGCGACGGGGATCGTCGGAGGGGTGGGCATTCCTCCAACTCCACTTCTAGCCGCGACAACCTATGGCCCGCCGAAATCTACCCTCTTGAAAGGTTGGGCTAACCCGCCCTCCGCGTTTGGCAGCCTATATCTCCAATATCACCGGCATGATCAACGGCCGACGCTGCGTCTGCTTGGAAATATAGCGCTTCAAGTCCGCTCGTATCTTCTCTTTGATCACGCCGTAATCCGCTTTTTCCTCCGGACTCGAGCCTTCCAGAGTCTGCATCACGATCTGCCGTGCGCCGTCCATGAACCCATCTTCGCCCGGGGCGAACCCGCGAGTGACAATCTCCGGGCTCGACTCCACGCGTCCGCTCAATTTGTTGATCGCGATGATGGGCAACACGATGCCGTCTTCGCTCAGGTGCCGCCGATCCTTAATGATCAGATCTTCCACCACGTCGGTACGCGAGCCGGAATCAATGCACACGCGCCCCACGTTTACCCGCCCAGCCTTGCGCGCGCCCAACTCGTCAAATTCGAGAACGTCGCCACTCTCAATCAGCATCACATTTCCGACGGCTCCATGCATCGACTGCGCCAGCTCGGCATGCAGCTTCAACTGACGGTACTCACCGTGAATGGGAATGAAATACTTCGGCTTGACCAGATTAATAATCAGTTTCAGCTCTTCCTGGCTGGCGTGTCCGCTGACGTGCACTGGCGGCGACGATCCATCTTCATAGATCACGTGCGCTTCCCGCCGGAACAGGTGGTCGATCATGCGATAGATCGTCTTCTCATTACCCGGAATAATGCGCGACGACAATACCACCGTGTCGCCCTTCTCGATCTTGGCGTGCTTGTGATTGTCGACGGCGGCGCGCGACAGTGCCGACATCGGTTCGCCCTGGGTGCCGCTGATCAGCACGCAGACTTTTTCGGGCGCAAAATTCTTCATCTCTCCGGGATGAATCAGCAGCCCTTCAGGAATCTCCACATAACCGAGATCTTCCGCGATCTCGGCCGAACTGACCATCGACCGCCCGATGAACGAGACCTTGCGCCCGTGCTCCCACGCCAGTTCGATCGCCAGCTTGATGCGGTGAATGGATGACGAAAAGCATGAGATGAACAGTCGTCGCTGCGTGCGGGCGAATACTTCATCGAACTTCCGTCGTACTGCGCGTTCGCTGGGGGTATATCCCTTACGCTCGACATTGGTCGAGTCCTGAAACAGCGCCAGCACGCCCTCTTTTCCGTTCTCGGCGAAAGAATGCAGGTCAAAGAGGCGATTATCCGTAGGCGTGGGATCGACTTTGAAATCGCCAGTGTGAATGATCACGCCCAGCGGCGTGTGGATGGCCAGCGACACGCAGTCGACCAGACTGTGCGTCACCTGAATGGGATGGATCGTAAATGGCCCGACTTTAAACCGCTCATTGGCGCGAATCTCGCGCAGGTCGGCGGCGTCGAGCAGACCGTGCTCTTCCAGTTTGTCTTCCACGTAGGCCAGCGTGAACTCCGTGCCCCACACCGGCACGTTGAGTTCGGACAAAATCCATGGGAGCGCGCCGATATGATCCTCGTGGCCGTGAGTGAGAACGATCCCCTTCACCCGCTGACGGTTCTCGATGAGGTAGGAAATATCCGGCACCACGATGTCGACACCCAGCAGTTCGGATTCTGGGAACATCAGGCCCGCGTCGATGACGATGATGTCATCGCCCCAGCGCACGGCCATGCAGTTCATTCCGAACTCGCCCAGCCCGCCCAGGGGCACGATCTGTAATTTTCCGGATGGCATTTGAGCAACTTTGATGCTAGCACACGAGCCACTTCGCAGCCGTGCGTGGTAGTTTAGAAGCGCTTGCCTGCGCCACTCGTATCTAGCTTTCGCATCTAACAACCGATGGCTGAACAACTGCGCAAATCATGGGTCCGTCGGCGAGTCGAGTCTGCTCTGCAGCGTGCGTTTCAGCAAGCCTACGAGACCGTCAAGGTCAACCCGGAACATTTTCTGCTGCAACTGCGAGCCGCTTACGGCTTACCGGTAAGCAGTTTTCAGGGTGTGTATTCTGTAGAGTTACGTCAACTGGACGATATCGCCGCGGCCGTGATCCGCAGCGGGATGAAGATCGCGGCTGCTGAAGGCGCGGGCTTCGGTCTCGGCGGATTGTTCACCATTCTCCCTGATCTCAGCATTCTTGCTGGTATTACCCTGCGGACGATCCAGAAGTTGAGTCTTCTTTACGGTTTCCAGTACAACACCGACAGTGAGACTGCGGAGTTGTGGATTGCCGCAGCCAGCGCAGCGGGTGTCGACATCAGCCGCGAGCTACTGGAGAAAGAAGTGGTAAACCGGTTCGTGCCCAAAGTCATCCAGCGCATCGCGGTGAAAGCCAGCGGGGAAGTGGTGGAGAAGTGGTCGGGCCGGGTCATCCCAGTGGCCAGTTCTCTGATCGGCGCCGGGCTCAATTACTATTTTGTGCGAGCGTGGGGACAGCGCGCGCAGGCGCACTTCCGCCAGCGGCATCTGGAAATACGTGTGCGGATGGAGTTGGCAGCGAGCCACGAGCTACGAGCCGCGGGCGAGCAAGGGTAGAAGGTTCAAAGTTTCAAAGTTGCAGCAAAGTTGCAAAGTTTCAAAATAAACGAGAGGCCGTAACTTGTTGCAGTGTGGTGGTCCTGAGTTACCCTGCCGCTACTAATCGATGCTTGCAACCGTATTACCTTGAAGCCTTGCAACCTTGAAACTTTGCAACCTTGAAACCTGTAATATCTTCTGGTGGCGCAAGCACTCTTCTATTGCTCCGCAATTCTCTTTGACCTCGACGGTGTCCTGGTGGATTCCACCCGCTCGGTGACTCGCCAATGGAGACGCTGGGCGGCAGAACAGGGAATCGATCCGGACGAGGTTGCATCCATTGCTCACGGCGTGCGCACGATAGAAGTCATACGCCGCCTGGCGCCGCACCTGCCGTTGCAAGAAGAGGTGAATAAGTTGGAGGCGCGCGAAGCCGCCGACAGCGATGGCGTCTCAGTGATGCCGGGCGCGGCTGAACTATTAAGATCAATTCCCAATGGGCGCTGGTGTGTGGTGACGTCAGGTACGCGAGCACTGGCTCTAGCTCGACTTCAGCTCGGCAATCTGCCCATCCCCGAGGTGCTGATCACCGCCGACGAGGTTGTAAATGGGAAGCCGCATCCGGAGCCTTATCTGAAAGGGGCCGAACGGCTGGGTCTTCATCCTGGCCAATGTATGGTGATTGAAGACGCACCTGCCGGAATCCAATCAGCCCACGGCGGTGGAATGAAGGTCGTCGCCATGACCAGCACCTATCCGGTTTCGCAGTTGAAGCAGGCCGATGCGGTGGTCACGAGCCTGTCGCAGATTCGAGTTGGCACGGAGACCGACTCGCGGCTTGCGGTGCGGGTGGAATATTAAAGAATAGCCGTACTTTGGACTTCGCTCCTCCCTCTAGCTGTGGTATGCAACTCGAACCCTGCAAGAACTATGGCTAGGCTCCCAGCTTTGGCTTCCTCTCCCCTAAAATCTTTGTAACTTTGTTCGATCTGCAGCGTACTGCTTATGGACGCCGAGAGGAACAAGCCGACAGGACCCCGGCCCCGCGAGGGCACAGCCAAGCAGATGGAGGGGCTGGATCTAGAGAGCGTAATCGAGCGCGCACGGGGCCACCATGCCGAGGCCCTGGAGGAGATCTATCGCCGCTACGTCCGGCGCGTGTTCGGCTTGTGCCGTTACATTCTGGACTCACAGGAGAGCGCAGAAGATGCCACCAGCGAAGTCTTCCTCAAGCTGCAGCGCTCAATCGAGAGCTACGACGGTTCGATACCGTTTCCGAGGTGGCTGCTGCGGGTGGCTGGCAACCAGTGCATTGACGCTTTGCGGCGCCGACAGCGTGGACGCCAGGTGATTGTGGAAGTCGAAAACGCCACCGTCATCGAGGCACCCAGCTCGGAGCTGTCGCCGCTGGGTGTTGTCATCAGCACGGAGGAGACGGCGCAGGTGCGGGACGCAATCGCATGCCTGCCGGTGAACTATCGCGTGCCACTGGTCCTGCGCTATTACAGCGAGCTGAGCTATGACGAAATCGCGCAGCAGTTGAACCTGCAAAGGAACTACGTGGCGGCGTTGATATTTCGTGCCAAGCAGGAGCTGCGTCGGAAACTGACCCACGGGAGCAGGTAGTCATGGAATGTTATTCGGAGCAGATGTGCGCCACCTTCGTGGACGGAGAACTGGCGGCTGACGAGGCGCAGCGCCTGCGAGACCATCTGGCCAGCTGCCAGCGTTGTCGGAAATTGGTGGACACATTGCGCGCTGAGAACCGCATGCTGGGCGAAATCCTGCACGAGCTGCCGGAAGAAGCAGCCAGGTCTGCGAGTTCCCCCCGTTCGCGATCGTCCTGGCTCTGGGGTGATCTGGCGGCGATGGCTGCGGTGCTGGCGTTAGGCTCGATTTTTTTCGTTTGGATCGGCGATCTGAAAATTCCGGAAGCGCTGGAATGGCTCAATCCCTTCAGCGTAGGTGGCCTTACAACCCTGATTTTCGACCTGTCCTACTACTTCGCACACGGAGGCACTGCCATGCTGACTGAGTATGCTGCTGTGGTTGGGGGTTTCTTTTTCGTATTGCTGTTGGGCAGCAGCGCACTGCTGCTGGGACGCCGAGGGCGGCTACGCCAGCCTGGCCTGCGCCTGCTGATCGTGCTGCTTGCGATGTCTTTGCCCACCTTTGCCCTGGAGCCGCGTCACGGGGACTTTGTCAGCGTACCGGCGAGTGAGACTGTGGACGACACCCTTTTGGCCTCCGGCAAAACTGTGCGCGTGGAAGGCATAGTAAATGGGGACCTGCTGGCTTTTTGCGGGACTTTGGAAGTGCGTGGCACTGTCAAGGGCGACCTGGTGAGTTTTGCCAAGAGAACCGTGGTGAGCGGAAGCGTGGAAGGCCACATCTACAACTTTTCGCAGTCGCTCGACCTGGACGGGCAATTGGGCCACAGCCTCTACGGCTGGGTGCAATCCTTGCGCGTGGATAACCGGGGTCACGTGGGCGACGGCGTCGTGGTTGGAGCCGGCGACGTCAGCCTCGAAGGCGAGGTGAAGCGCAGCGTGACCATCTTCGCTGGCAATGCCGATGTGAGCGGCAGCATCGGTCGCGAGCTGAGCATGGCCGGAGGTAGCCTTACACTGACTAACACGGCGCGAGTGGGCGGCAACCTGACGGCTCGCGTGCACCAGCTTACTGACGTGCACATCGCGGAAGGAGCTAACATTGCCGGCAAGCGTGACGTCCAAGTGCGCGTCACGGAGAGCAAGTTTGCGCGGCCGAAATTCTACTTCTACCAGGCTGTCTGGCTCGCCTCGGCTACGCTCATAGGATGGCTGGTACTGATTCTGTTTCCTGGCTTCTTCCAGGCTTGCACTCAGGCGGTAGGCTCAGGATGGCGCAGCCTCGGGCTTGGGTTTGCAGTACTCCTGGGCGTGCCGGTCGCGCTAATCGTAATAGCCATCACACTGGTTGGCATCCCGCTCTCGCTAATGTTGTTAATGGCGTATCTGACTGCCATCTACCTGGCGAAGATTTGGGTGGGAGCCTTCCTGGGACGCAAACTTCTAAGGCCAGCTGGTTCTACGAAGCACGATTGGATCCTGAGTCTACTCGTCGGCCTATTGATCCTCACCATCGTTGGATTCATCCCCTATATTGGCGGACTGATCCGCTTCGCTATGGTTTGCCTCGGTTTGGGAGCCTTTGCCTGGCAGCTCTACCAGACTTCACGACCGGCAATAACGGCGTGAAACGCTTGGGGAGGGATTGGCCGAGGCCAACAATGGCGCCGTCCCCAACGTTGTCATCGTGAGCAGGGGCCTTTTGCCCAACGAAGGACCTATGCATCGCTGCCGCCGATGTCGGAAGCTCCTTGTCGAGGAAGGCTCAGAGATGCGATAAATGCATGGAAAAACCTGTAGCCCGCTTTGAGCCGAATCTCAAGAATCACGCTGGCTGTGCTGGTAGCGCTAATCGCCTTGTTCTTGATGGCGAGACTTCGCTATGCGGGAAATGCGCCCGTCAACTTGCCGGCTGAACACTGTGATCCTGACCTGTGGAAGCATGTGAATGAGAAGGAAAGGCTGCACGTAGTTGCGGAGTGTACCGCCGTTGAGGGTCGCGTGGTCTCCCTGCACCGCGCATCGGATGGCGATTTGCATATCGCGCTTGATCCCGAACCTAAATCGGTTTTGAATCTGGTCAACCTGATGCATGCCCATGGCGAACTCGTGGTGGAGGTAATCTGCGAGCACCCACCAGCCGATGCCGCTGAAAAAGCCGCATGCGGCGCGTTCCATTCGCAGATCACGATTCCCAATGTCGGCGATCGTGTCCGCGTCACCGGCTCTTACGTCACCGACCGTGACAACGGTTGGAATGAAGTTCATCCCGTTACCCGCATCGAAATTCTCCGCTAACGGTGAAAGTTCAGGGGCTGTCCCAGCTTTTCCTGCCACCCCCGCTGCAGGCGCGGTCCCCAACGTTGTCATCCGGAGGAGGGCGCCTTTTGCCCGACGAAGGACCCCTGCATCGCTGCCGATATTTCCAGCCCGCTCAGAGAACTGCCGTGCCAACTCCAAGTGGGCACGTCCCTAGCGGAAGCAGAGCTGGGCAGGCGATCCCACCCTCAATTCTGTCTTGATCTGGCTGGCATCACGATCAGAGGATGCTTCATACCTGACAGGCCGATCAGCGCCACTCCGAACGAAAGCCAGCCCGCGGGTGTCAGTCGCTTGGTAAGCTGACCCTGACCTCGACCGAGCCTTTCCATATTTGTGAGGTCACTCCAGCGATAAAGCTTGTCGCGAGGCCCGTGATCGTTATTGTCGTCAGCGTGTTATATAGATCCATGCTCGCCCCAGGCACGATTCGGCGTTGCCTCAGGCACTATACTCCTACCTGTTTTCTCCAAGTAACCGCGACCCATCCGGCTTGTTAGAGTCCATTTAAAATGGCCCAATGGTTATGAGACGTTACCGCCCATTCTCCGTTCCTTGGAGAGACAGGCGATTTTGACTTGGGCAGCACGCGAAAGGGCGGGCCAGCCCCCTCTAGCTGCTGCTCATGATTCGATTCGAACAGTTGCTTGGTCGAAATGCGATTACCAAACTGAGGCATCCTCGCCGGGTACCCCACCTTTCGCGATTTTCGAAAGGTGGGATTTCACGGAGTTGTACGGGACCAGTTCTTGCCTTACCGCAGCCAATCCTCCAACTCTATTCCACGATCTGTCTTCTCGTCCCGATATTTCACGATCACCGGAGTATATAACGACAAATTCCAATCCGCAGCCTGGCCTTTTTTTACTGCCCGCGAACCCGGAACCACTACGGCATTTTCCGGAACCTCGAGCGGACGCTTGTCAGTCGCCCGGTAGATTTCTCCACGGACAAGATCATACAAGGGCGTGGACCGCGTCAGAATCGTGCCGGCCCCCAACACGGCGCGTGCTTTGACCAGCGTTCCCTCGTACACGCCGCAGTTGCCGCCGACCAGGACATCGTCCTCGACAATGACGGGCGCAGCATTGATCGGTTCCAGCACGCCCCCGATCTGCGCCGCCGCGCTCAGGTGAACCCGCTTGCCGACCTGGGCACAGGATCCCACCAGCGCATGTGAGTCGACCATCGTTCCCTCGTCCACGTACGCGCCCACGTTGATAAATATGGGCGGCATGCATATTACCGAGGGTGCGACGTATGCTCCCTCGCGAATCGATGATCCACCGGGAACAATACGAATCCGATCCGCAACCGAGAAATGCCGGGCAGGGAAGGTGTCTTTATCGACGAAGCTCAGGCACGCCCCGCTCCCCATTTCCTGAAGCTCGCCTAAGCGAAATCCAAGCAGTATCCCCTGTTTCACCCAGGGATTTACTGTCCACTGGCCATCTTTCTTTTCCGCGGCACGGATTCTGCCCTGGGTCAATTCATCCCGAAATTTGAGGAAGACTTCACGCGCTTCGGGATTGCTCTCGACCTCGCTGAGAGAAGCCAGGCGTTCAATGTCAGGTTGAAGGAGATGCATCAGACGAAAGTATAAACTGCAACTCACCCAGCGCCGGGCGAGCGCCGCTTAAGGCTGCCCGTCGCTCCCAGTTCGCGGGAGTGCACCTGCGGGTGACAAGGCAGGACTAGGCTAGCTGCCCTAAACAATCAACCACTTCGAGACGCCGTCGGACCGCAAGCGAAGGACGCCATAGGGTGCTGTGATCGTTTGTGTAGTGGCTCCATCGATCGTATCGCCGAGGTGAGCGCCCAACATGATGTTGATTCGATTCCACCACATCCACCACACCAACCACCTGCCTACTCTGCCATCACCGTCCTTTATCGTCAATTCAAACCCCTTCGCATGCTTTGCGGCTCTTGGTAATGTCAACGTGACCGGATTGTTGCCGTAGCCAGTTACGTCCACAAAGGTCGCACCTGAAACAATGTGCCAATCGCCGCCCACGGTGACATAACCTCCTGAACCGCCACGGTCAATCACAGTCCCGCCCACAACGGTGTTGTCGTCATACAGAGAATAGAAATCGGCGTCGTTGTTCCGCCAATAAAGGGTACTCGGACCGTTTGCGCTGCTGATGGTGAAGCCCTTCCCCCATTTCAGGAGGTCAGGAGCGAAGGTGCAGTTTTCGACATATATCTTTCCCGAACTCGCCAACGCAATGTCAGTTGCCAGCGTTGCCGGAAAATGGCATCCAATGAACTTAACGTCTGTGCCTACAACTTCAGTGGACTGGCCGTAGCAGTTGCCCGTCGTCTGGTCGAAGCGTGTGCCAACAATCAGCCAGGGTGCATCGCTGCCTAACAACACAACTCCACCCCCGGAATTAGCTAAGCCTTGGGACGCAATGGTGTAGGTAAACTGTGTAGCATTCGGAACGTTCTCTACGATTTGGGGCCCATTGTATTCTGCGATCGCGACGCCCTTAATCATTACCGGCGCGCCGTGGAACAGGCTATGGGGTGTATTGGTGGTTATAGTTACGACATAGCCCGACTGAACTGCGCCATTAGGCGACGGGCTGACGTCGAACCGCGCTGGCCACGGAATGGAGACGATTCCCCCTCCCGCATCCGGTAAACCGCTCGAGGTCACTGTGTACGTGAATGTTGTGCTACTCGGAACGTTCTGTACAATCTGATGCCCGTTGTAGCCAGCTACTTCCGCACCTGCTACTGCCACGCCTCTAACATAGACGTCCAGACCCGGAATGAGGCTGTGCGGGCTAGTGGTAGTGATGGTTACCACGTTGCCCAACTGGGTTGCCCCATAAGGTGGCAACGCAGGTGGCGGGAGCCCAATCGCGACGTCTACCGGCCCACGTAGGAGGCAGCTTACGGCTGGGGTGCCGTAGAAGCGACAACCGTATACGCTAACCGGCCCAGGAGCAACACCCGTCCGATTTCTAATTGCTTGCTGCGAACCCTGAAGCATGTTGAAGTTGCAATTGACGAATTCGGCACCCGCCGCTCCCACCTGCGCGGCTGAGATTGTTGGTTCGAAGTAGCAGTTTGTGACTTGACACTTTTGCGTGACTCCAACATGGATGTCATCCACGCAAGGTCCGGTAAATGATGAGTTGGTGATTACTTGGTAGCCTGCGGCGAGCGATCCTCCGAAGTTGGATACTTGCAACCCCCTGGAATAAGTGCTGCCAAGGAATCGGCAATTATCGATGACGTAGTTGGTTCCGTAATAGATGTAGAGGCAATGTCCCTTACCAACCCCGGTGAGATTCAGGACAAGATCCGGATAATCACTGTCTGGATTGAAGAAGTCGCAATTGCGAAGACACAAGTGACTCCCAGAGGCGGTCTTGCCTTCGAGCGCAAGAATTCCAACACTCCATGCCGTGACAATAGAATTCTCGACCAGCGCGTGATAGCTACCGCCGAAGCTGTCGTCAAATTTGAGCGTGACTGGGAAATTGTCGAACCGGCAACCGCGGATGGTCATCCGGTTATTGTTAACTGTTGCGTTACCCATGACAATTCCATTGCCCACTGGGTAAGACCCCAGATCTCCGGTCGGACCACTGATCGTAAGCCCGTCAAGGGTGATGACGCTGTCGGCGGGGATCCCGTTCGCGGCTGTTCCGAACTGGAGCCAGCTGAAGTATCCTCCAGGGAAGGCCGGCGTGGGATTCGGCGTCCAATTTAGCGTTAACCCCGTGCCCGCCAGGTGCAGCCAAGTTTGATCGCGATTCAGGCCAAAGATGCGGAGTTTCCCGGCGACGTGGATCTCTTGGCCCGGGCCCATTTGGATCAAATAGTGACCCGGTGGGATGTAGAGATCGGCACCCTGCGCTTGGGCTGCTGCAATCGCAGCAACAAGGGCAAGGTAGTTGTCCGTACCATTCTTTCCCCCAACCATGTCCGTAACCGTGAAGCCGAGGTCAGCGACGCTGCTGCTATTCGGTGCTTTGCTGGGTGGGTTGGTATTACCGGCTGCGCCAACCGCTTGGCTAACAATGTTTACGTACTTTCCGCTGGCGGAGGCAATGATTTTAGACTTGTTGCCTGCTATGACAGCGTTGATCGTCGCCGCGATACGCGTGGCCACGTCTGCGTCCGACACGTCGGTCATGACCGGGACCGCGACGCGGCCCGCCGTAACTCCGCCACCGAGGTCGAACTCGAACTCCGTCGTCACTTCGCCGTCGCTAAGCGTGAAGTAGTCGCCGTTGGCGAGGCTGGCTTTCGGCACGCAGGCAATTATCCCCGTCGCAGGCACGTTGTCGGCGACACCGCCATAAGCCGGATCTGTGAGGCTCACAATCTGCAAGCTGCTTGGCATAAGCACCTCGGCTAATGAGCAAAGTGAACTGATGCATTATTCTCGACCTAATCGACTCTGCCCAGTTCTACGTAATAAAGCGATAACCGCAACCGAACGGGGCCATTCAAACTAGAATTGTCAATCATATACATTTGCATTCGCTGCGAATCAGCACGCCCGTCATGTTGTGCGCGGTTTCGCGGGCTTCGGAGAGAGCGGCATACGGCCCATGCCAACGCGCATGATTGGCATCATGGCCCGCGGGACGGCCTTTGCCGTGATTGCACTGCCCACAGGTAGAACGATGCAGAACGATCTTATGCGGGCCCGCCAGCCAGTTCTCGTAAATATAGAACTCCACCGCTTCGGCCGCGGGAGCCGCCGGTTTGGCAATAAGGCCAGCTTCGCTCACCACGCGCTGCAATTTCGAGCGCGTATCGCGACGCATGGGCAACAACGGCAGGCGATAAACTTCTTCGATTTTGCCCATCATGGCCAACACGGCCTTCACCGGCAGCGGATTCGATTCGATGAAGTTGGCCTGCATCAGCGCCAAATACTTGCGATGAATGCGTCGAGCTGTCGTCCAGTCGTTATTCAATGCGGCGCTAGTCATCTCCGCCATTTCGCGAGGAATTTCGTTCGATGCCACTGAAATGATGCCCACACCACCCAGCGAGATGACTGGCAATGTGATGGCATCGTCGCCGGAGAAAACCAGGAAGTGCTCCGGTACCGCGCTGCACACCTCGGAAATCTGCGTTATGTTGCCGCTGGCTTCCTTCACTCCTGCGATGTTTGGGACTTCCGCCAGTCGTGCCAGTGTCGCGGGCTCAATATTTGCGCCTGTGCGTCCGGGGACGTTGTAGAGAATCAGCGGTTTTTCCACCGCTTCCGCGATAGCGCGAAAATGGCGGTACTGACCTTCCTGTGTCGGCTTGTTGTAATAAGGAGATGCGGTAAGGATCGCATCCACACCGGGGAGCGCCGCGACTTCTTTGGCCTTGGCAACGGCGTCCTGCGTCGAGTTGGACGTTGCACCCGCAACTATCGGCACGCGCCCTGCCGCAACTTCCACCGTCATCCCGATCACGTGCAGCCACTCGTCGTGAGACAGGGTGGGAGTCTCGCCCGTAGTTCCGCAAGGCACCAGGAAGTCGATGCCAGATTCCACCTGCCATGCGACCAAGTTGCGTAAGGCTGGCTCGTCAATCGACCCGTCCTGGTGAAAGGGTGTGACCAACGCAGTGCCGCATCCACGTAGTTGCATGGGATAAAGATATCGCGAAAAGGCGAGTCGTGTGTAGCGGTTAATCCCTGATCAGCAGAAAAACGCCCAGCAGAAAAACAGTGCTTCAGTAACTACTTGCCTATTATTCCCGCCACACATCCTTGAAATCGAAAAATCCCTTCTTGCCCACCAGCCACTCAGCCGCGCGTACCGCCCCTTCCGCAAAGCCTCGCCGTGACTTCGTGTCGTGGCAAAGATAGATTCGATCATTGGGAGAATCCAGCAGGATCTCATGCATTCCGGCAACATCTCCTTCGCGGAAGGAAGTAATCTCGATCTCCTGACCCGAGGCTTCTTTAATAATCCGGCGAATGGCGACCGCGGTGCCTGATGGGGCGTCTTTCTTCTGCGCATGATGGCGTTCAAAGATCTGTCCAGAGTAATGATGTTGCAGCGCCGCGGCGGCCGTTCGCGTGACCTCAAAGAACAGGTTCACGCCGACGGAAAAATTCGCGGCGAACAAAAAACCTGTTCCATGCTTCTCGATAATCTGCCGGACTCTCGGCAGTTCGCCGTACCACCCGGTCGTGCCCACCACCATGTTTTTGCCGGCGCGCGCGCAGGCTTCAATATTGTCAAGGACTGCGGCTGGCGTGGTGAAATCAATGACTACAGCGATGTCCCGCAGCCGCTCCGGCGTCAACGCTGCAGCTTTCGGATTATCCGCCGCGCAGAGGACCTCGGCGCGATGACCGCGCTCCCGCACTACCTCCGCTACCAGCGACCCGGTTTTCCCCCTACCAAGAATCAGCAAATCCATAAGAATTGAGTCATTGAGTCATTGAATCATTGAGCCATTAAGTCACGCAAATACCTCGGAATCAACCTCCGAAAAGAAAGTTGTGTGCAATCGCCGAATGATATCGGGCACCACATCTTCTTCCACTACAAACGTCAGATTTATCGCCGACGCGCCTTGCGAAATCATGCGAATCTTCACGTCAGACAGTTCACTGAACACGCGAGCGGCCACCCCTGGCTTTTCCCGTAGATTCTCTCCCACCAGGCAAACAATTGCCTTACGGCCTTCATATTTAACATCTGCCAGCTTGGCCAAATCGGCCGCCAGCGCCGGGATCGACTCATTCGAGTCCACCGTCAAAGAAACGCTTACCTCGGACGTCGAGACTACGTCAACCGGGACGCGATGCCGGTCAAACGCGTCGAAGATCGCCTTCAGGAATCCATGCGCCAGCAGCATTCGGGGGGCAGCCACATCGATAATGGTGATGCGCTTCTTGGCCGCAATCGCCTTGAAAATATTCCGGCAATGCGGCGCCCGTGCGGCAATGCGTGTTCCTTCGCAAGACGGATTCCGCGAATTCAGAATGTACACCGGAATATTCTTCTGCACTGCGGGCAGAACCGTCGCGGGATGCAGCACTTTGGCCCCGAAATACGCCAACTCAGCCGCTTCGTCGAAGCTGATGACCTTGATTCTTTTCGCGTCAGGACAAAGATTGGGGTCCGTGGTCATCATGCCATCAACATCCGTCCAGATCTCGATCCGCTCCACACCCAGTCCGGCCCCCACAATCGCCGCGGAAAAATCCGACCCCCCGCGCCCAATCGTTGTGGTCACGCCCGTGAGGGTAGATCCAATGAAGCCGCCCATCACCGGAACTCGGCCCGCTTGCAGCAAAGGCTGCAATGTAGACGACAAGCGTTCGTTGGTCTCTTCGAACAGCGGAGCGGCACGAGTATGGGTGCTGTCAGTGATGATGCACTCGCGAGAATCGACCAGAGTCGAATTGAGCCCTCGCGCGGAAAACGCTGCGCTGATGATCTTGCTTGAGAGCAACTCGCCATAAGCTCCCACGTGGTCGGAAGTGCGCGGAGTGAGTTCGCCGACCGCGGCGATTCCCCGCAATAATTCATCCAGCGCGTCAAAGTCTCCTTCCAGCTCACCATGAAACTGCGTGAACAATCCAGTGCCGAGGAGTTCGCCCGCCGTGTTGTAATGGCGCTCGCGCAAGGCCCGCGAAAGTTGCAATGCCGTGTCGCGGTCGCCTGCACCTGCCGCGCGAGCCATGACGAGCAATTGGTCGGTGACTCTCGCCATCGCGCTGACCACGACGACTGGTTTCTGCGGAAGTCGGCTCTTGACGATGGCAGCAGCGCGTTCGATCGCCCCGGCATCCTCCACTGAGGTGCCGCCGAATTTCATCACGATCATGCCGTGAACTTCCTGAGCCACGGATTTACGCGGAGCGCTACGGATCGACCGAATTCGTGGAAGCCGGACACTAGTCGAGGTATCCCTTCACCTTCAAGAGTTCCGCATTCAGCAACGCTGCACCGGCCGCGCCACGAATGGTGTTATGCGACAACACGGTGAACTTCCAATCCAGCACGCCGCACGGACGCAGGCGCCCCACGCTGGTCGTCATTCCCGCGCCACAATCGGCATCGAAGCGCGGTTGCGGCCGGTCCGCGGAATCCATATATTGCACCGGTTGCTGGGGTGCGCTGGGCAGATTCAAGCGCTGTGGCTCGCTGCGGAATTCATTCCACGAAGAAATAATCTCCTCCGGGCTGGCATGACCCTTCAGCTTTACCGACACTGACTCGGTGTGTCCGTCTTCCACCGCCACCCGATTGCATTGCGCGCTCATGCCGAAGCTCGCTGAAACGACCGCTGATCCGTTCAGCGTGCCCAGCAGTTTGCGCGTCTCTTCCTCCATCTTTTCCTCTTCCTTAGGGATGTAAGGAATCACATTGCCCAGAATGTCGAGCGATGCCACGCCGGGATAGCCCGCCCCACTCACCGCCTGCATGGTGACGGCCATCACCGTCTTGAGACCATATCGCTGTTGCAATGGCGCCAGCGCCATGACCAGCCCGACCGCCGAACAGTTCGGATTCGTAACCACAAAGCCGCCGGAATTCCGCCGCGAGCTCTGGCACTCAAGCAATTTGATGTGATCCGGATTGACTTCCGGAATGACCAGCGGTACATCGGCTCTCATCCGCAATGCGCTGGAGTTGGAAACAACGGCACACCCCGCTTCCGCGAAGCGGGGTTCGAGCTCGCAGGCAATCGCGGCGTCCAACCCGGCAAAAATAAGTTTGGGAGCCCCCTCTGGTCTTGCTGGGGAAACCTGCATCTTGGCGATCGGGGCCGGGATCGGCGTTTTCATGCGCCATCGGGCCGCGTCTGCGTAAGACTTGTTTTCCGAACGGTCGGACGCCGCCAACCACGCCACCTCAAACCATGGATGGCGCTCGAGCATTTGGATGAACCGCTGCCCGACGATGCCGGTAGCACCCAGTATTCCAACAGGGATCTTCGCAGTCATGAGTATTGCTTCGGATTCTACAACAGCCCTTGCCGGCTGAGCCTGTAGTGGCCCTTACTCAAAACAGTACACTTTGGCGCCGAATGGTGCTCGGCTCAATTCTTCGTGCCAGATGCCGATAGGTACGGAAGGGAGTGAACATGCCAGAACTACGCCAGAATTTCATTACCAAGGAATGGGTCATCATCGCCACCGAGCGCGCCAAACGGCCGGAAGATTTAGTTGTCCACAAGCCGGCGCACCAGATCGCGTCATTTGTGGCGAACTGTCCTTTTTGTCCCGGAAACGAGAGCCTGACTCCGCCCGAGCTGCTGCGCGTCCCGGTAAGCAACGACGGAAAGTGGCAAGTACGTATGGTCCCGAACCGCTTTGCGGCGCTGGCGCGTGATGTCGAACCGACGCGCACCATCCACCGCTCCCGGCGCACCATCAACGGGTTCGGCGTGCATGACGTCATTATTGAGACGCAGGACCATTCCCAGTGCACGGCGCTGATGAGCGACGACCATGTTGCCGACGTGCTGCGCATCTATAAAACCCGCTACAACGAACTCAGCCACGATCACAGGATTGCCCACGTCACCATCTTCAAAAATCATGGCCATGACGCAGGCACCAGTCTGGAACATCCGCACTCACAGCTGATTGCTACGCCAGTCATCTCGCACCAGGTGCGCCAGCGTTTGCAACACGCTCTGAACCACTACGACGAATACGGCGAGTGCATGTTTTGCCAGATGATTGAAGAGGAACTGGGAGAAAAAGCACGCGTGGTCATGACGACCGAGCACTTCGTGGCCTTGGAAATGTTCGCCTCCGCCGTCCCGTTTTCCACACACATTTATCCCCGGCGCCATATGGCCAGCTTTGGCGACATCAGCTCCGCCGAACTTACCGAGCTTGCTCGCACCTTGCGAACTGTTCTGGCCAAGCTGTACCACGGACTGGAAAATCCCGACTTCAACTACACCATCCGCAGCTCGCCCGCGGAGTGCGTGGGAGCGAAGTATTTTCACTGGTACGTGAGCATCATTCCGCGCCTGACACGCGTCGCCGGATTTGAATTGGGGTCGGGCATGTTCATCAATACGGTGCTGCCGGAAGCCGCGGCAGAGTTCTTAAGGAAGGTGAACGTGGAGAGTGTGCGGGCTGCGGGAGTTTAGGAGACTCACTACTGGACGATGCCGGCGGCTATTTCCTCGGCGCAATCTCCGCCCCAAACGCGTACTCATTCAGCGGTCCGAAGCGGCGCTTTTCCGCGTACAAACGCCACCGCCGCCAGACAATCCGCAGACTAGCCATTACCGGAATCGAGAGATAGACGCCGAGCACACCTGCAATTTCGCCACCCGCCAGCACTCCGAAAATTGCCGCCAGCGGATGCAGTTCCATGCTGCGCCCCATGATGCGAGGCGAAATCGCGTAATCCTGGATCACGCGCCAGGCGAACAGGAAGAACAATAACACGAGCCAATGGGGATAGCTCATCAAAAGGGCCACGCCAAAGATCACGATTCCGGCAACCAGAGGTCCCACGACGGGAATGAACTCCATGGCGCCACCTGCCGTGCCCAGCACCATGGCGTAAGGCACGCGCAGCAACCCCATAAACGAACTGTAGGCTACCAGCGAAAATGCCGCGAGCGTTAACTGCGCGCGAATGAAATGCGCCAGCATGCGGTTCAAGTCCCCGAGAACGCCTTCCATGAACTCGCGTTGCGGCCGGGTGTGCACGAACGAGAGCAAAACCTGACTGAACGTCTTGCCGTCCCTCAAAAAAAATGCCGCCAGAATGGGGACCACGATCAGCAGCCAGGACTGCTGCGCCACCTCGGCTACACGCAACCCGATGCGCTGCGCGATTCCGCCGATATCTTTCTTATGCTTGATCAGAAATGCTTGCAGTTGCTCGCGTGTAGCCCGGCTCCAGCCGTGTTCAGTTCCGATCTGCTCGGCAATCTTTTCCGGATTGTTCAGTACCGCGGGCAAAGACTCGCTCAACCGCTGTGCCTGGTGGGCAATGTGCGGACCAACTTTGAAAAATAACCCCACCACGAGAATCACGAGCAAAAGATACACGATAGCAATGGCGCGTCCGCGGCCGCGCACCAGCTTTTCAAGATTGGCAATTGCTGGATCGATCAGGTAGGCAAAAAGAATGGCAAACAGGAATGCGATCAGCGTGCGACGCGCGGCATAAAGAAAGCCCAGGGCCAGCGCAAACAGCAGCACCGTGAACAGAATGCGGGTTGTGCGTGTGTCGATGAGAGATAACAAAGCAAGCCTGCCACTCCGACCATTCCCGGATTAATCGCGCACTACTTCCGTATTATCGCCGGGGATAAAGATCCGCACCAGCTTGAATTGATCATCCAGCCACAGCGCCCAGTCACCGCCGTCACTCTTAAGTGTAAGACGGTTCAATTCCCTCTCTACACCGCGCACCGAGACTTTTTCCCGCCCTGCAAACTCCAGGCTCACCAGCATGGACGAACGCGAGTGCGGGTTCAACGTCCCAAACTGCACCTTCTGGTTTACCGGACACTGCACCTGTCCCTTCTCCTGCCGGCATCCGCTGGCCAAGTATTTCCAGGCCAGAATCTCCCGTTGGATGAAGAAATAATCGTCGAGGATGCTGGTCGACGCGGGCAATAAGAATGGCTGTTCCTGTTCCTTCTCCTGGGGATTGGCGCTGGAGCGCTGGGTAAGGAAATCGTTGTTCGGCATGACCGTGGCCTGCGCCTTTCCCGGACTGATCTCCTTCCATTCATACTTGCGCAGGTCGCCGGCTGCAGTCATCTGCAATTCGCAGCTCTGCGAGGCCGGATCAACTCCGGCTTCCGTTTTGAACTGGGAAGTCGCCACGCTCCCACCGCTGCTCTGTTGAACCGAGAATGTCTCTGTGGCCACTCTGCGCCCGTTCATGAATACGCCGAATGACCCGGAATCTACAGTCTGCCCGGCAGGTTCCTTTTCTTTGCTGGCGGCGACAGCCGACGCCGAGCTAAAAGTAATAAAGAGCAGCGAACACGCTGCAGCGATAAGCGCACCATTCCTTCTCACCAGGTAACTCCTTTGGGGACCGGCTACGGCAAACAATGCTAACTAACCGAGGTCGAGCACGTTCGCAACCTCAGTAGCAATAGTTTCAATAGCTTTCCCGCCAGTTTCAACCCTTAGGGCAGCACGAAGGTAATGGGGGTACCGTCGATGATACAGTTCGGCAAACTGATCAAGATCTTGGCGCAGGGGGCGCTCAAACGCTTGTTCACAACAACGTCGCCACAATTCTTCAACCGGAGCATCAAGAAAAACGGTAGGGAATCCAGCGCCTTGGAGAAGCGAAGCAGTCTCAGGGTTTGCAAAGGCCCCGCCACCTAAGGCCACAACACGCGGCGAAGCTGCAACTTCAGCCAGCAGTTCGCGGACAGCCTCGCGCTCGGCGATTCGGAAAGCTGCTTCCCCTGCCATGCGAAAGATATGTTCGATCGTTTGCGCCTCACGCGTCTGGATTCGATCGTCCAGATCCTCAAACTTCCATCCCAGCCGTCGGCTCAGGGCCTGCCCCACACTGGTTTTTCCCGCGCCCATGAAGCCCACCAGGAAAACGAGCTGCGGACTTCTTTCTGTGTTCATGCCTGGTGAGAATTGCCAATGGTCAATTGCGGATGCCAGTTCCGGCAACTCAATAGCAATGCTTGGAGCTGAGAATTGGCAGTATGCCTAGGGCTGGCGTTTCCGCAGATGGATCTTACCACTGAAGGAGGACAGCTTCACCGAGGACGCGGCTTTGTTCAGTGTGCCCGCAAAAGCGCTGCCCGCCTTGATGGCGAAGGGTGTGTGCTTAGGCCCAAGCAGGAAATCGTTTTCCACTCTGCCCTTGATAGAACGCGCAATCACGTCGAACGAAGCATAGCTTGCCACATTAGCGTCAATGTCGCCCGTATGGCTCATCAGCGAGTATTCGCCGCCCGAGCCGAAATCGCCGGTATAAAGAATCTTTCCACTGTTCGAACTGACTTGCACCAGAGGGCCGCTCACTTCGTCCAAGGTGACATTGCCGCTGATTGAGGTGATCTCCACGTGCCCGTCGCTGATGTTGCTCAGGATCACGGGCCCGTCCAACGTCTTCACATGGACATGTGCGTTGCTGATGTCGTGCACGTCAACATTCGCGGTGGCGCCTTCTAAAGTCACGTCGCCGTGAAGTTTCTCGGCGCGCAACGGCCCGGTGGAGGAATGCAGTGACACGCTCGCGTCCGGGGGCACCAGCACTTCGTAATCCACGCGTCCGGAGTCCGAGGTGGATCCAGGAAGCAGATGCGATATCAACTCCACCCGGTTCGCACTTTGGCTTTGGTCGATCTCGACTTTGTCAGAATGCAGGACGGCAGTGACCACTACCTGATTTCCCGGAGCCGGAGTCACGGTAATAGGCCCGTACTGATTTACCACGGAGACGCTGGCATGTGGCCCCACCGTGTACCGAAACTCCTTGCGGGTCTGGCAGACCACAACTGTGGCGGTGACCAGCATGACGATCAAGGTGGTTCGTGTGGCGCACTGCCTGTAATCCATAATCTGCTACCCTCGGCGCACAGCTCCGTTCACGCCATTATGGCAGAGAACGATCCAAAGCCATCTGGTAAACCATGTTCTTTTGCTGGTAAGCGTCCATTAGATACTGCTGGACTTCTTCGTCATTGGGATCCGCCGCCGCCGACTGTTCCGCGTCCCGAATATATGCATTGACGTCTCTCAGATCATTCTCATAGGCCACGCGCATCGCCGGAGAGCGGGTTCCGACGGCATTCAGCAACTCCTGGTCATCCTTCACACTGACTTGATTGTTGGTGTGAAATACACGCGGTGAGGCCGATTGAGCGACTTCGCCCTGGTTCACAACCGTGGGACGGTACAGCAACACCCCAAACGCAACCAGCGCCGCCGTTGCCACGGGGACCAGCCAGCCTAAACGCCACCGGCGGGAAGACATTGGCACGGTTTCCCGTTGGGGCTGACGAATCAGCCCCTCCTCCCGCAATGCGATCTCAAGTGAATTCCAAACTCGCGGACTGGGCTCGTGCGATGCCTGCAGCTCCCGTGCCTGCGCGGCAATCGAAGCCATTTCCGTCTGCCAATCCCCAATTTCCGCTTGAATGGATTTCCAGACTGCCGGGCTGGGCTCCTCCGAAGCTTGTAGCGCCCGAGCTTCGCGAGCGATCAGATCGAGCTCCGACCGCAACTCCGCAATTTCAGCCTGAATGGATTGCCACACTTGAGGGCTGGGTTCTTCCGAAGCTTGCAGCGTCCGAGCCTCCCGGACAATGAAATCAAGATCTGAAACCAAGTCCGAACACACAGAACAGGACTGCAGATGCAGTTCCTGCTCAGCGCTCCGGCCGCCCTTTTCTGTCCCTGGCAGAACTTGCTGAAACTCTGCGCAGTTCATGTTTCCTCTCTCCCCGATACCGCTGTCCCTTCGCTCCTCACGGCTTGGTGGCCTTTTCGGCTCTGCTCATCTTGAGGAGGTCACGTAGCTTCAGCCGCGCTTTATGCAATTGTGATTTACTGTTCCCGATCGAGCACCCGACCATCTCTGCAATTTCGTTGTGCTCATAACCTTCCACATCGTGCAACACAAAGATACTTCGATAGCCCGGCGGCAGCGCTCCAATCGCACGCTCCAGTTGAAGCCGGTCTACTGACCCAGCCAGCCTGGGGTCCTCCGCTCCCGGTTCCTTCTTGGCCGATTCTTCCTCGGTATCGAAGGTGTCTTCCAGCGGAACCACTGGAAGGCCCTTTTTCCGCAGGTGCATCAGCACTACATTGACCGACATGCGATGCAGCCAGGTGGAGAACGCCGATTCGCCGCGAAATGTGCCGACCTTTCGAAACAATTGCAGGAAAGCTTCCTGCGTCAGGTCTTCGGCTTCCGCCGTGTTGGCCGTCATCCGCAAACATAGCGAATACACCCGGCGTTTGTGCAGGTGGTACAGAGTCTCGAAGGCTTCTGCATCTCCCTGCTTGGCTCGCTCGATGGCCTCAGCTTCCGAAAGCTTATCGCCCCGCGATTTCCTTGCGTCCGTCAAATCGTACTTTCCGGCCGCATTAGGTGTGATGCGGCGCAAACCTCTTTTTGTTGTACTGTTTGCGGGCTCCCGGCGGTATTTTCCCTCTCGGGAAGCAGCCCAAACTGGACATCACGTGCGTCGAAGAGCGCGCTATCTCAAACCATGACTAAGGTCACCTACTTGAGCGTAATTGGGACAGCTTGCACCCGTCAACGGCAGCGCGATTGCCGCAGACATCCGGCTTGCCTAAGCCGTCGCCGAGGCGGTCGTAATTGTCTCCAGCCCGTGCCCCTGCGGTCCGGTTTCCCGCTGCCGCAGCAGGAACGCAAGAAACACTCCCAGGAAGCCCAGAATGGAAAATATCCACATCCCCAACCGATATCCGGCAGGGTTCTGTGCACTGGCATGGCCGTGATCGTTGGCCCATCCTATCAACAGGTTGAACCCCGCCAACCCAATGTTCTGGATCATGGTCATTAATCCATAGGCCGTTCCCAGCTTCGACTGGTCGACTAGGTACGCAACCGACGGCCACATGACCGCTGGAATCAGAGAAAATGCAACCCCCATCATCGCCATGGTGATCAGCAGAAGGGTTGGCAACTCCAGGGCTCCGCCCCAGGGCAGGTGCAAAACCACGTGCGAACTGGAAGGCAAATAAGCCATCATCAGATACACGGGTATCAATAGTACGGAGCCCAACATCATCAGCAGAGCACGTTTGCCGATCCTGTCCACGAACAACCCAAAGAGTGGGGTGCCGAACATAGTGAACAGAGTGAGAATGCTGACCAAGAATCCTCCGGCCTCCCGGCTGGTGCCGTGTGCTTCGATGAAGAACTTGATGGCGAATGTTTCGAAGGGAAAAATGGCAGAGTAGAAAGCGATGCACAGCGCCACGATGTACCAGTACGAGAAGCCAAACTTGTAAATGTCTTTGAACACGACTTTGTCCGTGGAGCCCTGATGGCCAAGTTCGAATTTCGTCTCCGCGTAGACTTCTTGCAACCAGTAGATCAGGGCAGCCAGAACGCACAGAGCGCCGAAACCGATTGAGATCAAAAGCGGCTTGCGCCAACTGGTGTAGGCGAAGCTCGCCCAGCTTGGGGAATTCTGCGCCAGCCAGGAACCAAACCGCGCAATCATCAGGTTAATGCCGAAGGCAAAGCTCAACTCCTTGCCACGAAACCATTTGGCAGTCGCCGTCGTTACCGCGACGATCAGCGACTCCGCGCCTAGTCCGAAAATCAAGCGGCCGGTCGCCATCACCTTCAGTGAACCGGATAATACCGTCACCACCGACCCGATAAAGCACAGCGTGCCAAAGATGAAGATCGCCTTGCGGGTGCCTATGCGGTCGACGATGTATCCACCGATCAGCACCATGAAGACATTCGGAATGCTGTAAATCGCTTGCAGCAAGCCGATGTTCGCGTTTGAGAAGCCCAACTGTTTCGCCAACAGATCGGCGATTGGCGCGATGCAGTCATAGACGTAGTAGTTCCCGAACATGGCCAGGCTGATAACAATCAGGACCATCCAGCGGTAGGTTCGGGAGGGTTCAGGAAGAGCGGGTTCAGAGCTTGCGGCTTGTGGCATCACCACCTCTTTTGGGCGGAACAGACTTTGCTCGTTTACTACACGAAGCCAAGAAGATAGCAGAACCCGCCTAGCACGCGCATCGGCCTTTGTCCAGAATCGCCAGGAACCACCGCATACGGTTACTTCCTGATTACGCCCGGACAGTGACTGCGGTTATCTTCCTGCCAACGCAGCATAGCCCAAGAATAGTCTCTCAGGATGGTAAGCCGCGCGGCACCCCACCGCGCACAGGGGGACAACATGCGCTTCAGAATCCTCATGGCAGTATTGTTTCTGAGTATGGCCGCCTACGCCCGAGAGGCAAAGCACTACCAAAGTGGTATGCTCCTGCAGATGGATTCGGTCGAATGTGGATATGACGAGAACAGCGGCAAGAGCTTTGCCGGTGAAGTGCTCGGCACCGACTCGGCACACAAGAAAACTCACCAGTTGCTGTGCCAGGAATATGTGCTCGAAACCGAGCGCGTGATTTATCGCATTCGGCCCAGGGATGATAAGCATCCCGTCCTGCTGCCCGTGGGAGAGAAGGCACAATTCCGCATGGACAAAGACAAAATGAAGCTGCGGGTCGAGGATCTGGATGATAAAGAAAGAGAATACCTGGTCGTGTCAATGACGCCGCGCCACGAAGCCCCAGCTCCCGAAACCGCCAGCCGTAGCAATCATCTACAGTAAATCGCGGCTGAACTACAGGAAATGACCTAAGGCACGGAGCATGCCCTCCGTGCCTATCTCTTAATAACTGAACAATATGCAAGTGTAAAGCGGCAGCTCTGCTGGCCCTCTGTTCTGTCCCGAAACCCAACCCTCCTGTATACCTCCGCATCCAACCGCTTGCTACCTTTCCTGCCGAGGTCGGGCCACTCTGGACCTGTCGGCAATACATGCAAAGGTGGCGCTGACAGGAGAAACTCAACATGAAACGAATCGCCCTACTGACCGTGATCGCTTGCTTGCTCGCTGCGCCAGCCACGCTTCTCGCGCAGACGGAGAATCACGTCGAGCTCGGAGTTTTTGGTGACTACTTCCGCTATGACCAGTCCGGCACCATCAATTTCGTTGGACTCGGCGGACGCGCGGGGTTCTACGTTAATCCCGTCACTAGCATTGAGGCCGAAATGGCCTACGATTTCGCCCGCAACAACACGGTAATCACGGGTAGCGGTGCGAGCACCAATTTCGCCACGACTCGCCTTCGGCCCTTGACTGGCTTATTCGGTCCAAAGTTCAACCTGGGGACCCATGCCGCTAACCTCTTTGTGACGGGCAAAGTGGGCTTCGTTAACTTTGCCAACAGCGGCCAAAGCTTTGCACAGGCGGTCGGCAATGTCGAGGATGGCACTACCCGATTCGCTGTGTACCCGGGAGTTGGCCTGGAAGGCTTCTGGGGACCGTTCGGTCTGCGAGCCGAAGTCGGCGATCGCATCTTTTTCCGGGATGGCGCGCGCAACAATCTGACCGTCACCTTCGGACCACATTTCCGCTTCTAACCACCATCTGGAGCAATCTGCAGCGGCAGCCGCGCTGCGCGGCTGCCGTTTCCTTTTCCGCAGATTGTCAATGGATGGACTTAGGCGGCCTGTCCGGACCGGGCCGGGCCTGTCGCGGAACACACTTTCCCACATGTCCTCCGCGACGTGATAAAGTCTTACCTTCTGCTTTGGGCCATGGAGGCCCGGGAGCACTGGACGCCTATCCTTTTCCAGAGGAGTTTCCTATGCCATCCGTATACGATTTGGTGAGGGAACGCAGGGTCTATTCCATCGAAGCCGACCGTACCGTCCTCGAAGCGGCGCGCTTCATGATGGAGCACAATATCGGTGCCCTGCCGGTTCTGCGCAATGGCGAACTGGTAGGAATATTTTCCGAACGCGACATTATGAATCGCGTGGTTGCGGTTGGCCGTACACCCGGAACCACTCCGATCTCCGAGGTGATGACCCCTCATCCGAAGACCGTCGGCGTCGACGAATCGGTTGACGACTGCCTTTTCATCATGCGCGAGTTCGGCTTCCGCCACATGCTCATTGCCGATGGAAAGCAGCTCAAGGGATTGGTCTCCCTGCGCGATATCCTTATGCGCCACGTCTTTTCGCGGGAGTCCGAAACCAAGCGCATGGCCGGTTGAATCAGGCCCGTCGCGCCCATTCGTCTTCAATAAGTAAGAAAATTCCGCGCCTTTCAGCCGTCAATGTGCTAACATCCCGCGCACGCAGCTTGGGTTTTCTCCCTCGCGCACTTCGCGTTTCCTGGATCTCTTCGCGTATGGGCCGCTCTCCATTTCCGCTCGCAATACCTTTGCTCCTGGCACCAATGCTCTTTCCGCTTTCCGCCTACTCACAATCGCTGGACGATGTGCACGTGATTCCACGCCCCACGACGCAACCGGAGGCGCCCAGCGAAGTGTCTCCGCAAGTCCTGTCGGACCATAGCACACCACTGCGGGTGGATGTCGATCTTGTGCTGGTCCCGGTAACTGTGACCGACGCCATGAATCGTCCCGTCCTTGGCCTGACTAAGAACGATTTCCAGCTGTCGGAGGAACTCGAACAGCAGGTTATCCAGTTCTTCACCGCGGAAGACGCGCCCATCTCCATAGGGCTGATCCTCGATCTCAGCAAGAGCATGCAGAACAAGTTCGTCACTGAGCGCGAGGCGGTGGAGCAATTTTTCAACAATGCGAACGCGAAAGACGACTACTTCGTCATCACCTTTGCCGATAAGCCCAAATTGCTGGCCAGCTCCACCCAGTCGATCGAAGACATTCAGCAGAAGCTGGCCGCCTCGAATCCCGAAGGCCGCACCGCGCTGCTCGACGCCGTCTATCTTGCGCTGGCGAAGATGCGCTTCGCCCGCTATGAACGCAAAGCCCTGCTCATCATCTCCGATGGCGGCGACAACCACAGCCGCTACGGCCTGGGAGAAATCAAGAAGCTGGTGCAGGAAGCCGACGTAGAAGCCTACGCCATCGGCATCTTCGATAGCCTGCTGCCGTTCCGAAGCTTCGAGGAAATGATGGGCAAGCGCTGGCTGGGAGAAATCACCGACGCCACCGGCGGTCGCACCGTCACCGTGACCGATCTGGAGAAGCTCCCCCAAACCGCTGCCAGCCTGAGCCGCGAGATGCGAACCCAATATGTTCTTGGATATCGCCCGCAGCACAAAATCAGCCATGACGGAAGGTGGCGGCGAATCCGCGTGCAAGTGACGCCGCCGCCCACCACGGCTCGGGTGCAGGCTTATTACAAAAAGGGCTACGCTGCACCTGCGAAGTGACGGAGTCCTGCAGGCTGGCTACTTCAAGAGAGAAACACAGTCCCTACCTGCATTTTTTCTTCTCTGTGTCGCTGTACCTCGGTGGTGAAGTCAAGGTGTGAGCCCCCTAGTGAATTTTCCGTACCCGCGCCTGCACGTCGTCCAGGATAAAAATCGTTCCCACATTATCGATGCCAACCGCGATCGGGCCATCGAGATTGGTGCTGACGGCGGGCAGGTTGTCGCCGTTGTACCCGCTGTTTCCCGACCCGGCCACCGTGGTGATCTTTCCCGCGCGGTTCACCTTTCGCACCCGCAGATTAGCGTAATCGCCAAAATAGACAATGCCGTTCGTATCCACGGTTAGACCCTCGGGACTGCAGATCATGGCTGACGTGGCCAATCCGCCGTCTCCGCTGAAACCGCAGGTGCCGTTCCCGGCAATGGTCGAAATGGTCCCCTGGCGGTTCACCTTGCGAATGCGGTTGTTCAGGGTGTCGCCGATATAGAGGTTGCCTTTGGAATCGACCGCCACCCCGTAAGCACTATTAAGTTCAGCGCTGGTTGCGGCAATTCCATCGCCGTTATAGCCGCAGGTGAAATTACCCGCGACTACGGAAATCGCGCCCGCAGGCGTGATCTTGCGGATCACACACGCCCCATCATCTGCAGAGTAGAGATTGCCGGCCCCGTCGGTGGCCAGCGAAACCAGGTCATTGAAGGTCGGATCAGTGGCAAACGTGGAGATTATTCCACCAGCATCTACTCTGCGGATTACAACATTGCTGGTATCCGCAATGTAGACATTGCCGGACTTGTCCGCCGCTACGCCGAAGGGCTCATTGATCTCGGCAGCGAGGGCCGGACCGCCGTCTCCGCTGTACCCGCTGATACCTGTACCCGCAATGGTTGTAACCTGACCCGAGCCGGCGTCCAGTTTTCGTATCCGATTCCCGCCCCACTCCGCAATGAAGTAGTTGCCTGCGGAATCGAAACCAAGATTCTCCGGAGTGGTCAACACTGCGAGTGTGCCCATCCGGTTATCCCCGACAAAGCCGCCCGCCTTGGTAGTGGTCGCGCTTGGCGTCACATCCCGTACCCGGGCATTGAACTGGTCTCCCACCAGCATGCTGCCAGTCGCAGTAAAGAGAAGACCCGTCGGTCCGTTGAATTCGGTCAACAGCGGCGGATTGCCATCGCCGTCGAACCCCGGGAAAGATCCGGCGAAGGTCTGAATGATCCCGCTGCTGAAGTTCACGATACGTACGGTGGCGCGCCCGCCATTGCTGATCAGCAGATTATTTCCTCTGATCAGCAGCCCGCGTGGGTTGCCGACCATTGCCGCAGTGGCTGGGCCTCCATCTCCGCTGTAACCTTGAATGCCGTTTCCCGCGAAAGTGTTGATGGTTCCCGTGGTATCGACTATCCGTACACGGTGGTTCATGGTATCGGCGATGAACAGGTTGCCGCTAGCATCGACCAGCAGCCCTCTTGGGAGATTCAACTCGGCAGCGGTCGCCGGAATGCCATCGCCGTTGTATCCCGCGGTCCCATTCCCCGCCACGGTCGTGATAGTTCCGGAGGTGTCGATCTTGCGAACCACCTCGTTAATGATGTCGGTAAAGAATAAGTTTCCCGCAGTGTCCAGGGCCAGGCCCCAGGGCTGATTCAAATCGGCCAGCAGTGCTGGGCCTCCGTCTCCCGAGTAACCCGCTTGGCCGGTGCCGGCAATGGTGCTGATAATACCGGCGGTATCGATTTTGCGGATGCGGTTATTGCCTTCGTCCGCAATCAGCATGTTGCCGGCGGAATCAAACACCAGGCCAGTCGGAAAACTCAGCATGGCATTCCTGGCCAAACCGCCGTCCCCACTGAAGCCAGCGATGCCGGTGCCCGCAAAGGTGCTGATCGTTCCCGCGGAGTTCACCTTGCGAATGCGGTGATTGAAACAATCTGTGAAATAGGTATTGCCTGCCTGGTCTTGAACCAAGTATCGGGGATAGTCCAATCCCGCGCTTGTTGCGGGACCGCCATCGCCGATGTAGCCACCCACCGTAGTGGTGATGACCTGGGCTGAAAGCGTGCTGGTAACCAAGAGGATCCACAAAAACGAAGCGATGCGAAGCTTCATCACAACCTCCCTGCGGACGAGATGTCGCGAATAGACGGGAATTTCTCTCTAAAACAAACGCGAACGGCCGGAAAGCAGCGAACATTCTATACCTGTTTCGGGCGGCAAACGGAAATAAAAGTTTGCGCTAATTGGTTTCTAACCAACGAGTTTGACGTCAGTATTGAAAGCATTAGATCTAGTCGCCGCGCTTGCGCAGAATCAGATCGCCCTCGATGGGGGGCAGGCTAAAGGGAAACTCAAAGACACGGTCCTCAAAAGGCACACGCAGCACGAGATTCTCATGCTTCTTCCAATCGCCGATCCACTTGCTCTTCATGCTGAAGAATACCCAGCCGCGAGTTTCGGGATTGGCCGCATCCACCGTAGCCGGCCGAAGACTATGGGCCGCCAGGAATTCCTGCATGTCCGTGACTTCTTTTTGATAAACCTGCAGCTGCGCCTCTTTCTCGGATTTCTTCTCCGGATGCTTGCGTAACTCGCGGGCGATCTCGTCGTTGAGTTCATCGGCCTTGCTCTGCAGGTGAGTGGCAAGCTCGTCGGGATCGAGCGAGCTCTTCACATCGTGAAAATGATCGACGTACTCCAGGGTGAGATTGTCATTCCGCACATCCAGGCTGTTCTTGCCGCGATAACGAACCGTGATCTCGACCGCGAAAGACGGTTCATGCCGCCGCCGCGACATCTGCAGCTCCTGCGAATCCACCGCGACGATGACGCCTACGTCTTCCGTCCACAGTCCCCAGCGATACTTCCCGTCATCGCCTCGCGCGAACGTGCAGCCAGGCTTACCATCGGTCCAACGCTGGGTAGGAACCGCAGTTTTGTTTTTCGGTTTAGCGGAAGCGATTGCAGAACCTGTGATCGCACAAGTCGACGCCACAACAAGAACCATCCAAACCGAGCTGGATGAGCACAGACGTGGGACTCGCATGGTTTGTCGTCCCATTTCTATTTTCACTCGCCAATAACAAAAATGCCGATAGCAAAAAGAAGACCGGCCAGGAATCCGGCCGGTCAACAAATCACTCCAGATAGGTAAACGCCATGCTCCCGACTGCTCCCCCGCGAACTCAAGGCACGATCTTAGCCACGAAACCATCCGACGTTCCGCCAGCGTAGGTACCCTGAATGCCGGGAATACCCGACGTCGAGTTGGTCGCTCCTGTGAGATAAATCGTGCCCGACGAAACCGCAATGCCCGCTGTCGCCCCCGGAGAAGAGGGGATACTTTCATCCTCGCTGTTGTTTCCGCCGAAGTAGGTTGAGAACTTGTTGGTCGCAAGCGTGGAATCGAGTTCGGTCACAAACGCGTCATTCGGACCCTGCCTCGCAGCCAGCCCAGAGAGCGGACTCTGCAGCGGGAAATCCGTGGAATCAGTCGCCCCGGTCACGAAGACATTGTCAGTCGAATCTAAAGCAATGGCGAGCGCATCGTCGCCATTTCCGGTACCGCCCAAATATGTTGACGCGCCGATGGTGCCGTCGGCATTGATCTTGGCAATGAACGCGTCCTGGGTGCCCTTGAGAGCGCTTTGGAACGGCGTACCCGGATGGCCGGTCCGAAAGTCCGTGGATTGAGTCCGTCCCGCCAGGTAAGCAACTCCGGAGGCTTGATCCACAGCGATGCCGCTGGCGATGTCATCCATGCTGCCTCCTACATAAGTGAAGTAGACTTCGTTGCCATTGGCGTCGAACTTTGCGGCAAAGCCATCCTCCACTCCCTTAAAGCTGCTTCCAGCGGGGCCGAGCTCAAGGCCAGGTGAACTCGTCAGTCCGCTGATGTACACGTTTGTGCCATTGTCCAGCGCAATTCCAGTCGCCAGATCGGGCTGCGTGCCACCCAAGTACGTCCCATACACTGCGGAAGTGGCCGTGGGATTGAGTTTGAGAACGAAAGCGTCTTTCAATCCTGTCCAGGGAACAATGGGAGTGGTGAAAAGATCACTAGCATCGCTTTCTCCAGCCAGATAGATGTTTCCGGAACTATCCACGGCGATGCCGTCCGGAGCGTCACTGCCCGAACTCCCAAACACGGTCGATACCGTCCTGTTACCGCTCGAGTCGAACTTGGCAACAAAGATGTCCTGACCGGACCCCGTGCCTACGCCCGAGGTACCTGAACTAGGGAATCCGCTTAGATGCTGGGTGCTACCGGTGATGAACGCGTTACCACTACCGTCGACAGCGATGCCCACCCCCGCTTCGTCCGCGTTGCCGCCAATTAAGGTGGAATACGCTACGACATTGCTCGAAGTCACCTTGACAACAAACGCGTCGTGGGTGCCACCCGCGAAGCCTGGACCGATGGTTGTCGCAAACCCGCTGGCTGCCTCGCCCGTGAGGTAGTAGTTGCCGCTTCCGTCCACCGCAATAGCTATTCCCTTGTCGTCGCCGGGGCCTCCAACGTATCCCGCGAACAACAGCGATGATCCTCCACCGCCGCCGCCCCCGCCACCACCGCCGCCACCACCCCCGCTGCCGGAGCCACTTCCGCATGAAACGGTGAAAGCTAGTCCCCCGATAGAAAAGCCAGCCAGCAGGATGCCCAGAAGTCGCCGCTGGTGCGAAACCATCCCAGCGCCTGCAAGCGCCAACCCTGCCACGGGCAGCAGCAGGAGAGAAAGCTTCCATCCACTCGAACCCTGAGGAACAGCCGCCGTGGTCAAAGATGGCGTGGCTGCAACCGGGCTGTCGCCATACTCCAGTGATGGCGCAATCACTAGCTCACGCGTGCGATCATAATTTCCCAAAACAAACCGCACCTGATCACCTTCCATCGCGATAGCCGCGCTCACCGGATTCCGCGCCCCACCAATTTTTTGGTAAGCCGCAGGCTTGCGCAGAATCAGATCGCCAGCCGAGGCCGACAACAAAAGGTTTCCATCAACGTCCATCTTCATTGAGCTGCTGCCGGCAAACTGCAACGCAATGGCACTCGTATCCGCTTCCTTGGCTATGATGAATTCCAAATCAAGTTGACGCTGTTTACCATGCACTTCCAGATTCACGCCCGGATAAATATTCTGATATGCCACCCGCCCATATTGCGGAACGTTTTCATGCCACTTACGCGAATCGTTGCCCAAGTAATAATTGCTGTGTCCAGGAAGCCGCTCAGTGCGGTTGAGCATCACGTTAGCGTTGGCGCCCACCATTCGCATGCGGACCACAGTGCCCGCCGGCGCTTGGGGAGAAGCAGCGCGAGCAGCGCGCAGTGCGGAGGGTGCATTCATCGCAAGCACAG
>Ga0070697_100000398_pt1 | contig 33727 bp, 27 predicted proteins | sample KBSK1501metaG_FD_65475 | JGI IMG/M metagenome (GOLD analysis project Ga0070697, IMG submission 65475) | Corn, switchgrass and miscanthus rhizosphere microbial communities from Kellogg Biological Station, Michigan, USA - KBS K1-50-1 metaG | ecosystem: Host-associated > Plants > Roots >...
TTGATCACCAGACTTCGGACCGGATGCACACCTTTGGCCGCTACAGCTTTGGCAACTATAACCAGAATGCCGCTGGCGCGTTCGGCGTTTTAGGCGGCGCCGGATTCGGAGACGGAGGCTTGGCCGGCCAGTCTAAGGTGAGAAATCAGAGCGTCGCTGCTGGCTTCGACTATGCCGTGAGCACGACATTACTGACCGATTTCCGTTTCGGGTTTGTCCGATACAACGTGAGCGTCGTACCCCAGGGTGTAGGAACAACCCCGGCGAAAGACATCGGAATTCCGGGTCTCAATCTGGGCGACGACTTCACTTCCGGTCAACCCGCTTACTTGATCGGGAGCTTCGGCGATGCTCAGAACGAGAACACGGGTGATATCACCAGAACTGGCGGCATCAGCGGAGTAGGTTTCGGCTTGGGCGTCAATCGCTGCAACTGCCCGCTTCTGGAAACCGAGAATCAGATCCAGTTTGTGAACAACTGGACGAAGATCTCCGGCAATCACTCCTTCAAGTTCGGCGCTGACATTCGCCACGCGACGAACCTGCGCGTGCCAAGCGACAAGCATCGTGCAGGGGAATTATCGTTTGTCAAGGAGCGAACGGCAGGTCCGGGTGGTATCGGCGGCGCTTCTTTAGCCACTTTCCTGCTAGGCGACGTGACCACATTTTCGCGTTACGCCAGCAGCAGCACCAACGCTAAGGAAGCGCAGAAGCGATGGTTCTTTTACGGTCAGGATACATTCCGTGTAACCCCGAAGCTGACGCTGAGCTATGGACTGCGCTGGGAAATCTATTTCCCAGAATCAGTGAACGAGGACCGCAACGGTGGCCTGCTCGATCTGAGTACGGGCAATATCCGCGTCGCCGGGGTGGGCGGAATTGACAGAAGTTTCAACGTGGATAACAGTTTCACCAACTTTGCGCCGCGGCTCGGGGTGGCTTATCAGCTCAGCGACAAGACGGTTTTGCGCATGGGCTATGGGCGCAGCTTCGATATAGGAGTTTTCGGTTCCATCTTCGGCCACACGGTTACGCAAAACCTCCCGGTGTTGTCAACCCAGAACCTGAATTCCAACACAGTCGGCGGTCAAATCACCGCTCCCGTGTTTAACCTTGCCACTGGCCCGCCCCCCGCGCAGTTCCCGGCGGTGCCGGCAAACGGGCTGCTGCCGCTGCCAATTGGGGTAACTGGGCGCGCCAGACCTATGAGAATGCGGCTGCCCACGCTGGACGCTTGGAACGTGACTCTGCAACACCAGCTCACGAACACCCTATCGGTTGAGGCTGCCTACGTTGCAAACAAAGGTACGCACGGCTTTACCCAGAACAACCCCGAGGTCAACGTCAATCAGCCTACGGTAGTGGGTTTTGCCCAAGGGGTACCCACAAACAATCGAAGGCCGTTCTTCAATGCCTATGGCTGGACGCAGGACATTGACTTCAAGTGCAACTGTGCTTCGAGCAACTATAACTCGCTGCAAACCAAGGTGGAGAAGCGCTTCAGCAATGGTTTATCTCTGCTGGGCCACTATACGTGGTCCAAGAACCTCAATTACACCAACGAGTACTACAACATTGACCCCAGGGTCGCCTACGGACCTGATGATTTCAACCGCAAGCACGTATTCCTGTTTACCGAGGTGTACGAATTGCCGATCGGGCGCGGAAAAAAATTCGCCTCCGACGCCAACCGGCTGCTCGATCTCCTGATCGGCGGCTACCAGATCAACACCATAACCAATTGGTCGAGCGGCTTGCCGTTTACGCCTAGCTATGATGAATGCAGTCAGGATCGGGACACCGGACCTTGCCGTGTAATTATCACGGGAAACGTTGATACTGGCGGTGACCGCAATGGGTTCTTCACGACTGTCGCCCCCGGGGCGCTGTCATCGAACGGAATCACCGTCGGTCCCTACCTCCGTCCGGGGATCGGGCAGTTCGGTAGTGGACGAAACTCACTGGCCGGGCCGAGGTTTTTCAACACTGACCTCTCAGTCTTCAAGAACTTCACCGTCACAGAACAAGTGCGGGCACAATTCCGGGCTGAGTTCTTTAACGTGTTCAATCACGTCAACCTGGGTCAGCCAAACGGATGCGTCGACTGTAACGGCGCGGGCACCATCAGCAGCATCGCTCCTAATGCGCTGATGCGGCAGATCCAGTTTGGTCTAAGGGTCTCGTTCTAAAGTCAGATAGCTGGAAAAGCGGGGAGCCGAAAGGCTCCCCGATTTTTTTGCCCTGCTAATTCAAGCGATTTACAGTAGTAGCGGCAGTCGAATCTGTACACATGGTGTTTCAGCTCAAATGTCCCTCTTGTTGGCTTCTGGCTATCCTTTGCCTCTTCAGCCTTAGTTACATCGCCGGAGCGCAATCGGCGGCTAAGAAGCCGACACTTGCGGCGGGCCCCGAAGAGCGCTTCCTTGAGGCCAAGCAGTCGCTGAAGGCCGGCAAGATTCAAGAAGGCATCGTCATTCTGAAGGCGCTCGAGAGCGAGGGCCGGCAGCTTCAGGGGCTCTCAGCGCAGCTTGGAACCGCCTATTACCGGGCGGGCGAGCACAACCAAGCTGCGCCGTATCTGCGGCGGGCCATGGAGGAAGATCCAGCCAACAAAGAGGTGGTCCAGCTGCTCGGGCTTTCCCTTTTTAGATTGGGCAAGCCGGCGGAGGCTATTCCTTTACTGAAGCAGGTAACTGCCTGGTATCCGGTTGCGAATGTCGACGCGGCTTACGTGCTCGGCCTTTCCTACATTCAGGTCCAGAACTACGATGAGGCGCGCAAAGCGTTCGCTGTGATGTACGGCGTTCCTGAGGCGTCTGCTGCGAGCCACCTGTTTCTGGCTCGCATGCTTCTGCGGCAAGGCTACGATCCTATCGCGGAAGAGAACGCACAGAAGGCAGTTGCCCTCGACCCCAAGCTGCCACTGGCGCACTATCTGCTAGGGGAGCTCTACATGTTCAAGTCGAATTTGCCGCAAGCCATCCAGGAGTTTGAAAAGGAAATCCAGCTCAACCCCGGGTTCGCGGGCACTTATGATCGCCTGGGAGACGCTTACACACGCGACGGTCGCTTCGATGACGCGCAACGCATGCTTCAGCGTTCAGTGGTGCTCGACGCGAACTCCACCGGCCCCTACATCTTGCTGGGCAAGGTGCTGCTGAAGAAGAACGATCCCAAGACGGCGCTGATGTACCTGGAGCGCGCCGTCCAAATGGATCCCAATAATTTCATTACGCACCATCTGCTAGGCCAAGCCTACCGTGGCGTAGGTCAGGAGAGCGACGCGGAGCGGGAGCTTAAGCGGGCAGAGGAACTCCAACGGCAGAAGCCGTAACCGCGGAGACCTTGTTTCTCCACGTCGCTTGCTCAACGTGAAGGCGCCGATTTTTTCTGCTGAAGCCCGTGCAGCAATTCCAGGAACACTCCATTTGTCCAGCCGAAACCAACGATGTTCACTTTGTAACCGAGTTCCACCTGGGTTTCTGAAGACCGTGTCACCACGTTGTACTTCTCCCGGATGGTGCCGTCGCGGCGGAAGTTTTCGATCACCATAGTCAGGAACTTCTCGGAAAGGCGATCGGCTTCCTGGTTGAAGCCATACTTCCGGAGTCCCTCTACCGCCAGAAGCTGTACCGGCGCCCAGCCATAGGGATAATCCCACTGCGCCTTGGTTTCGCTGCGGCTCATCACGACACCACCGGGCTGTTCAAAGAGGCTAAGGTTGCGGGCTACGCCGCGTGCCTGATCAGGCGACGCCACCCCTGCCCACAGAGGATAAAAAGCGGTGGCATATTCGTAAGTTGAGCGCTTGCTTTTCTGAAATTCGTAATCGAAATACAGAGCTTTTTGCGCGTCCCAGAAGTATTGCGGCACTTTCTTGGCGCGGTCAGCGGCACGCTGCTTCCACTGGCGCGCCTCGTCATTCTTGCCCAGTAAGGAGCTGATGCGTTCCATATCTTTCTCTGTCTTGTACAGCAAGCTGTTCAGGCAGACCGCCGCGTAATGGTGGGTTCCCGCGCTGAATGGCTCAAAGCGAAATGATATGTCGAAGCCTGACTCGCGCATGCTGCGGTCGCCTTTGTAGTAGTCGGCATTCAACGCCAGGTTCTGGACCTGCTCACACTGCAACTTACTGGCAGAATCTGCCGGGCAGAGGCGCAAGGTAAACACCGGCCAGGTCTTTGGAATTGCAGCCGCCTCGGCGGTGATATAGGGCTGGCCGCTTTCTGGATGAATAACAAAATACTTCGTGACCAACTGATAGTAATTATCGGTGGGAGCGAGTTCGGCCACGGGACCTTCGCCAAAATCAAAATAACGCGACAAAGTGGTAGTACCGGCGAGATGTGGTTCGTGCGTCCATAGCGAGTAATCGCGTTTGGCGTAATCGTAAGCCTTTGCCAGCCAAGGCAAATCATTCTTCCCGCTGGCTTGATACACAGCCATGATCATCGAGGTCAGAAATGGCGGCTGCGAGCGCGTAATCAGGTATCCACGGTTGGCATTGAGAATCGCGCCGTAGTGCTCGATTTCGTAAAAGAAGTTCTCCACCATGCCCTGCGCCAGTTCGGTGCGGTTGTCGCGCACCAATCCAAGAATGATGAAGTAACTGTCCCAGCCATACATCTCGTTGAACATGCCACCGGGCACGACATAGTCGTTGGGGAGATACAGAAGGCCATGAGGGTTGAGCTTGCTCACGTCAATATCGCCCAGCTTGGTTATTCTGACCGGGAGGTTCTCTACCCGGACGTGGCACTTCGCAGCCAGCGCACGGATTTCCGGTGTGGCTTCCACTTCTTTGGGCAGGTAAAGAACCGATTCCTCCGGCGACTTCGGGTCAACGATGGTTTTGCAATCGGTCATGGAGCGGCGAAGGGTGTCCCATCCGGAATCGATGTAGCGCAAGATGTCCTGAATCTGCTGGGGGTCGAGACTGGTTTTGGCCGGGGCCGGCGCCGTCTGCGCCCAGCACGCCATCGCGACCAGAAGAAAAAACGCGACGTTTCGCAAACGGCTCAAGCTAACTGCCGTTCTTCGACTCTGAATGATCACGCGTACCTCCGCTGACGATTTGGAACTGCGCAGCTTACATGTAAACCGGAGTGGCCAGCAAATCTGTTGCGGGCGTCCCGGCTCTCGATGAGACCCGGTGTCCGGCGCGAATGTCTTCCGGGCGAGACGCGTAATCCTAGAAGCAAGACAAAAGAGCGTCCCCAGGCGCCTGCGAGCCTGTATATGTATGAAAACAAAATACCTGGAAGTGGAAGTTCACATGCACCTTATCTCCCCGGACACTGTTCGGCAGGGGCAGGATCACATGCGCACAGAGGGTCAACTGCAGGCAGTATTGATAGCCAAGGATCCGAAGACGCTGGCGCTTGCCGAGCGGGCGCTGAATGCATTCCATTTTCAGACGCAAATTTTCAGGCAGGCGCAGCAGGCATTGGAATTCCTGAAATCGCACGCTGCCGATTTGATCATGGCCGAAGCGGAAGAGCAGGTTCATACCTTTCCGCAAGTGGTGCGCGGAATGGCGCGCCGTCAGGTGTTGATTTCGATTGCGCCCAACAGCGCCGCCATGCGCGACATGTTGAAGTTGGGTTCTAACTTCGTGGTCTGTCGCGCTGACACCCTGGATCCATTCATGGCAGTGCTGCGCGCAGCCTCGGGCGTAATCCTGAAGAACCGGCGAGCCAACTTCCGCTTAAGCGTAGATATCACCACTGCAGTTCGAGGCGCGGACCGCGACCTCGGTGCCGCCAGCATTGTTAACCTGAGCGAGACCGGGTTATGCGTCCGCGTAGAGAAGCCGGTGGAGATGGGGGAGATACTCTCCTTCTATTTCCGCTTACCAGAAGGCACGCGAATGGATGTGAGCGGCGCCGTGCGCTGGACGAAAGATGGGCGGGCAGGAGTACAGTTCACCCGCATCGAACAGAAAGAGCAACTCGCGTTACGCGAGTGGCTGGAGAAGCAGTTCATAGCCTTGCTGCTGGAGTGGAATCCTATCTGGAAGTTCACCACCGCGTCTAAAACAGCCGGACAAGCCCCGACACCTCGGGAATCATAAGCGCCTGATCTGGGCCGGGACGCCATTCCGCGCGTTCCGCTGCGCTTCCCGTTCCATACAGCAGAAATGCTCCTCGCCTTGCGGCGATTCCGGTGATCGCATTGACGGCTTTCGCCATGCGAGGTGACCGCGAGAAAGCTCTGGAGGCCGGCTTCGATACCTACCTGGCAAAACCAGTTCTAAGGACTGAGCTCAAAAAGCTGCTGGAAGACACGCTGCGGCGTTGATATCGCCTCAGTCCCATATTGGGACAGGTTCATCGCAGGCCAGTTCAGCCGACCATGTTGCAGAGCCAGATGCTGGTTACGAAAGTAACGCAGGCTGGTTTACCAGCGAGTGCTACCATCGCGATGCGAAAACTGGATTTATGCGCAGAATCCTCGTTGCCGATGATGATAGTGCCATGCGTGAACTGATCCTCGCGACTCTGGAGGATCCACAGTTCGAGATTACGCTGGCGGTGAACGGCCACGATGCGCTTCAAAAAGCCATAGCGCAACCGCCAGATGCCATCATTCTAGATTGGGAAATGCCTAAGATGACCGGCGCCGAAGTGGTGACGCAACTTCGGTTGCGGCCGGAAACAGCCAAGATCCCTGTGCTTATGCTCACTGGGCGCGGTCAAGACGGGAATGATGGTCTGAAGCTGGGCATTACGGCTTACTTGATCAAACCATTTAGTCCACTCTTGTTGTTGGAGTGCCTTAACGCTGCCTTGGCGAGCTCCGGCAAGAACATCTCAGCTACGAGAGTCGGACGGCGCAAATGAGTTCTGCAATTCCGGCAAGGGATGCGGCCGCTGTTGCCGAGCGTTTACGCGCAGCCGAAAAACAGCTCGAGGCATACGCCAGGGACCTGCATACCCTGCAGAGCGAACGCGACAAGAAAGCTGCACAGCTGGAGTTAGCCAACCGCCAACTGCAACTCTATGCTCGTGACCTTAAGACTGCATATTTGTCGGAGCAACAGCGAAGGCGCGATCTCGAAAAAGCACAGCGCGATTCCGTCATGCGCCTGTTTCGTGCTTCTCGCTTCAAAGACAACGAAACCGCATCGCATTTGCGGCGAGTGAAACATCTTTCACGCGCCGTTGCTCTTCACCTGGGTTGGGACCACTCGGCAGCGAATCTGCTTGCCTTTGCCGCGCCTATGCACGACGTAGGAAAGATCGGGATACCGGATGCAATCCTGCACAAGAATGGGCCGCTTACCGCTGATGAGTGGCAGGTGATGAAGCAGCACCCGACTTATGGCGCATCGTTGCTTCGCGGATCCGGTTCACCACTCCTCGAAACCGCCTACGACATTGCATTGTGTCACCACGAACGCTGGGACGGTTCCGGTTACCCGGGTGGGCTAAAAGGGGAGGCCATTCCGCTGTCGGCGCGTATCGTCGCCATCGTGGACGTTTACGACGCACTGCGGATACAGCGCGCGTACAAACCGGCCTACACCCACCAGCAGGCATCAGAGACCATCGTTAGTGGCGATGGCCGCACCCTGCCGACGCACTTTGATCCGCAGATACTGCGGGCTTTTCAGGAACTAAGCGCGAAGTTCGAAGCCATCCACTTTCAAATCTCACAATAGCGGTGTTCGTACCTCGGTTAGATCAGCAGAGCGGTTTTGCCCTCAAGGCGAGAACGTTCTACTGCCGGGACTTGCGGCGGAAACTCCTGGCGATGTCGCTTGAGCAGGTCGCTCGCAAGCAGATCTGCCACCGTCATCGGCTTGCCAAATAAGTAGCCTTGCAGCAGGTTGATTCCGAGCTCTGAGACCGTCTCGAAATCCTGGTGCTGCTCCACCCCTTCCGCCACCACGTGCGAGCCAAGGCTCTGGGCCAGCGTTACCACCGACTTGATGACCGCTTTCCGGTGATAGTCGCGATTGCAGCCCTGGACTAAGTACTTGTCGATTTTGAAGTAGTCAGGACGGCAGTCCAGGATCATCTTGTAGTTCGAGCTGCCCAGGCCAATGTCGTCGAGCGCGATGCGCACGCCAAAATCACGAAGGCGATCGAGAGCGTGCTGAAAGGCTGTGCCGTTGAAGGCCGGCGTGTGCTCCACCACCTCCAACGTCAACCGCTGCGGCACTAATGAGTAGAAGCCGGCCTCAGTTTGCAGAAAACCAAGGAAGCCGTGGTCGTTGGCCAAGCTTGATGCATGAATGTTGATCGAGATGCGGACGTTGTCAGGAAGTTGTTGCGCAGCGCGCAGCGCCGTTGAAACGCAGGCCCGGTCGATCTGCGCCTCGGCATTCTTCTTCCGCACGTAACTAAACAGGATGTCGGCGCGGCGCAGATTGCTTTTCTCGGGGCCACGCATCAAGCATTCCACTCCATGCAGTCGCGTGCCAGAGGCATGGACCTCCACGATGGGTTGCAACATGGCGGTAAGTGTCCCCGGCTGCAACAGTTTTTCCAGCGCGCTCATGGAGTCTCCAACAACTTGTGCATTAGTCGCGCCAATTCGGGGAGAGACACCGGCTTGCAAAGAAAAGCATCAATGTTTCCCGAAGCCTCGTTCTGCACCTCGGCGTCATAGTGCCCTGACATTACGATGGTTCGGGTGTTGGGCAAATGCTGGCGAACGTGATGCGCAATATCCAGGCCCTGCAAGCCTTTGAACTTTGAAAGTCCCAGATCTGTAACCACGATCGAGTAGTTCAGATGCTCCAGCATGGCCTCAGCTTCTTCGGGCTCCTGGGCACAATCCACTTCGTACCCCTGCGACTGCAAATATTCGCTGGTAACCTCCAGGATGTCCTGTTCGTCGTCGATGAGCAGAATCCGGTGTGCCATATTGCTCTGTTAAGTGCACGAGGCATGCCACCTCGAGAGGGAAATCTATTCCTTTTATGTTTCAGGCACTTGTGCCCGGAAAATGGCAATCCTGGGGCACCGCTCAAAGGCTCAGATGTTTGAGGTTTAGGACTCAGTGTCGTGGGGGCGAGACAATCGAATTGTCCCAAAATGGGACTCACATGGCTAAAGACGCGCTGGTGGCATAACCAAAGTGCTTATGCTAAGTGGCTCAAATCGTTGACATTTCCCAAAACCGGGAAATACTGATACCGGCTTTAACGCGATGAAGATTCGCGGCTTTGAGCGAGATCAAGAATTCAACGGCTTGCGCGAGTGAACAAAAAGATACTGATTGTCGACGATGAGCGGGAGTGCCGGGCACCACTGCGCGAATTCTTCGAGACCAAGGACTACGAAATTGTCGAGAGCAGCACAGCCAAGGCCGCGGAGGAGGCATTCACGCGTACCCGGCCTGATGCTGCCATCCTTGACTACTCACTGCCTGACGCGAATGCGCTGGACTTGATTCCCCGGCTGAAGAGCATTGATTCCACCGTGCCCATCGTGGTGGTCACGGGGCATGGATCGATAGAGCTGGCTGTGCAAGCTATGAAGGATGGCGCTGAGCACTTCGTCACCAAGCCAATCCAGCTCTCTGCGTTGGGCGTAATCGTCGAACGCCTCTTGGACAACGCTCGCAACCGGCGAATCAAACTGGCGGCACAATCGAAAGAAGAGCGCGACGTCGCCGACCCGTTCCTGGGCGGCAGTCCCCTCATCACCAAGCTCGCGGAAGAGGTAAAGCGTGTTCTCGAAACTGACAGGCCTCTGCTGATCGTTGGCGAGACCGGCAGCGGAAAGGGTGTGCTGGCAAACTGGATTCATCGCCATAGCCCGCGCCGAGAAGAAGCGTTCGTGAACCTGAATTGCGCGGGGCTGAGCCGCGATTTCCTAGAGACCGAGCTTTTCGGCCACGAAAAGGGGGCTTTCACCGGGGCGGTGAACCTCAAGCCCGGATTGTTCGAAGTGGGTCATCGCGGAACTGTTTTCCTTGATGAGATCGGCGATGTCGACCCGCAGGTGCAACCGAAGCTGCTAAAAGTACTGGAAGAAAAGCAATTTCGCCGTCTGGGAAGCGTGCAAGATCGGCAAGTCGATGTACGGTTGATTGCGGCGAGCCATCAGAACCTCACCGAGTTGGTACAGCAGCACAAGTTTCGCAGCGACCTCTATTTTCGAGTCAGCACCCTGCAACTGCGACTGCCGGCGCTGCGCGAGCGTCGCGAAGACATTCCGCTGGTAGCAAGCAGCCTGCTCCAAAAATTTGCGGCGGAACTCGGCCGCGAAGTCACTCTTTTGCCGGATGCAAATAAAGCCTTGATGAGCTATTCCTGGCCGGGAAACATACGCGAACTGCGCAACGTGTTGGAGCGTGCGGTGCTACTCTCCGGGAAAAAAGCGTTGGACGCGGGTGATTTGCGCTTTGATGCCATCCCGGTCGGCACTCCGGATAAGCCAAGTGGCAACGGCCACCTGAGCCTTTCGTTAACCGACCAGGAGAGACGCCATATCGAGGACGTTCTTCGCGCGCAAGGGTGGAAAGTGGTGAGGGCGGCAAAAATTCTTGGCCTGTCGCGCAGCTCGCTGTACCGCAAGATCAGGGATTATCAAATCGTCGTACCTGAGAACTAACGGCCCCTTGTCCCATTTTGGGACTCGCCACACGGAAAACGGTTTCGATTGCGCCGGCACCTCGACCTTCCGATTACCTTGTAAATACGCCGGATTTTTTGCTGCCGCGGCTCACATGTTTTGACGTATTCTCTTGCCGTCCTCCCGTTTCCCTGAGTTCGCTTTGGAGCAGCATGCTTACTGTTGCAGCGGCCGGAAGGTCGCGGGCGGGGCTAGTCCTATACGGATTGCTAGTTGGCGCACTCTCCAGCCTTTTGCTGGCAGCGGTGACGACTCTGTTTCCCACTCCCTACCTGATCATTCCACTGCTGTTGCTGCCGGTTGCGTACTGCTCCCATAGCAAGGGCTGGGAAGCCGGAACCGCAAGCGCTTTCACCGTCTTGGCATATTGCACATATTTCCTGACCGTTCATGCCCGCGCGTCGGTCATTGCAAGTAATACGTCCGCTCACCTTACCGGCGTTACTTTAGGCCTGATCGGAACGGTGGCTTTCGCAAGCGCGCTCAAGCGGCGCCCCGCCCTACTCGCCTGGGCTAATGGCGCGAATCAGGGAAACACAATCGCAGTCCGCGACACCACCTTGAAGGGGCATGAACTCCTCGAGCACGAACTTCACCAGTCGGCGGAATTCAGCCGGCAAATCATCGCCAACGCTACGCAAGGCATCATCGTTTACGACCGCGAGCTGCGCTATGCAGTGTGGAACTCCTTTATGGAGCAAATAACCGGCATCTCGGTGGAGCAGCTTTTGGGAAAGACGGCCATGGAGGTGTTTCCGTTTCTGGAAGAACAAGGCGTGCCGCAAATGATCAAGAGAGCCCTGGCCGGCGAAACCGTATCCCAGGCCGATGAACAGTTTTACGTTGCACAAACCGGGCGGCACGGATGGTATTCGGCACGATATAGCCCGTTGCGTAATTCCAGTGGCGAAATCAGCGGAGCGCTGGGATTGGTGTCGGATGTAACCGACCGCCACGTAGTCGAAGATGTCTTGCGCAAGAGCGAAGGTCACTATCGGGCTCTCATTGAGAACAGCGCCGACGCGGTTGCACTGCTGAGTCCAGAAGGCAAAATCCTTTATGGCAGCCCGGCAACCAGAAGAATCCTGGGCCACGATCTTGACAGCTTTGCCGGTCGCAACATTTTCGAATTGATCCACCCGGATGATCACGCGACGGTGAACGACCGTCTAGCCGAGTCACTTCAGCGGCCCGGCAGCAGTGTCCCGGTCAGCGGACGGGTTCAGCACTCTGATGGCAGTTGGCGCACGCTCGAAGGTGTGTTCACCAACCTGCTGTCAGACCCGGACGTGGAAGCAATCGTTAACAACTATCGCGACATTACTGACAGGGTTAAGGCTGAGGCCGCTCTGCGGACCTCCGAGGAAAAATTCGCGCGGGCCTTCCGCTCCAGCCCGGATGCGATCACCATCACCATCTTGCACCAGGGTGTGTACGTAGACGTGAACGACGCATTCCTCCGGCTGACCGGCTTTAGCCGTGAAGAAGTAATAGGCAAAGCAACGCTGGACATCGGTGTGTGGGACGACCAGAGTCGGCGCGCCGTCATGCTGCGCAAGCTGCAGCGCGAAGGCCGCATTGAAAATTTGGAAACCTCATTCCGCCGTAAAGATGGAGCACAGATGGTGGTTCATCTTTCCGCGGAAGTGATTGACCTCGACGGCGTGCCATGCCTGCTGGCTATTACGCGGGACATAACTGAGCAGAAGCGTGCTGCCGAGAAACTGGAACGGTCGGAGGCAAAGTATCGCGCTCTGGTCGAGAATTCTCCGTTCGGCATTTATCAATCAACCGTCGAGGGGCAGTTCCTGGGAGTTAATCCCGCGCTGGTGGCGATGCTGGGGTACCAATCCGCAGCCGAAATGCTGGCGCTTGATATTGCCCGCGACATCTACGCCGACCCCAACGAGCGGCAGCGCCATTTAGCCCACGTGCTCAGCGGACAACTAACCTCCATCGAGACGAACTTGAAGCGTAAAGATGGCAAGCTCATCAGGGCACGCATTTTGACTCGGCGAGTGCCGGCGCATGATGGGAGCGTGAGCCATTTTGAAGGCTTCGTGGAAAACGTGACTGAGGAGCAGGCGCTATCCAAGCAACTTCAACTGGCGCAACGAATGGAGGCGGTTGGTCACCTGGCGGGTGGCGTCGCGCATGACTTCAACAACCTGTTGATGATTATCGGCAGCTACGCTGAACTTATTCTGCAAGGAAACTTTCAGCCGGAAAAAGTGCAGCGCCAGGCCCAGCATATCCTCGACGCGAGCAAGCGAGGAGCGGTCGTCACCCGGCAGTTGCTTGCCTTCAGCCGCAAGCAGGTCCTCGAACCACGGGTACTTGATCTCAACCTGCTGGTAGAGGAGTTCGGCAAGATGATCCCGCGCGTGATGGGCGAGAATGTGGAGACCTCGATCCATTGCACGCCCAATGTTGGACGCGTAAAAGTTGATCCCGGACAACTGGAGCAGGTGATTCTCAACCTTGTCGTAAACGCGCGTGACGCCATGCCCGATGGTGGCAGGTTGACGATTGAGACTGCAGTGGTGGATCTCGACACCCACTATGTTGATCAACACCCCGCCGCCGTCCCCGGCCGCTACGTGCAAATCAGCGTCAGCGATACGGGCATAGGCATGAGCCCTGAAGTGCAGGCCCACATCTTTGAGCCATTTTTTACCACCAAAGAAAGGGGCAGAGGCACTGGCCTCGGTTTGGCGATGGTGTATGGCATCGTGAAACAGAGCGGTGGCTACGTATATGTGTACAGCTCGCCGGAAGTGGGGACCACATTCAAAATCTACTTGCCGCTGGTTTCGGAGCCGGCATCGATGCCCGTCTCCGTCGTGGCCGATCCTGCACCCAGCGGATCGGAGACGTTATTGTTCGTGGAAGATGAAGCTGGGCTTCGCAGCGTGGGCTGCGAATTTCTGCGATCAAAAGGCTACAAGGTCATTGAGGCCAGCAACGGGGTGGAGGGTCTGGAGGCCTGCAAAGCCTACGGCGACACCATCCACCTGCTGGTCACGGACATGATCATGCCGGGCATGGGCGGCCCCGAACTGGCAGAAAAAGCCGTTTTGGTGCACCCAGAGATGCGGGTCGTGTACATGTCGGGATACAGTGACCGTGCCCTGGATCCAAAGGTTTTGGGCCCGCATGCTGCCTTCTTGCAGAAACCCTTCAGTATGGACGCGCTTGCTCGAAAATTGCGCAGCATCCTGCAACAACCCATGGCTGCCGGCGTTTAGTAGCCATTCCGCCAGAATGCGTCTTGTTCCATTTCTAGAAATTATTTGGCATCCCCGCTGAATACTACAACCCCGTAGTACAACATGGAGGCTGTTTCTGGGCCTTTGGCCAATGAGTAAGCACCGCGTTTACCACATCATTCCGCACCACGACGGTGGCTGGGCGGTCACTGAAACGGACGCTCCACTTCCCCTCATCGCTTTCCATTCGAAAGACGCCGCCGTGGCCTTCGCGGAGTCACTCGCGGAAGGCAGCCGCCCTAGCACTCTCATTGTTCACAATCGCGACAAAACCGTGGAGCGTGAAGCGGAATACCGGGAGAATTAGCAGTCCTTCACTTGAGATGCGGACCGGCTGCTACAATTGCGCGCCGCCAAATTCTTCACAAGGTGATCTTCTTTCTACATGCGGAACAAACTTTTCGGCTGCCGATATCTATGCCTGAGTGTGCTCACAGTAGTGACGACTAACCTCGCACTTGCGCAGGCCAATGCTTCGCCACAGAATTTACGCAGCATCGCCCAGCAGTATTACGGCTGGCGGAATGAAACCCATCCCGTAGCCAGCAGCGATGCGGGTCTGCATACCTGGGACGACAAGCTAACGGACTATTCGCAGCCAGCGATACGGGCGCGCGCGGTGCATGTGCGCAGCATCCTGGACCAAACACAAGCGATGGAGCCCGCCACCCGTTCGTGGAGCCGCGATGATCGCATCGACTGGCTGCTGTTTCGCTCACAACTGGAGCGAGCGGCATTTTACGACCGCGTGTTGCGGTTTACTGAGACCAACCCGCAGATCTACGTCGGCGAGTGCGGCAGCGGAATCTTTTCCTTGCTGAAGAAAGATTACGACCTACCCAAGAAGCGGGCTTTGGCCGCCACCGCACGTCTCAAGCAGATGCCGGCCCTGATGGAGCAAGCCAAGCAGAACCTGAAATCTCCAGTCCGCCTTTACGCCCGGTTGGCAATCGACTCGGCGCGCGGTATTGACCCGCTTTTTAATGACAGCCTGATGACGCTGGCTCAGGGGCTCACCTCGGCCGAACGCGATGAACTGGTAAAGGCGCGCGACGCTGCGCTCACTTCAATTCATGGTTTTGCCGATTGGCTGGAGAAAGACCTGGCTCGGATGGCGCCGTTTGTTCCCATGGGCGAGCAAAACTACAACTACTTTCTGAAACATGTATACCTGCTGCCGCTGGACGCCAAGCAAGTCGCGATGCTGGGTGAGGCAGAACTGGCGCGATATCGCGCGCTGGAATCGCTGTTGCCCGACCCCGCGCTCGCCAATCCCGATCCCGCGCGCAGCAAGAATATTCCGCAAGACCAGCAATCGTTCTTGCAAGCTTATGAGAGCCGGCAATCCGAGATGATTCGCTTCCTCAACGACAAGAGGCTGGTGACATCGCCGCCCTATCTCGGGCATTTCTATATCCGGCAGCTCCCGGAGGCGTTCAAGCCTACCAGTCCGGGCGGCTTCATGAACCCTCCGGGCGTCTACGACAAGGACGACAGCGGTTTCTTCTTCATTCCTACTTACAATCCCAAGAGCCAGAACTTTTACATTCGCGCCGCCATTGAGGAGCCGCGGCCAATTCTGGGACATGAAGGCATTCCCGGACACTTCCTGCAAATCTCTATTGCCAACCACTTGCAGGATGAGATCCGGCGACAGCACGACGATGGCATCTTCATTGAAGGTTGGGCGCTCTACACGGAAGAAATGCTGCTGCGCACCGGCCTGTACCCGGAGAACACACCCGCGCACGGACAAATCCTCAGGCTGTCCCGCTATCGCGCTGCGCGCATCGGCGTGGATGTAAATCTTCACACCGGCAACTGGACCTTTGAAGAAGCGGTGAAATACTTCATGGAATCCGGCGGCCTTGACCGCGAGGCAGCAGAGGGAGAAGCCGCAGGTGCAGCCAGCGACCCTACGCAGAAGATCAACTACATTGTCGGTAAGTGGCAAATCATGCGGTTGCTTGGGCGTTACCGCGACCGCCACACCAGCGACTTCCGCCTGGGCCAGTTCCACGATGATTTGCTCAAGAATGGCAGCCTGCCGCTCTCACTGGTTGAATGGATCCTGCTCGATGACGCGAATTCGGTAGACGCGGCTCTCAGGTGAGAGTTCGGCTCAACGATTGACTGTGAGCGCCGGAGCTCTCGCGATCGCGCCAGCACGCCGGGCGCGGGCAGCAGTCACCGCGCGAAAAGCCAAAAGCAGCAGAACAACCGCGAGATAGAATACCGGCTCGCGCACGTCTGATTTGACCTTCCAGTAATAGTGGATTGCGCCGGCAATACCGCTCAGGTAGATCAGGCGATGCAGCTTTTGCCAGCGTGCGCCACCCAGCCGGCGAATCCATCCCGTGGTTGAAGTAAGCGCGAGCGGGATTAGGAGGACGAAAGCAGTAAATCCCGCAGTGATGAACGGCCGCTTGGCCACATCTTTAAGCATGCTGCGCAGGTCAAAGTACTGATCGAGCCAAATATAAGTAGTGAAGTGCAGGCAGGCATAGAAAAAAGCGAACAAGCCGAACATCCTTCGAAATCGGATCAGCCAGGGCTGGTTAGCAATTTTGCGGACCGGCGTGATCGCCAGGGTTATGACAAGAAACCTGAGCGTCCAATCGCCGGTGGTGTCGGTGATTGCTTCAACCGGGTTCGCGCCGAGTTCCTGATGCAAGCCACGCCACAATAAGTGCAACACCGGGAGCAGGCATAACAGAAAAACCGGGATCTTGATCCACTTGACCGGGGGATTGAATGATTTCATGTGCAGCGTGGCCGCGAGCTCAAAAATTCTTACGCAGGTCCATGCCTGCATAGAGACTTGCTACCTGGTCGGCGTAGCCATTGAACATCAGAGTCTTGCGGCTCTTGATGAATTCCGGCAGGCGGCGTTCGCGGGCTTGGCTCCAGCGTGGATGGTCAACATCGGGATTAACGTTGGAGTAGAAGCCATACTCTTGCGGCGCCGCCAGGTTCCAGGTTGTCGGGGGCTCCTTTTCGACGAAGCGCACTTTCACCAGAGACTTAATACTCTTGAAACCGTATTTCCACGGAACGATCACGCGAATGGGTGCACCGTTTTGGTTCGCGAGCGTTTCTCCGTACATGCCAACGCAGAGAATGGCGAGCGGATGCATGGCTTCATCCATGCGCAGGCCTTCTAGATACGGGAATTCAATACCTGCCCAGCGTCCTTGTGGCATCTGGTGAGGATCGTACAAAGACTGGAACGCTACATATTTCGCTTTGGAGCTCGGTTCCATCTTTTTGATCAGGACGTTCAGAGGGAACCCAACCCAGGGCACGACCATAGACCAGCCTTCGACGCAGCGCAGGCGGTAGATGCGCTCTTCGAGCGGCGCCAGCTTCATGATCTCGTCGACGCTGAAGCTACGTGGCTTTTTTACCTCGCCCTCGACTGCAACCGTCCAGGGCTGGGTTATCAGTGTATGAGCGTTGCGCGCAGGGTCGTCCTTGTCGGTGCCAAACTCGTAAAAATTGTTGTAATTGGTAGCGTTTTGGTACGACGTTTGTGTCTCGTCGGTGCTGAACTGGCTCTTGACCAGGTTCCCGAGTTTGCTCCCCGCCATGGCCTCGGAAGAGGGAGAAATAAGGTTCAACAGTTCACGCCCGCCCACCAGCGCTGCGCCGCCAGCTATAGCTGCTCCTGCCAGAAATTTGCGCCGGCTCACGTAGACGCGTCGCGGCGTGATCTCTGATGACGGTATCTCGCCCGACTTCTTGATCAGCATAGAGCGCCTTCACACATTCTACTTAAGTACGTGTCCACCCCTTTATCGGATGTCTGTACCGTCGATTAGTTACACGTGAGTTGGCTATTTCAGGGCAAAACGAGCCAGAGTTAGCCTTAATCGTATATAATATGCGATTCATACTGCAGCGAACCGAATACCTATATGGCTGAACTAGTAACTGCACGCGAAGCTGCCAGAATCCTGGGGATCAGCTATCCCACACTGAAGCAATGGATCTATGGCCGCAAGCTGCGGAGTGTGAAGACGGTTGGCGGTCACCACCGCATTCCACGAGCCGAACTCGACAGATTTCTGCACCGGTTGGGGAAGAAGGCCGGTCCAGAGCGGCGGCAGGAATTCAGGCGCATCAGCGGCCGTAATCAACTGGTGGGCAGAGTGACCGAGCTGCGCATGGAGGGCCTGATGGCGCAGGTGCGGCTATCCGTTGGTGGGCAGGAGATTACCTCAATCATTACCTCCGACGCGGCACGAGAGATGGGATTGCAAGTTGGGCAGACAGCCGCCGCGCTAATCAAATCCACGGAGGTGATGATTGTGCGGATCGAGTAAGGAGTCAACGGTGATACGACGAATCGGTCGTCTAATCTCGCCTCTATTGTTTTTCGCACTGACTGGCGTCAGTGCCCAATCAGCGGAACTGCGAGTGGCGGCGGCCTCAGACTTGTCGTTCGTGCTGCCGGAAATCGTGGCGGGCTTTGAGAAACAAAGCGGAGCACAGGTAAAACTGTCCTTAGGTTCGTCGGGAAACTTTGCCGCCCAAATCCAGAACGGCGCGCCTTTTGACGTCTTCATGGCTGCGGATATCTCGTACCCGCGCAAGCTGATCGAAGCCGGCTTCGCCGATGCCGGCACACTTTTCACCTACGGCTCTGGGCGGATCGTGGTTTGGGTTCCGAAGACCAACAAACTGGACTTCGAGCGGGAGGGCTTGCGAGCCCTCGCGGATGGTCACGTAAGCAAGATTGCCATTGCGAATCCCCAGCACGCGCCCTACGGTCGCGCCGCCGTGGCCGCACTAACACACGAGAGGATTTACGAGCCTTTGAAACCCAAGCTCGTATTAGGCGAGAACGTTTCGCAAGCGGCGCAGTTCGTGCAGTCGGGAAATGCCGACGCCGGCATTGTGGCGCTTTCGCTGGTACTTGCGCCGGGGATGAGCGACAAAGGCAAGTATTGGGTTGTCCCCATCCACTCCTACCCCCCGTTGGAGCAAGCGGCAGTGGTGATGAAATCTTCGACACAGCCCCAACTGGCGCGCGCGTTCATCGAGTACCTGGGCTCCCCGGCTGCAAAAGAGCTGCTGCGCCGCTACGGCTTCGCGATAGATACCCCGAAATCTCGAGGCGCTGCCCAATAGCTGCGGACTGCGGAATATGGACTGGCAAGCAATTTTTCTCACACTCAGACTGGCGGCTGTGGTCTCGGCCATCTTGTTGCTCGTTGGGCTGCCGATTGCCTATTGGCTGGCATTTTCCGGTGCGCGCTGGAAGTTCCTCGTAGAGGCAGTGGTGGCGATGCCGTTGGTGCTGCCTCCAACCGTGCTGGGGTTCTACATCCTTGTGACACTGGGCCAGCAAAGTCCGCTCGGGCGCGTTATCAAGCACTGGTTTGGCGCAACGCTGCCCTTCAGCTTCACGGGGCTGGTGGTCGCGTCAGTTCTTTACAGCCTTCCGTTTGCCGTACAGCCCTTCGCATCCGGTTTCAGTGCCATCGACAGCAAGCTGGTTCATGCGTCATGGCTACTCGGCGCTTCCAAGCTGCGAACCTTTGTGCGTGTAATTCTGCCACTGGCTGCCCCGGCTGTGCTTACCGGTGTCGTGCTTAGCTTCGCGCACACCCTGGGAGAGTTTGGAGTAGTGCTAATGGTGGGCGGAAACATCCCCGGCCTGACCAGGACGGTTTCAATCTCGATTTATGACAGTGTGCAGGCGCTCGACTACGCGACAGCGGGCAAGAACGCATTGGCCCTGCTGATTTTCAGTTTTGTGGTGCTGTCAGTGGTCTATGGTTTCTTCCGGCGCCCCGCCGGCCTGGTGCGATGAACCGCCTGGAAGCGCTGGTAAAAAAGCGCCTGTGTTCCCGAGGCACACCACCATTCGAGCTAAGCGCGTATGTTTCAATTCCTGCCGGATTCACCATGTTGTTTGGGCCCTCTGGAGCGGGCAAGAGCACACTACTCGATTGCGTTGCCGGGCTATCGCGCCCCGACGAGGGCCATGTACGCATCAACGATCAGGTTGTGTTTGATGCCGAGGCAAGAATTGACCTTCCGCCGTCGCGCCGTGGAATTGCCTACGTGTTTCAGCGGGCAGCACTGTTTCCTCACTTGCGCGTGGAGGAGAATGTTGCCTACGGGCTGTCGAACCTGGGTCGAGAGCAGCGTGAGTATCGGGTTAGCAAGATTCTTGAGGCTTTTCACGTTTCCGCGCTGGGACGCCGGAAACCGCAGGAGATTTCAGGCGGGGAGCAACAGCGAGTAGCGCTGGCCCGCTCCCTGGTCACCGAGCCAAGAACTCTTCTGCTCGACGAGCCGCTCTCCGCCCTCGATGCAAGAATCAAACGCAAGATCCTCGATGATTTGCTGGCTTGGAATGAGGTGCGGCACATCCCAATTCTCTATGTCACCCACAGCCACGCCGAGACGCTCGCTTTGGGGGAGCGAATGATCCGGCTGGAGAGCGGCAAGGTCCTCGCTGAGGGAACTCCCCGGGAGATACTCAAAGGGGAAGAGGTGCTGGACTAACTTGCGGGTTCGAAGCCCACGAATACCGGCTCGGGGTGAAGCCGGACTCCAAACTGGTCCCACACTTGCTGCTCGATTTCTTTTTTGAGCGCAACGATATCGGCCGCCTTGGCGCCTCCGCGATTTACGATTGCAAGAGCGTGTTTGCTCGAAATGCCGACCGGACCACGACTGAAGCCTTTGTGAAAGCCTGACTGCTCAACCAGCCAGGCGGCGGAGAGCTTTACGTGTCCATTGGCAGCGGGAAACTTAGGTACCTCTGCGGCGCCGCGCTCTTTCGTCGCATCCGAAATCTCATCGTACTTGGCCACAGGTAGGATGGGGTTCTTAAAGAAAGAGCCAGCGCTGCGACAGTCGGGATCATCCGGCACTATCAGCATGGCCTTGCTGTGGCGAATGCGCCGAACCGCATCGCGGGTTTCAGCGAGCCCGGGCGACACTTTTCCGGCGAAATGTTTCTTCAAGTCGGCATACTCAATATGCGGCGTGCCGCCCGGCGTGAGGGAATAGGTGACACGCAGCACAATGAAGCGTCCCCGGTGTGCTGTATTGAAAATGCTAGTGCGGTAAGTGAAGCCGAGATCCGGGTTCGCGAGCTCGCGAACGTCACTCTGCTCGAGATCGAGGACGCGAACACTGGTTATGCTATCGGCCACCTCCTGGCCGTAAGCTCCAACGTTCTGCACCGGCGTACCACCCACGGTGCCGGGAATGCCGCTGAGGCACTCGACGCCAGCACAGTTCTGGGTGACAGTTTCGGCCACGAACCTATCCCAATCTTCTCCCGCGGCTACGTCGAAAACTTTCTTTCCGGAACCGTCACGTTTGCCAATACCACGCAACGCCACTTTCAAGACCAGGCCTTGAAAACCGGAGTCTGAAACCACCAGGTTGCTGCCACCTCCGAGTACGAATAATGGCAGCTGCCGCTCGCGCGCCCATAGGACCGCACTCCGCACATCGGGCTCGGAATTGGCTTCAACGAAATAGCGCGCCGGCCCACCCACTTTGAAAGTGGTCATTGGAGCAAGTGGGATGTTTTCCTGAACCTTCACAGCGCCAGATTACCGTATTGCGCTGCGCATTGTTTAGTACCCAGTACCCGGTACCCAGGAAGTACTCGGCACAGTGCATTGGTTCAAAAGACTGGGTACTGGGCACTGACTACTGAGTCGGCGGTTTCCGCAGCATGAAGGCTTTTACCGCGATTTGTCGCGGTCCCAGCCCGACCGGAACCATGGTGAACAGAATGTGAGCGTTGATGCTCAGATCATTACGGATTACCGCCACATCTCCGGAGCCAGAATCGACCACCAGCAAGTAATGCTGGTCGGGCGTAAACGCCATGGCGTCGGGGCCGCGCCCTACGCGCACGGCAGTCACGGGTTTCTCGGTCTCCACGTTGTAAACGGCTACGGAATCGCCTTTGAAATTGCTCACGTACAGCAGGGAGCTATCCGCGCTCACGATCGCTCGTACCGGGCCAGGCCCCACCAGGTGAGTGTTGCTGACCTCGTTGGTTGCGGTCGCGATGGTGGACATTGAATCGGAATCGAAGTTACTGACAAAGCCGTTCCACCCCTCCGGTCTTAACACGATGTGCAGCGGCGTTTTTCCCACGTCGAGCAAGGCCAGCAAACGGTCTCCCAGTTCGCGAGTTGCTCTCGGCGCAGGCAGCGGGCGCGGCGCCGCTTCCGCAGATAAACCTTTAGCCTGAGTCGGCGGCGGGGTCGCCAGGGCAACGACCGCGACTTGATTAGAGCCGCTACAGCTGATGAAGGCCTTGCTCGAATCCGGAAGCACGGCAATCTCTTCTGGCGACTTGCAGATCGCAATCGTGCTTCGCACTGCAAGTCGTGCGAGGTCCACGACTGAAAGGGTATTGTCGCCGCGGTTCGAAACCAGCACCAGCTTGCCATCGGGCGACACCCGGGCCAGCCCCGGCCGGGCTCCAACTGTGATGTTGGTGATGACCGCGTGTTTATCGAGGTCGATGAGGGAAAGGTTGGCGGATCCGGAATTGGCAACCACCGCACGCCGTCCGTCGGGAGTCAGGTCAACAAAAAACGGCGCGCGGTGCAGGCCGATCGTTGCGACAACCGAGTTCCGCTCCGCGTCAATGACGCTAAGATTGTTGGAGTCGGTATTCACCACATACACTTCGTTCTTCTTGGGATTCGCAATTATGCCCGTGGGGCCGCTGCCTACGCTTATCGTCCGAGCCGTTTTGAAGTTCAGCAGGTTGATGACCGTGACGTCGTTACTTTTCCCGTTAGTGACGTAGGCATATTCGCGATATGCCGGCGGATAGTTTGGAAGCTGTGGCTGCCCGCACGAAGAAATAAGGAGTAGAAGGGAACAGCCGAGCGAGAGTTTAGCCTTGCGGAACAAGACCCGCCATTGTACAAGCCGCGTCCAGCCAGCCTAGCGAGCAGTCGCAGGCTGCGCAGCAGGCAACGGCGAAGGCATTGTGCGCCGCACTACTGCGGCGATCTGCCGCATTTCAGACATCAACTCGTCAAACTGATCAGGATAGATGGACTGCATGCCGTCGGAGAGCGCCCGGTCAGGATCATGGTGAACTTCAATCAACAAACCATCAGCGCCAACGGCGACGGAGGCGCGGGACATCGGAATAACCTTATTGCGCTTTCCGGTACCGTGGCTGGGATCAACGAGAATAGGCAGGTGGCTCAGCCGCTGCACCGCCGGGACCACACTCAGGTCCAGCGTATTGCGGGTGTGGTCGGCAAAGGTACGCACGCCGCGCTCGCACAACATAACGTTGTAGTTGCCCTCGCTCATAACGTACTCGGCAGCCATCAGGAACTCTTCCAGGGTTGCCGACATGCCGCGCTTGAGCAGCACCGGCTTGCGGCAGCGCCCGGCTCGCTTGAGCAGCGAGAAATTCTGCATGTTGCGGGCGCCAATCTGAATTACGTCGGCGTACTCTTCCACCAGATCGAGCGACTCGTTATCAATCGCCTCGGTCACAATCTTCATGCCAAAGTTGGCGCGGACTTCAGCCAGAATTTTCAGCCCGTCCAGCTCCAGTCCCTGGAAAGAATACGGCGAGGTGCGCGGCTTGTAGGCGCCACCGCGGAAAAAACGCGCGCCGGCGCGCTGCACGCGTTCAGCGACTGCAAAGGCTTGCTCACGGCTCTCAATGGCGCATGGTCCGGCGATGATGGCCAGTTCGCGGCCGCCGATCCGTGCTTCAGTACCGGCAAAGGTGATGACCGTGTTGTCTTCTTTGATGTCGCGGCTAACTAATTTGTAGGGCTTGGTGACGCGGATGACTTCAACAACGCCGGGCAATTCTTCAAGCCCGCCAGGATCAATCGCTCCCTGATTGCCGGTGATGCCTATGGCAGTACGCTCGGCGCCAGGGATGGCGTGAGCGCGGAATCCAAGCGACTCGATTTTGCCGCAGACGGCGCGCACCTGCTCCTCGCTGGCATGCGCCTGCATCACCACAAGCATGTGACGTGGCCTCGCACTACAGTTTAGCCGGAGCAGTCCCCAACGGCCAAGCCATGGGCGGCGGGGCGCACAGGTGGCTGCTGCTAAAATCGATTATTCAGGCACATGCCGCGCTCGCTGGCGCAGGAACAAGACATCTTACGAATACCTCCGCCGACGGAGCCGCCGCGGCTTACATCGCGGCGGATTGGCATACACACTTCTTCCGCCGGCGGGGTGCAGACGGCAGCGGAACGGGCGTACCGGCTGGGTTGCAACACCTTCCAGGTGTTTTCATCCAGCCCGAGGCAGTGGAAGCCTTATGCACTGGGCCAGGATCAGTGCGATGAAATGGGGCGGCTGCGTGAACGTTACGACCTGAAGCCACTGGTGATCCACAGCAATTACTTGATCAACCTGGCTGGGACCAACCGGTTGTTTCACAGCAAGTCGGTAGCTGCCTTTCGCGGCGAGTTGGAGCGGGCACTGGCGCTCTGCGCCGAGTATCTGGTGTTGCATCCGGGTTCACATCGCGGTGGCAGCAGGGAAGAAGGTTTGGAGCGGGTGGCCGATGCAATTGGGCAAGCTGCGGAGGGCCTCGATCTACAGAAGCGGGGGCTCATAGTGCTGATCGAAAACACGGCCGGCGCCGAGTTCTCGCTGGGCAGTTCTTTCGAGCAGGTTGCGGAGTTAATTGCGCGCTTACAGGGCATTGTGCCGGTGGCGGCCTGCATTGACACATGTCACTGTCATGTCGCCGGTTACGACATTGTGACCGAGGCCGGCTGGAAAGATACGCTGACGCGGCTCAACGCTACGGTTGGCATTAAGAATGTTGCGGTGTGGCACTGTAATGATGCCAAGGCGGCCCGCGGGTCAAAGCTTGACAGGCACCAGCACATCGGCGAGGGACCTATTGGGCTACAAGCGTTTCGCCGGCTGTTAAATGATCCACGATTCTCGCGCGCGGCATTCATTGCGGAGACGCCAATCGATAATCCCGGTGATGACCGCAGGAACGTAGAAGCACTAAAGCAATTGGTAGAGGATAGGAATTCGCAAAGCAGACCAGTGAAGCGGGCATAAATAAGTGACTGAGAAGGACAAACAGCGAACTGTTGGCACAGCCTCTGAGGCCGGCGCACGCGAGGCGCGTTACGACCCTCAGGCGATCGAGCAGAAGTGGTCTCAACGCTGGCAGCAACAGCCCGACCTGTATCGCGCGGAACCATCCAATTCGCAGCGCAAGAAGTATTACGTGCTGGAAATGCTGCCATATCCTTCCGGCGCGCTGCACATGGGACACGTGCGCAACTACGCCATCGGCGATGCGCTTGCACGCTACATGTGGATGAGGGGCTGCAACGTCCTCCACCCCATGGGGTGGGACGCTTTCGGCCTGCCCGCTGAGAACGCCGCCATCAAAAACAACGTTCCGCCGCGCGAGTGGACGCTGCGCAACATTGCCGCCATGAAGGCGCAGATGAACCGCCTGGGATTTTCTTATGACTGGTCAAAAGAAGTAACCAGCTGCTTGCCGGAGTACTACCGCTGGAACCAGTGGTTCTTTCTCAAGTTCTACGAACGTGGACTTGCTTACCGCAAGAAGAGCAAGGTCAATTGGTGTCCGGAATGCGCGACGGTGCTGGCCAACGAGCAAGTGGTCGGCGGGTGCTGCTGGCGGCATGAAGACACACGGGTCGAGCAGCGCGAGCTGGAGCAATGGTTTTTGCGCATCACTGCCTACGCGGAAGAATTGTTGCGCGACCTGGAAACGCTCGAAGGCTGGCCGGAAAAAGTGCGCGTCATGCAGCGCAACTGGATCGGTCGCAGCGAAGGTGTGCTGGTGGATTTCGGCCTGGAAGGCGCAACCGGTAAAGCCGGAGACAAGATCAACATTTTTACCACGCGGGTGGACACGATTTTCGGCGCGACTTCCATCCAGCTTGCGCCTGAGCATCCGCTGGTGGGCAGTCTGGTTGGCAACGATCCCGCGTTGCTCGCGAGAGTGGAAGAACTGCTGGCCGAGCAGCGCCGCGCCAAAGACGCCGGCGATGTCGGCGCGATTGAAAAGCATGGCGTGTCCACCGGACGCTTTGCTGTTAACCCATACAACGGCGAACGGCTGCCGGTGTGGATTGCGAACTATGTCCTGATGGATTACGGCACCGGTGCCATCATGTCCGTCCCGGCGCACGACGAGCGCGACTACGAGTTCGCGAAAAAGTACGGCTTGGAAACTCGAGTGGTCATTTTGCCTCGACGTGAGGAAGTGAGCCCACAGGAAGATCACGCAGAACCCGTGCTGCCGTTCACATCGGAAGACAGTTTGCTCATCAATTCGGGTGAGTACACCGGAATGCCGTCTAAGCAGGCGCAGAAAAAGATGGCGGCCGACGCCGAGCGTAGAGGCTTCGGAAAAGCAACAGTTACCTACCGGCTGAAGGATTGGGGCATCTCGCGGCAGCGCTATTGGGGTACTCCCATCCCCATGTTGTACTGCGAAAGGTGCGGCATCGTACCGGTTCCGGAAAAGGATCTTCCGGTAATTCTGCCGGACAACGTGGAGATCACGCTGCAGGGTGGTTCACCGCTCACCAGAGTGCCGGAGTTTTTGAACGCGACTTGCCCTAAGTGCGGCGGAGTAGCCCGGCGCGAGACCGACACCATGGACACCTTCGTGGATTCGTCGTGGTACTTCTATCGCTACACCAATCCCACGCTTCGCGACCGCCCGGTTGATCATGCCACCATCGCGTACTGGTTTCCCATCGACCAATACATTGGCGGGGTAGAGCACGCCATTCTGCACCTCATCTATTCGCGCTTCTGGACGAAGGTGATGCGCGACATGGGGTTGGTACCGAATTCGGAGCCAATCGAGAGGCTGTTTACGCAAGGGATGATCATCAAGGCCGGCTCCAAGATGTCGAAAAGCCATGGCAATGTGGTCTCGCCTGATGACATGATCGCCCGCTACGGCGCCGACGCCACGCGCCTCTACACTCTGTTTGGCGGCCCACCAGACCGCGACCTCGATTGGCAGGATGCCGGGGTTGAAGGCGTGCATCGCTTCCTGAGTCGTGTCTATCGCCTGGCTCTGCGCAATGCAAAGACGAAGGCACAGGTGCGCGACAAGCAACCTGTTCTCTCAGGGCCGGGCAGGAAGGTTCAGCGCGAGCTGCATCAGGCCATCAAGCGTATTACGGACGACTTTAATGGACGCTGGCACTTCAACACTTCCATCTCTGCCATCATGCAGCTGGTGAATGAGGTTTATCTGGCAGAAGAGGAGATTGCTGGCACACCACTGATGGCCGAGGTACAACGGACATTGGCTTTGGTACTTGCCCCGTTTGCTCCTTATATGGCGCACGAACTCTGGGAGATGATCGGCGAGCAGGCGAGCCTATTGCGACAGCCTTGGCCGGAATATGATCCAGAACTTGCTAAAGAAGAGGAAATTGAAATTCCCGTGCAGATCAACGGAAAGCTGCGAGGGCGCATTCTTGTCCCTGCCGGCATCAGCGACGATGCTTTGCGCGAGCGCGCACTGGCGGACGATCGTGTTCGTGCTTCGCTCGATGGCAAGCAGGTAGTAAAAGCAATCGTGGTGCCGGGGAAACTGGTGAACCTGGTAGTGAGATAGTTTGGAGCGTCAAAGTCCAACCCGCGCAGGTATGCTCATGGCCGCGCGCAGGCCCGCGCTCTTGGCTGCTGAGGTGGGCTGGCGATGGACCTTCGGAGCAGTGGCCTTGGCGCTTGCAGCCGCCACCTTCGCCGGGTTCCTCGAAGGAGTGGCGGTCACCGACCGCGATTTGCTCGCGCTCGGGAGCAGCAATCAAGACCTGATGAGCGCCGCCCTGGCGCACATGTTTGAGGGGGCGGGAGGCAGACTACTTCACGCCTTTGCGGTGCTGCTTCCAGCGTTAGCGGTTCTGTGGACGATTGCGGCCTCGGTAGGCAGGACAGTGACTTTGCGATTGATGATGCCGGCAAGCAGCAGGTTACGATTGCTTCCGATGTTTACCCTTCATTTTGCTCGAGCCGCCCTGGCGATTACCACACTGCTGGCCGCGTTCGGAACTCTGCTCTTCGCGGCGTCGGTCTCGATCAGGCCCGACCCCGATGGTTTCGCGCGTCCCGACCCGACGCTTTACTTGCTGATTTTGCTGTTCGTGCTTCCGGTCATCGCCGTCGTTTGGAGTTTTCTGAACTGGCTGCTCTCACTCGCGCCTATCTTCGTCGTGCGTGATGGCGCGAGCGCGCCAGCTAGTATTGCTTCAGCGGTCGGAGTGGCTCGTGAAAGCAAGGCTGCGCTGGCGGGCACTACTGCGTTATTTGGGTTATTACGGCTGGTAGCTTTGGGCGTGCTGGTATTCGTATCGCTGATGGTTGCCGGAGCTTTTTCGGCGGCGGGGCTTAAAGCCACTACGGTCGTGCTCGGACTGCTGGCGCTCGCTTACTTTGTAGTGGCCGACATGCTTTTCATTGCGCGGCTAGCCGCGTACGTCGAAATCTGCCGCCCTGCCGACACATCGGTCGCAGACTTTGGCACTTCGCTTCCCGTTCCGGTTACTCCGCTTCAAGCTCCGGTGCCGGCCAACCTTCTGTAGGTCTAGCTCCCGGGCTTTGCCAAACTCAGCGGGACGTTAACCGTGCCCACATATCCCGTGGTGTTGTCGCGGACCGCCAACCTGAGCCGATAGTCACCCGGAGCGAGCGATACTTCCATAGGCAGCAACAGCCCTTGCTGCTGCAATTGTGAAAACTGGTCGGCTTCCAGAGTAGCGTCGACGGTCTTACCGACGTTGGAAACGCTTTTGCCCTCTGGAGAAAACGCGACGGCGTAAAAATCCAAATGGATATGGCGTTTGCCGTTGCCGGCATCTTCCGCATTAAACGAATTCGACGGCACCAGGAATTTGACAGGAACCGTGGCTTGGCTTGCTGGCGCCGGCGGAATTACTTGCGCGTCGAACAATATCAGGCTAGCTGGGGCGTCACTTGCGATAGCGTTAGCCAACACCGTTTCGCGGTCCTTGCCCGTGTTCTTGGTGGTGTCAAAGGCAAAGTAGCCGCTGCGATGGCGTACGCGGAGGTCGGCCTGTGCAAGCGAAACCTTGATTTTGCGGAAGCCCCCGTCGAATTTCTTTTTGTCGGGGGTGTATCCAATCTCGTAATAAGTGCCGCCATCGCTCGCCGCCAGCCCAACAGCGTGGTCAATGTCGTTGCGGTTGATGTAAACCTTTCCACCGGTGTTGCTGGCAAAGTCCTTCATGGTGTTCTGAGAAATAATCAGCGAAGCATTGGAGCTAGCCACCGTGGTGCCGAAGTCATGGCCGAGCATCAGCAACCCGGCGGCGTTCACCCCCGGACTGCTGGCGTCGGTTACCTGAGATCCGAACAGACCGCGGGCATCGACGGGATACACCGCAATTTGAGCGTCACTGATAAGAGTGGTTGTGCGGCGTATCTCGTCATTGAAACTGTTGTGAATTTGCGAGGCGACTGCAACGCCTCCAATTTCATTGGGCAGGGGCGGGGGCGCGGTGGGATCAGCCGCGCGGTTGAACTGTGAGACCGGGGAGATTTCTTCCGGCAGTGGAGAAAACGGGAACGATGCCGAGACCCATATCAGGTTCTTCCGCCCGGGGTGGCCGGCGAGTGAACTCGCCAGGGCCCTCAGCGCGGCCACCGTGGTTCCAATGCGGACCTGGAGCTCGGTAGCGATCTGCTCCTGCTGGAAGCGTTCCAGAGCTCCAATTACGTCACTGGCCACCTGGTTTCCGATATCCGCTTTGCCTTTGATTCCGGGCCTGGGATTCGCCCCAGATTCACGCGCGCTCACCACGTCTACTTGCCGCACACTGGATGTCGCAAGGGCCGGCGAGGTACGAGGGTTGATTGATCCAGAGGCAGTCATCAGGCTCTGCGGGGCGAACTTCTCAATGGCTTCACGCAGAAGTTGAGGGTCAGTGGTGAAATCCTGAAGACGAATCAAGTTGTTCGCCAAGCCGTAAACCGCCATAGGTTGATCGGCCCGAAGCTGCGAAGCCACATACCGGAGCAACAGCGTCCGGGCGTACATCTGGTTCTGAACCGGGGTATTAAGGGCGTCGATCAGCAGCACGGCAAGCGGGCCTGCATTCTCGGTGCGGTTGGAATAAACATGCTCGTCTGCCCTTTTGACAGCGGCCGGGCCTGGCTGCTGCAAGGAAAAGACCGATATCTTTTGCTTCTTGCCGTTTTCTTCGACAATGAAGTCGGAAGGCTTCAGGTTGGTTATTGGCTTCCCGTCTTTGCCTGTAACTATTACGTCCAGCATCACCAAACGAGTGGTAACGCGAATGGCCGGCGTAGGGATCTGGTTGGAAACATCTTGAGCGACAAAGGGTAGAGGTCCAACCAGTAAGAAGATCAGCAGGCTTGCGATAGACTTACGCATATCGGCCTCCAGCAGGAGGCAAAATTGTACAGCAGCTCGGGCGCGGAATTCCGCTTTACACCGGGCGACGGTTCTGCCAAAGTAGGACGTGGAAACCCAAACCCCAACTCAGTCCATTGTGGTTCTCGACTTCGGCTCGCAATACACCCAACTGATTGCGCGCCGTATCCGCGAGCAGAACGTTTTCTCGGTTGTCCTACCCTGCACCGCGTCTCTCGATGAAATCAACAGCTACGTGCCCGTGGGCATCGTGTTGAGTGGCGGGCCCTGCTCGGTTTATGACGCCGACGCCCCACCTGCGGATGAGCGCGTGCTGGCGTTGGGCTTGCCCGTGCTCGGCATCTGTTACGGGCTTCACTTCATCACCCACAAGCTGGGCGGCAAAGTGCGTCCCGCAGATAAGCGCGAGTATGGGCACGCGCATGTGCAGGTGCTGAATGGTTCGCCGCTGTTCAAAGACTTGCCACGCGAACTCGAGGTATGGATGTCACACGCTGACGAGGCGTTAGAGCTGGCGCCCGGCTTCGAGTTGGTGGCAAAGTCCCCCAACGGAGTGGCCGGGATCCAGAATCTGCAAAAGCGCATTTGGGCGGTGCAATTTCATCCTGAGGTCCACCACACTCGCTTGGGCAGCGAGCTGCTGAGGAATTTCGTCTTTGGGATTTGCGGCGCCCAGCCCTCATGGACCCCACAGCGCTTTATCGACGAAACGGTTGCCGCGATTAAGCAAACGGTGGGCACTGGACGCGCCATTTGCGCGCTGAGCGGAGGCGTGGATTCATCCGTGGCCGCCGTACTGGTGGCGCGCGCCATAGGCGACCGGCTGACCTGCATCTTCGTTAACAACGGTGTGCTGCGCAAAGACGAATTCAGCAAGGTGCAGCAGAACCTCCGCGATCGCCTGCAACTCAATGTCGACGCGGTAGACGCCTCAGCCAGATTTCTTGCCAAGCTGGCAGGTGTGACTGATCCCGAAAAGAAGCGCAAGATTATCGGCAATGAATTCATTGGCGTGTTTGAAGAGGAAGCCCACAAGATCGAGCAGAAGCTGGGACACGTGGACTGGCTGGTGCAGGGAACGCTCTATCCCGACGTAATTGAATCGCGCTCCGTGCGGGGCCCGTCGCAGACCATCAAGACCCACCATAACGTTGGCGGTTTGCCGGAAAAAATGAAGCTCAAGCTTATCGAGCCTCTCAAGGACTTGTTTAAGGATGAAGTCCGAAGAATCGGCAAAGACTTAGGAATGCCCGATGAAATTTTGCACCGCCAGCCTTTTCCTGGGCCGGGCTTGGCGGTGCGCATCTTGGGCGAGGTCACGCCAGATCGCGTGCGACTGCTGCAAGAGGCCGACGATATCGTCGTGACAGAAATAAAGCGGGCCGGGCTTTATACGAAGTTGTGGCAATCCTTTGCCGTGCTGCTGCCGGTGATGTCGGTGGGAGTAATGGGAGATCAGCGCACCTACGCTTATACCTGCGCGATCCGCGCGGTAAATTCTGAAGACGGCATGACCGCTGACTGGGTGCCGCTTCCGCACGAGGTCTTGAAAACCATCTCCAACCGGATCGTGAACGAGATTAAGGGAATCAACCGCGTGGTCTACGACGTAACCTCGAAGCCGCCGGGCACGATTGAATGGGAGTGATCTGCCGGTTGCGCAGAGTGCCGTAATGGAAGCTAGGCACCCACCAGCGCTTCTGCCGCAACTCCGTAAATTTCATACCACGGCGTGGCAGCCTTCAAGCGATCGTTTACATTCTTGATGTTCTTCACGCCTTGGTCACGCATCCAGTGCTCAAAGGCCTGTCGACCCTGCTTGGCGTAGACGGGGATGCCGTCTTTCCAGGTGGCGCGTCCGCAGAGTACGCCTGAAAACTTCACTCCAGCCTCGGCGGCGAGCTCTAATGATTCAGTAAATTCGGCGTTGCTGACCCCGGCGGAAAGATAGATGAACGGCTTGGCCGCGGCTGCGGCAGCACGACGGAAGTGCTCAATGGCCTCTTTCTTGGAATAAGCCTTTTGCCCGGAAAATGAGCGCGTGCCTTCCACATACTTCATGTTGACTGGAACTTCCACCTTCAAAACATCAACTCCGTAGCGCTCTTTGCCGAACTGGATAATGGATTGAGTGACAATCTCGGGCTTCTTTTTTGCGAATTCCAACCCCTTCTCGTCCGCGCCTTCTTCATAGCCAACAAACTCCAGGAAAAATGGGATGTCGTTAGCGCGGCACTCATCGCCAATACGCTCCGTCCAGGCATGCTTCTTGTTGTTGATGACGTCGCCATCCGTGGGAGTGTAGTAGAGCAGGATCTTGACGCAATCGGCGCCAGCTTCTTTAAGCCGCCGCGCTGACCACTCATCGAGCAGGTCGGGCAGCCGGCCAGGACCGGTCTTGTCATAACCGGTTTTTTCGTAGGCGAGCAGCAATCCGGCATTTTTCTTGCGACGCTTGGCTGCGGGCAGTCCCCACTCCGGGTCAAGCAGGATGGCACTGGCATGCTCTGTCAGGACCTCGGTCACTACAGTCTTGAACTCTTGCATGTCGGCGTCGCTGATGGCGCCGCCCTTTTCCTTTTCGAGCGCCTTCTTGAGAGAGCCGCGCTGATCCATGGCAGCAGCCGCGATTACTCCGCGCGAGTCAGAAACCGCTTTCATGCCCGCCAGCTTCCCAGGTGTGAGCTTCATGGGTCCTCCTAATGATCAATCCGCAATACCGCTTGCGCGGGCGTTCGCGAAACGGACATTGTAACCCAACCGAACCGGCGACTCGCGAAGCAGAAGTAGTACGCAGCCGAATGCACAGGTCTTGATTTCAACGGCGCTCGCGAGTTATACAATTCGGCACCATCATGCCCCTCGCAAAACCTTCCCTTATCCTTCGAGTGCGCCGGATTGTTGCCAAAGGCTCTGGCCGCGGCTCCATCCATCACCATCGCGGCGACGGCGATCCCAAGCTCTACAAGCCCACGGATGTCGTCCGGCTTACTGGAATTTACGAAGTACTTCATGACCGTGAGCATCGCGAATCGCACGAGGTGGTGATGCACGCGCGCGATTTGTTCCCCGCCTGCGACACCTGCGACATGCGCGTACGTTTCCGACTGGTGCGTACCGCGCCCTACATTTTTGACGATGAGGATTTTGAGAGCGAGCGGTAGAAGCCTATTGCCGCAACAGCAGATTGCTCAGTACCGCCTGTTGCTTAGCGATGAGTGATTCAATGCCGCGGCGGGCGAGCTCCATCATGCGGCGCAGTTGGCCGTCGTCGAAGGGTTGCTGCTCGGCCGTACCTTGTATCTCCACGATTTTCTTGGCGCCGGTCATCACCAGATTCATGTCCACCTGGGCGCGGGAGTCTTCTTCATAGGTGAGGTCGAGCATGATCTCGCCATCCACGATGCCGACGCTAGTCGCGCCAACAAAGTCGCGCAAAG
>Ga0070697_100000399_pt1 | contig 33654 bp, 36 predicted proteins | sample KBSK1501metaG_FD_65475 | JGI IMG/M metagenome (GOLD analysis project Ga0070697, IMG submission 65475) | Corn, switchgrass and miscanthus rhizosphere microbial communities from Kellogg Biological Station, Michigan, USA - KBS K1-50-1 metaG | ecosystem: Host-associated > Plants > Roots >...
ACAGGACATGCGCCACATGGGTGGCCTGCACAGCAAAATCAAATACACGTTCGTCACTATGTTTATCGCCACGCTGGCCATCGCCGGTATTCCTCCGCTCGCCGGATTCTTCTCCAAAGATTCCATTCTCTTCAGCGCGCTCGCCGTCGGCGGCAACGGCGGCAAAGCGCTCTACGGCGTCGGCCTGCTCACCGCTCTGCTCACCTCGTTCTACATGTTCCGCCTGATTTATCTCACCTTTTACGGCAAACCGCGTTACGACGAGCACCACGTGCACGTCCACGAATCGCCGTGGAGCATGCTCGGCCCGCTGGTAGTTCTTGCCGTGCTCTCGATCGTCGGCGGATGGGTCGCGGCTCCATCATTCTGGGGCGGCCTCGATCATTTCGCCGCATTCCTGAATCCCGTCTTCGCGACCCACGAAGCCTCCGAAGGCCTCAGCGAAGCGCAAGCCCACATCCTCGAGTTATGGCTCGCGGGAGTCGCAGTAGTTTCCGCGGGAATTGGCTGGGCCGTCGCCTTCTGGCTGTATCTCAAGCAGCCCGGCAAACCAGAGCAACTCGCAAAGTCGCTCAGCGGCATCTACACCACGCTCTACAACAAATATTACGTCGACGAACTTTACGCCGCCGCAATCGTTCGTCCGCTCGTCTGGCTCTCTGAAAACGTCCTCTGGAAAGTCGTCGACGTCGAAGCCATCGACGGCACCGTCAACGGCATCGCCCACGGAGCCGCCGCCGTCGGCGACACCGTTCGCCACACGCAATCCGGCAACACTCGCAGCTACGCCGTCTGGGTAGTCGTCGGCGCGTTAGCGGTAATCATCATTCTCTTCTGGCCGGCGCTTCACCCAATCGTTACTCCGGTTCAAGGCGCGGTGACCAAATGACCCCCGGCGCGCAGTTGCTCACCGTTCTGACGTTCTTCCCCGCGCTAGGCGCGCTCGCGCTGATGATTCTTCGCGCCGACGACCACAGCTGGATCCGCCGTATGGCCATGGTCGTCGCCACGTTCGAATTTCTGCTTTCGCTCCTGCTCATTCCCGGCGTCCCGCTTGGCTCTTCCGGTTATCGGCTAGAACTCAACATTCCATGGATCACTTCCCCGCCCATCCACTATCACATGGGCGTTGATGGCCTTAGCGTCTTCCTGGTCATTCTCACCACCTTGCTGACGCCCATCTCCATCCTCGCGTCATGGAACAGCATCAATCACCGCGTAAAGGAATTTTTCATCGCGTTGCTGATGCTCGAAGTCGGAGTAGTCGGCGTGTTTCTTTCGCTCGACATGTTCCTCTTCTTCCTCTTCTGGGAAATCATGCTCATCCCCATGGCCCTGCTCATCGGCATCTGGGGACACGACCGTCGCATCTACGCCGCCGTCAAGTTCGTCCTCTACACCATGGCGGGCTCCATCCTCATGCTCGTCGGCATTCTATGGCTCTACAACGCCACAGGCACTTTCGATCTGGTCGAAATCCAGAGCGCGCTGCAATCCGGAAGCCTGGTTCTGCCCGCGCAGACAGAAATGCTCTTGTTCCTGGCCTTCTTCGTAGCCTTCGCCATCAAGGTACCGCTCTTTCCGCTGCACACCTGGCTACCCGATGCCCACGTAGAAGCCCCCACCGCGGGCTCCGTCATTCTCGCCGGCGTGCTCCTCAAGATGGGCACCTACGGCATGATGCGCTTCTGCCTTCCGCTTTTCCCACTCGCCTCGCGTAAAGCTGCCCCCTACGTCGCCGTCCTCGCCATCATCGGCATCATCTACGGCGCGCTAGTTGCGATGGTTCAGCCCAATCTCAAAAAACTAGTTGCCTATTCCAGCGTCAGCCACCTCGGCTTCGTCGTCCTTGGCATCTTTTCCTTCAACGCCATCGCCATGCAAGGCGCCATCTACCAGATGCTCGCCCACGGCATCACCACCGGAGCGCTCTTCCTGCTAGTCGGCATGCTTTATGATCGCCGCCACACTTTTGAAATCAAGCAGTACGGCGGCCTCGCCACTCCCATGCCGCGCCTCTCGGCATTCTTCCTGTTGGTCGCGTTAGCCTCGCTCGGCCTTCCGCTACTCAACGGTTTCGTCGGCGAATATTTAATCCTTCTTGGCACGTACATCGTGCACTGGCAGTGGTCGGCATGGGCCTCGACCGGTGTAATCCTCTCGGCCTGCTATCTGCTGTGGTCCTATCAACGCGTTTTCTTCGGTGAAATCACCGTCGAAAAAAATAAAACGCTGCCCGATACCTCCGCACGCGAACGCTTCATCCTCGCGGCTATGTCCGTCGTCATTCTCTGGATGGGCATCAACTCGCCGTTTCTCACTCGCCGCACCGCCACCGCCACCGACACCATTCGCAAAAGCATGCAGCGCCAGCAGTGGCCCGAAGAAGCTGTTACGCCGCCAGTAATGCGTGCTCCTGCGATCGCCGCTGGCACTGGCTCCATCATCACTCTCGAAAGGTCCGGCAACCGCTAGATGAATTTCGCCACTCCCAGTCCCGCTGATTTCTACCGCGTAATGCCAGAGCTTGTCTGGTGCGGATTCGGTGTGTTGCTGATGCTTCTGCAGCCGTTCACCAAAAATCGCCCCGCGCTCACCACCGTAGCGTTCATCGGAGCAGCCGCGGGCACCGCCACCAGCATTTTCGGCATGCGTTATCCGGGGCCGGGCTTTCTTGGCCTGATCCAGTCGGACTCTTTCAGCTTTTTCTTTCATTTGCTGGTTGGTTCAGTCGCCGCGCTGGTCATTCTCGCCGCCGAAACCTATCTCACCCGCGAAAAACTGGAAGGCGCCGAATTCTTCGCGCTGATTCTTTTCGCCACGGCCGGAATGGGCGTTCTAGCCTCCGCCCAGGAACTCCTCACCGCCTTCATCGGCCTGGAAATGAGCTCCATCGCCAGCTATGTCCTCGCCGGCTATCGCCGCGACACTCTCAAATCCAGCGAATCCTCGCTCAAATATTTTCTACTCGGCTCGTTTGCCACCGCCTTTTTCCTCTACGGGATCGCTCTCGTCTACGGCGCCTCCGGCTCCACCATCCTCACCAGCATGGGCCAGATCGACGACGCGCAAATGCCGCTGATGAAGCTCGGCCTCGCACTGATCCTCATCGGCCTCGGCTTCAAAGTAGCCATCGCCCCCTTCCAGATCTGGACACCCGACGTGTACGAAGGCGCCCCCACTCCGGTAACCGCGCTTTTCGCCGCTGGCCCCAAAGCCGCTGCCTTTGCGCTGCTCCTCAGAATCTTCGCCACCGTCCCCTCAGCCACGCAGTATTGGTTCTGGGCCTTCTGGATTCTCGCTGTCCTCACCATGTTCGCGGGCAATCTCGGCGCGCTGGTTCAGTCCAACGTCAAGCGCCTGCTCGCCTACAGCTCCATCGCCCACGCTGGCTACATTCTCGTAGCCTTCGCCGCGGTCACTGGCATGACCTCCGGCGACACCTCGACCGTATTCGGCGGTGTCCCCGCCTACGCTGCAGTTCTCTTCTATCTTTTGAGCTACGCGCTGGTGAAAGTCGGCGCGTTCACCATCGTGTCGCAACTCGGCGGCAAGGACGAAAAATACGTCACACTGGAAGACTACGCCGGCCTGTCGGAGCGCCATCCCCTTGCGGCCGCCGCACTCAGCCTCTTCCTTCTTTCTCTTCTGGGATTGCCCGTCACCGCGGGCTTCTTCGGCAAGTTCTATATCTTCAAGGCCGCCATCAACTCCAATCTGATCTGGCTAGCCGTCCTCATGGCCGTCAATAGCATCATAGGCGCTTATTACTACCTCAAAGTCGTCGTAGCCATGTACATGCGCGAACCAGCGGAAGACTCGGCATCCACCCCGCCCATAGCCTTCCCCGCCACCGTCAACGTCGTCCTCGCCATCACCGCCATTGGCACCGTCTACTTCGGCCTCTTCCCCAACCAAGTCCTCCGCCTCCTCCTGGACAAAACCCTAATCGGCGGCCTCAAGTAACTGTTCCTTCCTTAAGATTTTTTTGCTTTTCGTAGTGTCGGGCTTTAGCCCTGCGCCTTTTGCAGCACGCAACGTGCAAAACAAAAACGGGCCGGAGAAAACTCCCCCGGCCCGCCAAAATCCAACCGCGCTGAAAAAACTTACGCCTTCAACGCCAACATCGCCAGCGTAAACAGCACCAGGGTCTCCACGAACACCAACCCAAGAATCATCGCCGCGCGAATCGGGCCAGCCGCGCCCGGATTCCGCGCCATGCCTTCGCATGCCGCCGAAGCGATTCGGCCCTGGCCCAGACCGCAGCCAAATGCCGCTGCGCCCATGCCGATCGCCACCGCCAACGCACCCAACGCTTTCCCACCGCCCGACGCTGCGCCAGTCTCCTGCGCCATCGCTGCCGGCGCTAGGATCATGATGGCAACGAACGCCACCATCATTACGATTGCTACTTTCCTCATTACTGCCTCCTCATGAATTACCGCCAGTTGGTGGTTGCCGGACACCGAGCAGCCGGCCTCACACTGCTGCGGCACATCGCCGGAAATTTCTCTCCGGCAAGATCAACGTCAGTGTTCGTCTGAAGTCGCCAAGCCTAGATAAACCGAAGGCAGCACCGTAAACACGTAGGCCTGCACCACGGAAACGAAAATATGCAGCGCGATAAACGCCAGAGGAATCAGCGCCGGGAATATTCCCAGAATCACGCCCAACACAGGCGATTTGCTCCAGCCAAAAGCCGCGCCTCCGCCCAGCAATCCCAGGAAAATCACATAAATTAAATCGCTGGCAAACATGTTGGCCCACAAACGAACCGTGAGCGAAAGCAGCCGCGCCGTGGTGCTGATAATTTCTACTGGAAACAAGAGAAGGGCCAGCGCCCATCCCCCCGCGCCGTGCGGATTCCCGGCAAATGTTTTCAAGTAACCACCAATCCCGTGATGCCGTGCGCCATGAAAGTTAAAATAGAGGAACGTCAGAACTGCGCAAGCTAGCGGCACGGTTACCGCGCCGGTGGGCGCAATAAAGAACGGAAAAACTCCCATCAAATTCGAAATCAGAATAAAAACAGAAATCGCGCCGACAAACGACACATACCGTTCGCCTCCGTGGCCCACGTTTTCCACCAGCAAATCGCGAATCCCGAATCCCAGCGGATTGGTCAGCAATCCTTCCGCAATCTGTTGCAGTGCACCCGGCTTTTCCACTGACAAGCGGGATCGAACGATCAACGCGAAAACTGTGCCGATCACCACCACCACCATCCCCATCACCACATGCTGCGGGATCGGTAGTTCAGGGTTCGCGGGCTGAATATGCAGTTTGGTCAGCAGAGGTCCCGCAAGCGGACCAAGGAAGTGGTTAATGACTCGCGTAATTCCAAGAACGTGTTCTTCCATCACCTATCCAGATGACCCTGTTCGGGTGTCAAGATTTCCCACACACTCGCCACGATTGTTGCGGCCGCCAGAGCACACAAACCGGCAATCAGGCTCAAAAGGGGAACATGCAGATAAATAAAAATAACATACACAGCGAGGCCTATCAAGGCGTAGCGGAATACCGCCAATATCGAATTCCACCACGGAACCTGCGGTTTTTCCTGGCCATGCTGCGCCTGGCTGGACAGGACCAGCACATCAAGACCACGCCGCAGGCCGGAGAAGTTGATCCAGCCCAGCCCCGAACCGAAAAATAAGCCGACTGCCCAATCCCTATGACCCAGGAAGTGCGCGATGAAGGCGGCGCCAAACCCGATTACCAGTGTTAGCCAGGCAATTCGCGCCTCGGTTCGCGAGCCGGGAATTGCCACTGCGTCCGCCATATTTCTTTACTTTCCTGGTAGCCGCCGGATCACTTCGCGCACTCCGGCGATAAAACCGATCGCTCCAAGGACCAGCGTAAAGATTGGTTTGGTGTGCAGCCAACGATCCAACAAAAATCCAGCTCCTCCAGCCAGAAGGATGGCGCCTGCAAACGTGAATGGCAATTCCATGGCGATCGCGGAATCGTTTGCAACTTGCTTCGTCTTGTTCACGATGGGCGAAGTTTCGTTCTCGTTTTGCTTTTGTGAATCACTCATCTAGTCGGCTTATTTCTCGAACAGCAGTTCCCCCGCGCGGCTCGTAGCTTTCACCACCGCCTTAATCAACGTCACCCGCAGCTTCCCCTCTTCCAACTCCAGAATGCCATCAATCGTGCAGCCCGCCGGAGTCGTCACAGCGTCCTTCAACAATGCCGGATGATCGCCGGTTTCCATCACCACACTCGCAGAACCCTTCATCGTCTGCGCCGCCAACAACGTAGCCACATCGCGCGGCAATCCCACTTTCACTCCCGCCTCCGCCAACGATTCCAGAATAATGTACGCGAATGCCGGACCGCTCGCCGAGAGTCCCGTCACCGCATCCATATTTTTTTCATCCACCACTACTGTGAGCCCCACGGCGTCAAACATCGCACGCGCAATTTCCAGGTGCTCCGGCCCGGCATGCGACCCGCGGCAAATTCCCGTCATTCCGCATCCCACTGCCGCCGGAGTATTCGGCATCGCGCGGATCACCGGAACTTTCGCGCCCAAGTGCTGTTCTAAGTAGCTCGTCGACACAGAAGCCGCCACCGAAATAATCAGCGTCTTCTCGCTAACCTCCGGCGCAATCTCTTTCAGCACTTCCGCGACCACTTGCGGCTTTACGCCCAGCAGCACAATGTCCGCGCCCTTCACCGCCTTGCGATTGTCGGTGGTGACAAAGACTTTCAGTTCGCTGCCGATTGAAGTGGCTTTTTCGCCGTGCTTCACGGTAGCGGTCACCCGCTTGGCGGTAAAAAGTTTCTGCCGCAGATACGCGCGCAGCAAGATCCCGCCCAATTTTCCCGCGCCCAACACCGCCAGTTTCTTGTCCGAAAGTTTAAGTGGCATGGTTGAATCATTGTTCCCGACGCTGCGCGCGGCGTCAACACCGGAACGTCGCGGGCAATCCCGATTCGCATGTCCTTCCTGGTGTACACTTAATTTGCCCGCCGCCGTCTGTCCATCATATGAAGAAGAAAAGCGCCATCCCCAAAACCGTGAACCAATACCTGGCCGCAGTGCCCGAACCCGCACGCTCTACTCTCAAAGAAGTCCGCGCTGCAATCCGCGCCGCCGCTCCTGCCGAGACCACAGAAATCATCAGCTACGGCATGCCCATGTACAAATACAAAGGCACGTTGATCGGCTTTGCCGCATATGCGAAACATTGCAGCCTGTTCCTGGCCACCCCGTCACTCTTGAAACTGTTCAAGGATGAACTGTCGCGCTACGAAATCTCAAAAGGCACCATTCGCTTCCCTACCGACAAACCACTCCCCGCCAGCCTGATGAAAAAGATCGTAAAAGCCCGCGCGGCCCAAAACGACCAAAAGCAAGACCGCTAATCCCCTCTGTCCTGGCCTCCGCCCCGCGGAGTGTTAACGTCCCCGACGCCTCTCCCCGAGTCCCTGCGCCCTCTGCGTCTCTGCGTTATCTTTTCTCCGAGACTTCTCTCCTCGCCCCACCACCCCAACATAGACCGGCCCTCAAATCCGTCTCATCGCCGCTGCCAACAGATTGATTCTACAGATGTTACAAGAAGCAAAGAAATTCTGAAGAATCCCCTCAGATACCTGTCGATTTCCACCCCCGTCGTTCGACGCACTAGTGAGGCAAGGAAATCAGCAAGGAGTCGAACATGACAAACCAACACACAACACCTCAAACGACCAAGCCAATCGTACGGGCCATCCTCGTCGCCGTCGCCCTGGTCATTTTGCTCTTGAGCCTCGATCAATCTGCAACCCAGTTGTCCAACTACTTCGACTCCGTCGCCAAGGACACCATTGTGCTCCTGCCGTCTCTGGCGATCACGGCGTCGCAGGCTCTGCACCCGGACGCCTCGGCTCACCACCAGTTTTCTCTGTGCGCCCTGCAAATGTTGCTATCCTGGCCGCTGCTGCAAACCGTAGCTAAGGCGGCCTAGCAGCCTGCCGAATTTTCCAAAACGCTTTTCACGATTGTCGATTTTAACTGGCTCATTCGACGTACTCGTAGCAGCGAGAATCAAAAGTTTTGCAGCAAAATCAAAGGAGAGTTGAATCATGAAATTCATGATGATTGTAAAAGCCAGCAAGGAAAGCGAAGCAGGAGTCATGCCCAGCGAAGCACTGCTCAACTCCATGGCCAAATACAACGAAGAGCTGATGAAGGCCGGTGTGCTTCTAGACCTCAGTGGCCTGCAGTCCAGTTCCAAAGGCGCGCGCATCAAGTATTCGAACGGCAAGCGCGTCGCAGTTGTCGACGGGCCGTTCGCGGAAACCAAGGAGCTCATCGCCGGCTACTGGATCATTCAGGTAAAATCCCGCGAAGAAGCGCTGGAATGGGCCAAGCGCGCTCCTGCCCCGCACGAAAACCAGGACTGCGAAATCGAACTCCGCCAATTCTTCGAGATCGAGGACTTCGGCCCCAGCGAGGCCGTCGATCGCCATCGCGAACTCGGCAAACAGCTCGAAGGCAAAAAATAATTTCGCGCCCGTGTCGATTTCGAAGGTTCTCATTCGACGTATAAGTAAGTGCAGTAAAAACAAAAAGGAGACTGAAACATGCGATTCATGATGTTGGTTAAACACGCTCAAGAACTCTCCGGTCCGCCGCCGAAACCGCTGATGGATGCCATCGACAAACTCGCGGAAGAATCCAAGCGAGACAACACCATGGTGATCGCCGGCGGCCTTGCTCCCGTCGCCGCCAGCACCCACGTTCGTGTCGGCGATGGCAAGCTCACCACCACCGATGGTCCGTTCACCGAGGCTAAGGAAATCATCGGAGGTTTCGCAATCTTTGATCTCAAATCCAAACAGGAAGCCATCGAAGGCGCCCAGAAATTCATGGAACTGCACCGCATACATTGGCCGGAGTGGAAAGGCGTAACCGAAGTTCGGCAAATTTTCGGCCCCGAAGATTTTCAGCAGCAGTGCAAGTCGTACGAGAAGAATTAAAGATAAGTCGCAGCGCCAATTTACAAGGAGATGAAACTCATGAAATTTCTAAGCTTGTACAAGTCAGCGGAAAGAAATACTCCACCGTCGCAAGAAGAAATGTCCAGGATGGGCAAGCTCATCGAAGACGGTTTCAAAGCCGGTTGGCTGGTCGCCACGGAAGGCTGCTTGCCAAGCGCTCTCGGCGCGCGCGTGCGGCGCTCCGGCGAGAAGATCAGTGTGACTGATGGCCCTTTCACGGAAGCCAAAGAGTTAGTCGGCGGCTTTGCAATTCTTCGCACCAACTCCAAAGAGGAGGCCATCCAGTTGGCTAAGCAATTCCTCCAGGTTGTCGGTGAGGGCGAATGCGAGCTCCGGCAAGTTTACGAAACCGGCGAAGCGAGCTGTGTCGACAAAGCCGCGGCTGCGTCGTGATGCGAATTGGTGAGTCGCGGTCCTGACTCGGACGTCCTGACCTCGACCCACCTTTGCAGCGTGGCGCGCGGCCCTTTCACTGGTGAAATGTTTCTCGTAAGCTGAGTCTTTCGCCAGTTGAAAGGGTCGCCGTGTCCACTCAAATCGAAACTGCCGCCACGCATCGCGCGATTGACGCTGTGTGGCGCATTGAATCCGCGCGAATCATCGCGGCGCTGGCGCGCATCGTTCGCGATGTTGGCCTGGCCGAAGAACTTGCGCAGGACGCTTTGGTCGCCGCGCTCGAACAATGGCCCGGCTCCGGCGTACCGGACAATCCTGGCGCTTGGCTGATGGCCACCGCCAAGCATCGCGCGCTCGATCATTTTCGCCGCAGCAAACTTCTCGAGCGCAAACACGAAGAGCTCGGCCGCGAACTCAACTCCCAGCAGGAATCCGCCGTGGCAAATTTTGAGGCCGAATTCGACGCTGCCAACGAACAGAATTTCGGCGACGACCTTCTTCGCCTGCTTTTTATTTCCTGCCATCCGGTGCTTTCGACGGAAGCGCGCGTTGCGCTTACACTGCGTCTGCTCGGCGGACTTACCACGCAGGAAATCGCGCGCGCTTTTCTGGTTCCCGAGCCGACGATTGCGCAACGCATCGTTCGCGCGAAACGCACGCTCGCGGACGCGCGCGTTCCGTTTGAAGTTCCTCGCGGCACCGAGCTCGCCGCGCGACTTTCTTCTGTGCTCGAAGTCTTGTATTTAATTTTCAACGAAGGCTACTCCGCTACCGCTGGTGAAGACTGGATGCGCCCCACGTTGATCGAAGATGCGCTGCGTCTGGGCCGCATTCTTGCGGGACTTGCTCCTGACGAGCCAGAAGTTCACGGGCTCGTGGCGTTAATGGAAATTCAGGCTTCACGTACGCACGCTCGTACCAATTCCGCTGGCGAACCGATTCTGCTTGCCGATCAGGACCGCACGCGCTGGGACCACGCGTTGATCCGCCACGGGCTCGCCGAACTGCAGCGCGCCGAACGACTGAACGGTGCCCGCAGCCCTTACGCGCTGCAAGCCGCCATCGCCGCTTGCCATGCGCGCGCCAACACTGCTGAACAAACGGATTGGCCGCGCATCGCGACGCTCTACGCATCGCTGGGGCAACTCATGCCAAGTCCGATCGTCGAACTGAATCGCGCCGTCGCTGTTTCGATGGCGTTCGGTCCACAAGCCGGGCTCGACATCGTTGATTCCCTCACCTCCGACCCTGCGCTCAAGTCGTATCACCTGCTTCCTGCGGTTCGCGCGGACCTGCTGAAAAAATTAGGCCGCCTTTCGGAAGCGCAAGCCGAATTTGCTCGCGCGGCATCGCTGGCGCAAAATTCCCGCGAACGGATGCTGCTGCTGACTCGCGCGGCCTCCTGCGCGCCTGCTTCATAGACTATAGTTCCTATTTTATGGCGAACGCCGGTGGGGCCCCCATATCAGGTCCCAGGAGGCGGATTGGCCTAACGAAAGATACCTGCCTTCCCCGGTATTTCACTGCATGGCTTTCCGTAGGTCCCTCGGCGCATGCTGGTTGCAAAGGCGAGAGAAACTGAGGGCCGCGTGTTGGTCTGTCTGCTCTCGCGAGGAGGCACTTATGAAAACGAAATGGTCGTTGCAGCTTCTTGTAGCATCCGGCCTTATTCTTTCACCGATCTTTGCGGTGCGGGCGGCGCCGGGCCAGGACAAGAGTGACGATGCACGGAGCATCACAGGCTGTCTATCAAAAGGCGACAGCGCAAAAGAATTCAAGATCACTGGCGAGGACGGAAGCACGTGGGAAGTGACTAGCGCCACGGTTAAGCTTTCTCCACACCTGGGACACACCGTCACGGTAACCGGCGAAGTCTGGCATCCGGACATGCACGGAGCCAAAGAAAAGGCCAAAGAAGCGGTCGATGCCGATGCCAAGGAACATGGACACCTGAAGGTGACCAAGGTTTCGATGGTCAGCGAATCCTGCAAGAAGTAGTTCTTTCCGTATTTCATTTGACACTTTGACCGGAGCGACCAGCGCTCCGGTCTTTTTTTGCGCGAAGCTGTTCGCGCCGCTCCCACGTGATCGAGAGTCTTTTTCGGATCGACTGTGCCACCCGCCCCACTCTCAAGTTTCGAGTTTCGTGGCCGGTGGTTTCTTGCCAACTCCGCAAAGCCAACTTTTGCCACGGTCTTCGAAGATTTCGACTTCGGTGTAGCCTGCGGTGGTCTTCGAGGCCTAAATTTGTGGAGCGCAACAGTTTCATGACGGGACGCTGGATGAATTCGAGCGAACCCGTTTTGTAGCTTTCGGCCAGAACCAGCAGGGTTCCGCCGGGCTTGAGGACGCGGAGGACTTCCTGCATATCGTGCAGCAGGTCGGGCCAGTAGTATTGCGTTTCCACGCCGGCGACCAGGTCGAAGGTGTTTTCGGCGAAGGGCAGGCGGGAAACGGAAGCCTGCTCGATAGCTACGCGGCGCTCGGCGATCAACTTTTTGTTTCTGGCGCGTGAGGCGGCTACGCTGCCCGGCGCATAGTCCACGCCGTCCACCTTGCCTTGCGGAACGAGTGCGGCAAGTTTCTCGATGGTGCGACCGCCGCCGCAGCCTACATCAAGAATGCGGAAGTTGTTTTCGATGCGGACGTGCTGTAAGCCCGAGTCGGTCAGGCGGGAGTGCGAGAGGTTCATCATCCAGAGGAACGGGCGGCCCAGCCAGCGCGAGGGTTTGCGAACTTGGCGCAAAAGAAAGAAGGCGACGATCGCGGCTATGGTGTAGCGAAGGACGATGTGCAGGACGGTCACGGAGGGCACGGGCAGGAATGTAGCACACACGGGAGGAAAAGCAGATCCCTCGCTGCGCCCGCCACGGCGAGCAAGCTCGGGATGACAGAACAGGGGAGTTGTCGGAGACTTGGTAGATCAGCGAATGGAGGATCAGAATGTACCATGTGCGTCAGGAAAACCTGCCTTTTGTGGGGAGTTCGCACGAGTTTGTCGGCGCCGATCACGGCGACGTGAACGTGTCGGTCTTTTTATTGAGCGCGTTGCCGGGCAAAGGTCCGGGGCCGCACCGTCATCCCTACGATGAAATCCAGTTTGTCCGGGAAGGCCACGGAGTCTGGACCGTGAACGGGCAGACATTTCAAGGTGGTGCGGGCGATATCTTCGTCATCAAGGCCGGCGAGATTCACAGCTTCAAAGCGATTGGGGATGGCCCACTGGTCCAGGTGGACGTTCATCTGAGCCCTCGCTTCATCCAGGAGAACTTGGCGTAGCTCTACAGCTAAGTCTTGCCTTCGGCCTCAGGCTTCAGAACCCGAATCTTGCGTTCGGTAACAACGACGAAGCAACCCACCCAATCGTCGGCAGTCTCTTCGCGGAATAGCTCGAGGACACGAGTGACGAGGTTCGTCCGGCTGGGATTACGCAAGCGAAGCAAAAGTATCCCCCCCGTGGGAACCGGGCGAGAACTTCCCGAAATCCGAGAAATCCAGATCCTGAGTGATCAAGAAACGCGACTCTTGCTGCGCCGCTGCCCAGATTTCCTCATCCCGATGCCCGGCGAGACTCTCATGCTGAAGTGTATGGACGTCATGACCGATTTTTTCGAGTGCTGGCGCCAACCGGTGCGGAAGATTTTCGTCCAGCTTGATTTTCATCGAACTTGCGGAACAGGGAGAACGGGCAAATCCTCTTCCGCGGAAGCGGCAGCAAAGGCGATGGCGGCTTGTATGTCTTCGGCCTTCAGGCTGGGGAAATCGGAAAGAATCTCTTCCGCGGAGTCCCCGGCCGCCAGGGAAGCCAGCACCGTGCGCAGGGTTACGCGCGTGCCTGTGAACACACGCTCACCTCCGCAGATCGCCTTGTCTCGAACGATGCGGGAGTCAAAGTTCTTGGAATTGTGAGCGGTGGAATTCATGGTGTCGTCACCACACATGCTGGGATATATCTTATCGCCTGTGCGGGTGCCCGAGGGCGTTGAAGGTAGCGCCGGGGATATCTTCGTCGTCTGTTATGGCGGGCTCCAAGTAGTGCCCGCACCCGTGTTATGGCCGGCTCCAAGTAGAGCCCGCACCCGAAAGCCGGCGAGATTTATAGCTTCAAAGCCATCGGGGATGGTCCACTGGTCCAGGTGGACGTCCATCTGAGCCCACGCTTTATTCAGGAGAACTTGGCGTAGCGGATCGAGATGGGGCGCACTCTAACTATGTCACAGCGGCTGCGAGAGCGTGCGCACGTTTCAGATATGGGATTGTTTGTCAAATTAAAGTGAATATCGCTGAGGTGTACTATCGCAAAGACGCATTTAATCTCCATTGTAAGGACGCAAAGCTCGCTACTGCGCTGCATTTTATAATCAGTTTAATACCGGTTATGCTATTACGCTCGGCCGTCTTTTAACAAATGTCCATAGCACGCTTCGGTCGAGCCTAGCGGTTTCGGCAGCCGCGGATTTATGAAGCGGAGTTTTCTCTGATGAGGATATGATGCTTAAGACAGTGCAAAATCTAAGCGAAGCTACCTAGAGACGCCGCACCATAGAGAAAGCAGGGCTGTCCGACAAGATCGGACCGCAAAAGACGCTGAAGCCGTACACTACATTTGCGGAAGGGACGAGATGACGAAGACTACTGAGGCGAATACCAGGATGGAGCGGGCGCTTTCGCAGGTGGATCCGCAAATCTCCACGTTGTTGCGAGAGGAGGCGGAGCGGCAGGCCACTGGGCTGGAGCTGATCCCGAGCGAGAATTTGGTGTCGGAGGCGGTGCTGGAGGCGATGGGGTCGGTTTTTACGAATAAGTATGCGGAGGGGTATCCGGGCAAGCGGTATTACGGCGGATGCGAGTTTGCCGACAAGGTGGAACAGCTAGCGATTGACCGGGCGAAGGAACTGTTTGGAGCGGAGCACGCCAACGTGCAATCACATTCGGGGACGCAGGCGAATGTGTCGGTGTACATGAGCACGCTGCAGCCGGGCGACGTCGTTCTTGGAATGAACCTGGCGCATGGCGGGCATTTGACGCACGGGCATCCGCTGAATTTTTCCGGGCGGATGTACAAATTCGTGGCGTATGGAGTGCGGCAGGACAACGAACAGATTGACTACGACGAAATCGAAAAGCTCGCGGCGGAGCACAAACCGAAAATGATTGTGGCGGGAGCGAGCGCGTATTCGCGGGTGATTGATTTTGCGCGGATTGCGGCGGCGGCTAAATCGGTGGGCGCGCTGTTCTTTGTGGACATGGCGCATATCGCGGGGCTGGTGGCGGCGGGAGTGCATCCGAGTCCGGTGTCGCATGCGGACCTGGTAAGCACGACTACGCATAAGACGCTGCGCGGGCCGCGCGGCGGGCTGGTGCTATGCAAGACGGCGTTTGCGAAAGAGCTGGATAAATTGACGTTTCCGGGGATTCAGGGCGGGCCGCTGGTGCATACGATTGCGGCCAAGGCGGTGTGCCTGAAGGAAGCGATGGAGCCGGCGTTTAAGGAGTATCAGCAGCAGGTGGCGTGCAATGCCAAGGCTTTAGCGGCGGCGATTGCCAAGCGCGGGCTGCGCGTCGTTTCGGGCGGGACGGACAATCATTTGTTGCTGGTGGAAGTGCATTCGCGCGGGATTACCGGAAACGACGCGGAGAAGGCGCTGGACCGCGCGGGAATTACTGTGAACAAGAATGCGATTCCGTTTGATCCGCTGCCGCCGATGAAGGCTGGCGGGATTCGGTTGGGGACGCCGTCGATTACTACGCGGGGCATGAAGGAAGCGGAGATGGAAGTGATTGCCGGATGGCTTGGCGAGGTGGTCTCCGCGGTCGGCAGCGCCACGCAAACGGAAGTCGAGCAGCGCGTACGCAAACAAGTCGCCGATCTCGCCGCCAAATTCCCCATCTATGAGTCCCGCGTGCGTGGGATTAATGCGGCGGAGCATGCGCGGATGCATTGAGGAGAGTACAAAGTTCAAGGTGCAAGTACAAGAGTTCAAGAGTGCAAGAGTTCGAAGTCAATATAACGGGCGATGAGCAGCCTTGCTTGAACGATCTGGTGGTGGCTTGGATTACGCGGCGCACAGGCACGAGTGGCGGTGCTACTGAAGAGAGTCGGAAAAAGAAAGAGCAGCGCGATAAACCGTGCCTGCGGCAGGCAGGCCGATGCTACATAGAGCGCGGAAGCAGAAGGCCACGGCATAAAGCCGCCACATACTTCGTATGAAGACTATTGAGGCATCAATTAAAAACTTGCCGGGTATTGTTGCCGCTACCGCGGATTTGGAGCGCTGGAAAGCGCAACAGATTCCGATTGTGCGCAGCGATTTGGTTTTGAAGCACCGCATGATGGCGGACGCGGTTTTTCCGTTTTTGCGATCGACGTTTTACCGGTGGGCGCAGTTGTGGCCGATTGTTTGTCCGGAGCTTGCGCGGGCACCGCAAGTTTTGGTGGTGGGCGATTTGCACGTGGAAAATTTCGGGACTTGGCGCGACCTGGAAGGGCGGCTGATCTGGGGAGTGAACGATTTCGATGAGGCGTGGCCGGCGGCGTATGCGGCGGATTTGGTTCGGCTGCTGGTGAGCGCGTATTTCGCGATCGGTGAACAAAAACTTGTAGTGACGCACAGCGCGGCGCGCGAAGCGATTGAAGATGGCTATCGCGACGCGATGGATAAAGGCGGATCACCGTACGTGCTGGCGGAACGTTATGTGTGGCTGCGGCAGATTGCGCTGAGCAAATTGCGTGATCCGGTGCGTTTCTGGCAGAAGATCGAGACTTGTCCCGATTATCGCGGCAATGTTCCCAAGCTGGCGCACGACCTTTTGCGTGGCTGCATGCCGGTGAAGGATGCCGCCATGCAGATGAAAACGCGCATTGCGGGACTGGGCAGCCTGGGGCATCCGCGAATCCTGGCTCTTTTTCAATGGCACGGAGCGCACATCGTGCGTGAAGCAAAAGCGTTGACGCGTTCCGGTTGGATCTGGGCCAGCGGCGAGAAAAAACTAGACGCTCCGCTGTTGCAGGAGCAGATCATCGGCAGCGCAGTGCGGGTGCGCGATCCACATCTGCATTTCCACGATAACTGGGTGATCCGGCGGCTGGCGCCGGATTGCTGCCGCATCGAACTTGCTTCCCTGCCCGATGAACGCGACGAAGAGCGGCTGCTCTACGCCATGGGCTGGGAAACGGCGAACATCCATCTAGGCAGCGGCAAGAAAATTGGCGCGGTAAAGAGGGATTTGGGCACGCGGCGCGGGCGTTGGCTGCATAAGGCCGCGAAGGCGATGGCTGCGGCGACGCGAAAAGACTGGAAGGTATGGCGAAATGCGTGGCAGGAACGGCACGGCGAAAATTGAGTGCCCGTAAGAGCGATGCGGGCTGCACTACTGTCCGGCTGTCCCAAGACTGGCCATCGGTTCAGTAGATTTCAGAGCAACTTTCTTCTACCGTGAGGCATGTCGGCAATGAGAAAACTTCTCGCAGCGCTCCTCACAAAAACAGGCATCCGGTGGTTTTTCAGCGGGGTGCCGGTCGAAATTCCGGCGTACTTCCTGCCAAACTTTCGAGTGGTGGAAATACCAAGTGTGACGAGCGCCGCGCGAAGGAAATTCTGAACGCCGGCAATTAACTCCGCGAGCAGGCGGATGAGGTGGATATGACCGAGACCGAAGCATTCAAGGAATTCAAGCAGGGACTGGCACTGCTGCGAGATAACTTCGCGGACAAAGCGCTGACGCACATGCAGAAAGCGGCACAGCTGGAGAAAAATAATCCATATTACATGTCGTACCTGGGAGTGGTGCTGGCGCGGTCTGAAGAGAAGTGGGCGGAAGCGGAAAAACTCTGCGACAACGCAGTGCGCCTGAAGCGCAATCAAGCGCAACTTTATCTGAATCTGGCGGAAGTGTACGCGACGGCGGGCCGCAAGGACGATGCGGTGGAAACTTTGCAAGCCGGATTGAAGTATGCGCGCCGCGATGTGCGTTTGAATCTAGCGATCAATCGGCTGGTGGAGCGGCGGCCTCCGGTGTTTTCGTTCTTGTCGCGCAGGCATCCGCTGAACCGGCAAATCGGGCGGCTGCGTCACCGGACATTGGGAATGTTCGGAAATTCATAAAAAGACTTTCCACCCCCCCAACACGAAAAAGGGCGCTCGGGAGAAATCCTGGCGCCTTTTTTCGCTTTGCAATTTGGAAAGCAAACTTTGCAATCTAAAAGAGATCCCTCGCTATGCTCGGGATGATGCGCGTGGAACTACAACTTCCCCGCGGTCACTTGCGCTGCGTAGGCGGCGCGAAAGAGTAGGAATGCTGCATGCCCATTTCCATCAGCAGCTTGATTCCGATGCCGTTGAGGCCGTTGGGCAGCGCGTCAACGCGCACCACCTCCGCGAGATATTCGCGATTGGTGGCGGCAGGGTCGCTCGAGTACGGCATGGTAACGAAGAGGCGCATGCCTAGTTCGTAGCCTGGTTCGCTGGTTTGGAAGAAGACGCCACTGCGGGAAACGCTAGCGGATCCGCGCAGATCTTCGAAGTGCTCTTTTTCTGGGTCGGACGGGCGAATGCGCATCAGCTGATTAATTTTGCAACGACGGCTGCCGCGGCGTTCCGCTTGGGATGAACTGCGGGGAACCGGTGAGTTGCCAGTTGTCTTGGTCATAATGTCTTGCGTGGCCATCAAGGACCGCCCTTTCACTCTACAGCTTTTACTACGTGAAGTGTACGGAGGCGGATGGTGTGTTCCTATAGATGAGAAGTACCTAAAATAAGGGAAATGCGTTTTGGAATTTGGCGTTACGGAAGTACCAGTGGGAATTGGTACTTTTGTCGAAATGTGCGATTCTCTTGCATCAAGTTGGTTCGAAACGAGGCAAAGGATGGAGCTGGATGCAGAAGCGATTTAAGGAATTAACGGAACGCGAAATTTTGGCGTTGGCGATTCAGAACGAAGAAGAAGATGGGAGAATTTACGGGGAATTTGCGGATGCGTTGCGGGAAAGCTATCCGGCGACGGCGGATATGTTCGAAGAGATGCGGAAGGAGGAGGCGGGGCACCGGGACCGTTTGTTCGAAGAGTTTCGGGGACGATTTGGCGAGCAGATTCCGCCGATACGCCGCGAAGACGTAAAGGGATTTCTACAGCGACGACCGTTGTGGTTGGTCCGCCCATTGGGCGTGAATGCCGCCCGGAAACACGCGCAAGTGATGGAGATGGAGGCAGTGCGTTTTTACCAGCGGGCGGCCGGGCGAGTAACGCACGCAGGGACAAGAGAACTACTGAATAAGCTGGCCGATGAAGAGCGAAAGCATACGGAGACTGCCGGGAATCTGGAAGAAAAGCACCTTACAGAACACGCGCGAGCGGCGGAAGACGAATCGCACAAGAAATTGTTTCTGTTGCAAGTGATACAGCCGGGCCTTGCGGGGTTGATGGACGGATCGGTCTCCACGCTGGCACCGCTCTTTGCGGCGGCATACGCTTCGCACAAAACGTGGGAAGCCTTCCTGGTAGGGATGGCAGCCTCGTTGGGTGCAGGAATTTCGATGGGATTCGCGGAAGCGCTTTCGGATGACGGTTCACTGACGGGCAGAGGTTCACCCTGGATTCGCGGAGGCGTTACCGGAGCGATGACCACGGCGGGCGGACTTGGCCATACGCTTCCCTTCCTGATTCATACGTTTCACGTGGCGATTACCGTGGCGGTTTTTGTGGTGGCGGTGGAACTGGGAACTATCAGCTGGATCCGTCACAAATACATGGATACGCCATTTTTGCAGGCGGCGTTTCAGGTGGTGGTGGGCGGAGTGCTCGTGTTTCTGACAGGGATATTGATTGGGAGTTCGTGAGGAAAAGAGTGCAAAGGTACAAGAGTACAAGGCGCAAGCGGAGAGTGTGGCTGTGGCAGGAATGCCGGTTCGCGTGGGGAAAAAGTTAGAAGCGGAAGGAAGACCAAGCGAGTTTGCATCGGAAGGCCGGGCAAGCTAGGGCGCAGTATCTGCGGTTACCAGGGAATAAGAGAGAACGACAGGACAAATAAGTTAGGTCCAGTTGTTCTGGGGTTCTTCGAAGATTAGTTCTTTGTCCATTGGGAGCATGTTTTTGCGGTAGTGATGCAACCCAAGAAGAATGAGTGCGAATGGTACGAAGAGCAGGGGCGTGTTCGCAGGCGTGGCGGCTACTTGCGTTTCGTATTCCGGGATGTACGTGGCGAGGATGATGGCTGCAAAAAAATAGGCCAGGACAATTAGAGGAGAGTGGCTCTGGAAGGGCGGGTAGCTACAGGTGAAAGGAATCTTGCGAAGCCTGAGAATGGCAATTTCAACGATGAGGATTGAACACACAATGAGCACGGAAGTGTGCAGGACCGCGATAAAAAGTCCCCAGAGGTAGAGCGTCGAGAAGAAAGTGAGCGGGGCAAGCCAAGAGAGCGATAAAGCGAGGAGAAGCCTGCGAGCGGTGGAGCGGGTCTCGACGACCGCAGGATCAATCCAGAAACGGAACATCCAATTGGCTTGAAGATTCAGGGGGATTTCGAAGCAGAAGCGCATGCCGACGATGACGCAAAACGCGAGGATCAACGGGATGGAAAGCGCGTCGGCAGATAAAGGCGAGACGTTCGTCTGGTAGAAGCGATGAGAGCCGGGTTGGAAATGGATAGGGACGCCAGCCAACATTCCTGCCGAAGCTACGAGGCCGATGGCCAGAGAAAATAGCAACACCTGTTGGTGGATTTCGCTGCGCCAAAGAGTCGGAAGAATAAAACGCCCAAGTGTCCGTTGAGTTGGAGTTTTGAATACCGATCGATAGAAGATTCTGCTGAGACTCGCCCAGCGAAATTTGCCAAGTTTTGGGATCAGAGGAAGATCGGCGGATTCTGGAATTTTCTGGAATGATCTGCGGAAACCTGCGACGTAGGTAAACGTGGCGATGGCGGGAGTTGCTACCAGAGCGGCGACCGCGCGGAAAGCCATGTGAGAAAAGAAGGGATCGGCGCCGCGGCCCCAAAGCTTTTGACACAATCCAAGGAACCAGACCGGCGGCAGGACGCTAATGAAGCGCTGCGTTCGTTCCACCCCATTAGAGAGAAAGTCCGGGACGGAAAGACTGCTGGCTACAAGAGCAAGGAGAAAGACGATCACGACGAAGCACACGACGGTTGAAATCCGCCGCGAAATGCCATAAGGAAAAAGCGCCAACAGGATGCCGGTTAGCGCAAAGACCAGGCAGAAAGAAAAAAAGCCGGCGGCCATTACGGTGAGAGAGTGACCAAGAAAAAAGCGCATGAAGACCGCGAGACTGCCCTGCGAACCGACCACGACAATAGGAAATAGGATGATGGAAGCAGCGTTGACCACGATGGCGTAAAGAGAAGCGAGCGCGGCGATGGCCGCAAAGTTGGCGACAAAGATGTTGCGGAGTGAGATCGGAAGGTGAACGAGATTCGCGAAATCACGGCGATCGGGAAAAATGGCGGTCCACTTCCATAAGGTAGCGATTCCAGTGATAGCCATCGAGAGAACGATGAAAAAATATTCGTCGGGTATGGTCGCTTCGAATGGATCGAATGACCCATCACCGCGCAAGAAGCGAATCAGCGAACCATATTTTTCAAAGAGCAGGAGGGAGACGAAAAGGCCGGGGAGTGCCAGGAGAATTGCGGTGATGCCAATTCCGAGGTCGAGGTCGTCGGCGCCTAGTTCGCCACCGCCTTGGAACATTTTTGCGACGAAAAGACCGAGAAGGCGCCGGAATGACCTTTTTGAAGAGGCAATGCCAGCAGCAGGGCGAGAATCGAGGCGATCGTTCAACGAGGCGCCACCATTACGCTCACGATATCGCTGGCGATTTGGCTGGCGTCTTTGTCTTCCACTAACTGGACGAAAGCTTCCTCTAGTGTGGATTGACCGATCTGGCGGCGAACTTCATCGGTGGAGCCACAGGCAATCATGTGGCCTTTGCGAATGACGATGAGCTGGGTGCAGACTTTTTCAACAACTTCCAGGACGTGCGAGCAGTAAAAGATAAATTTGCCCCTGGTTCTTAGAATTTGAATGAGATTTTTAACGACCATTGCGGAAGTGACATCGAGGCCGGAGAGCGGCTCGTCCAGAACCAAGACGTCCGGATTATCCATCAGCGCGGCGATCAAAAGAATTCGTTGCCGCATGCCCTTGGAATAGGCACTCATCTGGACGTGCTTGTAGGCGCTTAGCGCGAGTAAGTCGAGAAGCTGGTCAGCTTTTGTTGAGAGAGAAGCATCGGACATTTCGCGCAGCGTTCCAACCATTTCGAGGTATTCCCAACCGGTAAGGTGCGGATAGAGATTCGGTTCTTCCGGCACGTAACCCAAGTGCCTGCGATACGCGACGAGATCGTGCTGGATGTTGCAACCAGCAAAGAGGACTTCTCCGTGAGTTGGCTGGAGTAAGCCGATCAGCATTTTAACGGTGGTGCTTTTGCCGGAGCCATTTGGACCGAGGTAGCCAAGGACGCTGCCTGGAGCGATTTGGAAAGTGATGTCTTGTACAGCGGGAACTGAGCCGTAGAATTTTGTGAGTTGTCGGGCCTCAAGCATCAATTCTCCACAGCTTCGTGATCCCCACGGCTCGTGATCTCTACGGCTCTGGGCACACCCATGTCTGACCGCACGACAAATTATTAGACCCCGGTTGCAGGAAGAATGTGCCCGAGATCGAAGTTCTGCAGGGCCGCCACGGAAGTTGAACAACGACGAACGAATGTACCTCGGGCGGCATAAGGCCACGTTCTTGTGTTCGGTGATCGATTGGCGACGGGGTCGGCTCAATCGTAAGACTGGGCAAGCTCGGGCGCAGCCTGGCTCGGCAGGCAGGATGCGCCCCTCGGGAATGTGTTTGTAATGGTCTAGCTGGTTGCGGTTTCGTAGCGGTCGTGGTGGCGGACCCAGGCCATGGGCTGAGGAAAGCTGGATTCGTCGCGGCCTTTGGGCGTGAGGTCGAGGAAGTTGTAGGTGCCGAGGAGCATGTCCAGGCCGCGGGCGTAGGTGGAGTAGGTGTGGAAGATTCCGCCGGTTTCGTTTTTGTAGAAAACGCTGAGGCCGGGATTTTCTTCGCTCAAGGACTCGCGTTGGACATAGTTGTATTCGCCTTTGCTCTTGGCGTTTTTGTCTTTGGGGAAGGAAACGTGGTAGTCGAAGTTGAAATCGTTTTGATTGGATGAGACCCACGGGAAACGCCAACCCATGCGGTTTTTGAAAGCGGTGATTTCTGGCAGGGTGGCGCGGGAAACGGCGGTGTAGGCGGCGTCGCGGGCGTTAAGATGGGCGAGCGCGCCGTCCACGTGATCGCTGACGAAGGAGCAACCTGGGCAGCCCTGTTCCCAGCCGGGGCCGAACATGAAGTGATAGACGATGAGTTGAGACTTGTCGCGAAATAGATCGGATAGCGATACTTTGCCGTTGGGACCGTCGAAGATGTAATTCTTTTCGACTTTTACCCAGGGCATTTCGCGGCGTTTTGCGCTGAGGGCATCGCGCTGGCGAGTGAACTCCTTTTCTGCGGCGAGGAGTTCTTTGCGGGCGGCGAGCCATTCCTGCTGCGAAACGACTTTGTGTTTTGGTGATACGGCAGTCCGTGCAGTGCTCATTTCCCTTTCTCCTTTAGATCACTCGGTCTGGAAATTCGTATTAGGGCGTTCTTGTAACGAAGAAACCGTACGGTTGCGGCCGTCGCGCCGCCGGCGGAAATCGCGCCGGTCACGAGCAACGCGACGATGGCGAAACATTCAGGGCACATTTGCGACCTCCAATCGTTGAGCCGGAAGAAAGGGCGCAGCAGTGCTGCGCCCCTACAACGTACAATCAGGCGGCCTGGGCTTTTTGAACGAAGAGGGGCGGCTCGTCGGCGCTGGGACCCCAACTGGCGGGGACGGGAACACCGAGGATGCGCAGGTACACGCTGAACTGGCCGCGATGCTGATACCAGTGACTGAGCATGACGTCACGCAGGAACTGGCCGCGCGGTTGAGCGAGGACCTCGCGGCCGCCGATGGTCAGTCGCCAGGTTTCGTTCATGCTGGCGTCGTCCGCTTTCGAAAGGCACTCACGAACGGTGGCGATGCTCTCCGCAAAGGTCTTGAGGATTTCGTCGCGGCTAGCGGGCGACGGGAAGTTGAAGCTGGGTTCAGGAGTGGGGTTGGCGTTTACTAAACGAATCACGCCGCCGGGGACGAAGGCCAGGTGGTAGGCGAGCTGGCCGGCGGACATGGATTTTTCGTGCGGTTTCCAGGTGAGCTTGTCTTCCGGCAGACGCTCCAGAAACCGGCGGGTAATCGGCGCCTGGAGTTCGAATTCAGCAAGCAGTGATTGTGCGATCGACATTTCATTTCTCCTTCTTGAATGAACTGAACTTCGAGGAAATCTTGTGGTTGTTGGTCACGAAGGGCGCAGCAATGCTGCGCTCCTACACGGAGGAGCACGATATAAAGTGGCCCTACTGCACGGCGGACTTGGAGCGGCCAGATTCGGCCCGCTTGCGAAGGCCTTCATGGATGTAAGACCAGCCGGTGACAACGCCCTTCCTGTGTTCCTCCTGAATGAGGCCGAAGCCGGAGTGACGGAACTTGATGACGGTCACGCCGTTCTCTTCGCTGAGGCGGTACTGGACGTTGTTGGCGACCGGGTAAGACATCATCAGCGGGCCGGCGAGTTCGAGGAGCGTGGGCCTCTTGATGGCTTGAACGTTGGCCCAGAAATGGCCATTGCCTTCGCCCAGATCGCGGTACCAGCGGCCACCGGGCCACGGTTCGAGCACCATGGACATGGGAGTGCCGTCCGGCTTTTCGCTGTAAGGGCCGAGATGCTCGATGAGGACCGTATAGGTGACGTCGATCGGCGCATTAACGCGGATCTCCTGGGTGATGGACAGAGTCAGATCGTCGAGGATGGAAGCAGAAGCGGTTGCGGTCATGATTTCTCCTTTTGAGTTGGATCGGAATTGGGAACTGTCTTGGCTTCGGCGCGCTCTTTGATGCGCTGCAATTGATGACGCCAGAAACGCGCGAATGTTTCGGTCCATTCGTGCAGCGGGCGGAGGGCTTCGGCTTCGGTGCGGTAGAGCATGTTGCGGCCGTCTCGGCGGGCGGTGACCAGGCCAACGTCCTTGAGGACGCGGAGGTGTTTGGAGACGCTAGGTTGTTCGAAGCCGAGCGCGGTGACGATGTCGCCCACGGGGCGCTCCTGCGGGGCCAGGAAGGAGAGGATAGCGCGACGACGCGGTTCTGCAACAGCGTTGAAGGCGTCGGAGGTGGTGGAAGCGCGAGGCATGGGAACAATATATACCCATATAGGAATATGTCAAGGGATTTTTTGAGGAGAATCTGGTGAGCGGTGGCAATTGGTGGAGCGAGGTAAGCCGTGAAGGATGAAGAGAGCTTCTCCTCGCATAAGAGGCTCGGAGAGGCAGCGGTCTTCACTGCGCAAGCCGACCGACCCGCACGAGCGGGATGGGAAGAAAGAATCGGCTCGCTTCGTTCAGAATGGCGGCAAACTGAACACGAGGCACGGACCGTACAAGGACTGCTTGTCGAATGCTATGCAGGAGCCTTACTGGTGCTGGGTAACGGGCTGCCGGCTGGCTTGTTCCAGGATTTTGTCCAGCTGATCCAACTGCTCCTGGAGCCCGACGAGTCTTGCCTGCTCAGACCTGAGTTCCTGAATTGTCTCCGCTTCTTTCGTTTCCCATTCTTGTTCAGCGGCTTTTTGCGACTCCAACTGCCGCTTCGAGGCGGCGAGCACCACTTCCACCTGTTTGTGCTCGGCGGAGTTCTGGGAATCGTTCAATTCGGCTTCAGCACGTTCGACCTCAGAGGCAGAGTGCGCAACACCCGACCGAACTTCGGCAAGCTTGGAATGAACTGCATCCAAGCGCTGCTGCGCGCCAGCGACGACCGACTCCTGAAGCTGCGCGCGATAGACAAGAATCTGAACTCTCTGCGAGGCAACGGTCGTGGCCTGCAGATCCTTCCAGAGCTGGCGCACTTCACCGAGCAGCGCCTGGAGAGTTTGCGAGTCTGTTGAGGAGGTTTCTCCGACAGTGACGGTTGATGCCAACAGAAGTCCGAGGGCAAGAAGGAATAGACGATGCATTGAGAGCCTCCCGATCGAGAACTGGCCATTGATTCTAATCGGGAATCTAGTCGGAGTGGGCGGGAGCTGGGTATTGGGAGCGACGCGGGAGAGCGGCGTGGCGGATGCGGGACTGGAAGCGGTCAAGATAGAGGTAAACGACGGGAGTGGTGAAGAGAGTTAGAAGCTGGCTGACGATCAGGCCACCGACGATAGCGATGCCGAGTGGGCGGCGGAGTTCGGAGCCGACGCCGTGGCCGAGAGCCAGCGGGAGGGCGCCCAAAAGGGCGGCCATGGTGGTCATTAAAATGGGGCGGAAGCGAAGCAGGCAGGCCTGATAAATGGCGGCTTCGGGGGACTTCCCTTCCTGCATTTCGGCCTGGACGGCGAAATCGATCATGAGGATGGCGTTCTTTTTAACGATGCCGATGAGAAGAATGATGCCGATGATGGCGATCATGGAAAGTTCGGTGCCGGTGAGTCGTAGAGCGAGCAGAGCGCCGATGCCGGCGGAAGGAATCGTGGAAAGAATGGTGATGGGGTGGATGTAGCTCTCGTAGAGGATTCCGAGAACGATGTAGACGGCGCCGAGAGCGGTGAGCAGGAGAATCAGGTAATTCGCGATGGATTCCTTGAAGGCTTGAGCAGTTCCTTGGAAGCCGCCGTGAACGGTGGGCGGCACGCGAAGCTCGCGTTGCGCTGCTTCGATTTCACCGACGGCCGTGCTGAGGGCCATGCCGGGCGCGATGTTGAAAGAAAGCGTGATGGAAGGATAAAGCCCCTGGTGATTGACGGAGAGTGACGTGTTCGAAGGCTCGTAGTGAGCGAAGGAACTGAGCGGGACTACTTTGCCGGTGCCGGAAGGCACGTAAACGTGACTGAGCGCTTCGGGGCCTTGCGTGTAATTCTCGGAAACTTCTAGGACTACGTGATATTGGTTGAGACCTTTGTAGATATTGGAGACCTGGCGCTGGCCGAAGGCATCGCCAAGGGTGTTGTCTACGTCGGTCATGTTTACACCGAGGCGAGAGGCGGTGTCGCGGTCAATGACCAGGGAACTTTGCAAGCCGCGCACCTGCTGATCGGTGTTGACGTCGTAGACGCCGGGAATTTTCTGAAAACGCTGCATGAGAATGGGCGCCCAGTGGTTGAGTTCGGCCACGCTTTCGGCTTGAAGCGTGTACTGATACTGCGCCCCGCCGAAACGTCCGCCGATGCTGAGGTCTTGAACGGATTGCAGGAACAGTTGAGCGCCAGGAATGCTGGCGGTTTTTCCGCGCAGGCGGGCGATGACCTGGTCGGCACTGATTTTGCGCTCTTCGAGCGGCTTGAGCTGCGCGAACATGCGGGAGGTGCTGGTGCCGTTGCCGCCGCCGGTGAAGGCGGTGACGGTGTCTACGGCAGGATCGGCCATGACGATAGCGTTAAATTGCTTGAGCTTTTCGGACATGGCAGCGAAAGAAATGTCCTGATCGCCCTGAATGTAGCCGTTGATGCGGCCGGTGTCCTGTTGAGGAAAGAGGCTCATAGGAGCCGCGTAATAAAGATATCCGGTGAGAACGACTGTTCCGATGGTGAGCAGAAGAATCGCGAACTGATGGCGCAGAACGACGCGAAGTGAGCGGTCGTAGACGCGCACAAGCGAATTGAAAATATTTTCCGCCAAGCGGTAGGCGGGGCCGTGGCGGCGGTTACGGTCGATACGCAGAAAATGCGCGCAGAGCATGGGCGTGGCGGTGAGAGAAACAAACAGCGAGACGATGATGGCTACGCTGAGGGTGACGGCGAATTCGCGCAGCAAGCGGCCGATGATGGTGGGAAAAAATAAAATGGGGATGAAGACGGCGATGAGCGAAGCGCTCATGGAAAGAACGGTGAAGCCGATTTCTTTTGCGCCTAGCATCGTGGCGGCGAAGGGCTTCATGCCGCCTTCCATGTGGCGGGCAATATTTTCAATGACCACGATGGCGTCGTCGACGACAAAGCCGGTGGAGATGGTAAGCGCCATTAACGAAAGGTTGTCCAGGCTGTAGCCGAAGAGATACATTACGCCGAAAGTGCCGACCAGGGAGAGAGGCACGGCGATGCTAGGAATGATAGTGGCCCAGACGTTGCGCAGGAAAACGAAGACTACGAGGATGACCAGGGTGATGGAGATCAGCAGGCTGACTTCGACGTCGTGAATGGAAGCGCGAATGGTGGTGGTGCGGTCGATGGCGATGTTGAGATGCAACGACGGAGAAATCGAGGCGCGCAACTGGGGAATGATGGCCTTGATGCGGTCGGCGGTTTCGATCATATTCGCGCCGGGTTGCCGGAATATGGCTAAGAGTACGGAAGGTTCGCCATTGGACAAGCCGAGATTGCGGATATCTTCGACCGAGTCAGTCACCTCGGCAATGTCGCGGACGCGAACAGGAGCGCCTGCGTGGCCGGCAACGATTAGCGGCTGGTATTCGTAGGCTTTGAAGAGTTGATCGGTGTCGGTGATGGTCCAGGCGTGCGTCGGATCGGCGACGGCGCCTTTGGCGAGATTAGCGTTGGCTGATTGCAGGCCTTTGCGCACCTGCTCAAGGCTGATGCCGTAACTGTTGACGAGATTTGGATTTACAGCGACACGGACCGCGGGACGCGAACTGCCCCAACTGAAAACCTGTCCGACGCCTTCTACTTGGGCAAGTTTTTGCGCCAGGATGGAATCGGCAGCGTCGAAAATTTGTGGCGGCGGGATGTTCGTTGAAGTCAGCGAGAGCAGCATGATTGGCGCGTCGGCGGGATTTACTTTGCGATAGCCGGGCTGGCCGGGAAGGTCAGCGGGAAGCTGGCTGCGGGCCGCGTTGATGGCGGCTTGAACGTCGCGTGCGGCGGCGTTGATGTCGCGATTCAAATCAAATTGCAGAACGATGCCGGTGTTGCCAAAGCTACTGGAAGAAGTCATCTGCGTGACGCCGGCGATGCGACCGAATTGGCGTTCGAGCGGAGTGGCCACGGAAGAGGCCATGGTTTCCGGACTGGCGCCGGGAAGGCCTGCGCCTACGGCGATGGTCGGAAAATCAATTGACGGAAGCGGCGCGACCGGAAGAAAACGGAAAGCGACTACGCCAGAAAGAAAGATGGCCATGGTGATCAGCGTGGTGGCGACGGGACGTTTGATAAAGGGAGCGGAGAAATTGGAGGAAAAATTCACGCCCTAGTCTCCGGAGTGCTCGATGGCAGGATCGTCGATCGGATTGCCAAAGCCGAATGAAAAGCGGCGGGAGAGCCAATCGAAAGCGAGATAGACGACGGGCGTAGTGTAGAGGGTAAGAATCTGACTGAGGATGAGGCCGCCGACGATGGTGATGCCGAGAGGGCGACGAAGTTCAGAACCGACTCCGGTGCCAAGGGCGAGGGGAAGTCCGGCGAGGAGCGCGGCCATGGTGGTCATCATGATGGGACGGAAGCGGAGCAAGCAGGCCTCGTAGATGGAATCGAGAGGAGACTTGCCTTCGTTGCGCTCTGCGTCGAGGGCGAAGTCAATCATCATGATGGCGTTTTTCTTGACGATGCCGATGAGGAGAATAATGCCGATCAGCGCGATGATGCTGAATTCCGTTTTGCACAATAAGAGAGCGAGAATTGCTCCAACGCCGGCGGAAGGCAGGGTGGAGAGAATGGTGATGGGATGAATGAAGCTTTCGTACAGGACGCCGAGGACGATGTAGACGGTGACGAGAGCGGCGAGAATGAGGATCGGTTCATTGCCGAGGGAACGCAGGAACGCAGCAGCGGTTCCTTGAAACGTTGCCTGGATGCTAGGCGGCATACCGAGGTCGGATTTGGTGCTATTGATGGCGTTGACGGCGTCGCCGAGCGAAGCGCCGGGAGCCAGGTTAAAGGAAAGCGTGACGACGGGAAATTGGCCTTGATGATTGAGCGCGAGAGCGGAAGGCGCCGTGGTGACGGAAGTGAAGGCGCTGAGCGGAACTTGCGTGCCGTTGGAAGAATGGACGTAGATATTTTTCAGCGAGTCGGGAGCCTGCTGAAATTGCGGATCGGCTTCCAGAACGACGTGATACTGGTTGAGCTGGGTGTAAATGGTTGAGACCTGGCGCTGGCCAAAGGCGTCGTAGAGCGTGTTGTCAATATCGGCAGGAAGAATGCCGAGGCGCGAAGCGGAATCGCGATCAATGGTGAGGTTCACGAGCAGGCCACCGTTGAGCTGGTCGCTGGCAACGTCGCGCAATTCGGGAAGTTTTTTCAGGCGATCGATGAAGCGCGGAACCCAATAGGAAAGTTCTTTCGAGTCCACATCCTCCAGGCTGTATTGAAATTGCGTGCGGCTCACGCGGTCTTCGACAGTGAGATCCTGCACGGGCTGCATGAAAAGAGTGATGCCGTCGATTTTATCGAGCGTCGGCTGCAGGCGGCGAATGACATCGGGGGCGCTGATCTTGCGATCGGCCAAGGGCTTGAGGTTGATTTGAATGCGTCCACTGTTGAGCGTGGTGTTGGTGCCGTCAATGCCGATGAAAGAGGAGAGACTTTCGACAGCGGGATCCTTGAGGATGGCTTCGGTAAGAGATTGTTGACGATCGCTCATGGAACGGAAAGAAACGCTTTGTGGCGCTTCGGAAACGCCGAGAATTACCCCGGTGTCCTGCACCGGGAAAAAACCTTTGGGGACGTAGATATAGAGAAGAATGGTGCCGACGAGAGTGGCGACGGTGATGAGAAGAGTGATGGTGCGAAAGCGCAAAACGAATTTAAGCGTGCGGCCATAAAAAGCGATGACGGCGTTGAAGGCGTCTTCGGACTTGCGATAGAACCAGGTTTCTTCCTCTTTTTTCTGATGGCGAAGAAGTTTGGCGCACATCATAGGAGTGAGTGTTAAAGAGACAAACGCGGAAACGAGGATGGTGACCGCCAGGGTGATGGCAAATTCGCGGAAGAGACGGCCGACAATGTCGCCCATGAAGAGCAGCGGAATCAGAACGGCAATCAGCGAAACGGTGAGCGAGAGAATGGTGAAACCGATCTGCTCGGAGCCTTTGAGCGCAGCCTGGAGAGGAGATTCGCCTTCCTCAATGTAGCGGCTGATGTTTTCAATCATGACGATGGCATCGTCCACGACGAAACCAGTGGAGATGGTGAGCGCCATAAGGGAAAGATTGTTGAGGCTATAGCCAAGCAAATACATGACGCCGAAAGTGCCAATGAGAGAGAGCGGAACGGCGACGCTGGGAATGATCGTGGCGCGGATACTGCGTAAGAAAAGAAAAATCACCATCACAACCAGGCCGACGGTGAGCATCAATTCAAACTGAACGTCTTCGACCGACGCGCGGATGGTGCCGGTGCGATCGGTGAGGATAGAAACGTTGACAGCGGCTGGAAGCCCGGCCTGCAGCTGCGGAAGAAGCTTTTTGATGCGGTCAACGACGCCGATGATATTCGCGCCGGGCTGGCGCTGGATGTTCATCAATACGGCGGGTTGTTGATTAGCCCAGGCCGCTTGCAGAGCGTTCTCGACGCCGTCCGTGACGGTCGCGACATCAGCGACTCGAACAGGACCGCCATTGCGATAGGCGATGATAATCGGGCGATAGGTGTCGCCGTTCAGAAGCTGGTCGTTTGCGCCGATGGTGTAGGACTGTTGCGGCCCGTCAAAAGTGCCTTTGGCTTGATTGACGTTGGCGCTGTTCAGAGCATTGCGAAGATCTTCCAAACTCAGGCCGTAGGAAGCCAGTGCAGTGGGGTTGGCTTGAATGCGGACGGCCGGGCGCTGACCACCACTAATGCTGACCAGACCGACTCCGGGTAACTGGGAAATTTTCTGCGCGAGCATGGTGTCGGCGAGATCTTCGACTTTGGAGAGCGGAAGCGATTTTGAAGTCAGCGCGAGCGTAAGGATCGGCGCGTCGGCCGGATTGACTTTGCTGTAGATTGGAGGATTCGGGAGTCCCAGGGGCAAGAGATTCGAGGCACCGTTGATGGACGCCTGAACCTCCTGCTCGGCGACGTCAATATTCAGATCGAGAACGAATTGCAGCGTGATGACAGAGCTGCCAAAGGAGCTCGTCGAGGTCATCTGATTGAGACCGGGAATTTCGCCGAATTGGCGTTCGAGAGGAGCGGTAACGGAAGAAGCCATCACCTCCGGGCTGGCGCCCGGATAAAACGTTTGAATTTGAATGGTCGGGTAGTCCACCTGGGGAAGCGCGGACACCGGTAACTGGCGATATGCAACGAAGCCGACAAGGAGCACGCCAACCATCAGGAGTGTGGTGGCTACTGGCCGCAGAATAAACGGCCGTGACGGACTCATGGCTTGGCGCCTCGACCGCGACGTGTTTGCGCGGCGGCTGGGGGAGTTGTCTTAGGCGCGGAAGATTTTGAGTAGGTCGGGGATGCCGGCTGGGCGTCGGATGCAGAAACCGGAGCAGCCGGCGCCTGATTCGGAATGACCTTAGTGCCGTCCTGCAATTTGTCCTGGCCGTCGGTCACGACCAGATCGCCGGGCTGGAGTCCGGCACTGACGCCAATGATGCCACCGTTGGTTTGCGCGACAGTGATGCTGTGGATTTTGACGGTATTGCCGTCGCCAACGACATAAACGTAAGTGCCTTGAGGACCGCGCTGCAACGCAGCGAGTGGAATGAGGCTGAGGTTGTGCCTGGTATCCACGAGAAGATGGGTGTTGACGAACTGATTAGGAAACAGGCTGCTGTCTTCGTTGTTGAAGATGGCTTTTAGCTTGTAAGTGCCGGTAGTGACGTCAATCTGATTGTCGATGGTGAGAAGCTTGCCGCTGGCGATTTTATCGGTGTTGTCGCGGTCAAACGCTTCCACGGCCAGATTGGCGGCACCTTTGCGCAGTTTATCGAAGACTTGGGGCAGCTGATCCTGCGGGAGCGTGAAGATCACAGCTATCGGCTGGATTTCGGTGATGATCAGCAGTCCATTCGTGTCCGTAGCGTGGACGATGTTACCAGGATCAACGAGGCGAAGACCGACCCGTCCGGAAATCGGGGCAGTGATGCGTGAATACGTCAGCTGAAGCTTCGCATTATCGATTTGCGCTTGATCGGACTTGATCGCGCCGTCGAACTGGCTAACGGAAGCGCCCTGCGTGTCGAGCTGCTGCTTAGGGATGACGCCCTCCTGATACAGGAGCTTGAAGCGTTCCAGGTTCACTTCGGCGTCTTGGCGTTGGGCGACGTCTTTTGCAAGCTGGCCCTGAGCCTGCTCGAGTTGAACCTGAAAGGGGCGCGGATCGATTTCGGCGAGCAGGTCGCCGGCTTTTACGAACTGGCCTTCCTTAAAAGCGACATTGATGAGCTGGCCATCCACACGGCTGCGAATGGTGACGGTGTTGAGCGGCGTAACTGTGCCAAGACCATTTAGATAAACGGGAAGATCGCCTTTGGTGGTGGTAGCGACAACGACGGGAACGCTGAAATTTCCTGGGCCGGATGGTCCACCGGGCCGGGGTTGACCAGGAGCACCAGCAGCGGCGGGATTTTGCGTAGTCTTCGAATGCGAAGAACGGTAATACCAGAAACCGGCAATCGCCAAAACGGCGATCACCAGCCAAATCCAGACACGACTTCCAGTAGAGCGCGATCGCGGCGCGTCACTCGCCGAACTGCGTTGCGGTACCGAAGTGCGTTCAGGGTCAGATAATTCCAGCGATTTCAGTTGGCCCATCCTTTAACTCCTCAATGTGTAGCGGTTACGCGGAGAGCCAGCCAGGTGATAGCAATCGCTTAAAGGCGACAGCACAGGCTCCATTCTCTAGACGCAGTCCGACCTTATCCGTATGGTACGCAATCATTAAGACGAATTGGGAGACAAAATGGTTACCAAGAACTCGGCCGGGCTGGCGTCCCATAGGATCGCAAGCTGATGATTTTATTGTGGTTAGAGGAGAAAGCAGGCGGATGGCGGAGTTCTGCTCGAAAAAAGCGGCAATTCCGGTAGACTACGCGGGCACACCACAGTCTGGCTGGCGGAATTCTGTACTTAAAGAGGCAGGAAAGTCGGGGGAACCGATGCTTAAAGGAATCTTCGTGGGAATTGTTCTGGGAGTCGCGGGGATAGCGCTTTCTGTATATCTATACTTTGCAAGGGGTCACGCACCGGTGGCTGTTACGGCGGGGGAGATGCCGTTTGAGCGGACGTTTGCAAGA
>Ga0070697_100000403_pt1 | contig 33399 bp, 28 predicted proteins | sample KBSK1501metaG_FD_65475 | JGI IMG/M metagenome (GOLD analysis project Ga0070697, IMG submission 65475) | Corn, switchgrass and miscanthus rhizosphere microbial communities from Kellogg Biological Station, Michigan, USA - KBS K1-50-1 metaG | ecosystem: Host-associated > Plants > Roots >...
ATCGCTTCCGCCGAAGGTTTCACCATTGCCGCCTCTGCTCTCGGAAAAACCAAAATGGTTTTGCAAGTGTGTGCCGTTGCGGTACTGATCGCCGGTTCTCGTTCTACTTCCCTCAAGCCGGTTGCGTACGTGCTGCTATGGCTGGTGGTTGCTAGCGCCTTGATTTCCGCGGCGCAATACTTTTTCCGCTTTTGGAGCCAGCTCGACAGCCGTATCACCCAGCGCAGAAAATTGCGTATGATGGAAGCACGCGCAAAGTCCGAGGATGTCGTTCCCTCTTGACAATCAATTTTCTCCGGAAGATCGTCGAGCCATGCTTGCACTGGCGCGGGACGCAATCGTCCGCAAGCTAGAAAATAAACCGCTTGGCCGGGTTCCATCCGAGCCGTCTTGTTTTTCCTTAACGCAAGGAGTGTTTGTAACACTCGAGGTGTTCGGAAAACTTCGCGGCTGTATCGGCGTGATCGAACCGCGCGAACCGCTCCGCGAGAGCATCATCCACTGCGCGCAGAGCGCAGCCTTCCACGATCCGCGCTTTTCTGCGCTGCAGCGGGGAGAAGTAGCCGGCCTGGAAATCGAGATCTCCGTACTTTCCGAGCTTTTCCCTGTCGCTCTGCAGCAAATCCAAATCGGCAAGCACGGCCTGATGGTCGCCACGGAAAACCATCGAGGGTTGTTGCTTCCGCAAGTCGCGTCGGAACACAAGCTTTCGCGGGAAGAATTTCTTGAGGAAACCTGTCACAAAGCAGGCCTGCTGCGCGATGCCTGGCGCGCACCGCAAACCAAAATTTACGCGTTCACCTGCGAAATCTTCCGCGAAGGCAGCGAACCACTTTCTGGTTAAAATTTCTGGTTAAATCGCCTCTTCTCGAGAACTCCCATCGTGTCGCTGCAAAATGAGAATGTCCGGTTTGAGCAAAGTAGAAATGTCCGCTTTCATAGGTGGCCGAGGGCTCCATGGAAACGGAGCGAATTACGATTGCCTAGCCTGGCACGAATTTTTTCTCTAGATTTCGGCTGAGCTGCGCAGAAAGAAAAACCCGCGAAGCGCATACTTCGCGGGCAGAAATCTTGCGGGGCGCGCTACGTGGTTATTCAATCTCGACGTAGTCCCCGGAATAAATCTCCCTTTTCGATACCGTCACCAGCACCGTCGCGGAATTTGGGCTGGCATTCAACACGATGCCCTCGCCCAAAACCTCCCGCGGCAAATCGTTCCACGCGTAATGCTTGGGATTGCTGCCAAATCCATAGAGGCGGTCTTGAGTGTCTTTTTCGACTGGAATCGTATCGGAATGCGTTCCCTGGTACCGGAAGATTCGAAAATAATCGCCGACCTTCACGCCTTGGCTGGATCCAAGATTGACGTAGACCGTATCCCAGAGCCCTGTCGTTTGCGCAGTATCTCGTCCGCGGACCACCATCGCTGTTGGCTTTCCACTTGCCGGAGCAAAAGAATCAAAAGCAGAGGCGTCTTTATAAGGGCCTGTTGGGCGTTCTGCGAACGGCAGAATAATGTCTCCACGCTGCATCAAGTCGCAGCTCATCGATACTTTGGCAATCGCCACGTTTGGTTCTGCTTTGATCACTTCCACTTGGCCAAGATCCAGATAGTGGCTGCCCATGGCGCGTGTCAGTTTGTCCTGCCACTTGAACCACGGCACGGGATCTCTGTCTTCTTCCTGGCGCACCACAAAGAAGCGGTCTCCTGGTCTCACGCCCTGGTTCATACCTTTGCTCAGATAGACGATGTCCCGCGCGGTGAAATTAATTTTGTAGGCGGACTGCTCGCCGCTCACCAGTCTGGCCTCGTCAGAAACTTTTTGATTCGTATAGAAACCGGAGCAATAAACGGTAGTGGTCCAGGCATGGTTCGGCGTCTGCGCCGGTTGCGTGCTGGAAACTTGAGTATCCTGGCCCATGCATGCTGTTGCACAGAAAACCAGGGAAAGGCACAAACCTGACACCTTTGCGCGCATCTCGAGACTCCTTCAAATACACGCCCTGGGTTTTCAGGGTTTGTACTTACAAACCCTGAATTGAAAGAGGGCCGTGCGGGGACTATTCATCCCGAAAATAGCAACGCGTTCCAGTACCGTCAAGAAATTGGCATCGGACGCTTTACAGGTTTGATACGTCCATGCTATATCTTTTGTTTTCAATCATATGCCAAGGTCCAGACAGCGACGCCCCGCGTTCCCAGACCGGCTGTGTGCCGTTGTTGCTACCCCCACAGCGCGGCAATCGATACGTCAGCTCCATGCCGCTCGCCTCTATACCCGAACCATTGAACTGCGCCTGGATTGGCTACGCTCAGATCGCGAGCGCAGTAAGTTCCTGGCCGCTCTCCGTCGCTACCCTCGTAAAGGACTCACGTTGGTGGCAACTTGCCGGCGCATTCTCGGCGGAGGCAAGCTAGCAGGTGGCGCGGAAGCCGAACTCTACTGGTTGGGTCAAGCGCGCGAGGCGGGCTGCGAATGGTGCGATCTGGAAATCGAAACATTGCGCGAACTGCCCGGGCAAACTGCCCGCGCGGTTCCGGTCCCACCGAAGATTCTATTGTCCTTCCACGATTTCGAACACACGCCGCCGTTGCCGCAGCGTTTGGTCCGTGCACGCCGTGGCGAGGCGGACGCAATCAAGATCGCCGCTCGCGCTTTGACGATTTCAGACAGCGTTCGCCTTTTACGCCTGGCGCATGCTTCGAACGATATTGTGTCGGTGCCGATGGGAGAAATCGGGCTTGCAGCGAGACTCTTGGCTCTGCGAGAAGGCAGTGCGCTGGCCTACGCTCCGGTCTCCGATGCCACCGCGCCCGGCCAGGTCAGCCTGCGCGAGTTCAAACGGCTTTATCGCGCCGATGCCATCACCCGCAAGACGAAAATATACGGCGTGATTGGAAATCCGATTGGCCATTCACTCTCGCCGCTGCTACACAACACCGGTTTTGTTGCGGCTGAACGCGATGCGTCGTATCTTCCGTTCCTGGTGGAAAATCTGAAAGAGTTTCTGCAGGCGATACCGGAATTTGAACTGCGTGGATTCAGCGTCACAATTCCGCACAAGCGGACCATCATGAAGCATCTCGCCGAGTGTGAGCCAATGGCGGAGAAAATCGGCGCGGTGAACACCGTCGTCGTGGGCAAAGACGGTGGACTTCTCGGCTCCAATACGGATTGCGTGGGAGTGTTGCGCGCTCTGGAAGGGAAGCTGCGTTTGCGCGATAGCCGCGTTTTGATTTTTGGCGCGGGAGGCTCGGCCCGAGCCGCCGCATTCGCGCTCGCGAACGCCGGAGCGGAAGTGCTGATTTGCGCGCGGCGCGAAATGGCCGCGCGCGAACTCGCGCGGGTGTGCGGAGCACAGGCAATTGCGCGAAAGCATTTGGCATCAGCATGCTTCGAGCTCATTGTGAATGCCACGCCGGTTGGAATGTATCCGCGTGCCGGAGATTCGGCGCTCTCGCCCCGCGAACTAAACTGCAGGATTGTTATGGATCTGATTTACCGGCCGCTGCGCACGCAGCTTCTCAAGACCGCCGCAGCGAAGGGAATTCGCGCGATCTCGGGCGTGGAAATGTTTTTGGCGCAGGGATTCGCGCAATGGGAATTGTGGATGGGAAAGGTGGCTCCAGCGGCGGCAATGCGGCGCGCGGTGCTGGCACAGCTTCGTGCGGACGAGGCGTCTCTGATTAAAACATAAAGAATACCTAGCGCCTTCCAAGCACGATAACTGATTTTAGTAGATAATTGGCGGACCGAAATGGACCCTGAATTGCCAAATGCGGTCGTGCCGAGCGCGGTCCTTCCGGATGTTTCTGAAGACTGATTACTGAAAACCGATTACTGAAAACTGATTTCTCCTTCAAATGATCCAGCCATCTTTCGCCGAATTCTCGCGTCTAGCAAAACAGGGAAATCTCATTCCGGTTTACGATGTTTTTTCCACCGATCTGTTGACTCCGGTCAGCGCGTATCTGCGCATTGCGCAAGGAGCGCGTTATTCGTTTCTTCTGGAGTCGGTCGAAGGCGGCGAAAAAATCGCGCGCTACACCTTTGCCGGAGCGCATCCGGAAGAGGTTTTTCGCTATGCAAACGGCGCCTGCGTACTAGAAGGCCCCGACAAGGTGATCTGGGAAGAGAAGGATCCAGTTTCGTTTTTACGCGAACGAATCGGGAGATTTAAGCCGGTCCGATTGCCCGGGTTGCCTCCGCTGATTGCGGGTGCGATCGGGTATTTCAGTTATGACATGGTGCGATTGATCGAGCGTATTCCGAAGAAATTGCGCGACGATATTGGTTTGTTTGATGCAGTGCTGATGTTTTATCACGGGCTGATTGCGTTCGATCACGTGCAACACCGGCTGTTTATCGTTCGCAATGTGTTTACGGAAGGAAAGGAATCGCTGCAGCAGAAGTACGACGCAGCGGTAAAGGAAATTGCCCGAACGCGAAAATTGCTGGAACAGCCGGTGGCCACCGAAGAACGCAAGCGAAAACCGGAAGCAAAAGAAACGCCGCCTCTGGAAATCAACTCTAATTTCAAGAAACCCGCTTATCTTGTCGCGGTGAAAAAAGCCAAAGAATACATTCGCGCCGGTGATGTTTTTCAAGTGGTGATCAGCCAGCGATTCTCTGCCAAGACTGAAGCTGAACCTTTTCAAATTTATCGCGAGCTGCGCGCACTGAATCCTTCGCCGTATCTTTTCTTTTTGCAGTTAAACGATGTGGCGGTGGTCGGAAGCTCGCCCGAGATGCTGGTGAAAGTGCAGGGGCGCGACGTGTTTTACCGACCGATTGCGGGAACGCGGTGGCGCGGAAAAGACGAAGCGGAAGACTCGCGCCTGGAAAAGGAAATGCTCGCGGATGAAAAAGAGCGCGCCGAGCACATTATGCTGGTGGATTTGGGCCGCAACGATCTGGGGCGGGTGTGCGAATATGGCAGCGTTCGCGTGGAAAAATTGATGACCGTCGAACGGTATTCGCATGTCATGCATCTGGTTTCGAGTTTGCGCGGGCAATTGCGTCCTGATGTAGATTGCTTTGATGCGCTGATGGCCTGCTTTCCCGCAGGAACTGTTTCCGGCGCGCCGAAAGTGCGTGCGATGGAAATCATCGAAGAGCTGGAAAAGACCCGGCGCGGAATTTATGCAGGCGGAATTTTGTACCTCGATTTCGCCGGGAATCTCGATTCATGTATCGCATTGCGTACTATGGTCATCAAGAACGGTGTGGCACACATCCAAGCGGGCGGCGGAATCGTTGCCGATTCGACTCCGCTGGGTGAATACGAAGAGTCCGTGAATAAATCCAAAGCCTTGCAGCGAGCACTGGAAGCCGCGCACAATCGAAGTGAAAGAGATTGAAAGCAAGCCAATGATTCTGCTGCTCGACAACTACGATTCGTTTACATACAACCTGGCTCAGTATTTAGGTGAGTTGGGTTGCGATGTAGAAGTGCATCGGAACGATAAAATTTCCGTGGAAGAAATCGCCAGACGCAAGCCAGAACGGATCGTGATTTCACCGGGGCCGTGTACGCCGCAGGAAGCGGGCATCTCGATCGAATTGGTTCAGCGGCTGGCTGGACAATTTCCGATCTTAGGAGTTTGCCTGGGGCACCAGGCAATGGGCGCGGCGTTTGGTGGGAAGATCGTGCGCGCGCCAAAGCTGTTTCATGGAAAGACCAGCGAGATACATCACGATGGCAAAGGCGTTTTCCGGAAACTGCCGGAGCCGTTTACGGCTACGCGGTATCACTCCCTGATCGTGGAGCGGAAATCGTTGCCGCGGGAACTGGCAATCACGGCGGAGACGTCCGACGGAATCATCATGGGCGTGCGACACCGGAAGCACAAAATGGAAGGCGTGCAATTCCATCCGGAGTCGGTGCTGACAGAATCTGGAAAGCAATTGTTACAAAATTTTCTTTCCTTGTAGCGAATCCCGTAAAGCTCTAACAGCTCCGCGCCCGCCAACTCGCTACCAGTCTAAATCAGCCAAGAGGACGGCGTAGGTCTCTATGCCCGACCAGAGGTTGCCGAGGCGGAGATTCTCGTCAGAGGAGTGCTGATGGTTGTCGTAGTTGACGATGGGGACGCCGATCCAGGAGAGGTCGAGGTCTTCGAAAATGTACATGGGGACGCTGCCGCCGAGCATGGGAGCGACGACGGTTTGGTTGTGAGTGGCTTCCTGCAAGACACGGATTAGCGCTTTTGAAACGGGCATGTCCATGCGGGTGCGAGAAGCGCGATAGCCACCTTGGTCGATGATTTTGGCGATCAATGGATGTTCGCGGCGTTCATCGAGTGTTGGCTCGCGCTCGACGACGAAGAAATCTTGTTTGCGGATGAAGTTGACGATTTGCGTGAACTTTTTCTGCGGGTCTTGGCCCTTGACAAGGCGTGCTTCGAGCGAGGCTTCAGCTTTGTCCGGAATGATGTTGGTGGCTTGATCTCCGACTGCGCCGCTACGGATGCCGCGAATGTTGAGAGACGGCTGCTGCAGCAGTTCCACCAATTTTTTACCACCGCCATCGGGCCTGGCGATGCCGAGTTCGTGCTGGAGTTCCGCATCGTTTGCGGGCATGGCGTTGAGTGCGGTCTGTTCGAGCGGACCGAGAGGAATAACGTCGTCGTAATAGCCGGGAATAAGTACGCGGCCTTGCTCGTCCTTCATGGCAGCGAGGAGATGCGAGAGCTCTAACGCTGGGTTTGGCGCCCAATTTCCATAGTGGCCACTGTGCAGAGAGCGGACGGGTCCGTAAACGCTGATGTCCAGGCCGAGGTCACCACGATTTCCAAAGAAGACGAGCGGCCTGCCGGAGGGATGGATTGGTCCGTCACCAGTGATCAGTAGATCGGCGCCGAGCAGATTTTTGTGAAGCTGAAGACTTTGCTGCAGATGAGTCGAGCCGGCTTCCTCTTCACCTTCCAGAATAAATTTCAGACTTACAGCGAGAGGAATATTTTGCGCGCGCAAGGCATCGAGCGCGGCGAGGATCGCGACGATGGGAGATTTGTCGTCGGAGGCGGAGCGGGCGTAAATGCGCCAGTCGTCCTGGTAAGAATTTGCCGCGCCGTCACCTGCTTCAGGGAAGGGAATGCGTTTGCCGCCTGCTTCAACCGATTTGTCCCGCAGGACCGGCTCAAACGGGGACTTATCGGTCCAAGAGGAAGGATCGACCGGTTGGCCGTCGTAATGCGCGTAAAAAATTATGGTGCGTGTGGCCCCGAGGGTGTCGAGTTTGCCGAAGACTACCGGGCCGCGGTTTTCGATGGAGAGGAAATGGGTTTCGATGCCGCGGGCTTCGAGCATTTCTTTCAGGCGCGCGGCGTTCTTTTGAATATTCGGCGTGTCGCTGGCGACATTGGGAATCGAAAGGAACTCGCGGAGTTCGCGCATGATGCGGTCTTCATTGGCTAGACGATAAGAGCGGACCTCTTCGATGACGTGTCTCGTGGGCGGCAAGAGCCTCTTGCTTTCAACTCTGCCGGCAACGGATACCTGCGCGTGGGCTGGCACGGCGTCGAAGGACGATAGCGCCAAGGCTGCCAGGAAGATAGTAATGATCTGAGTTAGGCAGGGTCGAGCCGCGGATTTTGGCGCTTGCCGAAATGGGGCGCAGCATGCTGCGTCCCTGCGGGGAATGAATTGGTTCACGATAAGTAAGACTGCCTGTGCCGCTGAAAAATTTCAACCGCCCAAGAATGCAAGGAAAATAATTCCCACAGCGTGATGTATGCTTTCTTTGCGGGCAAATCTGCCTCAGACAATATGAGCCAACTGATATTCAATCTGCAGCCGGACCGGCGCTCGCTGACAGTAAGCGACCTTACGGCGCGTATTCGCGATTTGCTGCTGAAGAATTTTACCGACATTCTGGTGGAAGGGGAGATTTCGAATTGCCGCGCGGCGCAGTCCGGGCATTTTTACTTCACGCTGAAGGACGACAAGGCACAGGTTCGCTGTGTGTGGTTCAAGCAGCAGATGCGTGGGGTGAAGATTCGTCCGGAAGACGGGTTGAAAGTGAGCCTGCGCGGGTCGATCAGCGTTTATGAGGCGCGCGGCGAGTATCAGATTTATGTGGAATCGCTGGAGCCGGCGGGGCGCGGTGCGTTACAACTGGCATTCGAACAGCTAAAGAAACGCCTGGAAGCGGAAGGGCTGTTTGATGCGAAACATAAAAAGCCGCTGCCGGTCCTCCCGAGCCGGATTGGGTTGATTACTTCGCCGACGGGAGCGGCAGTGCGTGACGTAGTGCGAATTCTGCGACGGCGATTTCCCAATGTGTGCCTGGCCCTGTTTCCTGTGCGGGTGCAAGGCGAAGGCGCTGCGCTGGAAATTGCGCAGGCGATCAAGTTTTTCAATTTGCAGCGAACTGTGGATGTGTTGATTGTTGGACGCGGCGGCGGATCGATGGAGGATCTCTGGGCGTTCAATGAAGAAATTGTGGCGCGAGCGATTTTTGAATCGAAGATCCCTGTGATTTCGGGCGTTGGCCACGAAACGGATTTTACGATTGCGGATTTTGTCGCGGACGTGAGGGCTTCAACGCCTTCGGCGGCAGCGGAAATTGTGGTGCAGACGCGGCGGGAGCTCGACAAGCATGTGAAGAGCTTGCAGGACGCGCTGGGCGAACAATTGCGTTACCGGATATTGGTGTTAAGCCGGCGAGTGCATGAGTTGGCGGGGCGGCGCGGGTTTCGGCGGCCACTGGATTTATTGTGGCAGCAGCGGCAACGCGCGGATGAATTGACGTCGCGAGTGGCGCTGGGGCTGAAGGCGCGGCTGGAACAATCGCGCAAACGATTTACAGCGGCGCACCTGCGGATTGCGCGATTCGATTTTCGGATGAAAATTGCGGCATTGCGGCTACGGTTGGATAAGCGCAGCGTGGAGTTGGGGACGCGCGCGGAACGGCTGCTGCAGAAGAAACGGGAGAGACTGGAGCGGCTGAGTTTGCAATTGCAGGAACGCGGACCGCTGAAGGCGTTGGAGCGTGGTTATGCAATTGCGACGGACGCGGCGGGAAATGTGCTGCGGTCGGCGGAGCAGGTGACGATTGGAGACGCAGTCGCGATTCGGCTGCAACGGGGACGATTAGTGACGGAAGTGAGGAACAAAGAGGCAGGCTAAATTTGGCCAACGTTAGAGAGACCGTTATCGGAACAACGGCAGCTGGGCTGCCGCGCTCCAAAAGCCTCGGACGGCGACCGCTACGAAAGCAAAAACAACCTGGTGTGATTAATCCTCTTCTGCGCTGGATGACACTTTGAGGACCGCGAGGAAGGCTTCCTGGGGGATGTCAACCTGGCCGACGCGCTTCATGCGGCGTTTGCCTTCTTTTTGTTTTTCCAAGAGTTTGCGTTTGCGGGAGATGTCGCCGCCGTAGCATTTGGCGAGAACGTTTTTGCGCATGGCGGCGACGGTTTCGCGGGCGATAACGCGGCTGCCGATGGCGGCCTGGATGGGGACTTCAAACATTTGGCGGGGAATCAGTTTGCGAAGCCGGGAGACGAGTTCGCGGCCGCGTTCGTAGGCGGTATCGCGATGAGTGATCATTGCCAAAGCGTCAACCGGTTCGCCGCCGACGAGGACGTCGAGTTTTACCAGGTCGGATTCCTTGTAGCCTTCGAGATGGTAGTCGAGGGAAGCGTAGCCGCGCGAAACGGATTTGAGGCGGTCGTAAAAGTCGAGAACAATTTCGTTCAGAGGCAATTCGTACGCCAGCATGACGCGCGTGGGTGAGAGATATTCGAAGTTTCTTTGGATGCCCCGTTTTTCCTGACACAGTGCGAGAATCCCGCCGACCGATTGGTCGTCGCTGATGATCATAGCCTTGATGATGGGCTCTTCGATCATTTCGATGTCGCTGGGATTGGGAAACTTGGCTGGGCTGTCCACTTCAACGGTTGCGCCGCCCACGCGCGTGATGCGATAGCGCACGCTGGGTGCAGTGGTGATCAGATTGAGTCCGAATTCGCGCTCCAGGCGCTCCTGCACGATTTCCATGTGCAACAGGCCGAGAAATCCACACCGAAAACCGAAACCGAGGGCCACGGAGTTTTCCGGCTCGTAATAAAAAGCGGCGTCGTTGAGCTGGAGTTTGCCGAGCGCGTCGCGAAGTGGTTCGTAATCATCGGCAAGAACAGGGAATAGGCCTGCGAAGACCATTGGTTTGGTGGCTTCGAAACCGGGAAGGGGCGGAGCGTTGCTACCGGCTTCGATGACGGTGTCGCCCATACGCGCGTCTGCGACGCGCTTGATGTTAGCCACGATGAAGCCCACGTCGCCGGCTTCGAGTTCCTCGAGAGCGACCGGTTTGGGCGTGAGTGCGCCGAGCTGCTCAACTTCATAAACGTCGTTGTTGGCGCAGAGACGAATCTTCATATGATTCGTGATGCGGCCCTCCATCACACGAACGAGAACGACAGCGCCGCGATAGGGGTCAAACCACGAATCGAAGATTAGAGCCTGGAGCGAATTTGCCGCGCTGCCTTTCGGAGCAGGAATGCGATGAATGATAGCTTCGAGGACGTCGTCAACGCCGAGGCCGCTCTTGGCGCTGATGGGAAGCGCATCGTGCGCGGGAATCGCAAGCACGTTTTCGATTTGTTCCTTGACGTACTCGGTTTGCGCGGCGGGCAGGTCAATTTTGTTGATGACCGGCACGATTGTGAGATTGTTGGCAGCGGCGAGAAAAGTATTGGCGACGGTTTGCGCTTCAACGCCCTGCGACGCATCCACAACCAACAGTGCGCCTTCGCACGCGGAGAGCGCGCGGGAGACTTCATAGGAGAAATCGACGTGGCCGGGCGTGTCGATTAAATTCAAGCGATAGACGTTGCCGTCTTTGGCTTTGTAGTGCAGGCGAATGCTTTTGGCTTTGATGGTGATGCCGCGCTCGCGTTCGAGGTCCATGGAATCGAGGACTTGGGCATGCATTTCGCGCTCGGAAAGGCCGCCGGTCATTTCGATCAGACGGTCGGCAAGAGTGGACTTGCCATGATCAATATGCGCGATGATACAGAAATTTCGCTGGAACTTTGGGTCCATGTACCTGTTTTGCCGGCAGGAGCGGAGAGGTGGTAAGCCGCCTGCCTATGATTTTCCATGAATTCCGCGACGGGAGCACAGAATGCCTGCGCAAAAATCGCTGTCTTGGAAGGAATAGTTTCTCATAGATTGGCGATGGCGTCAGCGGCGCGCTGGTGGAGTGCTTGGAGCGGCAGAGGGGGAACGGAGGGCAGAGACCAGATGTCACGCAACGGGTAACGATTTTTCTGATGGGATGGCTGTTTGAACTCACGTCAACGGCGAAACTGATTGATGAGCCAGAGAATCAGGCTGACGACTACGCTGATGACGAGGCAGGAGACGATCGGGAAATAAAACGTGCTGTGTTCGCCGCGATAGCTGATGTCGCCGGGCAAACGACCGAGGCGGAAAGGAAGTCTTGGTCCGAAGTAGAAGAGCGTGCCGATGAGGATGAACATTGCTCCGACGGAGAGTAGCAGGCGCCCAAGTTGTTGGATCGGTTCCATGCGGATAGTTTAGCGCTGGAGGGACTGTGGTTACAGGTTGCGGTTTTTTTGAGTTGAGGCCCTTCGTCCGCCTCCGGCGGACTCAGGATGACAAGTTACTTCGTGGGGTTCGGCATGCGGTTCGTCATAGTGTCGGCCTACCGCGAAGGAATTAGGCCGCGGCGATGCGCCTCATCAGGTCGTTCTGTTCGGCAATAGACTCCGCGCCGATGGTGAATGCATCGAGAAGGCCGAGGCCGAACGCGGAGCGAAGTGCTTCATCCTGGCGATTGCGCAGAGTGCCTTGGCCGAGAATTTTCATTCCGACAACAGCTTTGCCGTTGGCTTTCATTTCGCGAAGGACGCTGACGACGGTGTCGGGTTCGTCGTCCATAAACGCGCCGACAGGATTGACGCGAGCGAGGTCCACGTCAACCCACGGAGATTTTGCGGCTGCGCGAAGGGCTTCGATGGAATGGCAAGAGCAACCATGCGCACGGATGACGCCTTTTTGCTTGGCTTCGGAGAGGACGTCCATGACCGGTTCGAAGCGCCTGGTCCAGTCGCCTTCAGTGAGGCAGTGCATCAGAACGATGTCGATATGGTCCGTGCCCAGTTCCTTGCGGAAGCGATCGAGATCAGTACGCATTTCTGGAGCAGTGCGTGCCCAGGATTTGGTGAGCACGGTGACTTTGCTGCGATCGACGTGCTTAAGAGCTTCGGCTACGTGCGGGTGGCTGCCGTAAGAATCGGCAGCGTCGAAGAAACGCAGGCCGTTGTCGTAGCCGTTGAGCAGCAACCGCGCCAAACCGTCGATGCCGAGAGCGGTCTGATGGGAATGGTGTCCAACGCCGACTGTGCCGGTGCCCATAGCTAGGCGCGAGGTCTGGATACCGGTGTGGCCCAAGGTGACAGAGTCGTTGGCTGAGAATTTGCGTGGCAACGCGGGGATGGCGGCGAGGCGCTTGGCTACGGCGCTGGATGCGAGCAGTGCGCCTGCGGCAGCGCGGCTAGTGCGATGAAGGAAGTCGCGACGAAGCATGGAAACCTCCGAGCGGAGAATTCAAGAAAAGGCTACACCTCTTCGGACGCGGCAGAGAAGGAATTTGTTAGCGCAGGCAGAACGCACAAAATAAAAAAGCAACCCTGGGCAAGGGCCACTAGTTGAAGTCTGACTGGGTCTGGACTAAATGACTTCGAGGCCGGAGAAGAAGTAGCCGATTTCGAATGCTGCGGTGTCGGCGGCGTCGGAACCGTGCGTGCAGTTGTTGCCGATGCTGGTGCCGAGGTCGTGCCGAATGGTGCCTGGGGCGGCTTTTTGGGGATCGGTGGCGCCCATGGTGTCCCGCCACTTCAGGATGGCGCCTTCCGCTTCAAGCACCAGCGCGATAATTTTGCCGGAGGACATAAAGTCGGTCAACTCGCCGAAAAACGGGCGCGCCTTGTGAACGGCATAGAAACCGCCGGCTTCTTCTTTTGTGAGGCGCATGGATTTGATCGCGACGATCTTGAAGCCCGCCTTGTGAATGCGCGACAAAATCTCGCCTTGCTGGCCAGTAGCAACGGCGTCGGGCTTGATGATTGCGAAAGTACGTTCGAGTGACACGAGAATTTCCTCCAGGAAGTTCGGAAAAGAACCGGTCTAAAGACCGGCTGCTACAAAACCAAAACCACAAAGAGCGCCCGGCTGAGAAGGCGGACGCTACAAATTCATTTTAGGGTGGCGGCCAATGTCGAGCCTAGATCGGCCGGGGTTTCGACGGTGCGGATACCGGCGGCGTTCATCGCGGCGTATTTGTCTTTTGCGGTGCCTTGTCCGCCGGAGATGATTGCGCCGGCATGACCCATGCGGCGGCCTGGAGGTGCGGTTTGTCCGGCGATGAATCCAACGACCGGCTTTTTCATGTTGGCCTTAATCCATGCGGCCGCGGTTTCTTCGGCATCGCCGCCGATTTCGCCGATGAGGATTACCGCGCTGGTTTCGGGATCGTCGTTAAACAGTCTTATCGCGTCGAGAAACGATGTGCCGATGATAGGATCCCCGCCGATGCCGATACAGGTGGATTGGCCGATGCCGAGGCGGGTGAGTTGGTCTACCGCTTCGTAGGTGAGAGTTCCGCTGCGGCTGACGACGCCTACGTTGCCCGGTTTGTGGATGCGACCCGGCATGATGCCGATTTTGCATTTGCCGGGAGAAATTACTCCAGGGCAGTTAGGTCCGATCAGACGGGTCTTTTTGCGATCAACGACAGCAACGACGCGCACCATGTCAATTACCGGAATGCCTTCGGTGATGCAGATGACCAGAGGAACTTCGGCGTCGGCAGCTTCGAGAATAGCGTCGGCAGCATACGGCGGCGGAACAAATATCACCGACGCATTCGCACCGGTGCCTTTCACCGCTTCAGCGACAGTGTTGAACACGGGACGCTCTAAGTGTTTGGTCCCGCCCTTGCCCGGCGTCACGCCACCGACAACCTGAGTGCCGTATTCAATCATTTGCTGCGCGTGGAAAGTTCCTTCGCGGCCGGTAAAGCCTTGCACGATGAGTTTCGTCTTTTCATTTACCAAAACGCTCATTGCGTACCCCCGGCGAGAGCCACGACCTTTTGCGCACCGTCCTTCATGCCGTTGGCGATGGTGAAGTTGAGGCCGGAGTCGCGCAGGATTTGCTGGCCGAGTTCAACGTTTGTGCCTTCCATGCGAACGACCACGGGAATTTTCACGTGAAGGTCCTTTGCGGCGGCGACAACGCCGGTAGCCAGTACGTCGCAGCGCAAGATGCCGCCAAAAATGTTAATAAAAACCGCTTTCACGCCAGCATCGCTGAGGAGTATGCGAAACGCGTTCTTGACTTGCTCGGCGGAAGCGCCACCGCCAACATCGAGGAAATTCGCGGGCGAACCGCCTGAATACTTGATGATGTCCATGGTGGCCATCGCCAGACCGGCGCCGTTGACCATGCAGGCTACGGTTCCATCGAGCTTGATGTAGTTGAGGCCGTACTTGGAGGCTTCGACTTCGAGCGGATCTTCTTCGTCGAGATCACGCAGGCCGCGTAGGTCAGTGTGGCGAAAGAGTCCGTTATCGTCGAAAGTCATTTTTGCGTCGAGGGCAACGAGCCGGCCGTCGCCGGTGAGCACGCACGGATTGATTTCGAGCATTGAGGCGTCGGTGTCCACGAACGCTCGATAGAGCGCCTGGAAAAACGGTGCGGCGTGGTTAGCCGCTTCGCCGGAAAGTCCCAAGCCAAAGGCGAGCTTGCGTGCCTGATAAGGTTGCAGTCCAACGGCAGGATGGATGGATTCATGAAGAATCGCGCCGGGATCTTTCTTGGCGACTTCTTCGATTTCCATGCCGCCTGCGGCGCTGGCCATAAAAATCACGCGGGCTGAGGCACGGTCCACCAATAAGCTGAGATACAGTTCGCGCTTGATGTCCAGGCCTTCTTCGATTAAAAGGCGCTTGACGATGCGGCCCGCGGGACCGGTTTGAATCGTAACCAGGTTCATGCCGAGCATGCGGGACGCAATTTCCGCAGCTTCGTCAGGAGAATGGGCTAGCTTGACGCCGCCTGCTTTGCCGCGGCCGCCGGCGTGAATCTGCGCTTTAACGACGACTATGTTGGACTTAAGCCGATGCGCTCCTTCGCGGGCCTCCTCTTTCGTGAAAGCGACTTCGCCCCGGGGAGTGGTGACGCCATAGCGCGCGAGGATGGCTTTGGCTTGGTACTCGTGAATCTTCATCAATGATCCATTCGTGTTCGGCTGTGGAACCGCCAGCCAGTGTTAGAATTTTAGCGTTCGCAAAACATAGCAGTTTACTCGGAACCCGACAGAGGAGCAAGAACGCGGGAAATGCCCAATATTCGAGGACAGTTCAAAAGCGATGCCAGAAAGATGTCTCGCCAGGCGAAAATCGCATGACGCTCCGATTACTGAACCATGCTGCGTCCGGGAAGGTGCTCAGCGGAAGGGAAGCCGAAGAGATCATGGAGGAGTTGCTCAGCGGGCGGTTGGCGACTCCCCAAATTGTGTCGCTGCTGAGCGGGTTGAATGCGCGACCGTACCGAACCGAGGAGTTGGCTGGATTTGCGCGAGTGATGCGGCGACATGCGACGCGAGTTTTTGCCGATGGGGACGCTTTGCCGGAACACATGGTGGATACTTGCGGAACCGGCGGTGACGATTCCGGCACGTTTAATATTTCAACGGCTGCTGCGATCGTAGCTGCAGCGGCGGGAGCTCGCGTGGCAAAGCATGGGAACCGCGCGGCCAGTTCGAAGTGCGGTAGCGCGGACGTCTTGGAGCAGCTTGGGGTTCAGATTGATTTGCCGTTCGAACGCATCGGGCAAGGCATTCGCGAAATCGGAATTGGATTTTTGTTTGCGCAGGCAGCGCATACTGCTGCCAGCCACGCAATGCCCGCGCGGAAGCAATTGGGCGTGCGGACCGTCTTTAATTTGCTGGGGCCGTTAACAAATCCCGCGAAGGCGCAGGCTCAAGTGCTGGGAGTATTTTCGGCGGACCTTCTGGATGTGGTGGCGGAAACGCTGGCCGAGTTGGGCACGGAACATGCTTTGGTGGTTCACGGCGCCGGAAAACTGGATGAGATTTCGCTTGCCGGGCCGACGATTGTCGCTGAAGTGCGCGACGGCAACTTGCGGAAATATGAGGTCACTCCGGAACAATTCGGCAAGAAGGCGGCCCCGCTCGAAGCGATTCGCGGGGGATCGCTAGAGGAAAACGCCGCGGCCATTCGAAGCGTTTTCGATGGGATTAGTGGGCACGAACGGGACCGAGCGCGTCGAGATATTGTGGTGATCAACGCGTCCGCGGCGCTGGTTGCGGCAGGTGTCGCGGAGGATTTCCTCGACGGTGCTGCGAAGGCCGAACAGGCGGTTGTTGGTGGTGCCGCAGCAGAAAAGCTGGACGCATTGCGCAGGTTTGGGCGCGATTAGCTTCATTGCGTGCAGGTTTTGGAGAAAAGCCAGCCGGTTCGTCATTCCGAGCGTAGCGAGGAATCTCTCGTGCGCGCGTCAATCGAAGAAGAAGAGAGATTCCTCGTCGCTTCGCTCCTCGGAATGACAGGTGGTAGGCATACGGGTCCCCGGAGTACGACTGCTGGTCATACCTATGCCAGATAACGTGTGCTGGGCATACGGGTGCTCGACATTTGGCGCGCGAAACGTCGCGAAATACCAGGAATACCAAATGGTGCATGATTCCGCATCACGCTGCGCTGAGGTTTTGCCCGCGTTTTTAGTACGGTATATAGTCTAAAGGCGAAGCCCGCGACCCCCAGCCGCGATGCGTCCGATCCCTTGCCTTAACGGGGCTACGAACACCTGGGCTCCGCGCAGTCAGGCTCCGCAAAGGCAAACCGCAGGTAATGACCGACGTCAACAAACAACTGGAGCGCGCCAAGAAATTCCTCGAAAAGAGCCGCACCGAGGATGCCATTGACGCGTATCTGGCCGTGCTGGAGGATGCGCCGTCGCATCCCGAAGCTACACAGGCGCTTGGCGATCTGTACGCGCGGCAGGAGCAGCCGGAGCGCGCCGCGGTTTACTACGGAATGTTTTTTGATCTGCTGATCGACCCGAAAGACGAATCGAAAGCGCTGGCGATCTACAATCGGTTTCTGAAGAATTTGTCAGCGAATCAGCCTCCAGAGCGCATCGCGCGTTATGCATTCCTGCAGCAAAAACAAAACCGGCCGGAGGAAGCGAGCGAACAATACGGCAAAGCCGCCGAACTGTTCACGCTGGCCGGCCGAGAAGAAGACGCGCTCTTCTGTCTCGAGCGCATGGCGCAGCTGGAGCCAGAAAATCTCTCGCGGCAAGTGATACTGGCAGAGGTCGCCGAACGAAATGGCCGGAATAATCTTGCGGCGCGCGCTTTATTGCGCGCAGGGCAGTTGGCAACGGCGAGCGGCTCTACCGATGAGTCTTTGAAGTATCTCGCGCATGCACATGTGCTGGCGCCAAATGAGCGAAGCGTCGCGCTGCTTTACGGCGCGGCCAAACTGCGGAAAGGCGACGCTGCCGACGCCGCCAAATTGCTAGCGCCATTTGCGGCAACAGAAGCCGACCCGGTTTTTCTGGAAACTTATTCAGAAGCGCTGATGCGTTCAGGACAACTGGACCGCGCGCGTGAAGTGCTGGAAAAGTTGTTGCGTGAGCGAAACGCGGGACTGGCGCGGCTGTTCCAACTGGCCGAGCAATACATTATCGCGGGCGCTGGCAACAAAGCGGTGGAGGTTCTGTCGCTGGTCAAGCGGAAGATGTTCGCGGACAAGAGGCAGAATGAATTCGCCGCGCAATTGGATGATGTTGCCGGGCGTCACCCCGAATCGAGCGTGGTGTTGGAATTTTGGGCGGCGCTGTACAACGAACTCAATCGCGAATCGAAATACTTCGAAATCATGATCCACCTGTTCGACGCGTACCTAAAGGACGGCAACATTCGAAAAGCGTGCGATTCGCTGGAACGGCTGGTGGACATTGATTCCTACGACTACCGTAATCAGGAGCGCCTGGAACGTTTGCGCGGCAAAGCCGACGCTTCGTTCGTGCAGCGAGTCGCAAGCCGTTTGACGAGATCGGGCACCACAATTTCCACGTCGGAAACCGAGCCGCAGGCTGGGCCGCGCAGTGTTCCTGAGTCGAGCGCTCCCGCCACTGAAGAGGGCCGGCGCATGCAGACGCTGGAAGACCTGATCGTCCAGACGGAAATTTTCCTGCAGTATTCGTTGCAGAACAAGGCGATGGACCGCCTGCACAAAATCGCCGAGTTGTTTCCCGGTGAAGAAGAAAAGAACTCGCGTCTGCGGAATCTGTATCAGACGGCAAATTTTTGGCCGCAGGGCGTGCCGGCCAAGAAAGTGGAAGCGGCCCGGCCCGCCACTGCACCTCCTGCGGAGGTAGCGAAAGCCAGTCCCGCTAAAACTGGGGCATACAACGCGGATACGTTGCGCGATCTTTCGAAAATTTCAGAGATCAATCAGAAAATATTCCGGCAGCAGACTCCGCGCGCGATGCTGAACACCGCCGTCAATGAGATCGGAGAATACTTGCGTGTGAGCCGCGCACTTGCAGTGATCGGCTCGCCGGGCAGGCCGCCGGATTTGGCTGCGGAATATTGCGGGCCGAACATGAAGCCTGCGCCTGGCGCGCAAGTGGTGTTCCTGCTGGCGCAAGTGGAAAAGGCGGATGGCGACGAACTGGGCGGATTGGTGGTGGAGAACACTCCAGGCTCGGTGCTGGGAGAGTTGGCGTTGCGCACCGCTCTCGGCGTGAAAATCACCGACCGTGAAACGCAGCAGCCCGCCGGCATGATCATCGTGGGACAGGCCGAGCCGCGTAAATGGAAGCCCAACGAAACCTATTTTTTGCAGGCCATCGGCGATCAAATGCTGATGAGCGTCAGCCATACGCGGCTACGGTCGCTGGTGCGGCGCATGGGAGTTTCGGATGAGCGCACCGGGCTTCTGAGCCGCAGCTCATACCAGAGTTGCTTGTTGACCGAGGCCGACCGCGCTCGATCACAAGGTACACCGCTGGCGCTGACGATTTTGCAGATTGACCGCGGCGCGGAATTATTGCGCCAACAAGGCGAGTCGCCGCTGGAGAAATTTCTGGAGCAGCTTGCACGATCGTTGCAGCCGATCGTGCGGCAGAACGACGTCGCCGTGAAATATACCTCCTGGTCGCTGGCGTTCATCTTACCGGATACGACTCTGGACGGAGCACAGAACCTGGCCGACAAATTGCGCCGCGCGGCAGCGGGAATTCGTCCTCCATGGGAGGCCTCGGCAATTACATTGAGCGCCGGAATTGTGGAAGCCGTCGCGAAGTCGGACTTTGACAGCGAAGATATTGTCACCGACTTGATGAACCGAGCGGAAACATCGATGGAAGAAGCGAGAAAGCGCGGCGGTGATACTGTGGTTACGTTGGGTGCTCCGAAGCTTTGAGCGATCGTGCTTGAACGGAACAGAACCCGAGATTCCTTACTCTGTTCGGAATGACGGGTTAGTGGCACAGGCTTCGACCTGTGTGACATTCGGAATGACGGGACAGAAAAGGCTCCATACGGAATGATGATTTCCCGATTTTTTGACGCGTGACAAGATTTTTCCAAACGAGGACAGGTATGTTTCCAACAGACGTAGTGATTGTGGCCGGCGCCCGTACGCCGATGTCGCGTTACACCGGTGCATTTTCGGACGTTTCGGCGATTGATTTGGCAGTGGCTGCTTCGAAGGAAGCGATTCGGCGTTCAAACGCCGATCCCGCCGAATTCGATCACGCGATTTTTGGCAACGTGATGCAAACCAGCGGCGACGCGCTTTACGGAGCAAGACACGTCGCGCTAAAGGCTGGGCTGAAAACCGAGACTCCTGCGGTAACCGTAAATCGGCTGTGCGGATCGGGAATTGAGTCCATCTCACAGGCCGCGCAGCGACTGCTGCTTGGTGAATGCGAACTAGTCCTTGCCGGTGGAATGGAAAATATGACGCAAGCCCCATTTGTAATTCGCGGACTGCGCAATGGCCTCAAGCTCGGCGGCGGCGCACTGGAAGACTCGCTCATGGCCGGATTGACGGACACCTATTGTGGGCTGCCGATGGCGCTGACCGCCGAAAAGCTGGCCGAACAATATGGAATCACCCGCAAAGATGCTGACGCTTACGCTTTGCGCAGCCAACAGGCTGCGGACGCCGCGTACAAAGCATGCCGCATGAAAGAAGAATTGCTGCCGGTTGAAGTAAAGCAGGGAAAGAAAACGATTGTGATCGGCGAAGACGATCATCGGCGTCCCGATACGACCATGGAGATTCTGGAAAAATTACAACCATCGTTTAAGAAAGACGGAATCGTCACGGCCGGCAACGCCAGCGGAATTGTTGATGGAGCAGCGGCGGTCGTCGTCACACGCGAAAAAATCGCAAAAGAACGCGGCTTGAAACCGCTTGGCAAAATCGTTTCGTGGGCGACCGCCGGCGTCGACCCGAGCATCATGGGGATCGGACCGGTGCCGAGTTCGCAGAAAGCGCTGAAATCCGCGGGTCTGACGATTGAACAGATGGATCGCGTCGAAGTGAATGAGGCGTTCGCAGCGCAGTATCTCGCGGTGGAAAAGGCGTTGGGCTTGAATCGCGAAAAGACAAACGCGAATGGCGGAGCAATCGCGCTGGGGCATCCCCTTGGCGCGACAGGAACTCGCTTGGTGATCACGCTGCTGAACGAATTGCAACGCAATGGCCTGCGTTATGGACTGGCGACGGCGTGCATTGGCGGCGGGCAGGGAATCGCGATGATTGTCGAAAGCATCGCCTGAAGCATATCGTGTTGCGCGAAAGTGCCGACGCATCTACGAGTCGCTCGGATTTGATACACTCTCTGTTCCGGTCCAGCGTGGTGATAAAGGGAAATTCCCGGCAAACTCTCTAACGAGGATATGTATGGCGATTGAAAAAGTGGGAGTCGTGGGGTGTGGCCTGATGGGCTCGGGAATCGCTCAAGTCAGTGCTGCGGCGGGATTTTCAACTGTGGTGCGAGAAGTCAGTCCCGAGCTTTTGGAAAAGGGAATCAAGGCAATTGAAAAAAATCTGGCGCGGCTGCTTGAAAAAGGCAACATCACCGAATCGGCAAAAAATGAAGTTCGCGGACGGCTGAAGGGTACTACTGCCATTGAAGATTTGAAGGACTGCGACCTGGTGATTGAAGCGATCATCGAACAACTTCCCGCAAAACGGGAATTATTTGCTGCACTCGACAAACTGTGCCCCGCGGCCACAATTTTTGCCAGCAATACGTCGTCGTTGACGATTACGGAAATCGCCACTGCTACCAGGCGGCCGCAAAGATTCGTCGGTTTGCATTTTTTCAATCCGGTGCCGGTGATGAAACTGGTCGAAGTCGTTCGAACTATCGCGACCGACGCCGTCGTGTACGACGAGATGGTGGCGTTCGGCGGCAAACTTGGCAAAACGGCAGTGCGTGCCAACGATTCCACGGGCTTTATCGTCAATCGCCTGCTGGTTCCGTATCTGCTGGACGCGATTCGCGCGCTGGAAGAAGGCGTCGGCTCCGTCGAGGACATCGACAATTCGATGAAACTCGGTTGCGGTCATCCGATGGGCCCGCTGACCTTGCTGGATTTTGTCGGCCTCGACACCACGTATTATATTTCGCAGATTATGTTCGACGAGTTCAAAGAACGCCGGTTTGCCTCGCCGCCGTTGCTGAAACGTATGGTGCTGGCGGGCTGGAACGGGCGCAAGGCGGGGCGCGGATTTTATGATTACAGCGATCCGCAAAAGCCAGTGGCACAGAAGCTATAATTTTTCTGGCAAAGAGTCAGGCGAGACGAGCGCAATGAGCTACGAAAATATTTTATTCGAAAAAAACGACGGCATCGCGCGAATCACTTTCAATCGGCCGAAAGTTTTGAACGCGCTGAATCGCAAAACTATCGAAGAACTGCAGAGCGCATTGCTGGATGCGCGTGCTGACGCAGGTATTAGGGTCTTGATCCTTACTGGCTCGGGCGAGAAAGCGTTCGTCGCAGGCGCGGACATCGGGGAACTTTCCCAGCAGACCCCCGTGAATGGAAAGGATTTTTCGCTCTTTGGCCAGAGCGTTTTTCATCTCTTGGAAACGATGGGCAAGCCATCCATCTGTGCGATTAATGGATTCGCTCTGGGCGGCGGATGCGAGCTGGCTTTGAGTTGTTCGATTCGAATCGCTAGCAAGAACGCCAAGCTCGGGCAGCCTGAGGTGAAGCTCGGAATTTTGCCGGGATACGGCGGGTCGCAGCGGCTCACGCGCTTGTGCGGCAAAGGTATGGCCCACGAATTGTGCTTGACGGGCGAGATGATCACGGCGGAAGAAGCTATGCGCATCGGTTTGGTGAATCACATCTACGAGCCAGTCGATCTGCTTCCCGGCGCGGAAGCGATCGCGAAAAAAATTATTGCCAACGGTCCGCTCGCGGTGAAGTTCACCATGGAAGCCATCGAACGTGGCACCGAGATGCCACTGGAAGAGGGATTGTTCCTCGAAGCGACGTTGTTCGGCGTGGCCTGCGCGACAGAAGACATGCGCGAAGGAACGAAGGCATTTTTGGAAAAGAGACCGGCGGCTTTCAAGGGTAAATGAAGTGAAAATAATTTAATGGCGGAAAAACTCCAGCCCGGCAAGATTCACGGCGACCTTAACGGTCGCGGCTTCCGTTTTGGAATTGCGGTGAGCCGCTTTAACAGCTTCATCACGGACCGCTTGCTGAGCGCGGCCGTCGACGCGCTGGAGCGCTCCGGTGCGCAATCCGCGGATGTTGACATAGTGGGTGTTCCCGGATCATTTGAGCTTCCTTTAACCGCAAAGAAAATGGCGCAGACCGGGAACTATGACGCGCTGATAGCGATCGGCTGTGTATTGCGCGGAGAAACTACTCATTACGATTATGTCTGCGCGGAAACTTCTCGCGGGTTGCAACTCGCCCAGATGGATACGGGCGTCCCGATAATTTTTTGCGTGCTCACCTGTGACACGCTCGAACAGGCGATCGATCGCGCGGGGCTCAAGGGTGGAAACAAAGGCTTCGAGGCCGGGCTGAGCGCGATCGAAATGGCGCAACTCTCGCGAAAACTACGCCCAACGGGTTCCGCAACTAATCCATCAACAAAAAAAGCCCGGTGGAAATAGCGTGGCACTCCGCACAAAAGCCCGTGAATTTGCGATGCAGATGCTTTTCCAGTGGGAAATGAGCCCGCAGGAAACGCGCAAGCTGGAAATTAAATTCTGGCGAGCCGCTAAAGCCGCGGAAAACACGGAAAAATTTGCCAACGAATTATTTGAAGGCGCAGCGCGGCGAGTCAAGGATCTCGATGCGGCCATTGAGAAACATTGTGATAATTGGCGTTTCGAACGACTCGCTGCGATCGACCGCGCAATTCTGCGGTTGGCGATTCACGAATTGCAAAGCTCAAAAACGCCGTACAAGGTAATCATCAACGAAGCCGTCGATCTTGCGAAAAAGTTTTCCGGGGAAGATTCCGGAAGTTTTGTGAACGGTGTTCTCGACGCCGCCAGCAAGGCGCGCAAATCGCCTTAGCCACGCTTGCTAGATCGTCCCTTCAAATACTCGCACTGCCGCGCCGCTGACGCGGGGAATCAATTTGTTTCCAGATCGCGTCACCTCGACTTCAATCTGGCTCGGGCGCCCCATCTCGACTCCCTGCTGAATGTTTAGCGTGTGTCCGGTGCCCAGCTTGCTATTTTTTACCAGAAAAGCTCCCAACGAACCGGCCGCCGAGCCTGTCGCCGCATCCTCGTACATTTCCCAAGGCAACATCCCGCGCGCAAACGCTTTGCCGTTTCCGTTAAGCGCAAAGCAATATGCCATCGTCGCGTGCTTTCCGATGAGCTGTCGCAACTCGCTCATGTTCATCTGGATTTTTCCCAGCGCAGCGCGATTGCGCAGCGGCACCATCAGGTTGAACACGCCCGTCGAAACGTAAGTCGGTTCCAGCGACGAATCTAAGTCTTTCAGCGACAGTCCAAGCGCCTTGGCGAGAGCCGCGTTCTTGCTTTTCAACGGCTTGAAGCGCGCTTCGGTTTGCGTCATCGTGACGCGCTGCGGCCTGCCGTCCTTAAAACGAATCTCCACGGGAAGGACGCCAGCGCCGGTCTGCTGAAGAACGTGAACCCCGCCTTCGTGGGCCGGCACCACTCCCAGCTCAGCCAGCAGAAACCACGTACCGATCACCGGGTGTCCAGCGAGTTTCAGTTCCTCTTGCGTGGTGAAGATACGCAGGCGCGCGAGTGCGCGGTCGTCGGTTGGCTTTTGCACGAAAACCGTTTCTGAAAGATTCATCTCTCTCGCGATCGCCTGCATGGCATTTTGCGAAAGCCCGTCTCCATCGGTAAAAACGGCCAGCGGATTTCCTTCGAAGCGCGTATTCGTAAAAACATCGAGAGTGAAGAAGCGATGACTCATGGCGTTGCCGGCAAAACTGAATTACAGCTTTTCCAGTTCAGCGAGCGTCCTTTCATTTCTGACGTTTCCGGTATTCAGGGTGGTCTTCGGCTCGAAAAGAAGAACCTGCGTCTCCTCCTCGGAGATTGGAAGATGCTCGACGCCGCGCGGCACGATGATGAACTCGCCTGGACTCACAACCTCCTCGTGGTCCCGGAATTTCATTCGTAACCTGCCGCTGATCACCATGAACATTTCATCCTCGTGGTCGTGGTGATGCCACACGAATTCCCCAATGAACTTCACGGCCTTCACGTAGCTGTCATTCACTTCGCCCAAAATCTTTGGACTCCACATCTCGTTGATCCTGGAGAATTTTTCCGCGATGTTAATTGTGTTCATGGAATTGTCCTCGTTACGTTTTCTGGATCCTGTCGGCGACCGCCTGCAGCACGCGCTGTGTCGATGCTTTTTCCGATGTCTCTGCGTACACGCGCAAGAGATTTTCCGTTCCGGACGCGCGCACCATCACCCAGCCAATCGAGCCAAGATACAACTTGATGCCGTCCATCGTTTCGCGGCTCACCACCGGCCATTCCAGAATCTTGCCGGCGTCGCCGTTAGAAAACCATTCCAGGGCCGCTGCTTTCTGTTGTGCTGTCACGTCGAGGTCGACGCGACCGTAATGATGTTCGCCAAATTCCTGGTGCAGCGCGGCAAGCAATTCGCCCAGCGCCTTGCCATGCCATGCCATTAATTCCGCAAGGAACAACGCGGAGACTGTGGCATCGCGTTCCGGCAGATAAAGACTGGTGCCAATGCCGCCGCTCTCTTCGCCGCCAATCAAAATATTTTGCTCGAGCATCAGCTCGCAGATGTACTTGAACCCGATGGGAACTTCATGCACCTTGCGCCCAAGTTTGGCAGCGAGCTTGTCGATCAGTTTTGTAACCGAAAATGTTTTTGCGATTTCCCCGGGGAGATTGCGCATTCCAGCGAGGTGCCATACCAGCAACGAAAAAATCTGGTGCGGATTTACGAACGCGCCGGAGCGATCCACGGCTCCGATGCGGTCTCCGTCGCCGTCTGCGGCAAAGCCCGCGTCGTACCTGCCTGCTGTGACTGCCTGCTGCAGAGGCGCGATGTGCGGCTCGATCGGTTCCGGATGAGCTCCACCAAAACGTGGATCACGTGAGCCGCGAATTTCGTCGCATGTAATTCCATGACGCAGGAATAGTTCCGGGAGCAATCCCGCCGCAGCGCCGTGCATGGCATCGAACACAAATCGGAATTGCGATTTCCGAATGCGTTCCCAGTCCACAAGTTTGCCCAACGCGTCCAGATATGGCTTGCGCGGATCGAGCGAGTGAATCAGTTCAGGCCGCGTCGGCAGCGCCGGAATATTCGTCGACTCGACAAAGTGCAGCTCATTTTCAATTTGAGCAACGATGGAGGGCAGCGCGCTGCTTCCGTAGCTGGCCTTATATTTGATCCCGTTCCAGCCGTAGGGATTGTGGCTCGCAGTGACTACGACGCCGCCAGCCGCACCGCGCTCGCGCACCAGATAAGAAACTGCAGGAGTCGGGCAGGGCCTGTCGGTGAGCCACACTGCCGTGCCGGCTGAAGAAAAGGTTTCGGCCACGCGTCGCGCCACAGCGTCGGATGCGTAACGGTGGTCGTAGCCGACGATCACGCCTTTTCGCGCGTCTTCGCCGCGCACCACGTAGCGTGCAATCGCCTCAGACACCGTACGCGCATTGGCAAAGGTAAAATCTTCGGCAATAATGCCGCGCCATCCGTCGGTGCCAAACTTTATCGCCGTCATTTCAGATAAGTATACGCGAGGCCCGCAATGAGGAAACAGCCGGATTGGCCTGCCGAACCGGCGATCGTCTGATCGCCGAGATACTCGCCGCGCTCAAATCAAATTCTTCAATTTTCGTTCTTCCAGCCACTTCACAATCTTGCCCACGTCCTGCGCACGATCGCGCGGACAAATCAGTAGCGCGTCGGGCGTTTCTACAACCACCAGGTTATTAATGCCGATCGCAGCGATAAACTTTCCCGGGCTCGAAACGAAATTGCCACTGGACTCGATAAAGTGTCCGGAATTCCCGTAAATGTTTTCGTCGGATAATTTTGCCTGCAGTTCATAGACCGCTTCCCACGAACCGATGTCGCTCCACCCAACCTCCGCGGGAATTACAAATACCTGTGGCTGGGCTGCAGCTCGAGCCTCGCGTTCGAGAATGGCATAGTCCACAGAAATATTTTCCAGTTTGGGATAAACCTTGCGTAGTTGCTCTGCGTATTTGCGTGTTCCGATATGCGCAGCCAATTTCTTCAAAACATCAAACGTTTGCGGCAGATGTTTCTTTAGCTCATCGAGAATCGTTGACACTCGCCAGAAAAACATGCCTGCATTCCACTGATAATTTCCCGAAGCCAGATATTCCTTTGCCGTTTCCAGCGCAGGCTTTTCCGCAAATCTCCGAACGGGATATGCCGCGACTCCATTCTTACGGATCGCTGGTTCCATGCGCTCGACATAGCCGAAGCCGGTCTCCGGCCGCGTCGGCGGAATTCCCAGCACTACCATCCGCGCTGGTTCGCGCGCGACGTTCAATGCGGCCGCGACAATCTTCTGATATTTTCGCGTCTGCGCAATGTAATGATCCGCTGGGAGCACGGCCATCAAAGCGTCGCCTTTCGCGAAATGTTGAATGTGAAATGCCGCCAGCGCGATGGCCGCAGCCGTATTGCGGCCCACCGGTTCCACCAGCACCCGCATGCGCGACTCTTTCGGCAGTTGTTTGCGTACCGCCGATTGTTGCTCGGCGTTGGTCACCGTCCAGATGCGCGCGGCCGGCGCCAACGGGCGAAGTCTCTCGACCGTTTGCTCCAGCATCGTTCCTTGGCCGACGATGTTCAGCAGTTGTTTGGGAGTTTTCGTGCGGCTTCGCGGCCAGAAGCGCGTGCCGCGTCCGCCCGCCAGAATGACAGCATGCACTTGAAGATTTTCGCTCGGCATCGGAGTTATTCGAACAGAATGTCTGCTATTTTGCCGTCAGCAATGCCCAACAGGCGCAAGTTGCCGCGCAGCGCCTGCAAATCGGGCATGAATGTCCGAATCAACGAGGTTTCATCCTCCGGAATCAGTTCATAGCTTTTCAACGAGGCGGGCATGAACCAGCACTCGCCGGTCCCATAGCGGGTCTTGCCGCCATCCCAGCGCATCGTGCCACATCCGGAGAGAAACACCAGAAGATTGAAAGCGTCCGTTTTCGGCCGCGCGGTGAAGAATTCTCCGATGCGCCATCTTTCTGTCGCAAAATATTTGCAAGCCATCAGCAGCGAGATCTCCATTTTTTGCGACGCCCATTGCAAAGGCCGTACCCTGTTGATTCTGGGCCCGCCAAATTGAATCACGTCCAGCGCTTTGTTGATGTGCATTTCGCGCGGCTGACCTTGCCCATCAACACGGCCATAATCGTAAACGCGGTACGTCAAATCGCAATACTGCTGCACCTCAAACACGATCATCCCGCCGCCCATCGAATGGGGAACTCGCGCCGGAATAAAATAAGTTTCCTTAGCTTCGGCCTGGTGCACTTGAAAGAGATTCTCGAGCGACTTGGAACCGACCGCGGCGGAAAACTCTTTTTTCGTGACCCCGGATTTCAAACCCAAGAGTAGTTCGGCGCCTGGTTTCGCGGAAACGATATGCCACATCTCGGTTTTTCCTCGTCCGCCGGCAGCCGCCTCATGGACGCGCGCGTAATCGTCGTCGGGGTGCACCTGAATCGAGAGTTTATCGGCGGGGAAAATAAATTTTAGCAACAGGGGAAAATCCTGCATTTCCGCGCACCTTGGCCCGCGCCATTCCTGCGGCAGCTCGCGCCACGCTTCTTCCAGGGTTTTTGTGGCCAATGGTCCGCTGGCGACCACGCACCGAACGTCCGTGAGCCATGCCTCCCCAATTGGTTCTGGAAGATTCACTTTGTCGGGAAAAATCGGCGCAAGCGAACGTTCACCCCAAATCCTGGGATGAAATGTCGGCACGATGCGAAACGGGGCAGGTCTCACGAATTAAGCTGCAGCCTCTGCTCGCGAAAAGAACTTGTCCAGGCGCCGCAATCCTTCTTCAATCCGTTCGATCGACGTCGCATAGGAAAGCCGTAAGTAGCCCGGCGCGCCGAACGCATCTCCGCCCACCAGCGCTACGCGCGCTCTTTCCAGCAGTAGCGCCGCGAGTTCTGTAGTGTCTTTGGCAACCGCATGCGGTCCGCTCAAATGTGAGGACACATCCGGGAACGCATAAAACGCGCCGCCCGGTTGCTGGCATTTGACGCCGGGAATCGCATTCAAGCCTTCGACAATGCGTTTGCGCCGCTTTGCGTATTCCGCCAGCATCACCGGAACTGTGTCCATGGTGCCGGTCATCGCCGCCAGCGCAGCGTATTGCGCAATTGAAGTCGGATTCGACGTGGACTGGCTCTGCAATTTAATTAGTGCTTGAATCAACTCCGGTGGGCCCAGCGTATATCCGATGCGCCAGCCGGTCATCGCGAATGTCTTCGACACCGATCCAATAATGATGACATTTTCTTTCGCGCCCGCCGCACTGGCAATCGAATACGGCTTGTGCGGCTCATATGTAAAGTGCGAATAGCACTCATCGCCCATTAGCCAAACATTATTTTTCTTGCAGACCGCCAGAATCTTTTCGTACTCATCCGGCGCCGTAACTCCGCCGCTCGGATTACTCGGCGAATTCAAAATCAGCAAACGCGTCTTCGGTGTGATCGCTTTTTCGATCGCCTCGGCGCGCACCGCGAATCCGTCTTCTACTTTCGTTTGCACATACACCGGCGTCGCGCCCGTGTACTTGATGATGTCCGGAAAACTTACCCAGTAGGGAGCGGGGATCAGCACTTCATCGCCAGCCTGCACCAGCACGCTGGCGACGTTGAAAATCGAGTGCTTTCCACCAACGCTGACCACACATTCTTTCGGTTCGTAGCTGGATTTCAGTTCGCGTCTGTGCCACGCGCAAATCGCTTCGCGCAGCGGCATGATTCCGCCCGTCGGCGTATATTTTGTCTTGTTGTCATGAATCGCCTGAATCGCCGCCTGCTTGATGTGATCCGGCGTCGCGAAGTCCGGTTCTCCCGGCCCAAAGTCGGCGATGTCCAGGCCTTTTGCTTTCAGCTGTTCCGCCGCCGTAATCACCGCCGCCGTCGGCGATATCTGAATCCGGTTGATGCGATCTGTAAGCTTCACTTCTTGTCCCCCGTACTTTGGCAATAGTTGACGCTGTTTCTCAGTGTAGCGGCGGGCTTATCCCGCCGTCTTGCTGCTGCTTCAATTATTACAAATCAATCAAGAAATTTTTGCGCGCAAACGTTCTTCCACAATCGGCGGCACCAATCCGTGCAACGGCGCCCCCAGCTGTGCAATTTCGCGTACCAGCTTCGAACTCAAATAACTGTAGGTAACTCCCGGCAACATAAACACCGTCTCCAGTCGGGGCTCCAGTTTCCGGTTCATCAACGCCATCTGCAATTCATACTCATAATCGCTTACCGCTCGAATCCCGCGCAGGATTACTCCCGCGCCGCGCCGCCGCGCATAGTCCACCAGCAAACCGTCGAACACGTCGATCTCCACGCCACTCCATTGTTTTGTCACTTCGCGCAGCATCTCCACGCGTTCCTTCACTGAAAACAACGGAGTCTTTTCCGCATTTTGCAGCACCGACACGATCAACAGATCAAACATTTTTTCGCCGCGCTCGATCAAGTCGAGGTGGCCGTTCGTGACTGGATCGAACGATCCCGGATAGATAGCAATTGACGTTTTCATCGGCTGAGAAATTCTTCCTTAGTGTAACGCAGGCCAAGCCGCCCTTGCGTCAGAATAAAACAGCCCAGCCGAATCAGCCCCAGCCGTATTGGCCTTCAGCTTTACAGGCATGCGCGATGGCAGAATTAACGGTCTTCAGTTCAGCCTTCAAAACCGAGAGTCCGTCATTCCGAGCCAAGCGAGGAATCTCTTTTCGCCTTCCGCAGCCTCATCTTCCATTTTGCGCTTCGCATTCCGCCGAGAGTATGCCACTATCGCCGTTCTACCGCTACATAGCACTCTGGCGGACGAACCGCACCACCTTCACGGAGGCTTTTCTCATCATGCGTTCTGTTGCTATCGCGTTCGCGCTGCATCTTCTTGAAATCTCTACCGCGTTCCTGTTGGCCATCGTTCTAGGCGCATCGCACGCCACGGCGCAAACGCAACTCCCCCGAAACCTCATGCCTCAGCCCTCCAGCGTTACATCAGGCTCCGGCGCGCTTCGCATAGACGCAAATTTTACGATCGCATTCGACGGACACACCGAACCACGGTTGGACCGCGCGCGCGAACGTTTTCTGACTCAACTTCATCGCCAAACCGGTTTGCTCTTCGCCAAGCCAGCCAACAACGCATCGCAAGCCACACTCGTCGTCCATACCGGCCACGCCAGCAAAGAAGTTCAGGAGCTCGGCGAAGACGAATCCTACACCCTCGAAGTCACGTCCTCTGGCGCAAAATTAAACGCTGCAAATCCCCTCGGCGTGCTGCGCGGTCTGCAAACTTTTCTTCAGCTTGTCGAAGTGACGCCTGATGGCTTCGCCGCTCCTGCCATAACAATTCAAGATCAGCCGCGTTTCCCATGGCGCGGCCTGATGATTGACGTCAGCCGCCACTTCATCCCGATCGACGTTCTAAACCGCAATCTCGATGGCATGGAAGCCGTTAAGCTGAACGTCTTCCACTGGCATCTCTCGGAAAACCAAGGCTTCCGCGTAGAAAGCAAAAAAAATCCCAAGTTGCACGAACTCGGCTCCGACGGCCTGTACTACACACAGGCAGAAATTCGCGATTTCATTTCCTATGCGCGCGACCGCGGCATTCGCGTCGTGCCCGAATTTGACATGCCCGGCCACAGCACCGCGTGGTTCGTCGGCTATCCCCAACTCGCCAGCGGCTCCGGTCCCTATTCGATCGAGCGCAAATGGGGCGTGTTCGATCCTGCGATGGATCCAACCAACGAAAACACTTACAAGTTTCTCGATCAACTGATCGCGGAAATGGCCAAGCTGTTCCCCGACAACTACTTCCACATTGGCGGTGACGAAGTGAACGGCAAGGAGTGGGACGCTAATCCAAAAATTCAGCAATTCAAGAAATCGCACAATTTTAAATCGAACGAGGAGCTCCAAGCTTACTTTAGCCAGCGCGTGCAGAAGCTGGTCACCAAACATGGCAAAGCCGTCGTGGGTTGGGACGAAGTTTTCATCCCCGGTGTGCCCAAGGACATCGTCATCCAGTCCTGGCGCGGCCAGCAATCTCTTGCAGCAGCCGCACAACAGGGTTATCACGGCATTCTGTCCAATGGTTACTATCTCGATCTCGGCTGGAGCGCCGCGCGCCACTACGCCGTGGATCCCTTGAGTGGCCCAGCCGCCACCCTCAGCGACGATCAGAAAAAATTAATTCTCGGCGGCGAATCCTGCATGTGGTCGGAATACGTTGATCCGGAAAATATCGATTCGCGCATTTGGCCGCGCAATGCCGCCATTGCGGAGCGTCTCTGGTCCCCGCAGTCGGTTACCGATTCCAATTCGATGTATTCGCGGATGACGATCATAAGCGAACAGTTGGAGTGGCGCGGCCTGACGCATCGCTCCTACTATCACAAAATGCTGCAACGCGTCGCTGGGCCCGCATCACCGGAAGAACTTGCCGCGTTGCGAAATCTAGCTGACGTCGTCGAACCTGTGAAGGATTACACGCGCGAACAAACCGCGCCCGTCGAGCCGAGCAGTCAGGTCCCGCTCAACCGCTTGGTTGATGCCGTTAGGCTCGAAAGCGATGCCGGCCGCGATTTTTCGGAGCTGGTCGACAGATTCCTCGCCACTTCCTGTGGCGACGCAGCCACGTCGTACGAACTGCGCACGCAACTCGCACTCTGGAGTCACAACGACGCTGCCTTCGCTTCTCTGGCGCAAAAATCTTTCCTGGCCAGGGAAGCGGTAGCTACCTCCCGCGACCTATCGGTCGTAGGCAGCGCCGGCTTGCGCGCCCTCGATGCAATTGCCGCCGGCAAACCGCTCGCTGCCGATCAGCAATCTCAATTGAGCACAGCTCTGGCCGAAGCCGCCAAACCAAAAGCGCAACTGATCCTTATCCCCGTCGCGGCCGTGAATAAATTATTCGCTGCCGCCTCCCAATCCAACGTTTGCGCCGCCGCAAAGCCTTAATATTTCGCGAACCTCAAAATACGCCCGTCATTCCGAGCGAAGCGAGGAATTTCTCTTCGTTTTTTGCATCCACGCCAGCACTCGCCCTGCGTCTCCCATTCCCATCCTCTGCGATAATCGTTTCCGCCTCTACTTCGCCGTCCCCGCCGCCGCGTTGTGGCACGTCCCCTCGCCCGAATCGTGATATCCCTCTTCACCATTCACCGGAATAAACTCCCAGCTATATTTCTCCGGCGACAACGTCAACTTCAACACACCAAACGTATCCGCATTCCGTTGTTCGCTGTTCGGAGTCGCAAATCCGAGCGGATTGTGGCTTCGTCCGCCGGTCCCGACCACCATTTCCCGAATCCCATTCGCACGATCGAGACGCCCGTCCGGATCCTGCGGCGCGAATCGTTCATAGGAATGTTCATGTCCTGCCAGCATCAGGTCCGCATGCGCAGCATATAAATCCCGCCAAAGATCTCGCAGCTCCGGATGGATCGCATGCATCCTGAGCAGCCCGCTGCTGAAGAGCGCGTGATGCCCATACGCCACAATGCACGACTTCGCATGTTGCTCTAGATCTTTCTTCAACCATTTCTCCTGC
>Ga0070697_100000405_pt1 | contig 33296 bp, 21 predicted proteins | sample KBSK1501metaG_FD_65475 | JGI IMG/M metagenome (GOLD analysis project Ga0070697, IMG submission 65475) | Corn, switchgrass and miscanthus rhizosphere microbial communities from Kellogg Biological Station, Michigan, USA - KBS K1-50-1 metaG | ecosystem: Host-associated > Plants > Roots >...
CCTGGCGATCTGCTGTTCTTTTATCAACCCTGGGTTCAAAAGTTTCCCTACCACGTGATGATTTTTTTGGGCGACTCAAAGCTAACTGACGAGCAGTCGTCCGATTGGGTGGTTTATCACACCGGTGCATCGCCAACCGACGAAGGAACGGTAAAGAAGGTCGAGCTTTCAGTTCTCGATCATCACCCCAACCCGCGCTGGCGACCGGTAGCAACGAATACAAATTTTCTGGGGTTTTATCGACTCAAGATTCTCGACTAGCCCGAAGGAGGCTAAGCCGTGTTTGAAATGAACTCTCGTTCTTATCGCATCCTGACTGCTTCGCTGATCTACCTGGTAGCCATTGCCGGGGCACTTACAATCGCCACCCTGCGATCGCGAGCAAAGGTAAAACCGGAAACTCTTCCGCAACCGCCGGTCGAGGAAACCGAAAGGCCTCCGGCAACCAAACCATTCTTTTCGCTTTCAACTCATCGCACCTACGGAACGAGTGACAACCCGCGACTCTGGGTGGACTACCAGGGTGTGGACCACCTCGACTTTCGCGTCTACCAGGTCAAGGATCCACGGAAGTTTTTCACTCAGCTGAAAGATCCTCATCAGATGGGAAAACAGGAAGAGGAAGAAGTTACCAGCTCCCTGCCACACCGTAAGTCATTTTTGGAAAAGGTGCGCACCTTTAAACGTTGGGCCTACACGGGAATCAAAGCCTTCGTCCGCGGTCAGCTCAAGCATGATTCACGCCAGGCCTTTAATCAAAAGTTTCGTAAGGAAGCGGAGGTCGTTCGCACACCACTCAATGTTTCGGATTATGCGCGCGTGCCGTTGCTCAATCCCGAGCTGCTGGTCACTACCTGGCGCGAGCCGCTACCTCCGCTCGAAAACGAATACGACAAGCGCATGATCCCTCTGGGAAAACGCAGCCCCGGGGTCTACCTGGTGGAAGCGGTGGCCAATGATCTGCGTGCCTACACCGTCGTGGTCGTGACGGATTTGATCATGATCGATAAGACGACTCAGGACGGCGAGCTGCTCGTTTACACGGTGGATCGGAAAACCGGCGAGCCTCGACCCGGCGCCCAGGTTGAGATAGTTAGACAGAAAAAAACGATCGCCTCCGGTGTGACTGACAACCAGGGCATTCTTAGAACCAAAATCGAAAAACCAAAGGCCGAAGAGAACAAGAGCGACGAGACAGCAACTGAGACTGCCGCGGCTGAGACTGGTGATGAAGTCGACTCGAACCCACTTTTGATTCTCGCAAAGCAAAGCAACAATCTGGCGATCTCGGATCTGGGATCGTTTTATTTCAACGGAGACCAGGGTGAAGAAGAAGGAGCCGAGATCAAAGGCTACATTTACACTGACCGTCCGGTTTACCGGCCAGCCCATAAAGTAAGTTTCAAAGGTATTGTCCGGGCCGTCGACCGGAACGGAGCCTACAAACCTACGACGGAGAATACGGTCAACGTCTCGATTGAAGACCCAAACAGCGCAGCGATCTATAACAAGGACCTTCCCTTAACTTCGCGCGGCACTTTCAGTGGAGAGGTCGAAATATCTGAAGAAGCTCCTCTCGGAAACTACAACATCGTCGCCCAGGTAGACGGAGGGAGGTCCAGCGGCAACTTCGAGGTGGCGGAATATAAGAAGCCTGAATACAAAGTGACGGTCTCGGCGCCCGCAAAATTCATACAGACGGGCCAGAAAACCAACTTCTCAATCGATGCTCGCTATTTCTTTGGGTCACCGGTCGCCAATGCGGAAGTTAAATACTACATCTATCGTTCTCGTTATTACGCCTGGGGCTACGGTGAAGACGATGCGGATGTCACCGGCGAAGCTGCAGACACTGAAGACGAATATTCGCAGTATTACGGTGGCGGCGATGACATGGTCCAGGAGAGCGAGGGCTCTCTCGATGCGCATGGTCACCTGAACGTTGAGTTTCAGGTGCCACAAACCGATGAAAACGACACCACGGATTACAGCTACCGGCTGGAAGCGCAGGTCACCGATTCGGCTCGCCGCACGATCGACGGCGCCGCCAGCTTCATTGCTACCCGTGGCAGCATCGTGGCCAACGCCGAGCCCGATCGTTATGTCTATCAAAAAGGCGAGGTAGCCAAAGTTGCAGTCAGTACCAGCGATTACGAGGGGAAACCTGTCTCCGCAAAAGTTCAATTGCAATTCGTTGAACGCACCTGGACCAAGAAAGAGAAGAAGGAGGACGCGGATGAATATTCATACCCCGAGTATGAAATGCATGAGCGCCTGATCGCTTCCGGCGAGGTGCAGACTGATTCGCAGGGGCGGGGCAGCTATGATTACACGACCACCGAAGACGGCAACCTTTCCATCAAGACAGTAATCAACGAAGGCGGGCGGCAGGTGGCATCAATCGGGGGCTATCTGTGGGTTACGGATCGGCAGTCTGAATGGTCGGATTCTTCCTACTACAGCGAAGATCACAATGCAATAAAGCTTGTTCCGGACAAAAAGTCGTACCGGCCCGGGGATACGGCTCACGTCCTGGCGATCCTGCCTACTGATAAAGCTCATCTGTTGGTCTCGACCGAGCTAATGACTGTTATGTCGCTCCAGCAAGTCAGCTCGCCTGGAAAATCAATTGTTCTCGATATACCCATTCAGGCCAGTTACGCGCCCAACGTATTTCTCAATGTGTCATACGTGAAGAACGGCGACATGTACACGAGCGACCAGCGGCTGGTTGTTCCGGCCCTGGACAAAATGCTCAAACTCGAAATTATCTCAAACAAGAACGAGTACAAGCCGCGCGAGACGGCGTCTTACACGATCCTCGCGCGTAACGCGGAGGGCGCTCCGGTTTCGGGCGCCGAGGTGAGCCTGGGTGTGGTGGATGAATCCATTTACAGCCTGGCCCCGGATTACGCAGGTAATATCAAGAGCGAGTTCTACGGCATGCGCTACAACAGCGTCGAGACCCATCTTTCAATCTCTTATTCTTTCACCGGCTACGCGGGCGATAAGCCCATGGACCTCGCCAAAAACAAGTCTACTTATCAGCTGGCGGACTTCAAGAACGAAGCTCCGCTGGTCCAGCCCACGATTAGGAAAAACTTCAAAGACACCGCGTTCTGGCAGCCGGACGTGATAACGGGCGCCGATGGCCGCGCCACGGTGAAAGTGGATCTGCCGGATAACCTCACTACCTGGCGCGCTACCGCGCGTGGGGTGACGTCTGATACAAAAGTCGGCGCCACAAAATATAAAGTAGTCGCGCGCAAAGATGTGATCATGCGGCTCGAGACACCACGGTTCATCACCCAGGGTGACACCGTCACGCTGTCCGGCATCGTCCACAACTATCTCAACGCCGACAAGTCAACTCAGATTTCGCTCGAAGTCAGCGGAGCACAACTTCAAAACTCCGGGCAACAAACATTGACCATAAAGAAGCAAGGCGAGCAGCGTATCGACTGGCAGATCTCAGCTCCCAACGTCGGCGAAATCAAGCTTCTGGCGAAAGCTCTTACCGATACCGAGTCAGACGCCGTGGAGTTGCCGCTGACGGTTGTGCCGCGGGGCCTCCATCAAGTGAAAAATGAGTCATGGACTTTTTCAGAGGATGAGGTCGAGAAGACTTTTTCTCTGGATTTGCCTCCCAACGCCGACGCCCGGGCCCGGAGTCTTCAAATCCAGGTTGCTCCCTCCGTAGCCGGCACACTGTTTGGCGCGCTGGACTATTTGACAACTTATCCCTACGGCTGCACCGAACAAACCATGTCGAGTTTTCTTCCCAACGTCATTGTTTCGCAGGCCTTGAAGGATGTGAAGTCGACGTCGATCCGTAATCCGAATGATCTCGGCAAGAAAGTACAGAAAGGTTTGAATCGTCTGTACGCCTACCAGCATGAGGATGGCGGTTGGGGTTGGTGGAAGGACGATCAGAGTGATCCGTTCATGACTGCCTACGTCGTGAACGGCCTCACCCTCGCGAAGCAGAACGGCTACCAGGTGGACGAGAGTCGCTTCAACAGTGGCCGTGAAAAACTGAAACAGATGCTCGAAGCAGGAACGACCGAAGCCGGAACCGCGATCGACCTTGAGACTCGCGCCTACATGGTCTATGCCCTCGAGGAAAGCGGCGGCGCCGACAGCCGGCACCTGGAGAAGTTATTCAACGAGCGTGGCAACTTGCAGCCATACGGACGCGCGCTGCTGGCGTTAACTTTGAAACAACGCAAAGACGACAAGCGAGCCCGCGATGTGGCTGCGGAGATCGAGCGAACCGCAACGGTAGATAGTTTTGCAGCCGGCTGGGACTCGCGCCGAAAAGCAATGCTCGATTTCGCCGAATCAAACGACACCGAGGCCACTGCGCTTTCGTTAAAGGCGTTAGCGCAAATCAAACCTGACAGCGCTCTGCTTCCTAAAGTTGCGCGCTGGCTGGTATCGAATCGTCGGAATAGTTATTACTGGAGTTCGACTAAGGACACAGCCTTCGCGATCTTTGGACTCATAGACTATCTGAAAGTGAGTCGCGAGCTGGCACCGGACTATGACGTTGAGGTCTACCTGAATGGGGAGAATGTGCTGACACAACACGTTTCGTCGGCCGCGGCTTCCCAAACTTTCTCGATTAGCCGCAAGGCTGCGGACGTGGGTGGGACCAGTCAAGTACGGGTCGTCAAACGCGGTAAGGGAATGATCTACTTCTCAAGTTCGCTCGATTATTACACCGGCGAAGAAGATGTGGCCGCACGGGGTTCTGCTGACCTGAATATCACCCGGGAATACCTTCGTCTCAAGGTTACAGCCAAGGATGATGAGACGCTCAAGTGGACCACGGAGCCGTTGAAGGGCGAACTGCGTTCAGGCGACGTGATTGTGGTCAGGCTGAAACTTAATGGCGCCAAGGCGCGCCATTTGATGATTGAGGATCCGATTCCCGCCGGTGCCGAGCAGGTTGAGAACGTGGGAAATCTCAACCTGGATTATTCGACCGGTCAGGATTGGTCCGACTGGTACAGTTCCAGAGAGTTTCGCGATAACCGAACTGTGTTTTTCCTTGACTACTTTGATGGTGGCGCGACCCTGCAATATGCGATGCGAATTCAGGTGCCGGGGCAGTTTCGCGTCGCGCCTGCGCGCGCCGAGTTGATGTATCGCCCGACCACGCAATCAAACAGCGCGTCCGGGAAGATGAATTTCCTGGAGAGGAAATGAACCGCTGAGGGAGGGGAAATGAACCGCCAAGACTCCAACCGCCAAGACGCCAAGAGCGCCAAGTAAAGAAAATGTTAAGACACGGTTATCAACCCCAAACAGTTCTTCGTTCTTTTTGCCTCCTTGGCGGCCTTGGCGTCTTGGCGGTTACAAGGATCACATAGCATGCTGACAGAAACATTCCAATCAATTGCTAGTGCCGTACGCAACCTCAGCCGAAACTGGCAGCCGATGTTGCTAATCGCGATCGTGTATGCCTGTCTGCTGGTAGTTCTCTACTTCTTCGTGAGCGTCCGCGAAGCCAGCCTGGCGCAGGTAGTGTTGACCTTTGCTCTCGCGATCGCCGCGCCGCTCCTCTTCTTCATACTGCAGGCAATGATTGCCGGGGCGGCGGCCAGTAACGCAGACGAATTGACCTCCGGCGCCATGGTCAGGAAAGCGTTCACCAGTTTCTGGAAGCTCCTAATCATAACGCTGCCGCTCATCGCCTTGGCCGTGCTGATTGCTTACCTGTTGGGAAAAGCTCAGGCTCGTTTTGGAACCACTATTAATAATCCCGCGATCGAGCTTCCCCGCCGCCTGGCTAGCGCGGCAAATGCACGTGAGGCCGCGCGGCCCATCGATTGGAGAGCTGCGACGTTATCCACCCTTCGCTATTTATTTTTCGGCCTCGTCCTGCCGCTTGCTGCGATTCACCTTTGGCTGGCGACGGCACTAGAGGGCCTGGGGCCAGCCATCAAGAAATTGAAAACCCTGCTGGCACGGGCCTTTGCGCCTCAGTCGGTCCTTATATACATAGTTGGCTTTGTTATCTTCGCGGTAATTCCTTACTTTCTACTTTTCAAGACCATACCCAGCAAGCACGCCTGGCTGGAAATCTCACTTCTGGTGGTCAGGCTGGCAATCGTCTTTGCGCTGAGTCTTTTTGGATGGGTAATGACCGTTAAGGCGATTTCCCTTCTATCGACAATTCCGCTATCGACAAGTCCGCTACCGACGAGCCCGCCGCATCCTGCAAATGAGGCCGTCTAATGCCGGAACATGTTTCACTAATAACAGCTCTACCCGCGGAAAATACGCCTGGCAGTTCCGCGGAGCTCCACTGCAGAAAGCCGTGCGCTGGAGTGAAAGCTGATCTCGATCTCCAAAAATCTAACTCGATAGTATTTCGGCCCTGGCTTTCCAGGAGCGCTGTCATGGTCTGCGTTGTAATTGCTCTTGGAATCATCACTCTGAAATCGACAAAGTATTCTTTTCTTTCCGCTTCGCTGGTCGAGTCGGTCAACGAGGACAGTCTTGACCAGCGCATGGCGCATGCGGCCACGGCTGCGCTGGGTGAACGCCGCGGCACAGTGATCGTCATGGATCCACAAACGGGGCGAGTGCGCGCCGTCGTGAATTCCGAACTTGCCTTCGAAGAAAACCTGCCGCCGGGGTCGACGATTAAGCCCTTTACCGCGCTGGCGGCGCTGCGGTCCGGGTTGATTGACCAGGACTCGCAAACGCTTTGCCGGGAAAAGTATTCTCACGAAGGGTTTCAGACAGTTTGTTCACATCCGCGCGACCTGCCGCCGCTCAACCCCACCGAAGCGATTGCTTATTCATGCAATTACTATTTTGGGAAAGTGGGCGAGCGGCTAAATGAGGCCAACTTTGTGGCAACGCTGAGCGAATTTGGTTTTGGCAAGAGCACCGGGATCAATGCAAGCCGGGAAGGTCAAGGTAAATTGCCGCGCAACGGTTGGCATTCTCAGAATGCGATCGGTGAAAGCGATGACCTTCAGGCAACACCAATCCAACTTATTGATGCGTATTCAGCACTCGTCAATGGCGGTCATCTTTTTACGCCGCGTGTTGCTTCGGCTGTAGGCTACGTACCGGAGCTACGGGCCAACGTGGCAATTAAAGATGAACAACGTACCCTGATTGTTCAGGGAATGCGCGGCGCAGTTCGCTATGGAACGGCTGAAACGGCCAGTCTCTATTCGCTCCCGATCTACATCTTTGGCAAGACCGGCACTGCAACCCAGATCAATGGTTTTCGTTCCCAGGGTTGGTTTGTGGGCTTTGCTTCGCTGCCCGATGGCAACTCAGCTTCATCATCGGATGACAACCCCAGAGCAGAAAAAGAATCAGCACCGGAGAACGTAAAACTGGCCGTCCTGGTTTTCCTGACAAAGGCGCATGGCTCTGAAGCCGCGCAGGTCGCACGTCCCATCTTCGAAGAATATGCGCGCACCGTATCGGAGAGACACAAGGCGCCGGAGACAAGGAGCCGCGTTAAAACCGAATTAGCTAATCAGACCAGGCGCGACTCCTCCGCATCTGAGCAGCCTCTCTCGACGAATGTCAGCGTTCATCTTGTTCGCGAAAATATTACCCGCCACATGTCGCTTGAAGATTACGTGCTCGGCGTCGTCGCCGCTGAGGGAAGCACTGAAAGTGAGCCTGAGGCCCTGAAAGCCCTCGCAATTGCCAGTCGCACCTATGCGTTAAAAAACATCGGCCGGCATTCTCAGGACGGCTATGATTTCTGCACGACAACCCACTGCCAAAGATATCGAGCCGTAGATTTAGATTCGACTTCGTTCGTTTCTGCTGCTGCGCTCGACGCTGTCCAGGCTACAAAAGGCCAGGTCTTGCTGGATGCAGCGCGACAGGTTGCTGATTCTTACTTCAGCGCCTCGTGCGGTGGAGCCACAGCCAACCTGACGTCTCTCTGGGGCGGCAAAGCGCCTCCATATTTGAAAGGCGTCGAGGATGAGTATTGCGCAACCGATGCACACCATAACTGGACTGATGTAATTTCTGAGAAGCAACTTCTAAAGGCAATACAGACGGACCCACGCACGAATGTGGGAAGCCGGCTGGGAAGCGTTCAGGTCTTGCGATATGACGCGAGCGGACGGGCCGAGATAATCGCCGTCGAAGGCGAGCGCCGGCTCACCGTAAAAGGATGGGACTTCAAGATCATCGTCGGCCGCGCTCTTGGCTGGAACCTTCTCAAGAGTTCGCGTTTTGAGATTTCACGTTCTGGATCCAACTTCGTGTTTCGCGGCAGCGGGTTTGGTCACGGGCTCGGGCTCTGCCAGGAAGGCGCCCACATGATGGCGAGGCGCGGGGCAGATTACAGACAAATACTGGGAAAGTATTTTCCGGGTACAACGGTCGGAACACGAGTAGGTCCACCGGTAACGAGTTCAGCGCTGGGCGACGCCCAATTCGATCACAGCGTGGACAAATCTGTCAGGCCTCAAACCTTCGCCGATATGATGTGGAGCAATTCTGCGGGTTCTGAGATCCGAACCGTCGCGAGTGGTTTTAGACTAGCTCGCGTCCTCGGCCCACTCACCGTCAGCCCGCTTGGCCTGTCCGGTAAAGGACGTTTATCACTCCGGGGCGAAGACGTCCGCATCGACTACCCCGCCGGCGTCAACCGGCGTGAGATTGAAGTCCTTTTACGTTTCCTGCAGTCAAACCGGGCGGCGCTGACCGGGCGCGTTGCCGGCGTGGGCGTCACCAGCCAGTTCCCTGCGCTCGAGATTTTTATAAATGAAACTACTGGAGATTTTGTGGGTCGAACTGGAATGCCTCCCTGGGCCGCAGCAGCTACCAAGGGCAATCGAATCGAGCTACAACCGCTGGAAACGCTGAGACGCCGTCGAATTCTGGAAACAACCCTGCGCCACGAACTCGTACATACATTGATAGATGCTGTTGGGCACGGCCGAACCCCTCGATGGCTTGCTGAAGGCCTGGCACTATACCTGGCTGGAGAAGGCCGGATGCTGTCACGATACGAGCCGCAGCGGCGAATAACGACCGAAGAAATTGACCGACAGCTTGTTAGCGCAAAGACGGCTGATGACATGAAGGCGGCTTATGCCGCAGCATACAGTGAAGTAAAGCGTCTGATTAGCAGTGAGGGTGAAGCAAATGTCTGGCGGCGTGTGGCAAGCTAGGCGCATACTAATCGCGTTGTAGGGGCGGCACTCCGTGGCCGCCCCCTCGGCGGGGTAACGGCTTCAATCCCTTGACGCGCCAGGTAGCGCACGAGTGGCGGCCACGGAGTGCCGCCCCTACAAGATACTTGTATGAAGAAATTTAGAACCAACACCAATTTGCTGACGCGCTTGCTTATCCTCATTGGTACGCTGGCTCTTCTCGCATCCTCATTAACAGCCCAACAAAAGCAACGTCCCGTGCCGCCGAAGAAGCCGTCCGCGAGCCGAGCGGCCGAGCCCGTCCCGACCTTTGATAGTCTTTTTGCGGCGGAGAGCTACCGAGTCTACGGCGAAGTTAGAGGCGTAGGCGGTTTAATTCGTTCTTCGGCTGTCAACGACCTTCTCGATCCACTGATTAAGTTGGGCGGCCCGCCAAAAGAATTCAAGACGGCGATCAAATGGCTCAACGCGCATGCAGACGTTCTCGCCGGCTCGCGCATGCTGGTAGCGGCATGGCCGGCAAGGCCCAAGCTGCCGACTGTTCTGATTGCGATCGAGTTTTCGTCCGTCGAAGAGGCGCAGAAATTTGAGCCCGAGTTGCGCGGCTTTATTCCAACGTTGTTACCGACCCCAACACCGACTCCCACGTCGTCGCCGTCAGCTAGTGCGGATCAATCCAAACCGAACGCCGCGATTTCGTCTGCCACACCCACGCAGGGTGAACCCACGCCGCCACCTTATCAAATAAGACAAGCCGGTTCGCTTATTTTGATGAGCGATCAGCCATTCGCATTTCGTGACCTGGCGCCGCGGGGCAGCAAATCGTTGGCAGAGGATCAAAACTTTGCCATGGCCCGGAATCGTTTTGCTTCGGAGGCAATCTTTATCTATGTCGACGTGAAGTCGATTGAAAAAGAGGACCGAGACCGGCAGCAAAAAGCCGAAGCGGAAGCAAAAGAACGGATGGAAAGCGAGGCCGCCAATTCGGTTAAGCCAGATGAGGCTCCCGCCGAAGCGGATGTCGAAGATCCGCCACCCCCCGAGATGGTCTCCGCCACGGCGGCTCCGCCTGTCTCGGGCGAGGCGGTTCCGGCGGGCTCTCCACAGGTAACCAGCGAAGCAAATGAGTCGCAGTCATCGAACGCTGCTACCCTCTCGGGTCCTGTGGCGCAGGGACCGGCCCCGATTGACCCGTTTACGTCGCTCTATGGCCTCATGTTTGGCGGACAGCCAAAATGGCCCGAAGCGGTTGGAGCAGCCATCGCGTTTGAGGGTGACAGTTATGTAGTGCGGACGTTGATAGTGAATGGTGCGGAGACCAAAAACAATGCGATTCCTTTTGTTCCACAGTTTGTCTCCGGGCCGCCACTGGTGCCCGCATCTCCCGGCGTCTTTCCGGCTGACGTCGATCTCTTCGTCGCCGTCTCGCTTGACTATGATCAGATCTACCAGGGAATGTTGAAAACGTTTGCCGATAACGAAGAAGCCTCGCGAAGGTTTGGCGGACGGCGCGTCACCGCCACTGCACCTGCGGCGGATCGCCCGCCGGAATCACCATTCGCCGTGTATGAAAAGCAACTGGGAATAAAGATCAAGGACGACTTACTGCCTCTCCTGGGGAACGAGATTGCCCTGGCGATGCCGAGGAAAACAACTAATGCGAGTGCGCCCGCTGAGAAGAGTAAACCCGCTGGACCACTGGCGGATGATGGCCAGGGCAAGACCGTGTCCTCTGATCCGAATCCGATAATTGCCATCGCGGTAAAAGACAGAGAAGGAGTGAAACGGCTAATCCCAAAGATCATCGACTCCCTGGGAATGAAAGGCGCGAGTTTATTGGCGCAGACAGAGAAGCGTGGGGAAACGGAAATCACTTCCTACGCCGGCGCTTTTGCCTACGCTTTCATTGGAGATTTTTTAGTCCTGTCGCCGGATCCTTCGTCCACACGTCACGTAGCAGATTTCTTTCTTGAGCATCAAACGCTTTCTTCCGACAGCCACTTTAGAAACTCTACCCGCTGGCAACCACGACAACTGGTGGGTCAATTCTACCTCGGGCCTGAGCTGCTTGAGCGTTACTATCCACTCAACGGAAATCCCGGCACACCTGTAAATGAAAAGATGAGAGACTTTCTGTCTCAGATGAACCCGGTGCTGGACCCGGTGACCTACGCGCTTTCCAATGATGGCTCTGGTCCGTTTCACGAGCTGCATATTCCCAAAAGCCTGCTGATGTTGATGACTGCGGGAGTCTCGAGTGAAGCGCAACAATCACCCCTGTTGATGAATGAATCGATTGCAAAGAGTCTGCTGCGGACGGTGGTTAGCGCTGAAGCTACTTTTCAATCCACCAAGGGCGATGGACGCTACGGGTCTCTTGAGGAATTACTCTCGGAAGGTCTCGTGAGCAAGGACCTGGTCGACAAGTACGGGTATAAAATTGAAATGATTGTCTCGCCAAACAAATTTGAGGCGACTGCTATCCCGCTCGAGTATGGAAAGACCGGACGACTTTCTTACTTCGTGGATGAAACCGGCGTGCTGCGGGGCGGCGATCATGGTGGTGGGGCGGCGACGATCTCTGATAAGCCGATCGAATAAGCGGGGCAGGAAGCAGGAAGCAGGAGGCAGGAGCAGGAAAGAATAGGACCTATAGGACGTATATGTCCTATAGGTCCTATTCTTTCCTGCTTCCTGCCTCCTGATTACAGATTCTCGATCACAACCGGCTCAACCGGATCGGCAAGCAAAAACCCAAACACACGCGAATAGAAATATAGCTCGGCGTCAAGGGCGCGTTTAATGTTCTTCGCTTGCCGAAATCCATGTTGCTCGCCTTCGAATGGAAGATACGCCACCGGAATTCCTTTAGCTCGTAACGCTTCAACCATCACCACAGCTTGATTTGGCGGCACTACTTTGTCCTCGAGTCCCTGAAAAAAGATCACGGGGCATGACAAACGGTTGGTAAAGTTAATCGGTGAGCGTTCGTAGTAGATGTCCCGCCGTTCTGGATATGGGCCAATGAGTCCGTTTGAATAGCGTGACTCAAACTTATGTGTGTCCTTTTCCAGGGCCTCTGCGTCGCTGATACCATAATGGCTGGCGCCAGCGCGAAACACATCTCGAAACGTCAGCGCGCAAAGCGTTGTGTACCCGCCCGCGCTGCCGCCGGTGATCATCAGGCGATTTCCGTCTACTTCATTTTTCTCGACCAGATAACGAGCTCCATTAACACAGTCGTCGACATCAACAATCCCCCACTTGTCCTTTAATCGCTCGCGATAGGCGCGTCCATAGCCACTGCTCCCACCATAGTTGACATCCAACACCGCGATCCCCCGGCTGGTCCAGTATTGGATGGCGAGACTCAACGCTGTCGTCGCCGCCGCGGTTGGTCCACCATGACTCATAACCAGCAGCGGCGCGCGCTCACCTTCAGGCGCGCGGAAATCACGATTTCTGGGCGCATAAAAAAAACCGTAAGCTGTCAATCCATCTTCGGTGGAAAACTCAACGACGCGCGGTCTCGAAATATCGTCATCATCAATTTCCAGATTGCTCGAACGACGAAGCACTTCAAATCTCTTCGTCTCCAAATCAAGTCGCACTATCGAGCCCGGCATGGTTGGGGATGCTGCTCGCATTACCGCCTGTCCGGGCACCGCGCGCACATACCTGATGTCGGTAAATGGAGATTCTCCTATTTGATCCGCGATAGTGCCCACGGCGGCGACACCTATCAATTCAAACTTTTTGGTTCGCGTGTCGATCACCGCGAGCCGCGACACGCCGCTTTCAATGTAAGCGCCGACAATTCTTTCGGCCGATTCAAATGCATAACTCGACATGCCGAACCCCCATTGCGGCATGCCAAACTCAGCTTGAATCTCCCAAACCGGTTCAATACCTCCCAGCTGGTCCAACCGATGAAGGTTCCACCAGCCGCTGCGGTCTGAGACGAAATACAGCAAACCATCAGGAGACCATTCCGGCTGAAATATCGATTCGTCACTTCCACCTGCGACTCGTTCTGCCGTTGCTAATAGTCCGTCCTCATCGAATGTGCCGATCCAGAGCTCGCTGGAATCCCAGGGCATGTTTGGATGATTCCAGGTTAGCCACGCGAGACGAGTGCCATCAGGGCTCAGCCTTGGAGACGAATAAAAGTCGTTGCCCGAGACGAGCACCAGGCCATGGTTATCGTTCCCTTCGAGTTTCAGAGTCACCAAAGTATTTACCGCTTCCCGATCTGCAACCGTGTGGTCTTCCCGCACGCAAATCAAACGTCCTCGCGCCTCATCGATCACTGGCTCGGCGTAGCGCACCTCGCCAACCGGGGTCATTGCCTCGGCTGCCGCCCCTGCTCTGATGACATAGAGCCGTTGATCGGCGAAATTTGAAAAGTAAACCGAACCATCCCTGACCGTATAATCGCCGCCGCCATACTCGTGAACCCGCGTTCGAGCATTAAAGGGAGGCGGAGTTACATCGGTTATGACCCCGCCTGGGTCTCGCTTCACCACCACATTGCGTCCTCCTTCCGTGGGACGCATCTCAATCCAGTAGACATTGTGGCCATCAATCAGCGGCTGGTTGAGACCAATTGCACCGCTGACGATCAGATCACTGGTTATGGGCGACTTCCATGATCCATACGGGGCGACTTTAGCTTCGGTCATTGAATGGTTCTCCGATTTCTACTTCGGTAACGCAGTTTCTATTCGAAAAGGGGGGCTGTCGGTGTGAGGAAAGAACCTCTACGCAGTTAGATTGTCAAAGGTTCGCGAAAGTTTTGTTACGCTGCCGTGAAGGCTTTGCAAGATTACTGCAACCTACGAAATAAAGGGAGGGTTTACTATCCGGCATCGTTAATTCTCCATGGGAGAACTGGGATAAAGGCAAGGGCGCCGATCTTGGGGGAGGTCGGCGCCCTCAGTCTTTTTCCGGGGGTGACACAAACTGTTAGGTTTGTCGCCTACTCGATGCCATCAAGCCGGCCGCCTCTAAGCCTATTCAACCTTCCTCGACCTTATCCTAACCTTCTCCCAAATCTGTGTCTGTGCCTGTGTGGTGGAAAACGGCGGAAAACACTCACCACGAACACAGAGAACACAGAGGGTCGGAAATTTAGGACACTATTACCCCTGGTTACCGTTGACTCACAACCAAAACAGGATAACAATTCGCCGAATCCAAGAGAGGTGGGCCTGCCATGTTCTCCAAAAACCGCATCGCGCTGATCCTTGTTTTTGCAATCTCCTCGTGGGCTATTCCGATTCCAGCCACGCCTGCCCAGACGTTTCGGCCTGTCGTCCGTGGCAGACGCGGAGTTGTGGCGGGCGGTCATCCACTTTCGGTAGAAGCCGGCTTGCGCACATTGCAAAAGGGTGGCAATGCGGTCGATGCCGGCGTTGCGACAATTCTGGCAGCCTCGGTGATCGAGTTTTCTCACTTCTCTTTCGGAGGTGAAGTCCCGATCCTGATCAAACTCAAAGGCCAGAACGTCGCTGTTATTGAAGGCATGGGCCAGGCGCCGATGAAGGCCACGCGCGAATTCTTCGTGAGCCGGGCGGGCAAAGCAACATCAGAGATGGCAACCATGGCCGGTGCCAAAACCGGTCTCATTCCCTCTACCGGTCCACTCGCAGCGACCGTGCCTGCGGTGCTCGATGCCTGTGTTACTGCGCTCGATCAGTTTGGCACCAAATCATTAGCGGAAGTAATGCAACCGGCTATCGAGCTGGCAGATGGTTTTCCAATCGACGAGCTGCGGGTGCAATACATCAAAACGCGCGGGCCGGTTTTCACCCAGTGGGCTGATGCGAAAAGAGTGTTCATGCCGAATGCGGTGGTTCCGAAAATCGGCGATATCTTTGTCCAGACCGACCTGGCACGTACTCTCCGCGCTATCGTCGCGGCAGAAAAGCGAGCGTTGAAGCAGAACGGAAATGTACGCCACTCCGGGCTGATGGCCGCGCGCGATTACTTCTACAAAGGACCGGTGGGCCAACGCATCGGCAATTACATGCAGAAGAATGGGGGTTTGCTCGCCGCCGCCGACCTGGCTCGATTCAGAGCCAAACTCGGAACCCCGGTAAAAGCCGATTATCGCGGTTACGAAATCTACAAAGCAGGCTTCTGGACGCAGGGCCCGGCAATGGTCGAGACACTCAACCTGCTCGAGGGCTATGACCTTAAAGCGATGGGACACAACTCTGCCGGCTATATTCACACCCTCACGGAGTCGCTAAAGCTCGCACTCGCTGACCGCGATCGCTATTACGGGGATCCCAATTTCGTGAAGATTCCGACTGCCGAGTTACTTTCAAAAAACTATGCCGCCTTGCGCCGGCCGCTCATCGACAAGGAGCGCGCATCCCTGGCTCAGCAGCCCGGCGATCCATCCAACATGCGAGCGACTCTTGCCACCGCACAAACGGTCGGACGGGCATCAACGGTTCCCGAGGTTGAACGCGCGAACGACACCACTTGCGTGAACGTGATCGATAAGGACGGAAATCTCTTCAGCGCGACACCCAGCGGCGCCTGGTTACCGGCGGTCGTAGCCGGTGACACCGGCGTGTTGATGGGCCAGCGCTTGCAGTCAGCATTGACCGATCCAAACAGCCCAAATGTCGTCGCTCCGGGCAAACGGCCGCGGATTACACTGACGCCGACGCTGGTTTTGAAGGCCGGACAACCTTTCATGGTCCTGAGTACACCTGGTGGCGACAATCAGGACCAGGCGCTGCTTCAAGTTCTGCTAAACATTATCGAATTCGACATGAGCCCGCAGGAAGCCGTGGAGGCGCCACGCTTCGATACCCAGCATTATGTGAGTTCGTTTGACGATCACGAATTCCTGCCGGGCTCTTTGAATATCGAGTCGCGCATTTCCGAGAAAACCATCGACGATCTAAAGCATCGTGGCCATAAAGTGAAAGTGCAAACGGCCTGGGGCACACTCTCTTCGCCGACGGTAATCATTTACGACACTCAGACTCACGTCTCCTCGGCCGGCGCCGATCCGCGCCGCGGCAGGTATGCAGTTGGCTGGTAGTACGCGCTTTCTTTCGGTGCTGCCCCAATCAATAAACAGTGCGAAAGTTTGAGGCCTGGGGCCCCACCTGCGAAACTTTCGACTGGAAAAGACGTAACAAAACGTGAGGACACGGCCAGCCATGTTTTGCTCATCATGCGGTGTTGCTCTGTCACAACACCTAAAATATTGCAATCGCTGCGGGGCGCAATTGGTGACCAACCAGGACGCCGGTGTCAAGAAAGCTGAAAAGCGTCTGGACGAGTATCTCGACGGGCTATTCTGGCTTACTGTTTTAGGGCTAGCGCTGATTTTCGGTGGAATCGCACTGATGCAAAAGCTTCAGGTTGGTTCAGGCTTTATGATTGCCTACCTGGTCCTGAGCTCTACTGCCTTTCTCGTAAACTTTTGGTTGAACCTCAGGGAAGTTTTACGTCTCGCCAGGAGTTCGAAAGAACCAAAGGACACAATTCGTCTGGATAAACTCAGCACCAGTGAACTCGGTCCAATGAACGTGGATAATTTCCTTCAAGCTGGACCGAGCGTCACTGAAAATACCACCCGTGAGTTAGAGGCCATACCAAAAGATAAGATCCGGCTATGAGGCTGCCATCTCGAAGTGTGCCTGAGCTCCCGGCACGCCTCTGCCAGTGAAAAGCGGATCAGATCCAACTCCAAAACAACGAGGTCATGCAATGGCTCCCAAACTCTTCCGAATCATCCTCCAGGTATCTGATCTGGATCAAGCTGCGGATTTCTATGCGAAGTTGCTCGGCGATGCGGGCAGAAGAATACCCCGAGCGTCGCGTCACTATATCGACTGCGGCCCCGTGATTCTGGCGCTCGTCGATGTTACAGCCGGAGGTGAGGAGGCGAAACCACTTCCTGATTACATCTATTTCGCGGTAAGTGATCTTGAAGGATTCTATGCCCGTGCAGGCGATCTGGGCTGCTTATCTTCAGATGACCTCCATGGTGCGAGCGCTGGAGAGATCGTCGTCAGACCCTGGGGGGAACGCTCGTTTTATGTTTATGACCCGTGGGGCAATGGACTCTGCTTCGTGGATGAAAAGACGCTCTTCACCGGAACATGACCAGCGGACACCATTCTTTGGTCGCAACCGCGGCAAACTAAAAAACAATCCCACGTTACGGTGGGCACCCGTTTGACGTAAGACCCAGACTGATGGTCGCCAGAGTGTTCGCCGAAGTCAGTGGCAGTCCACCGGAAACATCCTGCAGGAAGAATTGCATTCCCTGGCTCACCCATTTTCCAGTGGCAGCACTACCCGAAGGAAGCGTGTGAGCGAATAACGCGCCGCTCGGCGAGCCTACTCTAACCTGCACCGAGGTGGTTCCAGTTGAGACCCACGAAAGATTCGTAACTCCCAATCCACTACCATCGCAGACCTGAATCGGATTCGGATTAGCTGAAATTGAACCCGTACGATTTGAGCACCCGGTTGTGGTGAGATTAACAGTGACCGTAGCTATCCTAACCGCCCGGTTGTCGTCCGGCAGACAGCCCGTACAACTGAATTACCTCGGGGCCGCCATTGACTCGCGAACCAAATTCGTAATACAAGCCATGCGCCGCGATCCATTGCGACATTCGAATACCGCAATTCCCAGCATTGATTTTGAAGCTAGCCGCCGAATTCGCTTATGACTGGGTCCTCCTGGTAAAGGCTTTACCGATCACTCTAAGCTTTACTCGGTTCCTCGGGCTGTGGGCCATATGAGTCTGGAAATAAAACGTGCGCACGCTGGATCGATTTCCGGCTCCGTAATCTGGGCTGTGCTATTCCTCAGTCTGATTGGGTGGACTGGATGTAAACGCGAAACGCCGGCCGGGGCCGATGATGCCGCTATGCGTCATCAACGCGGGACACAAATCGTCGCAGAATACCTGAAGCGCGATGCAGCACCTTACCGCAAGAACCGCGTTCGCCTGACTATCGCCGGGGAGTCGGAGCCGCTGAAAGTCTATGAACTCGAGATCTGGCGCAAGCAGACTACGGCCGAGACGCTGACTTTGACACACGTCGTTCAGCCTGCCGGCGAAAGCGACCTTGCCGCATTGAGCGTCGAACGGAAAGGAGAGCCTACGGTCAACGTCACCTACGTCTCATCAGCCGACCAGTTTCGTGAAACGGGAACGAACAAGATGTTCTTCGGAGGCTTGACCGCGCAGGAACTGCTCGGCGAATGGGATAAGTACGACTACAGCCTCATAAATGAGAAGGATTTGGACGGCGTCAAAGTTTACGAAGTCGAAGGCGTGCTGAAGCCATCAGCCGACTCGATTATTGCCCGGACGCGCACTCTGTTCCGCGCCGACACATACCTCCCGGCTGAAATGCACCTTCTGAATTCAGAGGGCAGGGAGCTGCGCACTTTTCGGGTCACGAAGTACAACCAGGTAGCAGGACGAGATGCTATCTGGGTCACCGCGATTGAAAATCATCTACGTCCGACGAAAATCACAATTGAATCGCTGGGCCTCGAATGGCCGGAAAAATTGGACGACGCCGTCTTCACGCGGGATCGATTGAAACAATTGTCGCTGCGGAAAAACTAAAGACTTATAGGGTCAATAGGTCCTATAAGTCCTATAGGTCGTATTTAACCAGGGAAATCAAATGGCTGAGAGCAACAGCGTAGTGTGGTTGGAAGGGGTCACCAAGGCCTATGGCGAAGGGCAGCTCTTTTATGCCCTCAACGGAGTCAATCTCGAAGTCAGGCGCGGAGAGCGGGTAGCGATCATGGGACCTTCGGGATCAGGCAAGTCTACGATGCTGAATCTGATTTGCGGTCTGGATGTGCCGACTTCGGGTCGGGTGTGCGTTGAAGGAACTGACTTGTCCAAACTGAGCGACGACCAGCGTACGCGACTTCGCCGGGAAAAGGTTGGCATGGTTTTTCAATCGTTCAACCTGCTTCCAACCTTATCGGCGATAGAAAACGTTTCGCTTCCATTGCGTCTGCGAGGTCAAGCGAGACGAGAAGCCGAGAAACGTGCGCTGGCGTTGCTCGAAAGAGTCGGTTTGCATAGACAGGCGACGAGCCGTCCCGATGAGATGTCAGGCGGGGAATGCCAGCGAGTGGCGATCGCTCGCGCACTAATTTTTGATCCGCCGCTGCTCCTGGCTGACGAACCCACCGGAAACCTCGATTCAGCCAGTGGCGCCGAAGTCCTGCAACTGCTGGATGAGTTGCACGGAGAACTTAACACTACCATTCTGCTGGTGACGCACGACGCGCATACCGCCCAGAGTTGCCAGCGAATGCTGATCCTGCGAGACGGACGCGTGGCTGAAGACAGCACCCTCGCACCCTCCAGCGAGGATCTTTTGACGGAGGCTTTATGATGACCAGCGCGCTGGCGTTCGTCACCATCCGGCAATGGGCGCTGCACAAGCTCCGGCTCGGCTTGACGCTGATGGGCATCGCGCTGGGCGTCGCTGTCTTTTTTGCGGTGCGCACGGCTAACACCACGCTGGTCAATTCCCTGTCAACCACCGTTGAGAAACTCGCTGGTCGCGCCACCCTCCAGGTTTCCGCTGGTGAAGCCGCGCTTCCCCAGGAAGTGCTGGCATCGATCCGCCAAACACCCGGCGTCCATCTGGCCGAGCCCGTTATCGAAAAGGTCGTTCAGACGGCCTTGCCCGATGCTGCCAGTCTGCTGGTGATGGGGATGGACACGGGCAGCGATTTGAAGTTGTACGAGGGCGAGTTTGACGAAGCGGGTCTCGAAATCAGCAACCCGCTGGCGTTTAGTGAGCGCCCCGACTCGATTGCCGTGTCGCGACCTTTCGCGGATCGTTACGGTCTCAAAGACGGAGATCCTATTCCGGTGTACACGCAACGAGGGCGACAGAATTTCACTGTGCGAGGTTTCTTCAAGACGACCGGCGCCAGTGTGGTTTTCGGTGGCAACATTGCCTTGATGGACATTCATGCCGCTCAGGCGGCTTTCGACCGCGCCGGCAAGTTTGATCGCGTAGATGTCATGACCGATCCGCGTGAGAACGTTGATGTGGTGCAACAAACGCTGCGGTCGCGACTGCCAGCGGCCCTGGAAGTCGCCAAGCCGGATCGCCGCGGTGAAGGCCTGGAAAAGGCTGTCTCGGCGATGCATTTAAGTCTCCTGATCATGAGCCTGCTGGCAGTAACCGTCGGCGTCTTCATAATTTTCAATTCAATGAGTGTGAGCGTGAATCAACGTTGGAAGGAGATTGGGATTCTGCGCTCAATTGGAGTCGAAGCTGGCCGGATCCAGAAGATGTTTTTGGTAGAAGCTATCGCGATGGGTCTGGTTGGTTCGGCGTTGGGCGTCGGGTTGGGTTTCGTGCTGGCTGAGGGCGCAACCAGAATCATGAGCAGCGTTTCGGCCTCGATGTATGGCCTGGTTTCTACTCCCGAACCATTTGCTTTTCGCTGGGATTTTGCAATCCACGCCTTCGCCATTGGCGTGGTTTGCTCTTTATTAGCGGCATGGGTGCCTGCCCGGGTGGCGTCTCGTCTTAACCCAATTCAGGCACTGCACAACATCGAGGTACAACGAAGCGAAGGAGTGCTAGGCTGGACGCGCTTCGCCTTTGGGCTGTTGTTCATCGTTGTCGGGCTGGCGCTGACGTTCTATTCCCCGCCCGGCGTTGGCTTGATGGTCCATTTCGCTTTCTCCCTCATGGTGCAGTTCGGAATGATTCTGCTGTTGCCGAAATTTGTTGTTTGGGGTTCGCGCGTTCTTCGTCCCATGATGGGCCAGCTGTTTGGGGCTGAGGGGTTGATGGCCGTTGACGCAGCCGTGAGGATGCCACGACGCACCTCGGCCACGGTTGGCTCGTTGATGCTGGGGCTGTCGTTTGTCTTCTCCGTCGGCGCTTTTATTCACAGCCACAAAGCCGCACTAAATCGCATGGTCGATCGGAGCGTCAACGCAGACTTGATGATCGCCACCTCCGATCAACTCCGGTCTCGCACTTATCACTTCAGTGAAGAACAGGAACGGCGCGTCAGTTCTCTTCCGGGTGTCACGAGCGACGACGGGATCCGGGTAACCCCGGTGAAGCAAGGAAATGATGAGTTAATGGTGATGGCTCGCGACATGAATGCCTGGTTCTCGCATTCGCCGGGGCTACTGGAAGAAGGCGACACGCAAACGGCGCACGAACGTTCGATGCGGGGCGAAGGGTTTGTGATCTCGCAGAACCAGTCTTTGAAAAGCGGCATAGGCATCGGAGATCCGCTACGGTTAGAAACACCCGGTGGACCTCTCACCAGACCGGTGGTGGGCATCGTCGAATTCTACTACGTGGAAAAGGGTACGGTCTTCATGGACCGGAAACTCTATAAGGAGTATTGGGGAGACAATTCGGTTGACCTCATACTGCTTTATTTGGAACGCGGTATTGATCGGTCTTCATTCAAAGCGGAAATAAATCGCGCCATGCAAGGCGAGCAACGCGCTTTCATCTACACGAATGAGGAATACAAGCAGTGGAGCTCCCGTTTGACCGATCAGTTTTTCACTCTAACCTACATGGAAATGCTGATCGCTATCTTCGTGGCGACCACGGGCTTAATAAACATGCTGGTTGTTTCGGTGTCAGACCGGCAACGCGAATTAGGCATCTTGCGTGCGCTTGGTGGCTTGCGCAGCCAGGTGCGTAAGATCGTTCTGCTGGAGGCCGCCACCATCTCACTCGTAGGTTTTGGAACGGGCGTTATTGCCGGTCTGTTCAATGCTTATTTTTTGGTTCGGACCGCGGCCAGGATCATTGCGGGTTTCAGCCTTCGTTTTCAGTTTCCGTTGACTGTCGTGCTGGCCACGCTACCGGTCGTGCTGGCAGTCGCGCTGCTTGCCGCCTGGTGGACAGCCCAACGCGCCATGCGACTGCGGGTGGTTGAGGCCATAGGGTACGAGTAGTCTCCTGGTATCAGAATTCCCTTCGCTCGTTTACCATGCAGATCCGAACGGACATCAGGCCCGGTGACATCGGGAGCATCATCTACCTCCACGGTATTTTGTACGCCCAGGAATACGAACTCGACCAGACGTTCGAAGGCTACGTCGCCAGCGGGCTTGGAGAGTTCGCCAAATCTTTTGACAAACGCCAGGACCGTTTATGGCTGGCTGAAGAGGGTGAGCGAGTCGTCGGCTCAATCGCGATTGCCGGCCAGCCAAATCAAAGCGCGCAACTACGTTGGTTTCTGGTACATCCCGACGTGGGCGGTAGCGGCTTGGGCGGCAGCTTATTGGAGCAGGCCCTGGAGTTCTGCCGTGCGCGCGAGTTCAAAACTGTTTTCCTGTGGACACTCAGCGACTTGAAGGCGGCGGCTCACCTTTATGAGCAGGCCGGGTTTCACCGCACAGAGCAGAAGACGCATGAAATCTGGGGCGCGGTCCGTACTGAAGAACGATATGACCTCACGTTATGATCGCCTACTCTCTCGATAACTCCCACCATCTTCCTGCTACCGGTTTCCTAATCGCAAGAATCCCTTGGCGCACCTCTGCGGCACTTCGCGTTACTTTGCGGTAAAAACGCTTTTAAAACAATTAACCGCAAAGAGCGCCAAGGACGCGAAGATCACGCAGAGAGTTGAACTTAGACACTACCCAGTTTCAGGCCAAAGCGAACCAAATCGGCTGGCCAATAACTATTTTGGTATGACACGGAAGAACTGTTGCGTCTGGATCGTCTAATAAATCGTTCGGACCAATTGTTGCGTTCTTGCTCTCCCGTTTTCGCCCTTTTGTTTGATACCAGGAGAATAGTTATGTTGAAACCTCCGCTTTCACCCCTCGTCATTCTCGGCCTGGGATTGTTATCTCTGGTCGTTGCCGCGGTCACGAGCCTTTCAAGTTTTTCATCTGCCAATACCGTCGGGACAAAACCCGAACTCGTGGTTCATGAATGGGGAACATTCACCTCAGTAGCCGGGCAGGATGGCCGCGGCCTTATCTGGCGCCCGCTTACTGTGGAGAGCGACTTACCCTCTTTCGTTCACAGCGTTGACAAGGGTGATACCTGGAGGGGCCTCCGTTACCCGTCTAAAAGCGGGCTGGCGGTCCGCGTTCGAATGGAGACCCCGGTTCTCTATTTCTACGCCAAAGAAGCATTGACGGTCGCGGTTAAGGTCGGCTTCCCCGGTGGAAGAATTACGGAGTGGTATCCGGCCGCCCAGGTAAACCGAGGTGACGTTGAGTGGGGAGAACTGAGGGTGATGCCCGGAGCACAGGTCTATCTTGCCAACGACTTCCACGAAAATCATTATTATCCAGCGCGCGCGACTGATGCCGCTGCTATTCAGGTTGACCGCAACGGCAAGATGGAGCATGAGAAGTTTCTTTTCTATCGCGGTGTCGGAAACTTTGATCTGCCGCTCTCAGTGAAACTCGCGGAAGGCAAGGTGATGGTCAAGAATCTGAGCGAAGAAAGTGTGGGCAAGGTGGTGCTGTTCGAAAACAGAGATGGCAGGATTGGTTACCAGATCGTGGATCTGCCGTCTGATCCGTCGTCGTCAGGAGTAACGCTATCTCGGCCAGAGCTTCGCGGTGATCTCAGGGATTTACGTCGCGAATTGAAGGCCATGCTGATCTCAGAAGGCCTCTATGAAAAGGAAGCTGAAGCGATGCTCGAAACCTGGCGCGACTCCTGGTTTGAGGAAGGACTCCGTATCTTCTACATCATGCCGCGCCAGACCACCGATACAGTTCTGCCCATTAACATTGACCCGCAACCGGCAGCGCTGGTCCGCGTACTTGTGGGTCGAACAGAAATGATTACGCCCGAGATGGAAAAGAGTGTAGCTGCGCAGCTGAAAAACCTTAAGAATCCCTCGGTAAGTGTCAGGGAGACAGCTCTGAAAGAAATCAACAGGTACGGGCGCTTCTCAGAGTCAGTCCTGACTCAAGTTCTCGATCACACCAGCGATCCACGGATTAAGCTGGAACTTGAACGGCTCCTGAATGAAAGAAACTAAACCCTCAGAACTTGCCCTTCTCTGTGCATCCTCGGTGTTCTCTGTGTCTCTGTGGTGAGTGTTTCTCTTGGTAAATTCACCACAGAGGCACAGAGTTCACTGAGATCACACAGAGGCTTAAAGGTTATTCCGACGGCTGTTTACGCCCTGCCTTGCCCTCCAACTACGTCTTCCGGCAAACTGCACCTACTAAATACTCGTGACGCATTATCCTTTTGGAGATGCTGTTCATTTGCCGAGCAGGCGTCTGTAGCAGGTGATTAAGGAGGCCTTATGAATGAAGACGTGCAACCCAAACCCATCAATCAGACTGCCTCAAAGCCAAGCGGCCTGCACGACCGGAAACCCAGGCCTCTGGTCCAGCGCATCGGTATCTATGCCGCTGTGCTTCTCTTTGTTTTCCTGCTTGGCTTTGTACCGATGTGGCTCAAGGCCCGTGGATATAGCAGCAGTCTTGAATCGGCGGAGCAACAGTTAACCCTGGCGCGGATCCAGAACAGCCTCGCTGCAGCCGTGATTGATGCCCGCCGAGGTGATTATGAGCCGGCTCGCCAGGCTGCCAGTCAGTTCTTTACCTCGCTGCGAGCCGAAGCTGACAAGGGGGATGCTTCAAGTTATACACGGGCGCAAAGAGACGGGATGCAGCCGCTTTTTGCCCGGCGCGACGAAATCATCACCTTGCTGGCCCGAAGCGATCCCGCGGCCGCAGATCAACTGTCGGATTTGTACGTGGCATACCGAAAACTGAATCCCGCGCTGCAGAAGTAATGAGTAATGAGTAATGAGTGATGAGTGATGAGTTTAGGACCAATAAGTCCTATAGGGCCTATTGGTCTTACTCATTACCCCTCACTCATCACTCATTCCTTCACCGCAGAATTAAGATTGACACAGACCTCCTTTTTGGAATAAGAAGCGCCTGTCTATTCAGATTCCTCGCTGAAACTCGCTTTAAGATATTCCTAAACCTGTAAAAGGAGATCCTCATGAACCTCAGGAAAACAATCCTTCCGCTTTTAGCCAGTTCAGTTTTGATTATCGGCGCGTCAGCCAGAACCTCTACGGCTCCGGAGAGCATTCCGAATCCGGTCCTTGTCCTATCCAGTTCTGAATCCTACGCAGCCAGCGGTAAACAATGGATTCGTTATAAGTATCTTGTCGAAAACTTTGCCGCGTTTCTAACGGAGCTTTTCACAGCAGCGCCAGGTTTGCCGCCGTGTGGGACAAACACCAGTTCATCGCGCACCTGGGTAGATATCTACAATTCAACCGGACGGAGACTTAACGGATTTTGCGCATTGAGCAAACCGGAGGATCTTAACAAGATCTGGTTTGCACTCGAAGAAGGTGTCGTGCCTCCGAGCTATGTCTACATCGAACTGAACGATCGCCAGAGAAACACGAAGTATAAGTCGAATCTAGCCGATACTACGCTGTGAATTGCGAGTCAGCCACGGTCAGGTTTTCGAGTAATGCCGGTCGGATGTTGTGTAACCCTACTTTCATTGTTGGCCCAGGCTCGTCTGCGTTGCGTCCTTTTCGTTACAACGTTACGGGCAGCGCAAACTACACGGCGTGGGTTACACTCCAATTAATGGGCTGGATCGATGCACTCCAATGGCCGGCGATGGTAGTCACGGTCGTGGCCGCCTGGTTAATAGCTTCGCAGAGAAAGTTCAAAAGGAATTGGGCGTTCTGGCTTTTTCTATTGAGCAATGTTCTGTGGATTGTTTGGGGCTGGCACGATCACGCTTACGCGCTGATTTTACTGCAGATGTGTCTTGCCTTTCTTAACACGCGGGGAGCAATCAAGAACCGCTCCGGCCGTTGACCTAAAACTTCTATCGAATCTCCAGCTCAGCCACGACTGGAATGTGATCCGAGGCCAGCGTATTCACCACCCAGGCCTTTTTCGCACGCACCCGGTCCGTGCGGCGGGTGAAGATGTAGTCAATCCGCTTTGCCGGCTTGTCGGCCGGATAGCTCAGACCAGGCCCTTTCGTACCGCTTGCCAGCCATGCATCATCAAAGGAGCCGCGCATTAGATTGTAAGCGACGCCGGAAGGCTCATCGTTAAAGTCCCCAACAATTATCAGTGGACCCTTAACTTCCTGGAGAAACTTCAGCATTTGCTCGGTCTCAAACAGCCGGCCATCATCGTACTGGTAATCGAGATGGGTGGTTACGAAGTTGATCGTTTTGCCGCCGAACTTCACCTCAACGCGAATCATCCCTCTTCGCTCGGCCTCCCGCCGGTTCTCATATTTACGATGATCGATAGCGCCGATGGGAAAGCGAGATAGGATTGCCACCCCGTATTGACCGCCCTGGTAGTCAAGATTGTGCGCAAAGGCATAAGTCATACCGGTCATCTTTGCCAGGTCCGCGATTTCATCTTTGCCTTCAGTGCGCTTCACGCCTCGATCTACTTCCTGTAATCCAACCAGATCGGGCTGCTCGCGATTGATCACGTCAGCAATGCGCTGCAGGTCAAGCTTCTTGTCCATGCCGACACCGACGTGGATGTTGTAGGTCATCACGCGGAGAGTTTTTTTCGAGCCTAAAAAGTTTGCAGGCGTTCGTCTGGCCACCGACCCGGAAAGGATGGCGGTGAAGAGTAGAATAGTAAGAACGACTGCGTTTAGTCGGCGGTGAACCATTCGACAAATCACAACTGGAAATCGAAAGGGGTCTTTGGTCTTGGTCTTTGGTCTTTGGTTTTTGTTGCCCGAGTAGTTTTAAGTCAATAAGCAAGTGAAGTTCAAGGGCTAAGGCCAAAGACCTAAGACCTGCGCATCGATTAGCTGCACCTCACAAGCGGGTCATAAAGTGAGAATGACCCTGGAATAATGATCGCTTTCTGTCAGCGCCGACGTCGTTGGAATCTGCGGGCTGAGGTCGCGAACGATGCCCTGAACCTCTATGGGCCTTCCGTTTTCATAAACCAGATGCATGGTAACCCCCACCGGAATCCTCTGCCCCTCTTTCGTCAAGATGAAAGCCTCATAAGTTGCTGGTTTGCGATCGGCCAACATACGCAGAATACTTTGCCAGACCGGCTCTACACATTCGGGCGCGAGTATTTCACAGACATTAGTGCCGCAGATCTCCTCATGGGAGTAACCCATCAACTGCTCGAAGGCTTTGCTAAAGAAGGTTGAGTTTCCCTGCAGGTCGTGGGTGAAGATGTTCTCGCTGGAATTTTCCACCAGGCCTAAGTATCGCCGCGCGCATCCCGTCCTGTATTCTTTGTAACGAGCTCGTTCAATCACAACGCAGATCGACTCCTCCAGCGAACCGGCGGTTAATGCTTCTCTGACCAGACAATCGGCCGCGCCATGTCGCATTGCATTGAGCACCTCGAAGCCCGTGTTGGATGTCAGAACTATGGTTGGGGTAGCGAAACCGGCTCGCCGGGCCTCTTCAAGAATGCTAATGCCTTTCACCGCTGAATCGATCAGACACACACTGTAATAGTTGCGGCGGAAACCACGGAAGGCGAAGTCTGTTGATACCTGGTCCAACTCAAACTGGGCCAGATCTGTTTTAGACAGAAGGTTGCGAATCAACGGGCCGCTTCCAGTTGCGTCGTGTACCAGGAGGATTTTCAGCGACTTATAGGACATGTTCCCTCCAAAATGGGGAGATCCGTGAAAGTAACCATCTGGCCTTCGCTCGATTCAACCTCTGGTCACGAGGCTGCGAGCGCAGGAGTAAAATCGTCTTCTTCTTGAAGCGCATAGTCGGGGCAGCCCAGGAGCATTTTAAATTGTTCCGCCGCCAGCGGCCTGCTGAATAAATAGCCTTGCATGCTGTCGCAACCAATCCGTTGCAGAAATCTCAACTGCTCCCGAGTCTCCACACCTTCGGCCACGACCCGCAGTCGTAACCAATGTGCCAGGTCCACCACTGACGATACCAAAGCGGCGCCATCGGCGTTGGAAGTATCACGCACGAACGACTGGGCGATCTTCAATGTATCCAGCGGCAGTCGCCGCAAATATTCGAGAGAGGAAAAGCCAGTGCCAAAGTCGTCAATTGCCAGCTTAACTCCGATGTCTTTTAGTTTCACGAGCGACTTAATCACCTGCTCGGCATTGGTCATCAGTGAACTCTCGGTTAGTTCCAGTTCCAGGCGTTCGGGATCGACCCCGGTTTCACGCAGTATTCCCACTATCGTGTCGATGGAGGCTGGTTGTTGAAATTGACGCGCCGACACGTTGATGGCGAGATTCAATTTCGAGAAACCATTAGCATGCCATTTCTTAAGCTGCAGGCAGGTTGCTCTTAAGACCCATTCCCCGATAGGAACAATCAAGCCGCTTTTTTCAGCGAAGGGAATAAAGTCGGCGGGTGGGATGACGCCCAATTCCGGATGTTCCCAACGAAGCAACGCCTCAGCACCAGTGATATGCCAGCTGCCGTTACTGACCTGCGGTTGATAATGCAGAGTGAACTGTCGTCTTTGTAACCCTCGACCAAGCCTGTTTTCTAACGTGAAACGGTGGAGAGATCTGGCATTCAGATCAGAAGTATAAAAGCGATAACAATTTCCCCCGCATTCCTGCGCTTCAAACAATGCGGCGCCGACATTTTTCAGCAGCGTTTCTACGGTTGAACCATGTTGGGGAAACAACCCGATTCCAATACTCGATGTCAGAAAGAACTCCTGTTTGAAGGAGAAGAATCGGCGTTCAATTCTCTTCTTGATACTCTGTACCTTCTTGATCAGCTGCGATTCATCACCCGGATGTTCCAGGAGAAATACAAACTTATCCTCTCCCCAATAGCCTGCCGCATGGTTTCCTATCATGAGTTCCTTGATCCGTTTGGCTACGCACCGAACCAGGCGATCACCCATTGCTGGACCAAGCGTTTCATTGATTCTCGAGTACGGATCGAGTGAGAGAAAGAGAACCGCTACCGTTTGATCGTGTATTGCCGCAGTCCTGACCGCTTTTGCCAGCTTGTTTCTGAGGAACGACCGATTCGGCAGGGTAGTCAAGGGATCGTATCGCGACAGATACCTGAGCCTATCTGAGGTTGTCTTTTGTTTAGTGGTGCTTGGCTGCCTGGCGCCGAAAGCTTTTTGCAGTTCTGGCCCGCGCGGTTCGTATTCCCGGGTCATACGTTAGTCTCCCTCGTCAGTACTGAAGCTAACTACCTATCGCGGTTTTACCCGCAACAGTAAAGAGCTATCCAGATTCCCAAATGACTCGCTGCCGCGCCCTGGGACTGCTTTAAGCGTCGGGACCGCAAATGATTGTCGATTCGATCAGATTCCAATGATCAAAACAACAACCAACACATCAGATCGGGAGAGAGAGAATTCTGCGACTAGGGTTAGTAAAACCAGGAGCCCGCAGTGCGGTAAACTCGGAACAAACGGAGCTTAGAGTTGCCGCGAGGGAAAATAGTTGGCTAGCCTAACAACAATATCTGCGCGGCTCATTTGAATGGATCTGTCCTGCCGCCTTCGGCTGCTTCAAATATGCGAGCGCATTTTCTGCCGACTTCGTCGCATTTCAATGATGAGCAACTTGTACTGGTGTTGTTAATTTATTGTTAAGTGCTCTGAGTCAACTGGAGGTAAGCGCGCCTAAGCTATGATGCAGGTGGATTTAAGTCCTTAAGCGCGCGGGGGCTTACCAAAACGCAAACTGGAAATCAATTTCGAAATATAGGGCTACCGGTCCTCGGCAATTGCGGGATTGACAGTTTCCGCAGCCTGAAATCCGATGATGCTATGGGTGCCGTCGCAAAAAGGTTTGTTAGAGGAAGCGCCGCAACGGCAAAGTGCAATCCGGGGTTTATCAACTGTGATCTGGTTTCCGTCTGTATCGAAGAGATCTACTGGACCTTCCACGATGTATGGTCCATTCTTCGACGGACGAATAATTACATCTGCCATTATTGGTCTCCCGGCTTTTGGTTTTGTGAAACTGCGGGACGCATTCTAACATACCAGCTCGGTTCAAGATTTAGAGTTCAAGTTCTTAGGTAGTAGGCCTGAGCGGCGCGCACTGAAGCTTCAACTCTTAAACACTCATCGATGTCTCTCCCAAACATGCTCATGATGATCGCCGCAGCTTTCGCTGCCGGCGTCATCAATTCAATAGCGGGTGGCGGCACCCTAATCACGTTTCCGGTTCTGATCTGGCTGGGCCTTGATCCGAAGGTTGCCAACGCAACCAGCACCGTCGCACTCTGGCCTGGACTATTTGGAGGACTCTTTGGCTATCGCCGGGAACTGGAAAACAGCTCGGCAATTCTCCTGCGTCTTGGTACCACGAGCGTGATCGGAGGCGCCATTGGGGCGTGGCTGCTGATTTGGACGCCCTCTCTAATGTTTGCGCGTCTGGTCCCCTTCCTGATTCTTTTCGCGACTCTTCTTTTCATGGCGCAAGGAACAATCAATCGCCGCCTGCGCCTGCAACCAATTACTGACGAACCGAAACTGTCCTGGTGGTTGGGCGCTATCGTGTTCCAGTTTTTCTCCGCTATGTACGGCGGTTACTTTGGCGCCGGTAATGGCATTCTGATGCTCGCGGCTATGGGTCTGCTGGGATTGCATGACATAAACCGCGCCAACGGAATCAAGAATTTTCTTGGCATCTGTATCAACAGCATCGCGGTGCTGAGTTTTTCCCTCAAGGGCCTCGTCGTATGGCCGGACGCCCTGATAATGGCCCTCGCTGCGACGCTGGGCGGTTACTTTGGAGCCAAGATGGCGGTGCGGGTCGCCCAGATAACAATCCGGCGAGCAATTGTAGCGATTGGATTCGTGATTACGTTTGTGATGGTCTGGAAGCTCTGGCATTAGTGTGTTTCTTCCATCCGTTTAGAGAGCGCACTTGTGCGCCCGGGGGCGATCAAAGAACAGGAAAAATGGATCCTTTCGCCCATTGGCGCACAAGTGCGCATTCTAAACCGCAACGCTTTATGTTGTGTGGGCACAAAAAACTCCGAGCCCGTTTAGTGATTGCATTTCGCTTGAACTTGGAATGAACCCAAAACTTCCACGCGAGTTTTACACGCGTCCAAATGTGGTGGCGGTTGCGCGCGATCTGCTTGGGAAGCTTTTGGTTGTGCCGGGCAGAGACAGAGAACGCATCTCCGGAATAATTGTGGAAACGGAAGCTTACCGCGGCCCCCTCGATCGCGCAGCACATTCATATGGCGGACGCCGGACCAGGCGCACTGAAACCATGTACGGGATCGGCGGCACTGCATACGTGTTTTTTGTATACGGCATGTACAACCAATTCAATGTGGTCACCAATGTTGAAGACAATCCTCACGCCGTATTGATCCGGGCGCTCGAGCCGGTGGAAGGGATCGAGCTTATGCGCAAACGGCGTCACGGCCAACCCGATCACAATCTCACCAATGGACCCGGCAAACTCTGCCTTGCACTCGACATTGATCGGCAGCTCGATCGTGCGGACTTGCTGGGAGATAAAGTGTGGCTGGAAGAAGGAAAAAAGATTCCCCGCTCACGAATCATGTCTGGACCGCGAATTGGCATTGATTACGCCGAGGAGTGGGTCGACAAACCCTGGCGGTTCTGGATTCGCGACAATCCTTTTGTCAGCAGGAAGTAGTGGTCACAACTCGGTCCTCATCCACTCTCACGTCGTAACGAAAAGAAATTCTTCTCGCCGTTCGAGGTTTCGCGCACATTTCGCGCGTTAATAATTGGAAAGATCCTGATTGTTGAGTGCGTTTCTTTGGTGGAATCAGCATTGAGGAAACAGCAGCAGCGCTGCGGGTCTCGCCCGACCGGCAGCCCAGGGTGCAACTTTTTTCCAGTTTGCATGAGAGGTTTGCCGCGAAATTTGCGCATGAACTTATAGAGGGAAGAAAAATTATGGAACGTTGAGTCATCGATTCACCAACAACTAGTCAAACCAAAGATAAGGAGCAGTCATGAAACTTAAACTTCACACCTACGCAGCGATCGCCATCGTTGCCATTGTGCTTGCAGCACCCACCAGCGCCAGCGCCAGCACCAACGCCGTGACCGATTGGAATGCCATCGCCGTGCAAGCGACCGTGACAGCCGCGCGTCCGGGCCCGACAGGCGTCCTTGATATTGCAATGGTCCAGGCTGCCGTTTACGACGCCGTCCAGGCCATCGAAAAACGGTTCGAACCCTATTACGTGGAGATCCCCGGAGCTTCCGGCTCGCCGGAGGTCGCCGCCGCCAAAGCCGCGCATGATGTGCTCGTCAGCCGTTTTCCGGCGCAGACCGCATCCCTCGACATGACTTACCAACAGTATCTTTTGAGCCATGGCCTCTCCGAGACCGATCCTGGGGTAGCGGTAGGGGCAAAAGCAGCTGCCGGCATCATCGCTCTGCGGGCATGTGACGGCAGCTTCCCGGTCCCTGCACCGCCCGCTTTTACCGGCGGCACGGCCCCCGGAGTCTGGCGTCCGACTGCGCCCGCATTTGCGCCAATGGTCACGCCGTGGCTGGGCAACGTTACTCCCTTCACCTTAAACAGACCTTCACAATTCCTCGCCGATCCGCCACCTGCCTTGAACAGCTACCAGTACGCCAAGGATTATAACGAGGCTAAAGCCATGGGTGCTCTTAACAACAGTGAACGCACCCAACTACAGACCGATATGGCACAGTTCTGGGCCGCCAATTACGTGGTGCTCTGGAACCAGTTCCTCAGGGACCTCGCAGGTATACATGTCCACAACATTGGAGACAGTTCACGTCTCTTTGCCCTGGCTGACTTGGCGATGGCCGATGCAATAATCACCTCCTGGAACAGTAAGAACTACTACGTTTCCTGGAGGCCGATCACTGCAATTCAAGAGGGTAACAACGACGGCAACCCGCAGACGGTCGGCGACCCAACCTGGGTGCCTCTGATCACCACCCCGGCCTATCCTGACCAAACCTCGGGCGCAAACAATATTTCCAGCGCCACGCTCCGCTCACTCGAGTTCTTCTTCGGGAAGGACAAGATGGCTTTCTCAGTAACGACTACTAACCTGGCGCCGACCATCCAGGACACTCGCAACTTTAACCGTTTTTCGGAGGCGCGGCAGGAAGTAGTCGACGCACGTATCTACGAGGGCATTCACTTTCG
>Ga0070697_100000406_pt1 | contig 33231 bp, 26 predicted proteins | sample KBSK1501metaG_FD_65475 | JGI IMG/M metagenome (GOLD analysis project Ga0070697, IMG submission 65475) | Corn, switchgrass and miscanthus rhizosphere microbial communities from Kellogg Biological Station, Michigan, USA - KBS K1-50-1 metaG | ecosystem: Host-associated > Plants > Roots >...
AACATAGGAAGAGTCACACCGGCTGAGAGTTCGATAATCGGCAATCCGCCGTTGTTCACCGTAAGCGCGGCGCAGACCATAGACACTTTCGCGTACGATACGCTTTTACAGACCTGCACCAATACGCCCAAGACTAGTTTTGTCCTCGGCGAGACTGTGTGCGCCAGAACCGTGGGAGTCGATCCAGCCTTCAATCGGCGGTTTGCGTGGGTCGACCCGAGTGGCATAACCAGGGAATTCGCGCCGATCACCTCGGATCCTGCGACTGATTCGTATCTGTTGCCGCCGCTTACCGAGACCTCTTCCGCCGGCACCTGGAAGGCGAATGTCGTTTCGAGCAGAGGCACGACGGTCTTAGGAGTTCCTTTCACTGTGTCCACCGCAACCGCAAGCGTCGACCTGTCGATTGGCAAGGCGCTGAGCAGCGAACTCAAATCAGGAGAGCCCGCGACCTTCACGGTTTCAGTTTTCAGTCGCGGTCCCAACGATGCTCAGAACGTAGTCATCAGCGACGCTACTCCAGCCAACGCGACGTTTTCTTCAGTAACCCAGACCGTTGGATCAGGTTTCTCATGCACCGGCAGCACGACCGTAACCTGCACGGGCGCGGTAATGAAACCCGGAGAACGGGCGGTATTTGAGTTTGTCTACACTGCCGGCACAGCGGGACAGACGATAACCAACACTGCGACGGTCGCAAACGACACCGATGAGACGAACAACGACGATAACAGTGTTACCGCTGGACCGTATACGATTAGTCCAGGCGGAGGCGGAGGCGGTACGTGTACCGTGGCATGTCCCGACGACATCCAGACTCCGGCCAACACATTCGATGACCAGAATAATCCTGGTGCGATCGTCCACTTCTCGCCACCCAGCGGTAACGAGGAATGCGGCACGGTTACGGCCGATCACTGCAACGATTGCTTCTTCCCAGAAGGAACCACGGTCGTGACGGCGACGGCTACGTCAGGTGAAACTTGCAGCTTCACAGTAACCGTTACCGCGGCGGGCAGTTCGCCAACAATTAGTTGTCCGGGTAACAAGACCGGCAACGCCGACGGCACCTGCCAGGCGACATTTAGCCTGGGAACGGCCACGGCCAGCGGTCAGAATGTGACTTTGGTTGCCTATCGCAGCGACGGATTGCCCGTTTACACCTGCGACGTGTTCGGCAACTGCACGCGAAATGGTTCCGATGCGCCGTTCTCCGCCGGCGTCGCTACCGTAACTTGGTATGCGTACGCACATGACGTCCCAGGGCCGTACACAGGTCCGGTCGACGGAAACGGAGATCCGGTTAACCCGGCAGATACGGAAGAGGGCCATCGAACCGGCAGCTCCACCTGCGTGCAGACGGTCACGGTCAACGACGTGACGCCGCCGACGATTACCGCGACCGATCAAACGGTGGCGGCCGATGCCAATTGTGAAGCGGCAGTTCCCGATTACAGCAACAGCGCTTCGGACAATTGCTCGTGCGCCGGTTCGGATACTTCCGAAACCTGTCAGGGACGCCAAACAATCGTAGTAAGCCAGAGCATCGCGGCGGGCACGCTGCTGGGTCCCGGAAGTTACACGATTGATCTGTCCGCGAATGACGGCTCGAGCAACAACGGCGGCGCCGGCAATACCACCAATAAGACGATAACCTTTACGGTGGCAGACCAAACACCGCCGGCGATCATTTGCCCGGCGAACATCACCACAAATACGGCTCCGGGCACGTGTTCAGCCACGGTAAATCCGGGCACGGCCTCAGCCACGGACAACTGCGACACCACGCCGACAATTGTGGGAACGCGCAGTGACAGTCAGCCGCTGAATGCGGCGTATCCGAAAGGGACGACCACAATTCACTGGACGGCCACAGACGACGCGGGCAACAGTTCGTCCTGCGACCAGACAGTGACGGTTGAGGACCACGAGCCGCCCACGATCAGTTGTCCCTCGAATATCACCAAGAACAACGATCCAGGCACATGCGGAGCTGTCGTGACGTACACGACACCGGTAGGACAAGACAATTGCGCCGGTGCGACTACGCAACAAACTGCTGGTTTGCCGAGCGGCTCGACCTTCCCGGTCGGCACCACGACGAACACGTTTGAGGTCACAGACTCGAGCGGCAACAAGACTTCTTGCTCGTTCACGGTCACCGTAAACGACGTTGAGAATCCGGTCATCAGTTGTCCGTCGAGCCAGGTACTCGAGCCGACTTGTCCGTCTGGTGCAGTAGGTAACTGGACGCCGCCGGTGGGTACCGACAATTGTCCCGGAGCGGTTACTACTCGGACCGCGGGTCCGGCGCCGGGGTCAACCTTTGCGGCAGGCACGACGACGACCATTACCTATACCGTCAATGATGCGCATGGGAATTCTGCTTCGTGCAGCTTCACGATTACGGTGAAGACAGTGACGCAGACCATCAACGACATGGAGGCGTACATCAATACTCTGCCGCTGAGTGGTGTCCAAAAACAGGGCTTGAACGCTAAGCTTGAGGCTGCCAAGACGGCAGTCGCTGCGGGGCAGACGAATGTTGCCTGCAACAAACTCAATGACTTTATCAGCCAGGTGCAGGCTTACATCAACAGTGGGACTCTGACATCAGCGCAGGGACAGCCATTGATTAACTCGGCGAGGAACTTGCGGAATGCGATCGGCTGTACGAATAATCCGTGTACTTGAGGACTTAACCGGAGTGGGAGTGCGTCCAGCAGGACGCACTCCTGCTTCAATAAATGGCTTTATCAGGCCTTTTCATAACTAAGTATTTTTTGTCAACAAATGGGAAGACTCGGCGCAACAGTGGCCGGAACGAGATCCGTGTTCTACTGGTGGCCATCCCCAACTTTCAACCAGAAAAAAAGGAGACTCCAAATGAACAAGTTTCGGTTCACAATTAAGCTTCTAGTGATCGCGACCTTCCTGCTCGCGTTCGCTTCCATTGCTCAGGCGCAAGCGACGCGTACGTGGGTGTCGGGCGTCGGCGACGACGCTAATCCCTGCAGCCGCACCGCGCCCTGCAAGACTTTTGCCGGCGCGATTTCAAAGACCGCCCCCAACGGCGAGATTGACTGTCTTGATCCAGGCGGCTTCGGCGCTGTGACCATTACCAAATCAATTACCATCGACGGGACCTGGGGCGCGGGTTTCGGCTCCATCCTCGCATCAGGCACGAGCGGTGTCATCATTAACGCTGCCGGGATCAACGTTATCTTGCGAAAACTGTCTATTAACGGCGCCGCCACTACTGCGGGCAGCGGCGTCCGATTCCTGAACGGGGCCAATCTGATTGTCGATAACTGTCAGATCTTCGGATTTACCGGAACCGGCACCGTTGGCCGAGGTATATCTGTTGAACTCGCGGTCAGCGCCAATGTGACCGTGAGAAGTACCGACATCCAAAATTGCACGAAGGGCATTTTCCTCTCGTCAAGCGCGGGCACTGTGCAAGGTAATTTCGACGGCGTCCGTCTTGATCAGCCGACTGCGACTGCATCTAACGCCATTGAGCTGTCATCGAACGGAATTGCTGTCATTCGCAATTCCTACATTACCCGCTATCAGACTGGCATCAATGTCACCTCCGCCTCCGGGGCCGCTATTGTGCTCGGTACAACTATTTTTAATACTACGACGGCCGTAAACGCCGGGGCCACCACGGTGCGCATGTCAGACTCTCAGCTAGTAAACAATAGCACCGGGGTCGCGCTGGCTGGTGGGGTTTTCCGCTCGGGGTGTGATAATTTCCTCGACGGCAATAGCAACAACGTTACCGGGGGAGGCATCACGAACGCCTGCGTTCAGTAGCCGCTTCCCATTTTCCGGTCTGCGAACGAGCCCGTCCGCGCATGCATGCGTGGGCGGGCTCATTCTTGTATGGCTGAGAGCGGTCAGCATTAGCTTCGAACGGGGAGCGTCAGCGAAGACTGTCGCTCCCTAAATTTTTGGACCGGTCGACTTTGTCAGGCAAAGGTCGAACCCTTCATACCGGGACAACCTCGATCGGAAAAGTCTTTTAAATCTGTACATTCCAAGCAGGCAAGAGCGCGGCTTCTAATTGGCTTCTTGACGCATATGATTGGCTGTGACTAAACTCAAACTCTTTGATTCTACCTATTCCAGATCAATTAATGAGCGAAGACACTTTTACACGGCCTCCGGTAGCTGTTGTCGGATGTGGCTACTGGGGAAGAAATCTTGTGCGCGCCTTCAACCGATTACACGCGCTGGCCTCTGTTTTCGACGCGACGCCACTAGGACGCGCGACGGCGGCGGACGTGGTGCCTGGCGTCCTGGTTTACAATAGTCTGGAACAGATACTGTCAGGCGACGCTCCTGCCGTCGTCATAGCTACGCCCGCTGAGACACACTATCAATTAGCTCTCCGCATACTGGAAGCCGGCAAAGACGTTTTCGTTGAGAAACCGCTCGCTCTAACTTATGAACAAGGGAAGCAACTGGTCGATTTAGCGGAAGAGCGAAAACGCGTCCTGATGGTCGGCCATGTTCTGGAGTATCATCCGGCGATTGTGCGTTTGTTGGAACTGGTTGAGGCGGGAGAACTAGGCAAGGTTCGGTATATCTCTTCTAATCGTCTTAATTTGGGCAAGGTTCGTCGCGAAGAGAATATTCTTTGGAGTTTTGCGCCTCATGATATAGCCGTTGTCTTACGACTTATGAAAGCTATGCCCTTGCAGGTAGCCGCGCATGGCGGCAGTTACGTTCAGCCCGACATAGAAGACGTCACCGTCACTCATTTGCTATTCGATAACGGCGTACGGTCTCATATTTACGTGTCGTGGCTTCACCCTTTTAAAGAACAGCGGCTGGTTGTAGTCGGCTCGAAAAAGATGGCTAGTTTTGATGACGTCTCCAAACGGCTGGTCTTGTACGACCAGCGGGTTGAAGTCAAAGATGATCAGCCCACTCCTATTAAAGGTGCTGGAGAGTCAATAGCTTTTTCCGAAGAGGAACCGCTGTTGGTTGAATGTCGAGCTTTTTTGGAAGCCATCGCTACTCGTCGCCCTCCAGTCACCGATGGCCAGAGTGGATTGCGAGTCCTACGCGTCTTGAATGCTGCTCAGCAATCTTTGGCGACAAGCGGAGCGCCGGTGACTCTTCCAATTGAAAATTCATTTCAGAATGGAGCGCTGGTGTACTCATGAGTGAGCCTGGATACTTCGTTCATCCGAGCGCTTACGTGGACGAGCCCTGCGAAATAGGCGCAGGCACTAAAATCTGGCACTTTTGCCATGTGTCGTCCAACGCCAGGATCGGCGAGCGCTGCATCCTGGGACAAAACGTGTTCGTTGCCAGTGATGTGAAGATTGGCAGCAACGTTAAGATACAGAACAACGTCTCCGTCTACACGGGCGTTGAGTTGGAGGACGACGTGTTCTGCGGTCCTTCCTGCGTCTTCACCAACGTCATTAATCCTCGCGCTCAGATTGTCCGCCATGGCCAATACCAGCGCACGCTTGTGCGTCGAGGGGTCTCGATCGGGGCAAATGCCACCATCGTTTGCGGCGCAACGATCGGCCGCTACGCTTTCATCGGGGCCGGCGCCGTAGTGCGTGGCGAAGTACCTGACTACGCACTAATGGTCGGCGTGCCAGCCGTGAGGAAAGCGTGGATGAGCCGCCACGGCCACCGACTCGAAAAGCGCAACGATAATGGTGAGTTCGTGTGTCATGAGAGCGGTTGGCGCTATAGCGATCTCGAGCCGGGCCTTCTGCGGTGCCTGGACTGGCCCGAGGACAAGCCACTGCCAGCCATCGACTAATACATCGTTGCTGATTCAAAACTCTTTGCAATACTTCTTTTCCTGGAGAGCTTTTAGAGATGCTTGAATCGGATACGACAATTTCGGCCGCGCAACTAAAGTCACGACCCGTGCCGCTGCTCGACTTAAAGGCGCAGTATGCGGCTATTCGTGAAGAGCTGCGCGCGGCCATTGATCGCGTAGCGGACTCGCAGCACTTCATCCTCGGCCCGGAGGTTGAGGCGTTGGAGACAGAAGTTGCCGGTTACTCGCAGTGTGAGTTTGGCATCGGCGTTTCGTCCGGCTCAGACGCTTTGCTCGTCGCGTTGATGGCGATTGGTCTCAAACCTGGCGACGAGGTCATAACAACACCATACACGTTCTTCGCGACGTCTGGAGCAGTCGCTCGACTCGGCGGCAAGTCTGTCTTTGTAGATATCGACCCGCTCACCTACAACATTGATCCGTCTGCGCTGGAGGCAGCCGTCACCGATCAGACGCGCGCCATCATCCCCGTTCATCTTTACGGGCAGATGGCCAACATGACTCCGCTTATGGAGGTAGCCAATCGCCACGGACTCTACGTCATAGAAGATGCCGCGCAAGCCATTGGCTCTGAACAGGAGGGCCGCAGAGCGGGCTCAATCGGGCACTTTGGCTGTTTCAGTTTTTTCCCATCAAAAAATCTTGGAGGTTTTGGCGATGGGGGCATGGTTACGACCAACGACCCGGAGCTGGCAGATCGCATCAAGCTGCTTCGCAATCACGGCTACCGGCCCAAGTACTACAACAAAGTTGTCGGTGGTAACTTTCGTCTGGATGCGATTCAGGCGGCGGTCCTGCGAGTTAAATTCAAATATCTCGAGGAATGGACCGCAGGCCGCCGGCGTAATGCTGCACACTATCGCGACCTCTTCAACGAAGCGGAACTGAGCCTCCGTCCTGAAACGCCGTCTGAATTGCGCCGCGCCGGAAGCTTTGAAAACAGTTCTCCGCTTGCCGAGGTACGGGGTGTCGTGCTGCCTGTCGAGGCTCCGGGCGGCCGTCATATTTATAATCAGTTCGTCATTCGTAGCGGTCGGCGCGATGCTTTGATGACTTATCTAAAGGAGCGCAAGATCGGCACTGAGGTTTATTACCCGGTACCAATGCATCTGCAGGAGTGTTTCGCCGATTTGAATTACGCGGCGGGCGATTTTCCCGCCAGTGAAAGTGCGGCTAATGAGACGCTGGCGCTTCCGATCTATCCAGAGTTGACGGAGGAAATGATCGCAACCGTAGTGGACGCGATAGCCGACTTCCACGCGGGCAAGGCAGTTTAAGCCGTGAAAGTTTTGACTATTGTTGGCGCTCGCCCGCAATTCATCAAAGCAGCTCCTGTAAGCAAGGCGCTGCGCGAGGCAGGTCACAAAGAGATTCTCGTACATACCGGTCAACATTATGATGACGGGATGTCACGGGTTTTCTTTGACGAAATGAAAATCCCCGAACCGAATGTTAACCTCGGAGTGGGATCCGGTTCTCATGGCTGGCAAACCGGTCAGATGCTGATGCTCCTGGAAAAAGTTATGCAGCAGCATCAGCCGGATTGGGTGTTAGTTTATGGTGATACCAATTCAACCCTTGCCGGCGCGCTGGCCGCATGCAAACTTCCCCTCCCAATCGCGCACGTCGAAGCCGGGCTACGCTCTTTTAATCGAGGAATGCCGGAAGAGCACAACCGCGTTTTGACTGATCACTGTGCCAGCCTGCTCTTTTGCCCGACGCAAACGGCCGTAAACAATCTGGAGCGAGAGGGAATAACGCGGGCAGTGCGCCTGGTGGGCGATACAATGTTCGATGCTGTTCTACAGTTCACCGAAATTGCCAATCGACGTTCAGAGATCCTGGATAAACTGAAAGTGAAATCGAAGGGCTATCTGCTTGCCACGCTTCATCGTCCCTACAACACAGATGTTCCAGAAAACCTGCGCAACATCTTAAGCGCCTTCGCAGATATGAATGACCCGATAGTATTCCCGGTCCATCCCCGTTCACGAAAAATGATCGCCGAACTGAATAAGACAATTGACATGGAAGGCGTCGGCGACAACCTGATTATGATCGAACCCGTGGGCTATCTTGATATGCTGATGCTCGAGCAGCACGCGAATTTGATTCTTACAGATTCAGGTGGAGTGCAAAAAGAAGCCTACTTCTTCAGTGTGCCCTGTATTACGCTGCGCCCTGAGACAGAGTGGGTAGAAACATTGGGAGCCGGATGGAATGTGGTTGTCGGCGCAGACCGAGCGAAAATCCTGGCCGCCAGAGATCGTGAGTGGCCTCATGGATCACCGCCGAGAGTCTTTGGTGACGGGCGAGCCGCGCATCACATTGTTGCAGGATTAGCGGAAGGGCTTTCTTGATGCTGAACTTCCACCAAGCGTGGACTTTGGCCTTATCATTTCCCCGTTTGCGATTTCTCCAGACCTTCATACAGCTTAAGGAGCGGCTCCGCCACTGCCTGGAAGCCGTAATTGTTCCTGAGTACTTCTACCTGTTTTTCGGGATCGTGCTTGCCGGATAGCAGAAGGGCATGTGCCTGCACTATGGCATCGGCGAAACCCTGTGGAGACCATTCGCTAACAATGATGCCCGCATTAGTGTCCTGTAGGATTCGGCGAATGGGAACGATATCGGAAGACACAACAAGTTTGCCGAGAGCGATGTACTGAAATAACTTGTGTGGAATCGTGTGGTTCGTATGCTCGTTAATTATGTGGGGTATTACCGCGACATCCAAAGCTTTTATGTAGGCCGCGACTTCTTCAAAAGGCACCCAGCCGGCAAAAGTCACGGCATTCTTCATATTCAAATCCAGCACCAGCTTTTCGATAGCGGGCCGCAATCCGCCGTCACCAACTACGAGCAAGTGTAGATTTGGGATTTGCTGCAACAGCAGAGGCACGGCCCTCACCAGGTTGTCCAATCCCCGGTTGGCATTGTCCACACCGCCAACATACCCTATCAGGAAATTATTTTGATATTTAGACGCTACCTCAACTTGTTCAGGCAAGGACAGAAAGCGATCGATATCTTCGGCGTTGAGAACTACAGATATCTTATCTCCGCTTATCCCCATGCGCAGAAGACGATCCCTGGATTCCTCAACGACGACAATGATTTGGTCTGCCTGCTGAACAGAGCGTTGTTCGACGCGATCCCACCAGCGCGGGGAAAACAGCATTGAGTGGGCCTTCGTGTTGATTCGTTTGCGAGTATCCGTACGTAGGTCGATCTTGTCGCGAATCATGACTGGATAAATCTCATGCATATCGAATACGAGAGGAATTCGATATTCGCGTGCTACTTTCAGACCGGTAGGAACAAGCGGCAGGTCATGAACGTGAAGAGCTTGAACATGATTCTTTTCCACAAACTGTCCCATCGCAATCTCCCATGCTCTGTTACGAGAGGTAATCCAGTGATACAGCACATCCAGCTTCTTTGTAACCACATCACGGACGCCTTGGTGGTGGAACCGGACGATTCTTGTTTTCCCGTAGCAATCCTCAGTCGGTTGGTTTTCCTTATGAGCACATAGAAGCGTGACAGCATGACCCTGGGTTTCCAGGGCACGTATTTCCTTTTCTACTCGAATATCAGGTGGGAAAGGGGCCTCCAGAACCATTCCAATTCGCACTGCTCTATATCCCCTTCCAAGTTTGTTTGTTAGAAGTATTAGCGCGAGCCAAACACGAACTCGATCTCTGCAAGCGCGCGAAACATCCAAGCCTGTCCCCACCGCATATAAGGGGTTCGATCAACCTGTCTTTCATCAAAAGCAGTATAGGCAAAGCTGCCATCCTCATTCTGCATAAGCTTCAGAATCCAGGGAACAACGTTAGAAACAATCTGCAAGGTCTGTTCAGGACAGGCCGCGCTCAAGGTCGCCGGACACAGCAGAGCCTCGGCGCACGAATGAATATCAACCGGATAGACAACTCCGGGCGTTGTCATTACCTCACCGTCCTCGCCTATGTATGCCTTGTGAAAGAAAGCAAAGTATTTGAGAGCGGCCTGACTGAATCGGGCGTCCTCGGTTGCTTTCCCTAATCCTCGCAAGCAACGTATTTCGAAACCACTGTGGTAGCAATCCAGATGATTTAGAGCATGTTCATTCTGCCGTCTGCCCCAATAAAAGATCGATCCATCCTCATTTTGCTCACTCAAAGCATAGTTGCCGGCGCGGATTCCAATATCACACCAATCGGATTGTCCGGTTTGCTCGCCAATGCGCGCCAGGAATTCGGCAGCGAATAGGTTAGCGTTATGGACGAGGAAATCATCAACCGGAGTGTAGCTGAAGCAGAGTGTTTCGTTATCAATGACAGTCCGATTCAACCCGTGGAGGACAAACTGGCAAATCTCAATACAGGCGTCCATATAAACAGCCTCACCCGTGAGACGGGCCAGATGCCAAAGCCCATCGCCGACCGCGGTAGATACAACGACAGACGGCGTACCCCTTGGAATGAAAACTTTCGACTGCCAATCGAAGGGATAGCCCCAGCTTAAGCCCGGATAACCCTGGCTCGGATTTGTCAGCAGCCAATCCGCGCATTCCTTCGCTCGCGCAAGGTGCGATTTGTTTCCGTTCGCTTCAAACAATCGGCAAAAGGCGGCAACAAACAGTCCCATCCCTTTGGGATTGATTGCTTTCAAGCGAGCTAGTCTTCGGGAGGCTAAAGGATAACGATGAATTAGGCCCACGGGCACCTTACGGATAGCGCGTGCGGGCAGCGATTGCGCGCGCATCAAAGACCGATACCACTCAGTTCCGATGATGTCATACGGATCATAGCCGGCCCATCCATTGCGCTCAATCCAGTTCTCTAATCGCGCCCTGGCCTTCGTGGCCCGGTCTGCGGTTAATTGTCTTACTTCACTCGATGCGCTCATTTCGCTCCAGCTTAAGTTGATAGCGTGAATTCTCGTTCTCGGCGCTTCTCAAAAAAAGGAGCGTGAAAGCGTCAAGCTTTAGTCCTGGCGAGGCACTACGGTAAGCGGCTGCGATGATTCGGAGACATTTATTTTTTCGCGGCGAACATCAGCAAGTGTACCGGTGCGAATGGACTCCAGAGCTTTCAATGTACAAAGCGTAGCCCTAAGGCCATCTTGAGCAGTGAGCTCCAACGGAGTTTTGCCAAGCACCGCATTGCAAAAGTGATTCAATAACTGAATGTGCCCTTTATCACCCGGAACGATGACCGGTCCTCGATGCGGCATCCCGTAAACCTCTAAAGAGTTAAAATCGTCCAGCGTGAATGCCTTCCCTCCGGCGAAGACTTCAACCCGCTCTTTCGGCAAATCTTTGTGTCCCATGACTGTATATACGAGCGTTGCGACGGAGCCGTCAGCAAAAGCGATGCTGGCGCTTACATTCCCCGGGTCTTTCGATAGCCCGTCGGGCGCTTCGGCAAGCGTCGCTCCGATGCGCAGTGGCTCTGCGCCGGTTAAGTAATAGAGTAAATCAAAGAAGTGACAACCTTCGCCTATGATACGGCCTCCTCCTTGTGTGGCATCTAATAGCCAGTGGTCAGGCGGCAAGTGGCCGGCGTTTACCCGATATGTGAGCATCTTAGGTCCGGGAATACCATCAAGTAATTGCTTTAACTCACGCACCAGCGGAGCGAAGCGTCTATTGAAGCCAACGGTGAGCAGCACACCCGCGTCAGCTACTGCTTCACAAACCTTCTGACAATCCTCCAAAGTTAGAGCCAGAGGCTTCTCTACAAAAATATGCTTCCCATTCCGGGCTGCGGCAATAGCTATTTCAGCATGAAGGTGATGTCGGGTGGCAATCAGCACTGCATTAATGTTCCGGTCTGTCAGTACCTCACGATAATCTGTGGCGCAATAAGTTGCGTCGAACTCCTGAGCTACTTGTCGTGCTTTGACACCAGTCGGGTTGGCAATGGCTATCAACTCGCAGTTGGGTATTCTGCGTAGACTTGGTAAGTGGTAAGCCCGCGCGAAACTTCCGGCGCCAATTACAGCCAAGCGCACTTTATCCTGGCTGGGCTCAACCGAATGCTTCAGATGGACTACTCTGGAGTAATTCCTATCAGCTATTCCGCCATCATAACTAAACACCACGCCTAAGAATTCTTTCGGCCTTTCTGCCAGATCACGGTAGGCTTCCGCCGCTTGTTGCAGTTGATATTCGGCCGAGATCAGGGGACCGACGGATATCTTCCCGTCCGCCAGCAGGCGGACAAATTCAGCCATGTTGCGATTCTCGGTCCAACGCACGTAGGCGATCGGATAATCCACACCGAGTTGCTCGTATTCAGGATCATAACGACCCGGACCGTACGAGCGGGAAATCAGCAAATCTAATTCCTTTTGGTAGAAGTGCGGGCGTTCCAGATTCAGGCCAACGTCACCAACTACAATTACCCGACCGCGTTCTCTGCACATCCGGAAGGCCTGGTTAATAGGCTCATCAGCTCGAGTAGCCGCGCACACAATGACGGCATCGGCGCCATGATCACCTGCGAGCCGGTAAACAGCTTCTACCGGGTCCTCAGAACCAGCATCGATTGAGTGGTGGGCGCCCAGCTCTCTGGCGAGACGCAGACGCCCTTCCATCAGATCGATGGCAATCACACGACACCCCGCCACTCGTAGCAGCTGGCTCACCAACTGTCCGACCAGGCCGAGCCCGGTTACTACGATAGTTTCTCCGAAGCTCACCTGCGCCCTTCGCACCCCTTGCATAGCGATAGCCCCAAGGGTGGTAAAGCAAGCCTCGCGCAAGTTCACACTCGAAGGTACACGGACCATCAGGTTGCGCGGAACAGAAATGATTTCTGCGTGGTTTGCGGAGCCACCACCACAAGCCACCAGGTCCCCAGTCTGCAAGTCATCGATATCTTCCCCAACTTGAATAATCTCCCCTGCCGCCGCATATCCTGATCCCTGGAACACGGGCGTTGGATGAAGTCGTTGATGAACGCGAGCAAGGGTCGGTTTGATCCCTTCTCGCAAAAGGCCCATCCCCAATTTTTGTGCAAGATTTATCTGGCGATTGATCGCGGCGCGTTGTTGGTGCTGGGTTGTTGCGGCCAGTTCCGTTCCTGAACTAATAACAGAGTGCGCAGTGCGAACCAGGGCCTGCCCTGGAGAAACCGTAGGAGCCGGTATCTCAATAACAGTGACTTCCTTGCGTTCATTCAAACAAACTTGTCGCATGATTTATCTTTATTACTCAGCTCAAACCATTTCAACCTTATCCGTCCTGAAAGCTGACACAGAGGTTCACACCTCCTCGGCATCCTGTCCTCAGAATCCCCTGAGAACTCTGTATCGCAGTGAAATGTCCCTGGCTATTCGATTCCCGTTCCCTTTATCCTGAGACTACCTGACGAGATCTCTTCTGAACGAACGCAAAACCCAGGAACTGGCGGCGCGAGCTGCTAAAAGCTCGTTTTTCCGAAAGAATCGCCCCAAGTATAATGCCAGCCCCCAAGCCAGAATAAGTCCTGAGCCTACGCCAATATCGACCCAAAGCCTTCCGGTCTTCAACATAACCCCGATCAAATAGATCGCGATACTAATGATGAGTAATTTGGCCAGGCGCCCCCACTCGTAAGGGATCGGGTACAATCGTCTGACAATCGGATACTCAATAATTGGCAGTAGCATATAGGAAAGCACGGTGGCCACGGCAGCTCCGACCATTCCAAAACGCGGAATAAGAAGCAGATTGAACCCAAAGTTAATAATCGCCCCAGTGCCAATAATAAACGGCGCGTAACCCGTCTTTCTCACCAGATCGAACCCGAAAGAAAAAAGATAATAGATCTCGAAGAACAGATAAGAAAGGACGATGAGTGGCACGATTCGGGCGGCCCCATGGTAGGCCGGGGGCGTTAGCACGGCTAAGGCTTCATGAGCGAACAAGCTGAGACCAAGGCCAATGAGCGTAAGCACGGTAATCGCGTAGACCATCACGCGGGCGTAGACGGTCTGAGCGTTTTCGTCTTTCACGATGGAATAACAGTAAGGAGCGTAAGCCGTATTAAACCAGCCGATAACCATGTGCAGGATGCCGGCAATACTGTAGCTTATTGAGTACAACCCAAGTTGACTGAGGTCTGCATACTTTTGCAGGAAAAATCGATCGGAGAGATTCAACGCCCAGTATGCGAAAGCTGCGGGAACAAGCGGCAAACCGAAGCGCAGAAGTTGCTTCAGCAAGCCAAAGTCGACAGTCCACTCTATATCCCGCACCGTTAGCACGAGGCAGACAACAAAAAACAGCGCCGAAGTAGTCAGGCTTGCATAGACCAGTCCAACGACGCCCCAATGCAACCATACGATCGCGGTAATATTGAGAACCACGCTGATCAGGAAACGCGCGAAGGATAAAACGGCGTATCTACCAGCATATTGCTTGGCCCGAAAGATCGCGAATGGAATCGCCGAACCGACCTCGAAAAACACGCCAATTAGAGCAATGCGAATCAGTGGTCGCAGACTGACGTCCCTCACCAGCGCGGGTGCAATGCGATCGAAAAACAATATTATCGGTATTGAGATTACCGCAGCCGCTACCAGCAGAAAGATCAGTACTGTACCGGTCAGTCGTCGCCTGGCCTCCGGGCTGTCATTTTCAAAATAGAAACGAAAGAATGCTGTTCGCTGTCCGAAATCCAGGAAGAGGGCAACAACCGTCGAGAAGAGGGTGATCAGCGCAAGTTTGCCGTAGTCATCCGGGGAAAGAAAACGAGTATAGATCGGTAATAAGAGCAGCCCGGCTATCCGAGTAACTGCGTCTCCCAAACCGTAGATCAAAGTTTGCGACGATAACCGCCGAAGATGGTCAAGCATTTCGTTGCGCTTCGTTTATGCAGATAAGCAGCACGGCCTCCGCGTTCCAAAGACCAATACGATCTTATCTTTGAAGCGCAATCGCCTGCCAGGCTCCGCTTTTTGAGTGGTTTTCAAAGGGTAGGGAATAAACCTGTCAGGGGGGGACAACCTGCCTTGAATAATATCCCCGCCTACTCCTTCAACTTCGTCCGCTGGAAATCTTTACTTGCGCGCGGAGGCTCGGCCAGGAAATCGGAAATCATTTTGAAGTCGTTGTCAGTCATCGCCAGATGACTGGCCGGAACATACTTGCGCCCGTTAGTTCGACCACTTAGAGCTCTTTGAACAGGCGGGTATAGTTTACGCAAAGCAGAGCCAACTGGCCCCATGAAGGAGATGACGTTTCGGGCGAGACGAATTGAACCTTTCGGCGGAAGCTGACCCTGCAAGTCATAAATGAGATGAGGGCCTATAAAGTCTCGATAACCTTGCTTAACATGACGACGCGCCTCATCAAGGGGAATTCCATCTTTTCCCGAGATCGCGTGGGCAATAACATTAACGAAACCCCTGAAATCGTCGGACCATGTTTCGAGGAGCATGCGGTCAAAGAGATCGCCGTTTTGCCTGGTTTCTTTTTGATCACACGAACCAAGTCCTTCCAATTGTCTTACGAGATACAAATTTGAATCGATGTTTACTTTGCCGGCTATGACTCCGAGCAACATTGGAATATGTTGAGACAGAATTAGATCCTGAGTATTCAAATCTCGTAGCACCTGGAAACTTGAGGTGGTTTGTTCGGTTCGGAAAACGTCATACCAATTTGCACGATAGGACGAAAAATAGTTATGGACGCGTTCCACCGCCGTGGGCGCTAAATTCGATTTGTCCGGATAGACCCGCCTTACAAACGAGACATTCTCGCCATAGACGTTGTTTAGTTCTGGTCGATTGGCATTCGCCGCCAGCCTGACACCGCCGATAATGCCCCGACTCGAACTGAAGTCTGAATGGTCTTTCAGAAACTCAAGGCTGCGCAAGAGACCCTCTACCAAATAGAAATCATCATTGTCAGCCAGAACTACAAACGGGGTCTCAACGCGGTTAAGCGCATCGAGAACCTTTGCATAGTAATGAGTTGGCGACGCGTCATACGGATAGCGGACATAATCATAATCGAGGCCCGGAAAATTTCCCGGGTTGCTGAGGAGATCCGCCGCAGACTCGTCCGAACCGCCGTCGGCTATTAGCACCTTGAATGGCAAATTGACTTTGCTGCCATAGGCCATCCAGCGCCGGGTGTATGACACGCGATCCCAAAGTGTCAGCAGGATGGTTAGATCTTTGTTATCGCTCATTACTTAATAACTCTACCGAGCAGTTACTCCTGGCAACACTCCAGATACCCACCCGGGTTGCAGGTAAACACGAGCTTGTTCTCGATTCTCTTGTCCACCTCGAACCTTTTGTTCACCTTAAGAAAAGCATCAAGGGCGGTCTTGGGATTGTTACCCGGCCCCCATGGCCTCGGGCGATGTGTCTGCTCCGGCATGTATTCCACTACCGTGTCACCACATACCAGATAATACCCCTTGCCTACCAATTGCGAATAAAGATTTAGTTCTTTGAGAACGTGGTCGTGAGTGTGATTGGAATCCAGGATAACAAGAACGTCACGCGAATCACCGATCAGCTCTTTGACCTGATCAAAGGTCTCCTGGTCAATCGATGACCCATTGAGCCAGGTGATCCGATCGGCTAGCTTACCAAAGGCGTCGATTCTGTTCTTCAGATCATCGGGAATGTAAATATCGATAGCAATGACGCGCTCGCCGCCCAGCACTTCCATCAGTGTCGAGTAAAAAAGCAGCGAAGCGCCCCAGGCCACGCCGACCTCAATGATAAATCTGGGTCTTGTCTTAAAAATGATCTCCTGCAACGCGAACATATCCTGAGGCAGTTGCAGCAGTGGCTCACCAAACCATGTTGTTTGATGAATCCAATTGTAGCGATCAGCTTCGGTCAGCACCTCAAGCGACTTCTGACGAAGCTCGCCGTCCGCAGCCATCTCTTCGGCCCATTTGATTCTTAACTCTTCAAATTCTTCTCGCGTGTGCATGCGATCCTTTATGATTTAGAGGGATTTAACCGGCTTAACCTGGATGTCTCACCATTGGCGAGCTTCTCTAAGCAACTGGATAGTTTTGCTAATTCCCAGGTCCAGGTCGCCCTTGAAGTCGAAACCAAGATCAGTAAAGAGTCGATTGGAAACATGATACGACAACTGGTTCATAATCTTGGTATCGACGTACTGAATTTCCAGGTCTGGAACAAACAATCTGATAATCTCGATAATATCGTTGACGCTGGTATTGACCGTCACTACGTTGTAGAGATCACCGCTGTACAGCCTTTTCTGAATGATGAACCTAAGTGCTCTGATTGCGTCGCCCAGTTCCAGATATGGGCGATTCTGGTGTAACGCCGTCTTCCACACCGTAATCGGCTGGCCCATTACCGCCTGCCAGCAGAATTTATTTATGGCGGTGTGAAATCGCATCCCAACCGACGTTCCAAATATCGTGCCGAACCGGCATATGATGAAGCGAAGTCCCTCTCGTTCGCCCAGAGTCTGCAACAACCGCTCAGCCTTTAACTTGGATTCGGCGTAAGGACTTTGAGGCTTCAAATCCGTTACCGGGCAATTCTCGTCGACGACTTCTGCTTGAGTGCCGTAGACGCTCGTGGTCGATGGAAAGATCAATGCACAGCCGGCCTCGATACACGCCCTGGCAACTCTTTCGGTGCCGGCAAAATTCACTTCTTCGACTTTGTCCTGATTATCGAAGCTGGATGTCGCATCGGTTATAGCCGCCAAGTGCACTACGGCATCAGCGCCGGCAAAAAGCGAAGGAAGGTTTGCGGTCAGCACGTTTGTTTCAACAAAACGATACCGGCCTTCGATCGGAAGATCGAATAATGAACAGTAGCGCTGGGTCGAGAGATCGTCGAGCATTAGAATCTCCGCCCCCGGCAGGACGGAAGGAAGCTCACGAATCAACTGCGACCCGATGTGGCCGAGACTACCCGTAACTACTATTCGCATAAAACTAATTTATGTAATGTTTCAGACAGGAACGGAAGTAATCTTTCGTCTTGACTAAACCGCTTTGAAGGTCAAATAGGGGGGCCCAATTAAGAATTGTCTTAATTTTTTGATTGCTGATCACCGCGTCGCCAATTTCGATAGCTTTCCGATCCGCGGGCCAATCTACGAATCTCGCGGTCCCACCGATGTTCTCAACCAAAGTTTGCGCGATTTCCGCAACATTGTATTGCCTGTCCGCGACAGCGAAGAACACTTGCTCATTACTTTTATCATCAATCGCAGCCAGCACTAGTGCCGCCACGGAATCCTCGACGTAACTGATATTTCGAAGTTGGCGGCCATCACCGTACACCATTAACTCTTTCCCCTGCAGAGCCCGGCCTATGAAATAGTTTATGAAACCAAAATCGCTGCTCTTGATGTTGGAACGTGGCCCAAAAACATTCCCCAGTCTAATCACTGTAGTTCTCATCTCATAGGCGCTGCCATAAATCAAGACATGTTTCTCTGATGCGCTTTTATTAGCTGAGTAAATATCGACGGGAAACTCAGGATGAGACTCTGTGACAGGGCTGAATTGCATCCTTCCGATCTGCGTGCTGGTTCCTATGTGCACAATCTTAACTTCAGAGTTAAATCGTCGAGCAGCCTCCAGGACATTGATCACCCCTTTGCAGTTTACGTCGATATCAACCAACGGTTCTCTCATTGAATTCGGGTGCGAAGTGTAGGCAGCGCAATTAAAAAGTATGTCCTGATTAAGAATGGCAGAACACACGCCTTCAAAATTGCGGATATCATTAAGAATTACTCGGACATCATCCCGAATGCCATGGACGTTGTGCATATTTCCGCCGGAGCGAGGATCCAGGCAATCATAAATCGTCACCTCAGCGCCCAGCTCAAGACACTTGTGCGCCAGGTTGCTTCCGACAAAACCCAATCCACCAGTGATGAAGACTCGTTGCCCTTTCATGGAGGGCAACTTATGGCTAACAAGACTTCCCGTGGACACTTTAATCCCTCGCGTGCGTGCCAGGAGTTTCCTGGTTTGCTCGAACAAAGCTGCTTATGGTGTTTGGAATCATTCGGCTGGTGGTTAATAATCACCCATCAACGATCGCTCCCGGCGGAAGACCTGAGCTTCGACAACGGCGGGCTGCTTAAATCGCCGGTATGGCCCGCGTTCCTAGAACAATTTTCAACCTGACGAACCCACGAGTGCAGAGCGTGATTGCCCGACAACTGTTTTTATGCCATCACACACAGCATCTATTTGGTCCTTAGTAAGGTTCAGAGCGCCAGGCAAGTTAATACCTCGTGCCGATAGATCGTACGCCACGGGGTTAAGCGGTCGGTAACGCTCTTCCTGGCCGGGATATGCAGGTAGCGAAGACAGCGGATAAAAGAAGGGCCTTGCAGGAATACCAATTTCGCCTAATCTCGCGATCGCATCGTGCTTAGTTAGATTGTGACTCTTGCCGAACACCAATCCTGTAATCCACACGCTGTTATGGACGCCATCAGGCTCGGCGTTTAACTCAATATCTTCGACGTCTGCCAAACGCTCCTTATACATCTGCCAGATCTCTCGCTTCTTGTTCACTAACTCGTTCAACCTTTGAAACTGTGCATAGCCCAGGGCGGCTTGCAGATTAAAAGGCATGTATTTATAGGTCACTTCATAGTTGTAGTACATCGGGCCACCTGGCTTTCGACCGTGATCGCGCAGGAACATGCAGCGCTCGTACAACTTGTCGTCATCGAGCAGCAGCATTCCGCCTTCCCCAGTGACCAGGGTCTTGGTGCGATGGAAGCTAAAGACGGAACCAATACCAAACTTACCAGCGCGCGTGCCTTTGTAAACTGAACCCAGCGATTCGGCTGAGTCCTCGATCAATGGAATCCCGTGCCTTTCAGCGACTGCGATTACCTCGTCCATTAAAGGCATGTTGCCGAACAGGTCGACGGCAATAATCGCCTTAGTCCGCGGCGTGATGCTTCTCTCGAGTGATTCCGGATCGAGACACCAATTCACTGGCTCGATATCACAGAACACGGGCAGTGCTCGCAAATATGTGATCGGTGCGGCCGTGGCAATCCAGGTGCATTCCGGAACGATGACCTCGTCACCATCAGACACGCCAAGTGCAGTTAACAGCAGGTGAATGGCAGTCGTGCAGTTCGGCGTCATGATGCCATACTTGCGGTCGTGATAGGCGGCGAACTCTTTTTGAAAAGTCTCGACGTACCAGTAAGGTTTCTCGTACCAGCCAGTGCGCATGGCATCGTTGACAATTTCTATCTCGTGCTCAGTAATCCAGGGCCCTGCCATGTATATTGGTTTCATCTTCTTACCGAATCTTTCTTATTTTCTATGCCACAACCACAATCTCGCCGGCCCGAAGTTTCCCACTATCGGCAACCGGCAAGCAAGCATGTTGATATCTGAATCATATCTTAACGGCTCGCCCTTATCCGCGGCGAGGCGCGCGTATACAACTCGGCTGAGAAAGTGATACGTGCTCGAAAAAGGAATAACCTCTTCGAGCGAGAATTCGCAAGTCGCCCAGTTCGGCACGGATGTTTCGTCAAGAAAGACGTTGTGCCAGGGCGGATCGATCTTTTCCAAATCCAACATCTGCCTCAGTTCGTTGGTTCTCTCAAGACCCTGAACCGAACTCTCTATCATCAGAAAATACCCGCCCCGCTTGACGTGAGACATGATCTCGAGAAAAGCCTGCTGTTGGGTAGACTCGCTGTCAAGATTGATCAGGCATCTTTCGGTCAGCGCGTAATCGAATTCACCCAGACCTTCAGGCAAGCCCGGAACAGCCCCCACCTGGAATCTGACTCTGTCCTGGTATCCGGAGTCGCGGCACTTCGATTGGCCGAGGTCGACCATTTTGTCAGAAAAATCTACGCCGACGCCGCTGCAGCTATTTTCCCTGACCAGGCTCAGCAGAGTATCGCCATTGCCACATCCTACGTCCAGGACCGAGGAATCGCGGGTGATTCTCTGGTGAATAAGCTTAAGTTCGAGATCCTTGAGGGGAAAATCGTTGGTACCGGCTATTTCCCCAAGCTCCGCTCGGGAGTTCCAAAAATCCAGTTTCTTTGAAGTTTCAACCATTTTAACTTTGGCTTGTCCTATAAATTCTTAGAGTGGACGTTTGGTTCGGCCTGCGACGGTCTGTTTATCCGGCACATCGGTGGAAACTATGGCGCCGGCCCCAATCGTTACATCCGATCCAATTTTCAATCTCGACAGAATAGTGGCACTTACACCGACCAGGGTATTAACGCCGATGTAGGTGAGCCCCAAAACTGTCGCGCTGGGTCCAACCTCTACTGCGTCATCCAGGTGTGTCTCGTGCTCAACGAGCGCATGACTATTGATAATACATTGACGTCCCAGGCGCGCCTCTGCCGCGACGATTGCGCCCGCCAGGATTTGTGCCCCCGGCCCAATCACAGCATCGTCTGCCACCCAGGCCGTAGGGTGGACAATACTTACCGGCGTCAGGCCTTCATCTACTAAAAAATCATGTAGCTTCAACCTGACGCGCCCGTGCGGGTTGCCAATCGCAACACAAAACCCGATATCTTCACGCTGCTGAGACTCAATCCAATTACGAAAGCCCTCGACCCCTTGATGAAGTTCCACATCAGGGAAGGGCGGGTTTAGATTTGGCGTATCATCGAAGATAGCCACGACCTTGGACCCGTAGTACTCGATTATCGGGCGAACTGCCCTGGCCTGACCTGTTCCGCCCCAAAGAATTACGCCAGAAGGGAGCTTGTTCACGTGCGAATTCATCTCGAGTCTCAGGCTTCAGATCCGTCACGCGAAAACAGCAGGTTGCAGGTGCGCCCGATGCGGTACTCTTCCGGAAAATTACTCTGATCGTATTCCTGCTCCAGGGTGCTCTTGTAAATCAGCGAGTAATTACAAGACGCCAGAATCTCAATGACCTCAGTGACGTTGATGAACCAGTAGGGAATAACAGTTCCCGGGACATTCATTTGCGCCGTCGCATAAGTCGGAATATCGCCCGCCGAAAGCTTGCCCAAAAAAAAATGCTTTGCTTCATACCCGGCCAATGTTTTCAAGAGAGTACCGTAATCTTCTACGTATTGCAGGGCACTGCTGAGGTAGACAATATCCAACTCGGGCAAACTTGGCGGGAGTTGCGCTGAGAAGTGAATCCTTTCGTCATGTTCAAAAAGTTGCGCTCCGCCTTCACAAATTCCTTCTCTCTCAATTACATGATAATCAACGCTCTGGCCATCTACTAAGCAGCTAGTCAGGTGAACGAAACTCACCCCCATGCCGCCCCCAAAATCCAGGATTCGCACTTTTCCGCCGGAAGCCTTACCCACTAAAGAAACCAGTAGCGGCAACAGCAAATACTCGCCGGCAACATCTTTGGGTATGGAGCCATCATTCCGCGAGGCGGCGAGCACCCTCTCAGTATAGTCGCGCGTCTTTTGGATCCATATCTCACTGTCAAACCCCGCGCCCGCCCCGGGCACATCCTGAAAGGACGGATGAATGCCTTCCCACAAGTTGCTGGTACGTGGGCTTACAGCTTGATGATTCTGATCGAAATTTGTGCCGGGCATGCGCGCTGGACTCCAAACCAATCGGCTGACCTCTCCGGACTATTTGATCACCGGTCCCTTGACCCAGTCGTAGCCGATGATCGGATCATCATACGGTATGCGTCCCTCATCGGACGGGTCGTAGACCTTAGAGGTTATGTAGAACAAATGCGCCGGGCCGCTCAGGCACTTGCACCCGTGGGCGACGCCCGGCGGAATACGCAAGACTCTCGCCGGCTGATTGTCACCCATGAAAAGCTCCATCGTCTCGCCACTCGTCGATGAGCCTTCCCTCGTATCGTGCAGCGCGACCTTCAAGACCCCACTGGGTACGTACCACCAATCTATCTGCACTTTGTGGAGGTGCCAGGCCTTCGCGACGCCGGTATACATCAACGAGTGGCTCCACTGTCCGAAGCCCTCGGCAAAAAACTCATCTGAGAAGCGGATGATCTCTCGAAAGAAGCCGCGCTCGTCAGTGTGAGTAACTAAGTCTTTAAGAACTACACCATCAATCATTGTGTGCACCTTGGAAAGCTTGAACTTCGCGGATAACTTTTTGCAACTCGATTTCATCGAGTTCCGGGTAGATCGGCAGCGAAAGAACCTCGCGCGCGGCGCGTTCGGTTTCCGGTAAATTATCGCTCGCGCGCAACCGGCCTTTGTACGCGGGTTGAAGATGGATTGGCACCGGATAGTGGACCAACGCCCCTATTCCTTTAGACTTCAAAAAAGAGTGTAGATCGTCGCGCCGCGTCGAACGGATCACATACAGGTGATAAACGGGTGAAGTATCTGGACTCCGTCGAGGGAGCGTTAAGCCGATACCGGACAAGGCTTCGTCATATTGCTTAGCCAGGCGAGTGCGCGCTGCGTTGTCTGCATCCAGATGGGGCAACTTCACGCGCAGAACAGCGGCTTGCAATTCGTCTAAGCGCGAGTTTAGCCCAGCGATGCTGCTGACGTAGCGGTCAGCCCACCCGTACTGCCGAATTAAATGGGCGCGCTCGGCCAATTCCGGGTCGCTGGTTACCAAAATTCCCCCATCGCCGATCGCTCCCAGATTCTTCGTGGGATAGAAGCTGAAGCAACCTACATCGCCAAACGAGCCAACGGTCTGTCCCTTATATTTTGCTCCATGGGCCTGAGCACAATCTTCAATCGTTCTGATCTTGTGCCGCCGGGCAATCTCCAGGACCGGCTCCAGGGCTACCGGCTGGCCATAGATGTGAACAGGAATGATCGCTTTTGTGCGAGAGGTGATCGCAGCTTCCAGTTTGGTCGAATCAAGCGTGTAAGATCCCGGCTCTATATCAACCAGAACCGGAGTCGCGCCGGCTAGTTCAATCGCCGATACCGTTGCCACTGCAGTATGAGAAACAGTTATTACTTCATCGCCTACACCTATGCCGCAGGCCCGGAGCGCCAGGTGCAGCGCGTCTGTTCCGCTACTCACACCCACTCCGTGAGCGGCGCCCACATATGAAGCAAATTCCGCCTCGAAGGCCCGGACATCTTCACCGAGGATATACCAGCCACTGTTTAGAACACGCGACACCGCTGCATCAATATCAGTTTGATGCGCCAGATACTGGGCCCGCGGATTGCTGCACAAGATCATCTCAACACTTGAACCCGGGGTACGTAAACAATCCATTGCCCATCCGCATTTTGAAATCTCTGCTCCTTCGCCATAATTTCCTCAGCGTGATTCCAGGCAAATAGCAACGCATAGTCCGGATAATTTGCTTCAAATTCCTGATAGGGGCGAACTGGAATGTGCACACCAGGACTAAATCTGTTCTGCTTAATAGGCGTTATGTCACTGATAAAGTCGACTGAATCCGTCGTGATATGACAGTAGTTCGTCACAGTAGTGCTCTTAGATGTCGCGCCGTATCCCACTATTCTTTTGCCCTGACGTTTCAAGTCGTTGAGAAGCGCCATCAGCTCATCGCGTGACCGCTCAATCTCGCTGCGAAGCCTTTCAAATGTCTCGAGCTGATCCAGCCCCATCGTCTTTTCTTTTTCGCGCTGTTTAGTGACAGCGGAAGAGATGTTTCGCTTACCCTTGTGAGCAATGACATAGCGCATTGAGCCGCCGTGAACATGCTGAGGCATGATGTCTATGATCTCTAATTCATGTTGCTCAAAGAGGTAACTGATCGAAGATAGAGAGAAGTAAAACGCGTGTTCATCGTAGATCTGATCGTACGATGTCTTCTCCACAATGTCGCCGAGATATGGGTCTTCAAACATGATCACACCGTCGGGCTTGAGCAGAGATTTCATTCCGGCTACCACGGAATGCAAATAAGGGATGTGACACATCACGTTGGCGCCCAGAATGGCGTCTGCCTGCCCGTGTTCGGCGATTGTTTCGCTCGCCAGGTCCTCATCGAAAAATTTACAAACCGATTTAATTCCCTTTTCGATGGCTATCTGCGCGACATTGGCTGAGGGCTCAACGCCCAGATGGCGGATGCCCGCGTTCTTGAAATTCTGCAACATAATTCCATCATTGCTGCCGAGTTCCACTACGAAAGGATCGGACGACTTGAGATAGTCAGCCGTAATCATTTCAGCAAAATCCCTGAAATGAGCCGCCATCCGCGTCGAAGTTGAAGAAAAGAAGGCGTAATTTTCATTAAACATTTTCTCGCGGTCGGGCTGTTCCGCAAGCTGCACCATGGTGCACGTCGAGCAGAAAACGACTCTTAGCTCGAAGAAATACTCATCCGCAAATTGCGCGGCGGTGAGAAAACCATTCGCAATCGGCATCCGTCCAAAGGATATAAATGGGACTACAGGCGAGTCGCATATCAGACACTTTTCCATTGATTCCTCTTCTTGATACGCAAACGTACTGGGGTATCTTCACAACGGATTGGCATTCTGGTTTAAGGAATTGAAACTTGAAGATAAGCTATATGTGCACAGTCCACCGCATCGAGTATTGCGTACATTTCATGAAGACAATCTTGCAGATTAAGTGGGCAACTATAATGTCAAAAACCCTGATAGTCTAGCGACGGGGCACTAATAATGTTTGGCGAAAGCCGGCTGCTGATGCTCAGACGTGGTTAGGGATGGGCGCATGGCGCACTAGATCCGCCACAGTGTGTCCAGAGCGCAAGGTTCGCTAGTGAATTTACACTTTGGAGATATAAATGTAGTCTAGGGGGTCCGGCTAAAAGCTGAACTTTGCCTTGAAAGACCTGGAAACACACTCGCTCTTCTCGTGAGTCGAAATCTTATCTATGTGCGGTATCTTTGGCATCCAGAGCATTAGCGGCATTCCGTTAAACTTAGAGGCCGTCGAACGCGCCACAAACACTCTGCGCCATCGTGGACCCAACGACGAAGGATATCTGCTGGTCAACACACAAACCGGGCATACAGTGCTATGCAGCGGACGCGAAACTGCTCCAGGTTTGAGTCTGCCTTCGATCCAGTCCTGCTCTGATCAGTCCTTTGATTTGGCTTTGGGCTTCCGCCGTTTGTCTATTCTTGATTTGTCTCCGGCTGGTCATCAGCCAATGTCGAGCGCTGATGGTCGATTTTGGATTATCTTGAACGGCGAGATCTATAACTACATCGAGCTGCGCAACGAATTAAAGAGTTACGGGCATCACTTTCGCAGTGACACCGACACCGAGGTCATTTTGGCTGCCTATCAACAATGGGGAGCAGAATGCTTGCTTCGTTTTAATGGCATGTGGGCGTTTGCGATTTGGGACTCGTTAGCGAGAGAGCTGTTTCTGGCTCGAGATCGTTTTGGCGAAAAGCCGCTTCATTATGTTCATGCGCCGGGAAAATTGTTCGCCTTCGCCTCAGAGATAAAAGCACTCCACGCTACGGGCGTAGTTGAAACGCGTGTTCATCAGGAGACACTGGCGCGTTTCAAAGAATACAATCAGACCGATCTTGGTGAACAGACTTTCTACCAGGACGTTTTTCGTCTGCCTCAGGCGCATAGCCTCGTGGTTAGGGAAGATGGGGCTTTAAAGAAGCAACGGTATTGGGATATTGATCCCAGGATACAAGAAGCAAAGAAATCTGAAGCGTGGTACACGGAGCAATTTCGAGAGCTTCTCTTCGAATCCGTGAAGCTGAGACTTCGTTCAGATGTTCCAGTCGGATCGAGTCTATCCGGCGGATTAGACTCCAGCACGGTTGTTTCGGTGATGGATCGACTGCTTCTCAAAGGCGCGGTGCAGAAGACTTTCTCGGCACGTTTCACCGACGAGTCGAAAGATGAGGGCAAGTGGATTGAGCAAGTAATTAAGGTGACGCATGTCGAGCCCCATTTCGTCTGGCCGACGGGCGAGCAGATGTTCGACGACCTCAAGCGCCTCTTTTACCATCAGGAGGAGCCTTTCGGATCGGCGAGCATCTACGCCCAGTGGTGCGTTATGCGCCTGGCTAAAGAAAACAACGTGACCGTCCTGCTTGACGGACAGGGGGCGGACGAGACCCTCGCCGGCTATCACACTTATTTCGACGTGGTTGCGGACGAGATGTTCAGCCGCCTGAGGTTTTTCTCTTTCCTGGGGTGGCGCAATGACTATGAAGCGCTGCACGGAATACCGCTCAGTCCTATTAGTGGAACGATCAAACGGAGTTTGCCGACGGCACTAAAGCGACCGGTCAAAGCGCTGCTGCGAGGCAGGCACAACGGTCACGACGTTGAACCCTTTCTGCCTGAGTATCCGAATGAGTTCGGGAAGGTAACTGCCCTGCGTAAGATCTTGTGGTGGCACACAACGCGCGGAGGCCTGGTGGAGCTGCTCAGATACGCCGACCGCAACAGCATGGCTCACAGCCGGGAAGTCAGATTACCTTTCCTCGATCATCGTCTCGTTGAGTTTATCTTCAGCCTGCCCGATAGTTTGATTATTAGAAACGGGTGGACGAAGTGGATTCTTCGGCAAGCGCTTAGGGGCGTCGTGCCGGATGCAATTCTTAATCGGATTGATAAGCTGGGTTATGAGCCCCCGCAGCGGGAGTGGCTCGGCGCACTGAGCTGGAAGGACCTGATGTTGAAAGAATTGGAGGAAGTCGGCGGCTTCGCAGTCGGCACAAGTTGACTATGCGCCGAGCCTTGATTCTGGGACTCTATTATCCGCCAGCCAACTTCATGGCCGGACGCCGGCTGGAAGGATGGGCGCGGCATCTGCCATCTTTCGGTTACGAGCCGCTGGTCCTCACACGCTATTACGACCCGGATGAGCGCGATTCACATGATGTCTACGCTTCCAGCCGCGCCACGAATACACTCAATGAGCCATGGGTCGAGTCTGATCGGGTCGTGTACACTCGTTTCCAACCCGGCGTATGGACGAGGATGCCGCTACCCGGAAAATTGCGTGGACTGGGCCACTTCGCATGGCCTGACCCAGATCATTCTGTCTGGTTGCGACAATGCCGCAATCACTTGCGCCACACCGGCTTCAATCCCGACATAGTCATCGGCTCTCATAGTCCGGCGGGCATACTAAAAGTTGCACGCAAGCTGGCAGAAGCGTATGACGTCCCCTGGATTGCGGACTTCCGCGACTTGTGGGTGAGAGAAGAATGGACCGGCTTTGACAAGAGCCTGAAGCTTTTCTTCCAGCGAAGACATCTGCGGAGTGCGGCCGGGATCTCCGTAGCCACCGAAGGAATGGCAACTACCATTCGGGGACAGATAACGCCGCTCACTAAAGTCGTGCGGCCAATCTATAATGGCGCCGAACCTATCGAGAGTGTTTCTGCCGATCCCAGAGATCGCCCGGCGCTCGAAGTTTACCGGGAGATTGCACGCGACCATCAGATAATTCTGACTTACACAGGTCACCTTTACCCGGGACAGAAACCGGAACGATTCCTGGACACAGTGGCCCAGTTCGCCAAGCAGAGCGGAAAATCCTGCGCCGTCGTCTTATGCGGAGCGCAGGATCGCGCACAATATGAAAGATGGCCCTTTGTGCATCTTCTGGGCCGCGTCAGGCACAGCACATCCTTATTTCTGCAAAGAGAGAGCACTGCCCTTTTTTATCCGACCTGGCCGGCGACGGATTCAGTTTATTCGGGCAAGATTTTTGAGATGGCTTTAGCAGGAAGGCCGGTCCTGGTTTCTTTTACTCCCTCGCCTGACTTGGAAGAGCTGTGCAAGCAAATGAAATCTGTAATTGTAATGAAAGATCCGGAACAGTTGATCAAAGAACTCAGCGCATTGCCGCGCGCGACGGCACAGAATGGCGACGCACCGGCTATCGCTACAAAAAAATACTGGGCCGGCGAGTTGGCTCGCTTTATGGATGAGATTTTGGGACAGGCAGCAGTGCCGAATTCAATCAAATGACAGGATGAGGACATTCCTGCGGGGGCAGAGTCCCCCGGATTGAAGTCTGTCTGTGCAAACCTTATATACTCTGCTCGAACATAGTTCTACCGCTTGCCGCGCGACGGGCCTTTCTCGGCGAGCTTTAGCCTTGAGACTATGAAACTATCCAAGCATCTTTAGCGCTTTCAGTAAGCACCCGTTCGACGGCTTACCGTTTGGCGGCGCAGTCGCTTCTGGCCAAGAGTTTCGCAGACGGCTGTTCGACGATGAAGACGAACATTAACGGTAGTTATTATACGCTGGCGGCTTTGCGCGAATTACATGATTTTTACTGAGACTGAGTTGAAGGGTGTTTACGTCATCGAACCTGAGCGTTTCGAGGATGAGCGCGGTTTCTTCGCACCGTCGTTTTCAGAGCGGGAGTTCGAGACGCGCGGGTTGGAGAGCCGGTTTGTCGAGAACAACATCTCTTACAATCGCCGCCGCGGCACACTTCGCGGGTTGCATTACCAGACGCCTCCATACGGCCAGGCGAAACTCGTCCGCTGCACGCGAGGAGCTGTCTTCGACGTGGCAGTTGATCTGCGACCTGCCTCAACCACCTTCCGACGCTGGGTTGGCGTCGAGTTAACAGCCGAGAATCGTCTGATGTTCTACCTTCCCGGCGATATAGGACATGGGTTCCAAACGCTCGAAGATGACACTGAGGTCTTTTATCAAGTCTCGGAGTTTTACCGGCCGGATGCTTACCGGGGGCTGCGTTGGGATGACCCGGCATTCGGCATTGAGTGGCCTAATGCCGATGAGCCCGTGATTCTTGCGCGCGACAGCTCGTATCCAGACTTCATATTATGATTGTAACCAGGCAAGTTGTTTGCCTACCAGTGAGGCGCAGGTTTGCAACGGCTATAATTTGTAACACTCGATTATCTGTAACATATGGTGAGCGATAGTTCACAGGATAGGGTCTGCAAAAGACAGGTGTGCGGCAATGCTTATTTGGAAGCTGAGATCCGACAACCAGCGTTAAAGATGAAACGTAGACGCAATGCTCGTTCGGCTTCGTAGTCCACCACCTGTTTTCTGTGGGCCAGCTCGTACGGTGGAAAGGTAGAATGAAAACTTGAAAGCTCTCATCACGGGCATCACTGGACAGGACGGCAGTTACCTTGCGGAACACTTGTTATCGCTGGGCTACGAGGTGCATGGGCTTGTCCGCCGCGTCGCGCTGGAAGACCCCGAGCGTCGCTTTACGCGCATTAATCATTTGCTGGATCGGATCCAGCTACACGCTGCGAGTCTTGAGAGCTACCCGTCACTATTTGCGGTTGTGAGTCGCCATGCGTTCGACGAGTGTTACCATTTGGCCGCTCAATCTTTTGTTGCCGAAAGTTTTGCGGATGGATTCTCGACGATGAATACGAACATCAACGGCACGCACTACATGCTCGCGGCGCTTCGCGAATTGCGACCGCAGTGCCGGTTCTATTTCGCCGGCTCCTCCGAGATGTTCGGACTGGTACGCGAAACGCCACAGCGTGAGACCACCCCCTTCCACCCGCGCTCGCCTTACGGCATTAGTAAAGTCGCCGGATTTGAACTTACGCGCAACTATCGCGAGGCTTACGGATTATTTGGCGCAAGTGGCATCCTGTTTAATCATGAGGGACCGCGGCGCGGGTTCGAGTTCGTTACGCGGAAGATCACATCGACGGTGGCTCGGATCAAGGTGGGGCAGGCCAGCGAACTCCGACTCGGGAACCTCGACGCGCGACGTGACTGGGGACACGCCAAAGACTACGTCCGCGCGATGCGCCTGATGCTTCAACAGAATGCGCCCGAAGATTTCGTGGTGGCAAGCGGAGAATCTCACACCGTGCGTGAATTTTGCGAGCTGGCCTTCGCTGAAGTCGACCTCGACTATCGCAGCTACGTACGCGTCGACGAACAATTCTTAAGGCCCGCCGAGGTTGGGACTCTAATCGGAGACGCGTCCAAGGCGCGTTCCGTTCTCGGTTGGGAACCAACCTGCACTTTCCCAGAGCTCGTTCGCGAGATGGTGCAGAATGATCTCAAACTAGTCCTCGGTCAAACGGCGGAACCATCTACGGCAAACGCGGGAGCGCGCGTTCCGGTTTTGGAGGCCGGCGGAAATACGGATTGAGCGATTGGAACGTTTCGGTAGATGGTAGTAGCTTGTGAAAGGTTTAGGCTCTTAAGTACAAATCGTGGTAAGGGGAACGAGACTCTTCGATGAAGAAGGCTCTGATCACAGGAATCACCGGGCAAGATGGATCCTATCTGGCTGAGTTATTGCTCGACAAAGGCTACGAGGTTCATGGGATCATCCGACGTGCGTCGACCTTTAATACCGGCCGCATCGATCACCTCTACAAAGATCCGCACATCAATGGTGTGCGGCTCTTCCTCCACTATGGCGATATCGCCGACTCCACCAACCTCATAAAACTGCTCTATCGGGTTCAGCCTGATGAGGTTTATCACCTGGCGGCGCAAAGTCACGTTCGAGTTAGTTTTGATATTCCTGAATACACCGGTGATGTAACCGGCTTGAGCACTATCAGAATCCTTGAGGCGATTCGCGAAACGGAAGTGAAGTCGAAATTTTACCAGGCGAGCAGCTCCGAAATGTTTGGCAAAGTCAACGAGGTGCCGCAGCGAGAGAACACTCCGTTTCATCCACGCAGCCCTTATGGAGTCGCCAAGGTTTATGCGCACTGGGCCACTGTAAACTATCGGGAATCGTACGATCTTTTCGCGTGCTGTGGCATTCTCTTCAACCACGAAAGTCCGCGTCGCGGCGAGACCTTTGTCACGCGAAAAATCACGCGCGCTGTGGCTCGAATTAAGGCCGGCCAACAGAAAAAACTCTACCTGGGAAATCTTGACGCCAAGCGCGACTGGGGCTATGCCAAAGAATATGTGGAAGCAATGTGGCTAATGTTGCAGCAGGACCGGGCTGAGGATTACGTTATCGCTACCGGTGAGACCCACTCGGTCGAGGAGTTTTTGACTGAAGCGTTTTCCCACGTCAATCTGGATTGGCACGATTACGTCGAACTCGATCCCAAGTACCTGCGTCCGGCTGAGGTTGATCTGCTGATTGGCGACGCCTCAAAAGCCGAGCGCGAACTCGGGTGGACTCCGAAGATCACTTTTAAGGATCTCGTGCGACTGATGGTTGACGCCGATGTGTCGACGGTTAATCGCAGCGAACGAGAAGTTTTCGGCGACACCGACTCGGCGGAATCGGCTAGCTCTTAGTGATAGGTATTATGGAAGAATTCAAGCAGAGTTTTCCTTTCAAACGTGTGGTCGTCACCGGGGGGGCCGGTTTCCTTGGGCGCTTCCTCGTCGAGCGTTTGCGAACAATCCAGGATCTGGAAATCTTCGTCCCTCGCAGCGCCGATTTCAATCTGGTTGAAGCCGCGGACGTTAAGCGTCTTTACGCGCAAACGCGGCCTGATTTAGTTATTCATCTGGCTGCGGTCGTGGGTGGTATCGGCGCCAATCAAAGAAACCCGGGAAAGTTTTTCTACGAGAATTTGATGATGGGCGCACAGCTGATCGAGCAGGCACGGCTGCAACCCGTGAAAAAATTTGTGGCTCTTGGCACCGTGTGCGCATATCCAAAACTCACTCCCACGCCCTTCAAAGAAGATGATTTATGGAATGGCTATCCTGAAGAAACAAATGCACCTTACGGGCTGGCAAAAAAAATGTTGTTGGTCCAATCACAGAGTTATCGCCAGCAGTATGGCTTCAACAGCATCTTTCTCCTGCCTGCCAATCTTTATGGTCCGGGAGACAATTTCGATACGGAAAGCTCCCACGTTATTCCGGCCCTCATTCGCAAGTGTATCGAGGCCCGTGACGAAGGCCGGCCATTCATCGAGGCGTGGGGTACAGGGCAGGCATCGCGGGAGTTTCTTTATGTGGAAGATTGTGCTGATGCAATATTGCTCGCCGCGGCTCAGTATGACGAAAGTGATCCCGTCAATATTGGCACCGGTAACGAAATAAAAATATCCGAATTGGTGAAACTCATTGCGCGGCTGACGCGATTCGATGGCGAGATCCGCTGGCAAACAAATCAGCCTGACGGTCAGCCCAGGCGCCGGTTGGACGTTTCACGAGCGTGGGAAAAATTTGGTTTTCAGGCGCAAACACCGTTTGAAGAAGGCCTACGCCGAACAATCGATTGGTACGAACTGCATAAAAAACGTTCCGCAGACCTTGTTGTCAGCAGTAGTTAGGTAAGAATGCTGTGCTCGAGGAGTCAACCGGCAAGAACGCTCACGGCGGGTGAACGGCAAACCTTCAGGTAATCGACAGCGGCAAAAGCGCAATTAATTCTTGACGGGGCATGATAGACGGCAGCGTTGAGCCGATTCGAGAGTGCGAAGATCGGCCCGCTTACTGGACCAGTGACAAATGCATTATCACTTAATCGGAATTTGTGGAACGGCAATGGCCGCGCTGGCAGGTATGCTGCAAGCGCGCGGGCATCACGTCACCGGCTCCGACGAGAAT
>Ga0070697_100000407_pt1 | contig 33216 bp, 30 predicted proteins | sample KBSK1501metaG_FD_65475 | JGI IMG/M metagenome (GOLD analysis project Ga0070697, IMG submission 65475) | Corn, switchgrass and miscanthus rhizosphere microbial communities from Kellogg Biological Station, Michigan, USA - KBS K1-50-1 metaG | ecosystem: Host-associated > Plants > Roots >...
GGGGCGGTGGACTTCCGCGAGTATCTGAAGCGCAAGTGTCGCGAGCAGAACATTTCTCTGCACCGGCTCGCGGTCCGCTGCGACCTGAACCAGATTTACTTCTACCAGGCCGTCAACAAGAACAAAGAAAACCCACCCCCGTGGGTGCTCCGCCGGGCGGCCCCGCACCTCGGAGTGACCTACGTCGAGCTGTTGATCGCGGCCGGGCACCTGACGGAGGACGACCTGCGGGAATATACCGGCCGCCCGCCGGCGCCGCCGTCGAAAGAGCCGGAACGGGCCCGGGAGAAGGTCTCGGTCTAAGCGGAGGTCGTGTCGCCGCCCGCCACGAAGCTCGAGAAGTGGTAGGTGACGGACCAGGTGAATTGGGTGGTACTCATATCGATCTTCATCTGGTGCATGTAGCGGTCACTGGCGGAGATCCACACCTCGACCTGGATGCCGGCGTTGGTCAGAGCGGCTTCGTCTGCCGGGGTGAGGCCGCTCGACGGATCGGCTTTGAGCTGCTCGACGTACTTGCCCGGGTCGACGGTCAGCGAGAAATGGTGGACGTCGATGTTGTCCATCGTGATGTCGCCCAGATCATCGGAGGCGCGGAAGGCATGGGCGAACTCCAGGTTCGCGATCGGGTCCATCCCGGGCGCGATCTGACTTTTCGAGTTGCCGGTGACGTCCTTCCACGCCGGCCCCTGTGAGGGGATCCTGATGTATTCGTGGCCGTTCTCGATGCGCTCATCCACTTCCACGATCACATCGCCGTCCGCCGATGGGACGTCCATCTGGAGCGTGAGCGTCTCTTTGTGTGGATAAATCAGGTCACCTGAGCCGGTGATTTTGACGCCGGCCAGGCCATTGAGGACCAGGTTGCCGGCCAGCGACAGGTGGACGCTCTTCAGGCCCTGCATCGCGTCACCACTTTTGCTGATGAAGGGACCGGCATCGAGGGGCGGCGGGGCCGACTGCTGTCCCGGGATCATCCCGTTGATGGCGCCACTCTTCCACACCAGGAGGCAGGAAACGATGGCGACGGCAATCGTGATCAGCCGTCCCATCGAGCACGCAACGATTCGACCGATCCATCCTTGCTGGAAAAAGCGCGGCCCGCCGGAAGGAGGGGTTGGCGATGGATCCGAAGAGGGGGACGGGAATCAGATACGCCGGCGGGCCTAGCCAGCTCGCGGATCATAGCAACGCTATCCCGCCGCGACACGGCATATACCCGCTTGTCACCGAGCCGTTACATGCTGGCAAGATAGTCGCGTGCAGCGGGTGGTCATGCATGTCGACCTCGATGCCTTTTATGCCTCGGTCGAGCAGCTGCGCCGCCCGGAGCTGCGCGGCAAGCCGGTCATCGTGGGCGGCGCCGGGACGCCCGGCGAGCGGGGCGTGGTGGCTGCGGCCTCCTACGAAGCCCGTCCCTTCGGGGTCCGCTCGGCGATGCCACTCAGCCGGGCGCGTCGCCTCTGCCCTAACGGGATATTCGTTCCCTGTGACTTCCACGCCTACCGCGAAGCCTCGAAGTCGGTCTTTGCCATCCTCGACCGTTACTCCCCCATCATCGAGCCGATCTCGCTCGACGAGGCCTACCTCGACCTCACCGGACAGGAGGCGCTGATGGGGCCGCCCGCCGGGGTTGCCACCCGGCTCCGCGACGAGGTCAAGACGCGCAGCGGTCTCGACCTCAGCATTGGCGTCGCGAGCTGCAAGCTGGTTGCCAAGGTCGCCTCTGAGCTGCGCAAGCCGCGGGGCCTGGTGGTCGTTCGGCCCGGTGAGGAGGCCTCCTTCCTCGCCCCGCTACCGCTTTCCAGGCTGCCCGGCTGCGGGCCGGCCACCGCGGTCAAACTGGAGCGGGTCGGGGTTCGCACCATCGGCGACCTCGCAGCCCTGCCCGACCCGCTGCTCGGCGAGCTATTCGGCCAGTACGGGCGCGCCCTCGGCGCCCACGCTCGAGGCCTCGACGCGAGTCCTGTCACGCCGCCGGGCGACCCGAAGAGCATCTCGCGCGAGGTCACCTTCGACCGCGACGTGAGCGACGCCGGCAAGGTGCGAGAAACCGCACTCGGTCTCTTGCAGGACGTCGGTCAAAGTTTGCGCGCACATCGATTGTCGGCGCGCACCGTCGTGCTCAAGATTCGCTATCAGCCCTTCGACACCCAGTCGCGGCAAGCCACCCTCCCCTACCCTACCGATCGGGATGACCAGCTGGCTGGGGCCTTACGTCAGCTGCTCGAGACCCAGGTCGCCCCCGGCCGCCCCGTCAGACTGATCGGCGCCGGCGTGAGCAATCTCGAAGCCTGCGCGACACAGCTGAGCCTGCTGGAGAGCCGGTCGCCGCGGCTGGCCATGCTCGACGCGCAACTCGACCAGCTGCGCGGGCGCTTTGGCGAGCACGTCATCAGCCGCGGCACGGCCGCGCCAACCCATCAGAAGGACGTCAGACGTGATGACCTGGAAGCCCTTCGCGGGGACGACGGGTGAAGGCCGCCAAGCCCAGGACCGCGAAGCTGACCCACATCGGACCCAGTGGCGAAGCTCGCATGGTCGACATTTCCGCCAAACCGGTCAGCAACCGCGAGGCACGGGCGCGTGGGTCGGTAAAGATGAGTCAGGTGGCGCTCGAGGCGATCCTACGCGGCAACCTTCCCAAGGGCGAGGTGATCGGCACGGCACGCATCGCCGGCATCCAGGCGGCGAAACGGACCAGCGAGCTGATCCCCATGTGCCATCCGCTGGCGCTGACCATGGTCGATGTCGTGTGCCGGCCCGACCGGGCTCTTCCCGGCATCCAGATCGAGTCGGTGGTCCGTTGCGTGGCGCGAACGGGCGCAGAGATGGAAGCGCTGACGGCGGTGGCGGCGGCGGCCCTCACCATCGTCGATATGGCGAAAAGCGTCGACCGCTGGATGACGATCGAGAACATCGAGCTGCTGGCGAAACGCGGGGGTAAGAGCGGCGACCTGCGTCGTCCGGACTAGCGGCCGGCCTTGATCGCCTTCATCGCCGCGTCGTAGGCCTTCTGCATCGGGCCGAAGGTCTTGGTTTCGTAGTCAGCGGGCAGGGTCTCCTCGGGACTCGACATCGCCTTCAAGGCCGCGTTAGTGGCATCGGTGTATTTCTTGATGCCCGCGGGATCCTTGGCCTGGATCGCCTGGATCAGGCTCTCGGTGTTGGTCAGGACATCGTTGAAGCTGCTCACCTGTTTGGCGATTTGCGGCGCCAGCCCAGGTGCCCCGGACAGTGACATCGCCAGCTCGATTTTCTGCTGAGCATCCGGATAGGGCGCGCCGGCTCCCACCAGGTCATGCTTGGACAACGCCGCGCTCATCTTCGCGTAGTCGATCAGCGCATCGAGATAGGGCTGAATCACCTTAGCCTCGTTGACCGCCGCGGTCATCGCCTTGTCGGCCTGGGTGAGCCCGGCCAGTGCCGCGGCGAGGCGCTCCCGTTCGCTGCTGATTTGCGCGCTCTTCGTGGGCGCGCCCCATTTGATGAACGACAGGCTCCGGTCAACGCTCTTGAGCGTTGCCTCGTCGGACTGCACCAAGGTGAGGCCATCGTTGAAGGAGACCGCCAGCTTGGCGAACTGGGCCTTCAGCGCCGCTGGATCGCTGGAACTGTTCGACGAGCCGATCAGCTGCGCGAACACGGCATCCACCTTGGCCTGGTGCGAAGCGGCGGTCATCAGCGATTTATCACCGGCCGAAATCTGGGCGGTGGCGACGGCCGGCAGGATGCCGTAGACGAGCACCAGGAGCACCACCAGGCCGGCAGCCACGGTGACGATCCGGCGCTGGTAACGCAGCAGCTGGGGTGGAACGGCGACCGGGAGGGTGAGGGTCTGGCCGAAGATTCGAAGGGTCGTGCCGGAAGCGGCCGGCGGCCCCTGGGCTGGCCCGTAGCCAGGGTACGGCTGGCCGTAGCCGGGCTGCTGGGGGTAACCGGGTGTCTGCCCGTAACCCGGCGGGGCGTAGGAGGGATACTGGCCCTCCTGACCCGGCTGGCCGGGATAGCCGCCCTGTTGTCCCGGATATTGTGGCTGCTGCGGGTAATTCGGCTGCCCGTAGGGCTGGCCTTGCTGCCCTGGCTGGCCGGGAGCGTAGCCGGGCGGGGCGTAGCTGGCCTGCGGCGGCGGGAGCTGGTTGCGGCAGTTGGCGCAGGTCTGGGCGCCGGGCTGGTTCCAGGTTATGCCGCAGTACGGACACGGAGCTGATTGGTAAGCCTGCATAGTGGCGCCGACGCGCTACAGGTTCAACTGCCCGGGTCACCGGATTCCTTCGGGACCGTCCGTCAGTCAAACGACGGTCGCTGCCTGGAGGCCCTTGTGGTAGCTGTCGATCAGCGGCTGGAACATCTGTCGGTTGCTGGCGTCGACGCTGTCGAAGCGGACCTTGAGTGCGTCAAACTGGTCGCTCAGGGCCTGGAGCTGGGCCTCCGCTTGCCGGGCAGCCGAAGGGTTGTTCGCCTGGATAGCGGCGATCTCCTGTTGCAGCGCGTCCAGACCGGACTTGAGAAGGCCGGCAAGCACACCAGATTGGCGTCGGCCGCCTTGACCGAGGCTTGATCGCTCCGAACCGTCAAGAGCGGGGCCTCAAAGCAGCTGACCCAGTTCCTCCGCGTTACGGACGGCGTAGTCCGAGTAGCAGTTGTTGAAGATCGCGTGAACCTCGGTGGCGCTCTTCGCCATGTCCTGGAGCTTGGGCGCCCACGCCTTCAGCTCGCTTGGCTGATAGAGGTAGCGAAACTTTTCCGCGGTGCTGATGCCTTTCTTCTCCCAGTTCTCTGCGTTGTGGCCGTGAAAGCGCACCATGCCGAGCGGCGCCGTAGTGGCGACTACCGGCGGCACGCTGGAGGCGAAGCCTTGGGGCTCGTCAACCACTACGTAGGTGTAGTGGTGGTCCTTCAGAAACTCGACGACGCGCTCACGCCGGGACTCCTTCATCCACAGCGCCTGGCGAAACTCGATCGCGATCCCGAAGTCCGGCAACCACTCGCGCAGGTCTTCCATGAACCGATAGGCCGACGGCGAGGGAAGAAACCACTTGGGGAATTGGAAGACGATCGCCCCCAGCTTGCCCGCATCCTGCAGCGGTTGCATCCCCTCGCGGAAGCGATCCCACACGCTTTCCTTCTCTTTGGGTCCCAGATCCTTGAAGTAGAGGTTGGTCTTCGAATCGGACACCTTTTCCCGCAGGTCTTTCGGCAAGCGGGCGACCGGGGTGGGATGCTGGGTCAGCAGCGCGTACGCCTTGGCGTTGAAGGTGAAGTCGTTCGATGTGCGCGCGACCCACAGCTCCGCGGTCTTCTCACTGGGGATCGCATAGAAGGTACTGTCGACCTCGACCACAGGAAACTTCGAGGCGTAATAACGGAGCCGCTCTTCCGCCGTCGTCGCGTCCGGGGGATACCACCCGCTCTTGATCAGCGTCGGCTCCGTCCAGGAAGAAATCCCGACCTTGATGCGTCCCATCAGCTGGGGCGGTGGGCGGCGGGAGCGTCGCTGACCTCGCCGCGCAGCGTGCGCAGGCCGTGTGGCAGCGCTTCCATGACGGCCTCGAGGCTGTCGACCACCCCGCGCGGGCTGCCAGGCAGGGCCAGCACCAGCGTCCGTCCGATGACGCCGGCCAGCGAGCGCGACAGCATCGCGTGCGGGGTTTTGCGCAGACCCGCGGCTCGCATCGCTTCGGCGATACCCGGCACTGGGTAATCGAGCAACGGCTCAACCGCCTGTGGCGTGACATCGCGCGGGCCCAGCCCTGTACCACCGGTCAAAACGATCAGGTCGGGGTCGGCGACCCGCAACCACTCGCGGACCTGACGCTGGATGTCGGCGTGCTCATCACTGACGATGGCCCGCCCGACTACCTCCGCGGGGATGCGGGCCAGCGCCTCGCTGATCTTTTCGCCACTTTCGTCGACGCGTTCACCGCGGGCGCCCTTGGTGCTCACGGTCAGGACGCAGGCACGAAAGCTCATGCCAGCAGTCTAAGCATGGTCGCTAGCGGGAACTTGAGCTAGCTAGCCCTCGGCGCGGTAGGCGGCGTGCGCCGCGATCGTGCGGCAGAAATCCGTCACGGCGCCGCCGACTTCCATCAGGTCGTGATAGCCGAAGGGGACGCAGTGGTCGAAGGGGGGAAAGCGAACCACCGCCGAGGTGGGCGGAAGGTCGGCGTCGTACAGGGCCAGCACCGGACGCCCCCGGCCGAGCAGCCAGCCGGCTTCGAACCCGACCCCGGTGCTGCGCCCGGTCATCTCCATACAGCCGGCGTCCGCCTCCAGCAGCTCGCGGTGCATCATCTCGGCGATCAACTCAGGCCGATCGAAGCCGGGCCGGTAATCGGGATCCGCCACCCGCTCGGCGAGGATCCACGCTCCATACTCCCGCAGCGCCCGATGGGCGAGCTGGATGGCCTCGAGGCTGCGCGGACCTAGTTCGCCACTGACCGCCCGACCGAGGTAGACCTTCACGGCAGCACTTTCGGGGCAGGATTGCGCTTGGGCCGCCAGAGCCCGACCATCAACATCACCATGCCGAGCACGGGGTCGAACGGCAGGACGATGCCCCCGAGGAGCGCCGCAAGCCAGCGCGGCCGAAAGCGCCGCATGGGCGGATTATCCGCTATCGCCGGTCGGTCTGCCTGTCTCGTTGGAGGTCACCGCCTCATGGGGCTCATCTTCGACATCCAGGCCGCCGTCGTCATCGTCGTGGCGGACCTCGTCCGTGCCCGGATCACCCTTTTTGCGCCGGGCGGGTCGTTCCGCTGACAGAGAACGGACATCCAGGCCCTGGCGGAGCAGGTGAATGCTCTCCAGTAAGGAGAGGCGCTCGACCAGCCAGCCGACCCGGTAGTGCACGGCAAACCAGGTCTCGTTCGCCGGCGGATGGCGGTGACGGCGCCGCCAGCGACCGACCGCCTCCTTGAAGGTTGGGGCGAAACCGCCTTCTCCGCCGCCGCGGCGGTCGGCCCCCGCATTCGCCGGCACGGACGGATTCTAATTCGGATCGCCGGCACGGCTGCGCAATGCCGCCAATCGCGATAATGCCGAAGTGCGGCTGAGCGACATCATGGCCCTGGCCAACGGCCTCGCCGGCTGTGCCGATACCCCGCCTGATTCCGAGGTGTACCTCGACGGCGAGGTGCGCCGCGTCTATGTCGGGATCGATATCGATGTCGCCGAACTCCTCCTAGCGAAAACCCTTGGGGTGGACGGCGTCATCGCGCACCACCCGATCGGTTCGCGCGCGCGCCTCAGGTTCGCAGCGGTAATCGAGCGGCACGAGGCCCAGATGCGTGCGGAGGGCATCCCAGAGGACATCGCCCACCAGTTGATGCTCGCCCGTCGCGACCCGGTGGCGCACACGCTGCACACGAGCAATTACGACCGGGTGGTCGGTGCGGCCAAACAACTCCAGATGCCGTTAATGAACATCCACCTGGCGGCCGACATCGTCGGGCGTCGGTTCTTTATCGACTTTGTCGGGCGGGCCGTCGATGGACAGGGCACCAACGTCGGCAGCCTGGTCGATGAGCTCAAGACGATCCCGGAGATGGAGGCCTCACTGGTCCAGCCCGAGCTCTGGCTTGGCAGGGCCGAAAACCCGGTCGGACGCTGGATTGTCCAAATGGCCGCCGGCACCAATGGCGGCGCCGCCATCTATCGCACGTATTATGAGCACGGCATCAATACCATCCTGGCGATGCACATCGATGACCGGGACCTGCGTGAACTCGAGCAGCTGCAGCTGCCCAAGGCGAACCTGGTGATCACCGGCCATATGCCGAGCGACTCGATCGGGATGAACCGCGTGATCGCGGCCCTGGAACAGCGCGGACTCGAAGTAATCGCAGGCTCCGGAGTTATAAGGGTATAGACCACCATCGAGGAGGACCGCTTGGACGCATCACCTCGCGCGTACGGCAATGAAGCGGAGCGTCGCTATCACCTCCGACGGCTCGACGACCTGTTGGAGGCGCTGGAGCGGCTGAACCTCGCCGAGGCCAAGACCCTGCCGGTGGCCGTCAAGGAGCGCATCGAGAAGGAAGGGATCACAGTCGACGATGACACCAACTTCAGCAAGCTGATCGAGCTGGTCTGGGCTCAGCAGGAGAAATACCTGATCGACCTCAAGGCCGACCGGCGCAAAGGCTCGCGTCGCGTCGCCGACGGCGTCGTCGCCTCGCACCGCGTCCTCGACGCGTTCATCCTCGGCCGGCTCAACCTCGCCGGCAAGCGCCGCCGCCGAATTAGCGGGTAGGCCCCGTTACGCGAGCTCATCACGGCTGCGACGAAGCACAGTTAATTCAGTGACTTAAGACGCGCCGATGCGCCGTCCAGCCGCTTACGCGCGAAAGCGCGGCTCGGGCTGCGCGCTCGCTAGCGCGGCTCACCCTGCGGGCTCGCTAAGCCGCCTTGTAGCGGCTGAGTTCTGTTTCGAGCTGCTGGATGCGGAAGAGCAGCTGGTTGATGTAGCGCTCGCGTCCCATCAGGCGGGTGTTCATCGAGGCGGTCGCCTGCAGCTGTTCCTTGACGCGGTCCCAGCGCCGGACGTTCTGGATCGCAACCGAGGCCTGCTCGGCAAAGGCCTTCAGTTGCTCGAGGTCGCCGGCGGGGATCGGATCCAGGTTGTCGCGATAGACATTGAGCACGCCGCTCACCTCGTCTGAGACCTCGACCTCGGAGCGACTGAGCAGCGCGCCGTCATCGGTCGCATCCTGTTCGCGCAGCGAGCCGCACAGCACCGAGGCGATCATCGAGAGACCCGCATTCTCGACGGTCTCGACCAGGTTCGGCGGCAGCATTTCCCGCATCAGCGAGACCCAGGGCTTGCCGGTGCGCATCACGTCACCGGCGGCCGGCGCACCCCAGGCGATCCGTTGGCTGATGATGACTTCGGCCACACCCTGCGAGCCCGCGACTTCCAGCTCCAGGCTCTTTGGATTGCGCAAGGCGAGCAACGCGGCGTTGCCGCCAATCAGTTCTTTGGCGCTGGAGAGCACGAATTCGACCAGCTGCTTGCTGTCATTGGCGACCGACAGCTCCCGGGCCTTTCGAACGAGGGTCGTCAGGCGGTCCTCCCGCTGCTTGAGCAGGTCGACCAGCCGGGCGTTGATCAAGGCATTGGCGGCGTCGGTCGCGACTCGTGCCAGGTTGCGCAGGTCGTGCTCCGTGAACGGATCACTCGCCGCGCGCGCCAGCGTCAGAACCCCCAACCCTTCTTTGTCGGCAAGCAGCGGGACGGCGATGAAGGATCGGGGCTGATGCTTTGGGTCAGACGCTTTGAAACGCGAGTCGGACCGGCTGTCGCGGACCAGCACCGGCTCGCGATGCGACAGCGCCCAGCCGGCGATGCCTTCGCCGACTTTGAAGCGTGACATCTCGCTGATCGCGATCGGGCTGTTGCGCGCCGCCTCGACCTTGAGCTCTTCCTGGAGGTGATCCACCAGCGCAAGCGTCCCGCGCTCGAAGCGCACCAGCTCGGACGCGGCATCGAGGACGCCGTCGAGGACGGTGCGCCATTCCACGGAGGACGACAGCCGCTGGGCCGCCTTGATGGTGGCCTGCGAGCTTTTCAAGGCTTGCTCGGCCTCCGCCAGCTGGGAGCGCGCCACGTCCCAGCGTGCCGAAAGCGCGTCGAACTCCAGTTGAACGCGATGGTGAGCGGCCTGGTTTTCGAGCGCACGCTCGAGGTCAGCCCGCATTCCGTCGCTAGCTCGTTTGGCAGCCTCGACTTCGGCGCGGAGGCGATTGGAACGCGCTTCGACGGTTTCCACCTCCACCTTGAGGGCCGCGACCTCGGCGTCGCGGGCCGCAATCGTCGCGTGGGCGCTGGCGAGCTCGCCCGCGAGTCGGTCACGCTCGACGCTGGCCGTGGCTTGGCTGCGAGTTGCTTCCGACAGGCGGGCAGCCAGGTCCTGCCGCTCGCGATCGAGGGTCTCATAGGCGGTCTGGAGGGTGGCGTGCTTGGCGGCGACCTGCTCGAGCTCCTGGACACGCCGGGCATGTTGCTCAGCGAGCTTCCGTTGTTCGGCGATTTCAGCCTCGAGCGCGGTCGCCCGGCCCCGATGCCGGCCGAGTTCCTGCTCGGTCTGCTCCAGCAGCTTCTGGTTCCGCTCCAGCACCCGGCCCTGTTGACGATGGGCCTTGAGCAACTCGGCGAGGTCCAGCCGCAAGCGCGCCTGGGTGGTGCCGGCCTCGTCCAGCTGGGCTTCGAGGGAGCGGTCTGAGGTCGGGGCGTCGGAAGACCGCCTCGAGGAGGTCGATGGTGTTGGGGCGCTCGACGGGATCGCGCGCGACGCGGGCGCTTTGTCCGCCGGTGAGTGCGCTGGAGCCGCCGGTTTATCGGCGGGTTTCTGCCGACGAGAGAAGGACCACTTTGACATCCGTCACTCCGCCGTGGCGCGTAGCGCCGCGTCGCCGGCGGCTGCTGACTGCCCCTCGATGACCTGGAGGCCGGTCTTGCCGAAGACTTCGATCGGGAAGTCTTCTCCGTTGGCCTTGAGCCGGGGTAGCAACTTGGGCAGCACGCCGGTCCAGCGGAAGGCGCCAAGGACGTTGCCCTCTTCGTCGATACCGGTCTGGTCGAAGACGCAGATGTCCTGCAGCTGGATGACGTTGGCGGCGATTCCGGTGATCTCAGAGATGTGGGTGACGACCCGGCGGCCGTCGCGCAGACGGGCCTGCTGCACGAACAGCGTGATGCCGCCCACGATCTGTTCGCGAATCGCCTGGAAGGGCAGGTCAGACCCGCCCATGATGACCATGGTCTCGATCCGGTTCAGGGCGTCCTTCGGGCTGTTGGCGTGCACCGTGGTCATGCTGCCGTCGTGGCCGGTGTTCATCGCCTGCAGCATGTCCAGCGTTTCGGCGGCGCGGCACTCGCCGACGACGATGCGGTCGGGCCGCATGCGCAGAGCATTCACCACGAGGTCGCGGATCGCGACCGCGCCGCGGCCTTCGACGTTGGCGCTACGCGCTTCCAGGGTGACCAGGTTGCGCTGCCGGAGCTGCAGCTCGGCGGTATCCTCGACCGTCACGACCCGCTCGGTATCCGGGATGAAGTTCGACAGCACGTTGAGGGTGGTCGTCTTGCCGGAGCCGGTGCCGCCGCTGACGACCATCGAGATTCGCGAGCGCACGCAGGCGCGGATGAAGTCCGCCATTTCTTTGTTGAGCGTGCCGAAGTTGACGAGGTCCGATACCTTGTACGGCACCCGCGAGAACTTTCGGATCGTGATGCTCGAGCCCTGCACCGCCAGCGGCGGGATCACGATGTTGACGCGCGAGCCGTCGGGAAGGCGGGCATCGACCATGGGCGACGATTCGTCGACCCGGCGACCGATGCGGGCGACGATCCGATCGATGACCCGGCGAAGCTGACGCTCGTCCTCGAAGACCAGCTCCGACTGCCCGAGACGGCCGCGGCGTTCGGCGAAAATCGTCTTCGGTCCGTTGACCATGATCTCGCTGACCTCCGGGTCTTCCAGCAGCGACTCCAGCGGGCCCAGACCCAGGGTGTCGTGCATGATCAGCTCGGCAAGCTCTTCGCGGTCATGCTTGGTGAGCTTGAGGTTGGTCTCCTGGCAATACTCGTCGACCAGTTCGGCGATGCGGCGCTGCACCATGTCGGCGCTGGCGGTGTCCGAGTTGCCGCCGAGCGCGGTGATGAGGCGCTCGTGGACGGCCTTCTTGATGCGATCGATATTGGGGACGCGCGCCGCAATGTTCTGAGGCTTGACGGTCAGACTGGACAGGCTCGCCGGCGCGCCCGGTTCCCCACCCTGGGGCTTCTCGGGAAGCTTGCCCTTGTTGAGCTTGTCAACGAGCAGCATGCAGTCCTCCTGGATTCATAACGACAGCGACAACCTCGCATCGGGAGCGTAGCCTGCGCCGGCCCCCCGGCTTATCTGCCAGACAGCCCAGCTTTGGGCCGAACGGCGGATACCCGGCGCAAGCGGCTCCGTAAGGGAAACGTGAGTTTGCGCCGATTCCGGCATGGCCTTAGCTGGCTTTGCGTTCGGGGAAGCCGTCGTCGAGGAGGCCATGCTGGGTCGCCCAGACGGCAGCCTGGGCGCGGGAGCTTAGATTCAGCTTGCTCAGGATGTTCGAGATGTGATGCTTGACCGTCTTGTCCGAGAGAAAGAGATCGGCGGCGATCTGCTTGTTCGTCTTCCCCTGGGCGGCCAGCCGCAGGACGCGCTTTTCCTGGTCGGATAGCGCCGCACGTACGACCTCGTCGGAGCTGGCGGCCATCTTCCGGATCCGCTCGAGCACCTTGCGCGTCACCTCCGGGTCGAGGAGCGAACGGCCATCAGCCACCGAGATCACGGCGTCGATCAATGCCGCTTTGTTGATCTCTTTCAGTAAGTAGCCGGAGGCGCCCGCCATGATCGACTCGTAGACCGCGTCCTCGTCCGCGAACGACGTCAGCATGATGACTTTGCTGCCCAGGTTGCGTCCCAGGATCTCGCGGCAGGCGTCGATCCCGCTGCCGCCCGGCATCCGGACGTCGAGCAGCACCACATCGGGACGCAGCAGCGCCGCCTGGTAGACCGCATCCTGCGGCGAGGCGGCCTCACCGACCACGCGGATTCGCGGATCGGACTCGAGAATGGTGCGCAGCCCTAGCCGGATCATCTCGTGATCGTCGGCGATCAGCAGACGAACCGTCCCGGTGCTCATCGGCGGTATGGAAACACCGCCTCCAGACGGGTGCCGGCGCCGGGGGCACTCTCCAGCGTCAGCGTGGCACCCAGTTCGTGCACGCGCTCCTCGATGTTGGGCAGCCCCCGACCGCGCTCGATCCCGGGCGTGGGCCGGGCGTCGACGTCGAAGCCCTTGCCGTCATCCTCGATGACCAGCATGGCCGCCTCGGCGCCAAAGTTGAGCGAGAGGTTGGCGTGCGTGGCGTCCGCGTGCTTGTAAACGTTGGCGAGCGTCTCCTGGATGATGCGAAAGAGCGCGATCGAAATCTCCGGCGAGAGCTCCTCGCTTGGCGAGGCCCCCACCTCGACCTGGACCGGGATGCCGGTCGCCTCCTGAAAGTGCGTGCACAGATCGGCCACCCACTGGCCGATCTCCTTCTCTTTCATGATGATCGGGCGCAGCTGGTAGATGAAGGTCCGCATCTCGGACAGGACATGGTTCAACTGCTGGATCGAGCCGCTCAACACCGGCGGCACGGCATCGGGCTGGCTGACCGCCAGGTCACGCGCGTGCTCGAGCTGGAGCCCGAGCGCGTAGACGTACTGGACGAGCCCATCGTGCATGTCACGAGCGATCCGGTTGCGCTCGGACACCACCGCCATCTCGTTCTGCTGGTCCTGGACGCGGGCTTGCAGCCGGAGTCGTTCCATCCCCAATGCCACCTGGCGGCCGATCTCGTCCAGCAGCTCGAGCTCGGACGGGGTGAGGCGGTCGGCATCAGCGAAGCCGACCAGCAGCGCGGCCGTCATCCGTCCCTGCCAGCGAACCGGGACCGCGGCGACCGCTTGCGCCTCGCTGTGCGACCAGAAGGCGTCGTCGAGCAGTGACGGCCGGGTCGTGCGCAGCAGCACGAGGGGCCGCACCGACTCCGCGAGGCCGGCCATCATCGGCAGCGCGCCAACGGGCTGGCTGCGAAGTGACTCGAGACCGAAGGCCGGCGGATCTGAGGCATCGAAGGCCGCCTCGATAATCTCGCCTTCCTCGTCCGGCAGGATGACGGCGGCGGCAGTGGCTCGCATGGCAAAGGCCACCTGTTTAACGGCCCGCTGCAGCAATTCCGGCGTGGTGACGGCCTCGCTGCCGGCTTGAGCCGTGGCGAGCAGCGCTTCCGCCCGGCGCCGGGAGGCGCGCTCGGTTTCGAACAGCCGGGCATGATCGATGGCCACCGCCGCCTGGGTGGCGATCGCCTCGACCAGCTTCTGATGCTCGGGGCCGAATGGCTCGCGGGCGGCCCGAACAAGGACCAACGCCCCCAGCAGGTTCTCCTGCGCGCGCAGGGGGGCGGCCAGCACCGTCTTGGACCGGCGTTCTGCACCGGTCACCTTGTAACGGGCATCCTTGGACGAGTCCGCAATCACGGCGGTGGCGCCGTGGCGAACCACCCAGCCGACCACACCCTCCCCAACCTTGAAGCTCTTGACTTCTTTGAGGGCGACCGGCACGCCGAGGGCGGCTTTGACATGGAGCTCGGTACGCGAGTCGTCCAACAGAAAGATGGTGGCCGCATCGAAGGCGACCAGCGCGTTCATGCGCTCGAGGACGTCCTTGAGGGTGCGATCGAGATCGAGCGAGCTGCTCAGCGCGGCGCTGACCTGCGTCAGCAGCCGGTACGACGGCGCCGGTGTTGGACTGCCGCCGGAAATTACCTTGAGCCGGCTCGCGTCCATCTTGCGCGCGCGCTCGGTCATGCGAGTGCGACGTTTGGCCGGCCGCTTTCCAGCGGAGCGGCGTCACCAGATCGTCACGAATTCGGCCCTTACGACTCTTTAAGAACCTCCCGATAGACTGACCCCGTGAGGCGGCGGGGCGGCGCGATCCTTCTTCTTGCTGTCCTGCTGGCCGCCTGCGACCCGGTCGCAGCCAAGCCCAGCGCTCCGAGCGCCGAATCGGCGCTGGCCCTCATGTTTCAGAACAGGTATGCAGCGGCTACCAGCCAGCTGCAGGATCTGATCAAGGCGCATCCGCAGGACGCCAAAGACCACGCCGCCTATGCGCTGGTCCTCAATTACCAGACCAAGCAAAAGGCCGCGCTCGACGAAGCCAAGAAAGCCCAGACCATCGCTCCCCATGACGGCTTCGTGCTGACCATCCTGACCCGGGTCGAAGACTGGAACGACGACATCCAGTCGGCCGCCCGGGACGGGGCCGCGGCCGTCAAGGCGGCGCCCAAGTCGACCCTGGCCCACGTTTTCTACGCCGAAGCCCTCGCCGATGTCGGCCAGTACGCCGACGCCCAAACCCACCTGGCGAAAGGCGCGGACCTGGCCAAAAAGGGGTCCGACTACGACAAGGCGGAGGTCGAGCGCAACTGGGCCAACTACTACCGCGACAAGAAGGACTACCCGCAGGCGCTCGCGCATCTCAAGCTGGCGGCGGGCGCGCAGCCGAAATGGGTGGAGCGGCTGCTCGAATTGGCGCGATTTTCCATCGCCCGTCAGGATCTGACCGGCGCGACCCAGTTCCTGGAACGCGCTGCGACCCTGTCACCGGATGACGCTGGACTGCGCGAGCAGCTGGGCGAGGTCGCGCTCTTCGCCCAGGACTACGACGTCGCCAAGAGCGCCTACCAGGCGGCCCTGCAGCTCCAACCGCGCAGCGCCCTCGACCTCAAGGTGCTGGGCGACATCGCAGTCGCCAAGGACAAGGATCCGACTACGGCCATTCGGGATGAGCGCGCCGCGATCGCGGCGGAACCGACCGACCAGGAGGCGGGCGGGTACCTGGTCGCGGTGCTCCGCTATCTGAACAAGGACGAGACCGCCGCGGCAAAGGCGGCCATGGAAACGGTGGCCCCCAGCGGCGTGGGCGCCGCACCTGCCGCGACCTACGTCGATCTCGACAAGGCGGCGGTCGACCGGCAGGCGCTCGCACTGGCAACGGTGAACCGCTACCGGCGCTTAGCCGGGTTGGGTCCGGTGACCAGCTCGACGGTCATTCACCAGTCGGCGCTGGCCCACGCCTTCTACACCTTCTTCAATGGGGCGCTGGCCAGCATCCGCGACCTCGGCATTCACAAGGAGGAGGCGAGCGGACAGGGCTACATCGGGGACAACGTGCTGACGCGCGCGCAACATTTTGGCTACCCGCAGCGGTCGATGGCGGAAGTCATCACCCACCGCACCGACCCCGCGGCCGCGGTCACCGACTGGATCGATTCCGTGTATCACCGCTTCCCGCTGCTCCGGGCGGACCTCCTGGAGCTCGGTTACGGCGACGCCTACCTGGGACCGATGACGGTCCAGGTGATGGACCTGTCGTACCGGGAGACCGCCAGTGGCCGCGTCATCCTCTATCCGGCCGACAACCAGGTCAACGTGCCGACCGCCTTCAACGGCAACGAAATCCCGGATCCCGCGCCCAACGCCAGCTACCCGATTGGTTATCCGGTCTCCGCTACCTTCGACCGCAATGCGAGGGTCACGATCACGGCCTTTCACCTGCTCGATCCATCGGGCACCGAGCTGCCGGGCACCTCGCTGCAACCGGGCAACGAAACCGAGAATTCCTTCGCCTTCCTCGCCAACGTGCCCCTGCAGGCGGGGACCACCTACACCGCCGAGCTGACCTACACCCTCAACGGGATCGCTGGTCGAAGGCTATGGCACTTCTCGACGACGGCCGGTCCGAGCCCAACTCCTCAATCCCAGACCGCTGCCGCCAGGCTCAGCTCCGCTCGCGTCTGGTAAGCGCCTTGAACACAGTCAATACCCAGCATCCAACGGGGCTGCCAAACTCGGATGCCATCCAAGCCGCTGGCTAGAGGAGCGCAAACAGCGCGGCTCAAACCGCCGGAGGGCAAGCCTTCTCAATTCGAACACTGGCTTGACTGGTGGCTCTCTCCGTATGGTGGGAGCGAAAGGAGGTGAGCCATTTGAGGTCGTCGAGGTTCCGCCAGGCTGGCGACTCGTCGTCCGCCAGCGTGGTCGCAGTCTTCGCCATGGTCGTTATCGTGCTCATCGTGCTCTTCGCCTGGTATGGGTTCTTTGCCGGCGGGCACTGGTTTGGCAACGGCGGTGGTAATGGCATCAACGTCACCGTTCATTCGTCTTAGGCTCACTGCCAGCTGACGAAGAACGGCTGACTCCAAGCCCGGGCGCCGTCCGCGCCGATTGCTTCGACGCGAACGTAACCCTCATCTCCCCGGATCTCGTATGACCCGGTGCTGGCACTGACGGCGCTCACGACGCGACCGCCGCGGCCGACGACGACGAAGGGGATCAGCCCGGGGTGGAAACGCTGACCCCAAGCGCTCCCAGTTCCTGACGGATCCGCCGGGCCAGGGTCACGGCGCCAGGGGTGTCGCCATGTACACAGAGGGTTCCAAACGATACGGTAAGCCGGCTGCTGTCGCTGGCGAAAACTTCACCGCCAGTCACCAGCCTACGAACCTGCCGCGCCACCTCCTCTGGGTCGGTAAGCACCGCGCCCGGCTCGGACCGCGGCAGCAAGGTGCCATCCGGACGGTAACGCCGGTCGGCAAAGGCTTCCGCCGTAAAAGGATGGCCCGCAGCGACTGCCGCCTCCTCCATCGCCGATCCGGCACGACCCACCAACCGCAAGCTTGGAGCGAAGGCGCCGATGGCCGCAACGATCGCGACCGCCAGGGCGCTGTCCGTCTCCGCCTGGTTGTAGAGGGCGCCGTGCGGCTTGACGTGGTGCAGCGCCGTGCCTTCGGCACGAGCGATCGCATCGAGCGCAGCAAGTTGAGGCAAGAGCAGCTCCCGGACTTCGCCCGCGGTCAGCTGCTGCGGCCGCCGACCGAAGCCTTCGCGGTCATCGAACCCTGGGTGGGCACCGACGGCAACGCCATTTCGCATGGCTATCACTACGGTTGCTCGCATGGTGCGCGCGTCACCGGCGTGAAGTCCGCAGGCGATGTTGGCGGAGCTCAGCAGTGGAAGCAGTGCCGCATCGGTTTGCGGGTCACCTTCGCCGACGTCAGCGTTCAGATCGAGCTGCCGCACCCGCCGAGATTTTCTCAGGCCTTCGACAGGTCGAAGGATGCCGACTGGTCTTCTGACGAGTCCTTGCCGGCCTCGAAGATGCTCCAGCGTAGTGCCAGGGATCCGATCATGCTGCACATGGCCGCAGCCGTCGACAACGATCGCACCGTGCGACTATGCCCGCGACGCGCGACGCCATGAAGCAGGAGCGGTAGCAACCCTCCTGCGAAGACGGCGCCCAACCAGAATGCCGGGGCGAATCGACCGGTCGTCAGCGGTCGAGCGGCCTTTCCGGACTGCACGAGGTAGCCAGTGAGAATGGCCATCTCGCCGAGCGACGCCGCCGATTCGAGCGTGGCAAGCCGGTGGAGGGTCGCCTCGGGCGCGCCGCGGCGCGCGGCCTGGAGGCTGACCGCGGCCGAGCCGCTCGACAACGCCGAAGCCATGAAGACGCCGCCCAGCAACTTGCTCTTCGCCCACAACGGGACATTGGTGGCGCCCAAAAGCACGCCGCTGTAGCCCGCAAGCGTCAAGCTCAGAAAGCTGCCGAGCACTTCGGTCAGGCGCCGCGGAACAAGCTGGGCGATCGCTCGAAGGGGGCCGTGGAGCAGGCCGGTGTCCGCAGCATGCGAGGCGCCCCGGGCGAATGCCAGCGGCGTCAACCCGGTCAACGTCCACGCGCCGAGGTTCATCGGAGAGAGAGGCTTGAAGATGCGCAACATGTGGTGAAACCGGTCCGGCCGGCCGAGGTCGCCGATGAGCAGCGGCGCACAGGGGAGCAGGGCGGCCGCCGCGACGTAGAAGCCGTCGGCAGCGATTCGGCGGTCGTCGGCGGATCCAAACGTTTGCGCCAGCGACGCCGTGACGAAGGCGCCGGCACCCAGCCCACCGAGCCAGAAGTAGGCGGGCACCTCCCAGGTCCATACCGGACGGCGCACAACCGGGTAGTCGTAATAGCCTTGGGTGCCCCCACCTGAACGCCTCAAACGCTCGCTTGGCGCTGAAGCGCCGCTCGCGTGGGCCGGCAGGCCCGGACCCTCCCCCGCGAGCGGGGGAGGGGAATTTCCGCGCGGGGGAGAGAAATTGCCCCCGGTCATTGGCGGCCGCCACGAAACACGAGGGCCGCCACCATCGCGAATCCAAGCCCGACGGCGGCACTCCAGCCATAGCGTTCCGCCATGGTCTTGCGCGGCAAGCGCGGGACCTCGGGCAGGTTGTAAGCCTTCGGCTTGTCGAGCAGTAGGAAGAAGGCATGCAAGGGACCGACCTCCGCCGCTTCATGTCCTTCCGGCATTCCGTAGAGGCGCGCCGTCGACTCGCCGCGTGCCTTGAGCTCGCCGAGACGCTGACGAGCCCGCTGTTGCAGTTCTTCGACGTCGCCGAACTGGATCGACGCCGTCGGACACGACTTGGCGCAGGCCGGGGTCATGTCATCCTTCAGCCGGTCGTAGCAGAGGGTGCATTTGTGGGCCGTCCCAACCTCGAATGTGCTCTCCTTCGGGGCCCGGTCGATGACGCCGAAGGGGCAGGCCGGCACGCAGAAGCCACAGCCGTTGCAGATGTCCTGCTGGACGTAGACCGTGTCGAATTCGGTGCGCACGAGCGCGCCAGTCGGGCACGCTTCGAGGCAAGCCGCATTAGCGCAATGCTTGCAGACGTCCGACATCATCAGCCAGCGCTGCTCCTGCCGGCTGCCGTTGGCCTTCGCCTGCTCGATGAATTGCACGTGCCGCCAGGTGGTGGCACCCAGGTGACCGGTGTTGTCGTAGCTGTTTCCGGTGATGGCAAAGCCGTCGGCGGGCAGCTGGTTCCACTGCTTGCAGGCGACTTCGCAGGCCTTGCAACCGATACAGAGGCTGGTGTCGGTGAAGAAGCCCTTCGCTTTCTTCGGCGGCGGCGGCTCCTCGAGATTCATGAGCCGCTTGTAGCCGTCGATCATCGCAAGCGCCCCTTTCGGAGGTTGCAGGTCAGCGCTTTGTCTTCCTGGATGTAGACGTTCGGTTCCTCGGAGAGCGCCACCAGGTCATTCGCCATGGCACCCGTGACCAGCCCTTTGTAGCCCCAGTGATAGGGCAGACCGACCTCGTGAATCAGTTTGCCGTTGTGGCGGAAGGGACGGACGCGTCGGGTGACGAGCGCCTTGCACTCGATTTGATTCCGCGGCGTCGACACGACGACCCAATCGAGATTTTCGATCCCCTTCTCGGCGGCCAGCTCGGGACTGATTTCGGCGAACATCTCCGGCATCAGCTCGCTGAGCCAGCTATTCCACCGCGACATCGAACCCGAGGTGTACTGCTCGGTCACGCGATAGGTCGTGACGATGTACGGATACCGCGGGTCGCCGGGTGGACTGATTGGGTTGTCCGTGCGACGGAATCGCTTGGCCACCGGGCTGTCCTGGCGCGGGTACAGATCATTGCTGAGTGGTGATTCGAGCGGTTCGTAGTGAGTGGGCAGCGGGCCGTCCTTGAGTCCGCTGGGAGCAAACAGCCAGCCGCGACCATCGGCTTTGAGCGTGAACGGATCAGAGCCGGAGTGTAGGTCCATCCCGGTGCCCTGCCCTTTCGCCGGCGTGTCGGGCGCCTTCCCAAGCGGAAAATCGGGCACGTCGAGCCCGGTCCAGCTCCCGGCGCCGGCGTCCCACCAGACGTACTTCTTTCGCTCGGACCAGGGCTTGCCGGCCGGGTCCGCGGAAGCGCGGTTATAGAGGATGCGCCGGTTGCCAGGCCAGGCGAAACCCCACTCGGGATCGACGTAGTTTCCGGGAGTGCGGTTTCGGCGACGTGCTAGGTTCTGACCGGGCGCGGGAAACACGCCGGAATAGATCCAGACGCCGCAGGCCGTGGAGCCGTCATCCCTCAGCCGTTCGAACCCGGGGATCTGCTTGTGATCGGCGACGCTGTAGCCGTTGACTTCCATGAGGACCTTCTCGGCCGACGGCTCGTCCTGGATTCGATACTCTGGATCCGGGCGCTCCGGCAGATAGTCCCAGGTGAGGTTGCGCAATCCCTGGTCCCGCGGGTCCGTCGACTCGCGATAGAGCTCCTTGAGCCGACGGCCCAGGTGATAGAGAAACCAGAGATCGGACCGGGTGTCGCCCGGCGGGTCGACCGCCTTGTCGTGGAATTGCAGGAGGCGCTGGGTGTTGGTGAAGGTCCCCTCTTTCTCGCCGGGGCCTGCCGTCGGCAACAGGAAGACCTCGGTCTTGATATCGGCCGGCTTCCATCCTTCCGGCGCGGCGTACCAGAAGGCTGCGGTCTCCGTCTCGTAGAGGTCGAGCGCGACCATCCAGTCGAGCTGGGTAAGCGCCTTGCGCTGGAGCCCGGCGTGGGGACTACCGTTTGCGGGATTCTGCCCAAAGACGACAAAGCCTTTGACCTTGCCGTCCGCCATCGCGGCCGAGGTCGAGATATGGGAGTGATCGCCGGTCAGCTTGGGAATCCACTGATAGCCGTACTCGTTCTCTTTCCGGGCCTCGTCCCCGTACCAGGCCTTCAAGAGGGAGACCATGAATTTCGGCAGGTTCGACCAGTAGCCGCCCCGGACGAGCGACTCACGCATGTATTTCTCGAGCGTGTCATCGCCCCTGATGACCGCCGGGTGTGGCAGATAGCCGGGCAGCAGGTCGAACAGTGTGGGCACGTCGGTCGATCCCTGAATCGACGCATGGCCGCGCAGCGCCATAATCCCACCGCCCGGCCGGCCGATGTTGCCCAGCAGCAGCTGCAGGATGCCGGCGGCCCGAATGATCTGGGCGCCGTAGCTCTGCTGGGTCCAGCCCACCGCGTAACAGATCGCGCTGGTCCGCTCGCGCCCAGAGTTTTTCGTCAGGACCTCGGCCACCTGGAGAAAGAGCTCTTTCGGCGAGCCGCACACGCGCTCCACCATCTCGGGCGTGTAGCGCGCATAGTGGCGCTTGAGGATCTGGAACACGCAGCGCGGGTGCTGCAGCGTTTCGTCGCGGGCCGGTCCGTGCGGCGGCCCGGCGTAGGACCAGCTGGCGTTGTCGTAGCTGCCCGACTGAGGATCGTAGCCGGAGAACAAGCCGCCGTTGTCTTCGGCATCGACGTAGTCATCGCTGACGATCGTCGACGCATTGGTATAGGCGAGCACGTATTCCTTGAACCATTGGTCGTGCGTCAGCACATAGTTGATGAGCCCGCCGAGAAATGCGATGTCACTGCCGGATCGGATCGGCACGTACAGGTTCGCGGTGGCGGAGGTGCGCGTAAAGCGCGGATCGACGTGGATGATGGTGGCCCCTTTCTCACGGGCCTTCATCGGCCACCGATAGCCGACCGGATGGTTCTCGGCCATGTTGCTGCCCATGATCAGGATGGCATCAGCGTTGGCGAGGTCTTGCTGGAAGGTGGTCGCCCCACCCCGTCCGAAGCTTGTCCCCAGACCGGGGACGGTGGAGCTATGTCATATTCGCGCCTGGTTTTCGATCGAGACGACGCCCAGGCCGCCGCTGAACAACTTCTTGATCAGGTAGTTCTCCTCGATATCCATCGTCGCCCCGCCCAGCGTCGCAATCGCCGTCGTCTGGTTGACGAGCTTGCCCTCAGCGGTGCGCTCGACGAAGGTGGCGTCGCGCGTTTCCTTGATAAGGGTCGCGATGCGGTCCATCGCCCACTCGAGCGGCCGGTCTTCCCAGTGGTCCGAGTAGGGCGCGCGGTATCGCACCGTGGTTACCCGGTTGGGGTTGACCACATATTGAAAGGTTGACGCACCCTTCGGGCACAACGTGCCTTCGTTGATGGGCGAGGCCGGGTTACCCTCGATGTCGATGATCCGCTTGTCCCTAACGTAGACCAGCTGGCTGCAACCGACCGCGCAATAAGGACAAACGGAGGCGACCGCCTTGTCGGCGCGGCGAGTGCGGGGTTCCTTTTCGATCGATTCGCGCGACACAGGCTGGGCCAAAATGCGCCTCCTACAAGTCGCGTGCCGCCCTATCTCGCTCGCCTTTCCACACCGGGGCTCGCTATTTAGCCAGTATATGGACGCCCCTCGAGGCGGCGCCACCGTAACCTGTGGCCGTAGGTAAGAGCGATGAAACGCGCAGTCGTTTTCGTGGTGAGCTTGATGCTGCTGGTTGGTGGCATTGCCGGCTGCGGATCTTCGAACGGCTCCGGCTCGGGCGACACCTCGAGCACCTCGCGGCCCGGCTACTAAGCGATCTGAGCCGCCGCCGGAGCGGGTGGCGAACCGCCGTTGAACCTTCTAAGGGGCCTCTCAGGGCCGGTTCACACCGCGGCCATAGCCTTACCTATGAATATGGACGACGCCGCGCCGACACCGTCGCCCGCGACGAGATCACTGCCGATCTGGCGGCGGCCGGTGTCACGCCGAGCGGTGCTGGCCACCGGCGCAGCCGGGGCCGGGGCGGCCGCGCTGGCCGTTCTCTGGAAGGGCGCCGACCTGACGCAGATCCTGAACCGAGTGCGGGATCTGACGCATGACTACCAGGGCGCCCTGAGCAACCCGCGCGTTCGGGCGGCGCACCTGCTGCGCCGGGCCGGCTTCGGCGGCACCGCGCAGGAGGTCGACCGGCTCGCCGCGATGACCACCACGGACATGGCGCAGTCACTGCTGGACTACCAGCAGACGTCGAATGCCACGCTCGACGGACAGCTGCCAACGCTGGACCTTAGCTCGGCCAAGGGACCGAATCCGGGCGCGGTCCAAGCCTGGTGGCTGCAACGGATGGTGCAGACGGCGCGGCCGCTGGAAGAGAAGATGACCCTCTTCTGGCACGGTCTGCTGACCAGCGGACTCGACAAAGCCGGTCCGGGTCAGATGTACGTGCAGAACGAGCTGTTTCGGAAGATGGCGCTCGCCAACTTCGATGATTTGCTCAAGGCGGTGTCGAAAGATCCGGCGATGATGATCTACCTCGACACCGAGACCAACCGCAAGGGCAAGCCCAACGAGAACTACGCCCGCGAGCTGATGGAGCTCTTCACGACTGGCATCGGGCATTACACCGAGGACGATGTCCGCGAGTCCGCTCGGGCATTCACCGGCTGGACGCTTCAAGGCGGCAAGCAACTGCGCTACACGATGCAGTCGGCCTTCATCCCGCGCTACTTCGACAGCGGGCAGAAGACCTTTATGGGCAAGACCGGCAACTTCACCGGCGACGACATCGTGGAGATACTGGTGCCGCTGCGGGCAACCGCCGAGCGCCTCTCCACGCGACTCTTCAGTTTCTTCGCCTACCAGAACCCAGAGCCGGAGATCGTGCATCACCTGGCCGACACCTTCCAGCAATCGCATTACAACGTGGGGGCAGTTGTCCGCGAAATCTTCAGCATGGACGCCTTCTATTCCGCGAAGGCATATCGCGCGCTGGTCAAGAGCCCGGCTGAACTGACGGCCCAGACCCTGCGCGCAACTGGCGCCGATGCCCGGACGTACCTGGCGGCGGCCAACGCGATGGCGCCGATGGGCCAGGTGCTCTTCTATCCGCCGAACGTGGCCGGCTGGCCAGGCGGCGCCTCGTGGATCAACAGCTCGACCTTGCTCAACCGCCTCAACTTCGCCAACGCAGCGGCGCGACGCGCACCGATGTCGTCGCCCGCGCAGACCGGCGACCAGCTGACGGCCACACTGGTTGACGGCAACATCACGAACAACACGCGCGATGGCTTGCAGGCCTTTGCGGCCGCCCATCCGGACGACCACGCCGGCCTCCTGTTCATGACGATGGCGACGCCGGAGTTTCAACTGAACTGATGGAGATGAGCACTCATGTTTAGCCGCCGCGACTTCATGAAGCAGGGCCTGCTGCCGGTGTTTGCCGGGTCGGCCGTGCCGAGCATCTTCGCCAACGGCGTGGCAGCCGCCGCGGCAGACTCGCCCCAGGCCACCCCCAATGGCCGGATCCTCGTGCTGGTCCAGCTGGCGGGCGGCAACGACGGCCTCAACACCCTGATCCCTTTCCAGGACGGCGCTTACCACGACGCCCGGCCAACGCTGCGCCAGGACACGGGTGTGCTGACACTCAACAACCAGCTCGGCCTGCATCCAAACCTCAAGGGGCTCAAGGCCAGCTGGGACGCGGGGCAGCTCGCCATCGTTCAGGGTGTCGGGTATCCAAGCCCCAACCTGTCGCACTTCGCCTCCATGTCGATCTGGGAGACCGCCAGCGTCCAGGGCGGCATCGGCGACGGCTGGCTGGGACGCTACCTCAATTACCTCGACAAGGTCGGCGAGAGTCCGAACCACGCGCTCGAAGGCGTGAGCGCCGGTTCACTGGTGCCGCCGGAACTGCGCTCGAAGACACCGGTCACGGCGCTCCTGTCGCTCAGCACCTTCCGCCTGCAACCGGTCAATGAGCACGGCACCCAGGTCGACGTGGAGAACCCGCTGATGAAGTTCTACGGCGCATTCAAGACGGCCGGCCCAGCGCCGTTTGGGGCCCTGCTCGACACCACGTTGCAGGAAGCGTTGCAAGCGTCGCACGCCTTGCAGGCGACCGATGCGACCTACCAGCCCAAGGCCACCTATCCGGCGAAGAGCCCGATCGCGAGCTCGCTCAAGCTAGTGGCGGAAACGATCGTGTCAGGACTGGGGGTGCGCGTGGCGCACGTCACCCTGGGCGGGTTCGACAACCACGCCCGGGAGAAGCCGGTCCACGACAAGCTGCTGCTCGACCTCGACCAGGCGCTCGCCGCATTCATGCAGGACCTGGCGGGCCACGGCTACGGCGACAAGGTGCTCGTCATGACCTGGTCGGAGTTCGGACGGCGGGTGAAAGAAAACGGCAGCGCCGGGACCGATCACGGCACCGCCGCGCCGATGTTCCTGCTGGGTGCACCGGTGAAGGGCGGTCTCTACGGCCAGCAGCCGAGCCTGGCCGATCTCGACAACGGGAACCTCAAGTTCACCACCGACTTCCGTTCGGTGTATGCGTCCGTGCTGCAGGGCTACCTCAACGCGCCAGCGTCGGAGCTGCTGGGTGGCAACTACGAAATCCTCCCGCTGTTGAAAGCGTAGAGCGCCCCGCAACGCCTCAAACGCTCGCATCGCACTGAAGCGCGGCTCGCGTGGGCCGGCGGGCCCGGCCCTCCCCCGCAAGCGAGGGAGGGAATATGTAGGATCACCCGGTGCAGCTGGCGCCGGAAGCGATCGTCCGACTGAATCTTGGCCACCTCTGGCTGGCCGAATTCCCCCTGGAGATCCCGGTGCATGGCTTCTTGATCAAGCATCCCGGCGGGGCTGGGCTGGTCGACACGGGCTACGGCACCCCGTTGGAGTTGATCAAGGATTACCGCCCGGTCAACGCCTCCGTGGCGGAGGCGCTGCGCAAGCACGACGTCGATCCGTCCGACATTGGCTGGGTCATCAACTCGCATCTCCATTTCGATCACTGCGGCCAGAACGCCGTGTTCCCCCAGGCACCCATCTTCATACAACGAGCCGAGTACGAACGTCGTCACCGGTATGCGGACACGCCCGCGGCCTGGCTCGATTACGCCGGCGCGCGCTATGAGCTGATCGACGGGGAGCGCGAGATCGTGCCCGGCGTCCGGGTCATCACCACCCCCGGCCATACCCCCGGCCATCAGAGCGTCGAGGTCGATACCAGCACGGGCCCGGCGCTCCTGACCGGCGATGCCTGCTGGACAGTCCGCATGTTCGACGGCGAGGCCCCACGCGAGGGGATGATGGAAGACAACGCGACCTTCGGCCGGTCGCTGGAGAAGATGCGCCGGCTCAAGCCAGCCACCGTGCACTTCTGCCACGACAACCGGACCTGGCTTAGGCTCGCCTGACAGCCGCACCTTAACCGCGGTTTACCCGATGTTGACGTCGGGACCGGGGGCACGCTACGCTGCAGGCGGGCGAAGTCGGCAACGTTCTGGGGAACACGGGAGGGAACACTTGAGCCACGACGCGTATCGGCAGCCGCGCGCGCTCCGCATGTTGAGTATTGCCGGTCTCGGCGCGATCCTGACGGGGGTTGTCGCCGTAACCGCTCCCGGTCGGGTCAGTGCCCTCGGGCAGCAGCCCGGGAGCCAGGCAGAAGCGATCTCGTTTACCCACGATCCAGACAAACAGGGCGGCGAGGGGCCGGTTGCCACGGCCGCCCAGGAGCAGTACGACAACCGCGCTTATCCCAACACCACCATCGGCTTCGAGCAAGTGATCGCCAGCCAGCAGGCCTTTCAGGCGGTCAAACAGCACGGCAAGGGATCCGGGAAGGCGGGCGCGTCATCGAGCACGGGCGCAGCCGCAGCCGGGAGCGCGAATTCGTCACCCTGGACGCTGATCGGTCCATCCTCGGATCGGGTCGACAGCTTCCTGAGCTACACCCCCGCCGCCGGCGCGGGTGTCATCAGTTCGGGACGAGTCTCGGCGATCGCCGTCGCCCCCGACTGTAGCGCGAGCAGTTGCCGTGTCTGGGTTGGCGCGGCCGGTGGCGGCATCTGGATGACCAGCAATGGGCTGGCGGCCTCACCCAGCTGGCACTCGTCCTCGGATGGACTGACCTCCAACTCGATCGGGTCGATCGTTGTCGACCCCAACGACGCCAGCGGCAACACGCTCTATGTCGGCACTGGCGAGCCCAACGGCTCGTCCGACTCCGAAGCCGGGGTCGGCCTCTTCAAGTCGACCAACGGTGGTTCCAGCTGGAGTCTCGTCAGCGGTAGCGTGCCGGTCAGCAAGAACCGCTCGATCGGGGCGATCCTCGTCGATCCCACCAACGCCAGCCACCTCTACATTGGCACCGACGTTGCTCGCCACGGACTCTCGGCGGTGGCCGGCGGCCGGTTCACACCGCCGGGCGCACCCTCGCTTGGGGTCTATGAGTCGAGCGACGGTGGAGCAAGCTGGGCGCATGTTCTGAACCCGCAGCCTCAGGATGTCGTCGTGCCCGGCACCGCCAACGGCGCTGACTTCTTTCGGGGCGGCGTGCCCGTGCTGGCGTTCGATCCGACTGATCCCACGACGGTCTACGCCGCGACCTTCGGATTCGGCGTCTGGCGCCGTGCTCCCAACCTCGAGGGCGGCGACGCCAGCTTCAAGCAGATCATCACACCGAGCAACCCCACGGACTCGACCGGCGAGCGCAACAGCCTGGCCGTGGCGAGTCACACGCGCGTGTACGTTGGCCAGGGCGGCGATAAGGCGGCCCATCTATGGCGCACCAGCAGCGCCGATCAACCTGCGGCGACATTGACCGGGACGACCGGGCGTGGCGGATGGCAGGATCTATCAAGCTCTACGAAGGGAACGCCCGGATACGGTTCGTACAACTTCTGTACCGGGCAATGCTGGTATGACCAACCGATTGCATCGCCGGCCGGCCATCCTGACACGCTCTGGATCGGCGGGTCGATGCACTACAGCGAGCTCGTCCCCAACTCGCCCTCGAACGGCCGCGCTGTCATGCGGTCGACGGACGGCGGCGTCAACTTCACCGACATGACAGACGATGCCCAGTCACCGCCGGACTGGTTGCACCCCGACCAGCATGTCTTGGCGTTCGCTCCCAACAATCCAGATATTGCCTTCATCGGCAACGACGGTGGGGTGTTCCGGACCGGCGGGACGTTCACGGATAGCTCGGGCGCCTGCGCCGCACGCGGCGTGACCGGCGCCGACCTGGCCGATTGCCAGCAGTGGCTCTCCGCGATTCCAACCAGTCTCACTGCGATCAATGGCGGGCTGGCCACGCTGCAATTCCAGAGCCTGTCCGTCAACCCACAGAATGCGAACGACCTGCTCGGTGGGACCCAGGACAACGGAACGTTGTCGTTCATGGGGAGTGACGCCAGCTGGTTCGAGACCATCAACGGCGATGGCGGCCTCTCCGGCATCGACCTCGAGAACAGCAACATTCGCGTCCACAGCTACTTCGCCCCGCAGCTCGACGTCAACTTCCACGGCGTCGACACGATTGGATGGGATTGGGTCTCTGACAAGCTGCTCGGGTCGGGTGAGGCGGCGGGGTTCTACGTCCCGCTGCTGGCCGATCCCGTGCGGTCCGGCACGATCTTCGTCGGCCTGCAGCACGTCTGGCGGACCCAGGACAGTGGCGGCCCCCAGGCGTTCCTCGATGCCCACTGCAACGAGTTCGGGATCGCGCCCTACGGCAGCGACCAGGTGTTCACCGGCAACTGCGGTGACTGGCAGCCGATCGGTGGCGATCTCACCTCGTCGGCGTTCGGTCCTGACAAGGGCGGCGGCTGGGTGGCGGCCATCGCGCGGCCGGCGCACGGCAATGCGCTCTGGGCGGGGACGCGCCGCGGGCGGTTGTTTATCTCGACCAATGGGAACTTCCCGCAGGCGGGCGCCGTCAACTTCACGCGGATCGACAGCGCGGCCCAGCCCAAGCGCTTCGTGAGCGGGATCGCGGTTGATCCAAAAAACCCATTCCACGCCTTCGTGTCGTTTTCCGGCTACAACGCCTACACGCCCACCACGCCGGGGCACGTCTTCGATGTCAGCTTCGATACCAAGACGCGGACGGCCACCTGGATCGACCTGAGCCATGACCTGGGCGACCAGCCGATCACCGGCGTGGCGCTCGATTCGAACACCGGCGACCTGTACGCCTCGACCGATTTCGGCGTCGTCGAGCTCCCCAGTGGGTCAACCAGCTGGGTGACCGCCGGGTCGGGCCTGCCACCCGTGACCGTCTATGGTCTGACGATCAGTTCACAAGGGCGGGTGCTCTACGCCGCGACGCACGGACGCAGCGCCTACCGTTTGAGCTTGCCTTAGACGGGCAATTTCGTTCGGAAGGGCCGCGCGCAAGCGCGGCCCTTTCTTTTTTATTGGGCGCCACGCATCAATTGGACGCCTCACCCTTGTGCAATCCGGCTCAGACAGCGCACACAAATGGATGCTGGAATCTTCGTGCGCGTGCGACATTATCGAAACCCACCTCGCTTCGCTACGCTTCCCAACTTGAAGGTGCGGGTTAACACGGGCGTGGAAACGAACTCAGGAGGGAAGCCTTGGCGAACCGGAGACTCGCGATATGAAAATCGATAGCGGCGATACCGCATGGGTACTGGCGTCGGCGGCGCTCGTCATGCTGATGACGCCGGCCCTCGGGTTCTTCTATGGCGGGCTCGTTCGCCGCAAGAACGTCTTGTCGACCATCATGCACAGTTTTTTCATCCTGTGCCTCATCAGCGTCCAGTGGGTCCTGTGGGGCTATAGCCTCGCGTTCGGACCGGACAAGTTCCACCTGATCGGCGGCCTGGAGTGGGTCGGGCTGAACAACGTGGGCTTCACGCCCAACGCCGACTACGCACCCACCATCCCGCACCAGGCCTACATGCTCTTCCAGATGATGTTCGCCGTGATCACGCCGGCGCTGATCAGCGGCGCCTTCGCGGAACGCCAGCGCTTCAAGGCCTTCGTGCTCTTCTCCTTGCTCTGGGCAACCTTCGTCTATGACCCGATCGCGCACTGGGTCTGGGGGGCGGGCGGATGGCTGCACCAGCTCGGCGCGCTCGACTTCGCTGGCGGGACGGTCGTGCACATTAGCTCGGGCGTCTCGGCCCTGGTGGCGGCCCTCGTCCTCGGACGGCGGCTGGGCTTTGGCAAGGAGAAAGTCGAGCCACACGACGCCACCATGACGGTCCTCGGCGCCTGTCTGCTCTGGTTCGGCTGGTTCGGCTTCAACGCCGGTAGCGCCGTCGCCGCGGGCAGCCTCGCGACCAGCGCCTTCGTCGTGACCAATACCGCGACCGCGATGGCCGCCTTGACCTGGATGACGGTCAGCTGGTGGCACAAGCGGCAGCCGAGCGTGCTGGGCGCCGCCGCTGGCGCGGTCGCCGGCCTGGTGGCGATCACCCCGGCTTCCGGTTACGTGAATGTGATGGGATCGATCGTGATCGGGTTCGGCGCCGGCGTGGTCTGCTACGCGGCCATCCAGCTGCGCGAGCGGATCCACGTCGACGATGCCCTCGACGTCTGGGCGGTGCACGGCATCGGCGGCACCTGGGGCGCGCTTGCCACCGGCCTGTTCGCCACCGTCGCCATCAACTCGGGCGCGGCCAATGGGCTCTTTTACGGCAACCCCAAGCAGGTCCTGGTTCAGCTGGCGGCCATCGGCGCCGCGTGGGGCTGGGCAGCCGTCGGCACCTTCGCGATCCTCAAGTTCGTCAACCTGTTTGTTCCACTGCGCGTTCAGGAAGAGGAAGAACTTCTCGGCCTCGACATCTCACAACACGGCGAACCCGCGTACGCCCTTTAAAGAAGGAGGACAAGAAGACTATGGATGCGACAACTGTCATCGCGGTGATCTCGTGTGCGATCGTCCTTTGCGGCTGGCTGGTGCTGCCGAGCTCAAAGACGACCGTGAAGCCGCTGGTCGTCAGTGAGGAGCCGGAGCGCGTAGCGGTTTCCGCTTAACAGAACGTACGACCGATAGCTTGGAGGCGGTCTCAGTGCTGAGCGTCAGCCGGCGGGCCGCCCGAAGCTGTATCGTGCGGCCGACCTCGTCGACCTCTTCAACTGTGATCCGCGTCCCGGGGTGCAGGCCCCGCTCGTGAAGGTATTGCAGCAGCGGCGGAGCTTCTCGCTGCGCCACCTCTGAGATTCGCGTGATCGTCCCGGTTTCTCCCGGCCGAAGCGCCGACAGTCGAAGCTCGTTCGCCCGCATGGTCGAGTGTCCTGGGATGGGGTTGCCGTGCGGGCAGGTTTTCGGTCGTCCCAAGCTCCGGTAGAGCGTCTCCTCGACTACCTCCGACACGGCGTGCTCCAGGCGTTCGGCTTCGGTGTCGGCCGTCACCCAATCGAGCCCCAATACGTCGGTCAGCCAGCGCTCCATGATGCGGTGCCGCCGCACGATGGCTGCCGCGGCCCCGTCACCGCGCGCCGTCAACTCGATCTCCTTGTGGGCGTTGAGCCGCACCATGCCATCCCGGGTCATCCGTCGCAGCGCCACCGTCACCGTCGGCCGGCTGACCGACAGCCAGTCCGCGAGTCGCGCGCTACGCACGGGTTCCCCCTCCGCCCGGATGTAGTAAATCGCCTCCAGGTAGTGGGCGATCACCTCCGAGGGCGGACGTGTCCGTGTGTTAGCGTTAACTAATCCTGAGCTTCGCACGTACTAACAGTACCGGATCGTGAGTCACGCCGCCGCCGCGGCGCTGGGCGCGATTGCCGGCGCCACAATCTTTATCGGTCTTCCGGTCGGACGGATTCGCGGCATCTCCAAGACGGTCCAGGGCGTGCTGAACGCCGTCGCCACCGGCGTCCTCCTCTTCCTGCTTTGGGACATTCTGAGCCACGCCGCCGCCCCGGTCGAGACCAGCCTGGCTGCCCTGCGACATGGCGATCGCGGCTTCCTGGGGCTGGTTCTCATCTTCGCCGCCGGTATCGGGATCGGCCTCCTCGGCCTGGTCTACTTCAACGCCCGGCTGTTCGGGCGGACCAAGCACGCGCCGCCCCCGGCCCCCAAGACGCTGGCGATGATGATCGCCACCGGGCTCGGCCTCCACAATCTCTCTGAGGGGCTGGCGATCGGCCAGTCCGCCGCCACCGGGGCGGTCGCCTTCGCCGTCGTGCTCGTGATCGGTTTTGCCCTGCACAACGTCACCGAGGGCTTCGGCATCGCCGCACCGCTGGCAACCGATAGCTCGATGCCGTCCTGGAGCTTCCTCCTGGTCGCCGGCTTGATCGGTGGTGCCCCAACCTTCCTCGGGACCGTGATCGGCTATCTCTTCACTTCCACCTATATCTATGTGCTGTTCCTGGCCCTGGCCGCGGGCGCCCTGCTCTACGTCGTCAACGAAATGTTCCATATCGGCCGCCGCTTGAACTCGCCGGCCGCGATGGCCTGGGGGTTGCTCGTCGGCTTCTTGCTCGCCTACGGCACCGACCTCTTCCTGACCTATGTCGCCGCGTAGATAAACTAGTCAAGCCGTGAGCGTCGTCTTCGAACATGCGACCCTCCTCGACTGCACGGGCCGCGATCCACAACCTGACTCACGAGTGGTCGTCGACGACGGACGGATCCGGCGGATCGGCGCCTCGAGCGGGCCTGCTGGTCCGCGCGATGCCACGGTCGTCGATTGCCAGGGGCGCACCCTGATGCCCGGTTTGCTCGACGCCCATGTCCACCTGGCCAGTCTCGACCTTGATCCGCTTGAGGAGGTGGCCCTCGCGCCGGCCGTGATCGCGCTGCGAATCGCGCGCCAGATCGAAGATACGCTGCAGGCCGGTTTCACGACGGTGCGAGACGCCGGCGGTCTCGATTGGGGGTTCAAGGAAGCGATCCGCCTGGGACTGATCCGCGGACCGCGACTCTTCATCAGCGGCCCCTTTCTCTCGCAAACTGGTGGCCACGGCGATAACCAGCGGCCGCGGACAGCTCGCGAGCTTTTCCACGCGGTACACGGCCTGACCAGCGAAACCATCCTGGCCGACGGCGCCGACGAAGTTCGGCGCGCGGCGCGGGAGGCGCTCCGACGCGGCGCCGACCAGATCAAGGTGATGGCGAGTGGCGGCGCCGCCTCGCCGACGGACGAGCTCGACCATGTGCAATTCTCGGTCGACGAGCTGGCCGCGGCCGTCGATGTCGCCGGCGCGGTGG